>Ga0080064_1001444_pt1 | contig 47932 bp, 48 predicted proteins | sample Subgrocontami54m_FD_69260 | JGI IMG/M metagenome (GOLD analysis project Ga0080064, IMG submission 69260) | Subsurface groundwater microbial communities from S. Glens Falls, New York, USA - GMW46 contaminated, 5.4 m (SPADES assembly) (version 2) ...
CACCACGTCTATGACGCCTAAGAGGTCAAGGAGTTCTTCCCCCAGGTTTGCCACCTGGAGCTGGCACCCCTCGCAGCAGGTAAAATCAAAAAAGGCTACCTTTGGTTTCTTCATATCACAAGGCCTCTTTTATATGCTTTATATCGCTGTATTTGAAGACCGGGCCATCCGTGCAGCAATAATAGTCCTGTATCTGGCAGTGGCCGCACTTTCCCACCCCGCACTTCATATGCCTTTCCAGGGAGACTAGTATCTGGCTCTCCGGGATGTTCTTTGCCAAAAGCTCCTTTATCACAAACCTGAACATGATGGGGGGCCCTACCACAATGGCGAATGTCCTTTCAGGCTCCAGGTGGACACCGGGTATAAGGGAGGTTATCAACCCAACATGCCCTGTCCACTCGACTGAGCCCTTGTCCAGAGTGCACTCGTAGTGGACGTCCATCCTCATCCTCCATTGCTCAAGCTCATTACCAAACAGGATATCGTCCACGGACTTGCACCCCAAAAGGGTATGTACCTTGCCGAAATCCTTCCTGTTGTCGAAAACGAAGTTTATCAACGACCTCAAAGGAACAATTCCCAGTCCCCCGGCTACGATCAGAAGGTCATTCCCCTCCAGTACCCTTATAGGGAAGCCCTTACCGAAAGGTCCCCTTATCCCGATCTCGTCCCCTGCCTCAAGCCTGTGCATCGTCTCGGTGACCCGCCCCGCCGCCCTGACGCAAAGCTCAAAGGAGCCGCGGTGTGTGGGTGAAGAACATACCGATATGGGCGCCTCGCCAACCCCGAACATGGAGACCATTACGAACTGACCCGGATCATGGTCCAGGCCCCTGTCGCCATCGAGTGCGATCTCGAAGAGCTTCTCGTGGGGGGTCATCTGCCTGGTGCTTATGATCTTTCCCTTCCTGATCCTGTAATTTGAGTCGTTTATGGCCATTTTTTCCATATCATTTAGCCTGTTCCTTTATCAGGGCGTTCAGCGTCTCCTTAAGCCTTATCCCGGCCATGCAGGTGCGGCTGCACCTCCCGCATCCAGTGCAGAAGAGCCGGTGATATTTATCCACAGGATACCTGAACTTACGGTAATAGCGGTGCTTCTGTCTGTCGGCCCTTTCCTTGCGGAAGTTGTGATTGCCGGCCACGCCGGCGAACGGTTCCGCCTGGCATGAATCCCATACCCGGTAACGCTTGCCGCTCTTCATGTCCAGGTTCATCTCGTCCTTCACATCGAAGCAGTAACAGCTCGGGCATACATTGGTGCAGTTGCCGCAGGCAAGGCATCTTTCCCCCAGTTCATCCCACACCTTGCTGTCGAACGACTTGTCAAAGAGCGCCGGTATCTTCCGGGGGTCTATGGGCGCCTCGTTTTTGAATATCTCCCGCTTCTTTTTCCTCAGAGATGCCAGGGCCTGCAACTGTTCATCATTGGCGTCCGCAAAGAATTTGGTGGCCTCGATGATCTCTTCCCCGGCCTGGGTGTTCACATGGACAATAAAATATTCACCCATATCTGTGAAGAAAAGGTCGTAACCGCCGTGGGGATGATTGGCGTTGACCAGGGCGCAACCGGCGTATTCATCGCAGTAATCGTTGCACTCTAAGCCTATTATGGTAATTCCCCCCTTCCTGGTCAGATAGTTGAAGTCCCTGGGACGGGTCGAAAAGACCATATTCAGGCACTGGATACCTGCCATGTCGCAGGTATGGACGCCGAATATGCTGGTCTTTTCATGTTCAACCACCGGTGTTGATTCCAGCCCCTTGCTGACATTGAATTCAAGGAGGGTCTCTCTCTGGGGCATAAGATGTTTCTTGGGAGGGAGGATCGTGGGGATATACTTGACTGCTACCTCATAACCTGCGGTCACCTCCTCGAAGGCGAAGTTGTTGTGCCCCTTTGCAACCGGGGCCGCCAGCTTCTGGAGCTTCGCTAGTCGTGAGATGAAACCATCAAAGTCGTCCTTCCGCAGAATCACATATTGGCTTGAGCTCATTGCCTGACCTTTCTGAATTGAGGATCTTTCGCTATCTTGGTGTTGGCGTAAGTGGCAATCACTTATTTACTCTTCGTCCAATAATCCGCCAACAACTCGGCTTGGTCTAAAACCTTCGTCACCGAAACCGTATATTCACCCGTCGCCGGATCATCAGGCGGATATTTGTATTTGCGTAATATCCGTTTGACCAGCACGCGCAGTTGCGCCTGGACGCTTTCTTTGAGTTGCCAGTCAATTGAGGTGTTTTGGCGTACTTTCTCAACCAACTCGTAGGCGATTAGTTTGAGGGTCTGGTCGCCCAGTACTGCTTCGGCGGTTGGGTTGTCGGCCAGGGCATCAAAAAATGCCAGTTCGTCGGGACGCATATTCATCTTTTCGCCGCGCTGGTCGGCGGCGCGGATGTCTTTTGCCAGTTGGATGAGTTCTTCAATCAGCCGCGCCGAGTCAATCAAGCCGTTCTGGTAACGCTTGACGGCTTCGGCCAGCATTTCGGAGAATTTCTTGCCCTGCACCAGATTCATTTTGGAGCGGGTCTTGATTTCGTCGTTGAGCAGGCGTTTGAGCAGTTCGAGCGCCAGATTCTGGCGTTTCATGCCCTGAATATCGGCCAGGAATTCATCCGACAAGATCGAAATATCCGGCTTCTTGATGCCTGCCGCGTCAAAGACGTCAATTACTTCGCTGGAAATAATGGCATCGTTGACGATTTGCCGGATGGCGGTTTCGATTTCTTCATTGGTTCGGGTTTTGGTCTGGTCGTCGAACTTGGCAAAGCGGGCCTTGATGGCCTGGAAAAAGGCCAGGTCGTCGCGGATCTTAAGCGCTTCAAGATGCGGCACGGCCAGCCCGAAGGCTTTTTGCAGGCGGATGACGTTTTCCTTAAAGCGTTCCTTGCCATTGCGGATGGTATTTCCTTCTTTGACCTCGGAGAGTTCAGCGATGTAGTTTGCCGCATCCAGGAGGAAGTTGAGTAGGGGCGTATTGCCATACGCCCCTACTCTTCGTTCGAGCGCAAAGTAGCGGCGATAGTCGAAGCGTGCGAACATATCCACTACCACTTCGTACAATTCCTGCATTTTGGCAACGGCTTCCTCCTGGTCGAAAGTGATTTGGCCTTTGCCCTGGCTGGCAGCGTAGATCAGCATGGCGTTTTTCAAATCCTGGGCGATGCCGATGTAATCCACCACCAGCCCGCCTTCTTTATCGCCAAAGACACGGTTGACGCGGGCGATGGCCTGCATCAGGGTATGCCCGTTCATCGGCTTGTCCACGTACATGGTGTGCAGGCAGGGTGCATCGAAGCCGGTCAGAAACATATCGCGCACGATGAGCAGCCGCAGCGGGTCTTTGGGATCTTTCAGGCGGTTGCCGATGGCTTTGCGTCGCTCTTTGTTGCGGATGTGCTCCTGCCAGTCGAGCGGGTCGCTGGCGGAGCCGGTCATGACGATTTTGATGACACCCTTGTCGTCTTCGGGGTTGTACCAGTCCGGGCGCAGTTGGATGATTTCCTTGTGGAGTTCGACGCAGATGCGGCGGCTCATGCAGACGATCATGCCTTTGCCGTCCACCGCACTCAGGCGTTGCTCGAAGTGCTTGACGAGGTCGGCGGTGACCTGCTTCAGGCGGCTGGTGCTGCCCACCACCGCTTCCTTGCTCGCCCATTTGGCAAAGCGACGCTGGCGGTCGGTCAGTTCGTCGTCTTCAGTGACTTCTTCCACACGCTGATCCAGCAGTTTTTGGTCGGCGGCGGAGAGTTCAATTTTGGCGAGGCGGCTTTCGTAGTAGATGCGCACCGTCGCCCCATCCGCCACCGCCTGTTGGATGTCGTACACGTCAATGTAATCGCCAAATACCGCCTGGGTGTTTTTGTCTTCCTTTTCAATCGGTGTGCCGGTAAAGCCGATGAAGGAGGCATTCGGCAGGGCGTCGCGCATGTGTTTGGCGAAGCCGTCAATAAAATCATATTGACTGCGATGGGCTTCATCGGCAATCACCACCACGTTGCGGCGCTCGGTAAGGGTGGGGTATTTTGCGCCGTTTTCTTCAGGCAGGAACTTTTGGATGGTCGTAAAGACGATGCCGCCGGAGGCTACCGAAAGCAACTTTTTCAGGTCTTCGCGGTTGGTGGCCTGGGCCGGAGTCTGGCGCAGTAACTGCTGACAGTTGGTGAAGGTTTCAAAGAGTTGCTGGTCCAGATCGTTGCGGTCGGTCAGCACCACCAGGGTAGGGTTATACATTTCATCTTGCAAAACCAGTTTCCCGGCGTAAAAGACCATCGAAAGGCTCTTGCCGCTGCCCTGGGTATGCCAGACCACGCCCGCGCGCTGATCGCCTTTGGGCTGGCGTTCGACGCTCGGCAAGCCATAGACGGCCGGGTGTTCGGCAGCAAAATGTCCGCTTTCACTGGATGAAGCGCGGATGGTGGAGACAATGGCTTTGTTGACAGCGAAATACTGGTGGTAGGCGGCAACTTTTTTGACGGTTTTCTCTTTGGTCTTTTCAAAGACGATAAAGTGGCGGATGACATCGAGCAGTGTCTTTTTGTTGAGCAACCCCTTGATAAGCGGCTCCATCTCCGGCTCGTGCTGCGAATCGACAGCGCGCGCGCCATCCACGCTTTTCCATTCCATAAAGCGGGAATAATCGCTGGAGATGGTGCCGGCTTTGGCAAACCATCCGTCACTGATGACGAGAAAGGTGTTAGTGGTAAACAGGGAGGGGATGACCTGCTGGTAGGTTTGCAGTTGGTGGAAGGCCGCCTGCACATCGGCGTTTTCATCGGCGGCGTTTTTGAGTTCGATCACCACCAGCGGCAAGCCGTTGATAAACAGGACGATATCGGGGCGTTTGTTGGCCTGCCCCTCAATGACGGTGAACTGGTTGACGGCTAAAAATTCGTTGTTTTCGGGGTGGGCAAAATCCACGAGCCAGACCTTGTCGGTGCGGGATTTACCCTCGCCGATGCTGAATTTGACATCCACACCTTCGGTAAGCAGGCGGTGGAAGGCTTCGTTGTTGTCAATGACGGTCAGCGCCGGGGTGCGCAGAGCTTTTTTGAAGGCGTCTTCGCGCGCTTCGGCGGGGATGTGCGGATTGATGCGGTCAATGGCAGCGCGCAGACGGGCGGGCAGGGTGGCGTTGGTTGGCTCACGTTCCGGGCGAATGCAATTCGCCCCTACGGTGATGTCGGGACCATATAGGACGGTATAACCATTCTCGTCGCGAAGCAATTCGAGGGCGATTTGTTCGATTTCGGATTCGTACAAAATCATGGATTGCCCCCTGAATACAATTTGTCCGTTTCCCATTTGGTGGGGTTATTCACAATGTAGGCAGCAATGTCGTGATAGGATTGTTCATCCCGAATGACGTGATCCCAATAATTGCGTTGCCAGACCGGCACACCAGGTGTGGCGGGAGTTTGGTTAATGCGTTTCGTGACGGCGGATTTAAAACCACGCACGATTGCGCCAATGGTTTGCGATGGCGATTGCAACGTTGTTGTAGGGGCGGTAGGGGCGTATTGCAATACGCCCTTACATACGCCCCCACCGCCCCTACGATTAATCGTCAAAATCGCATGAAAATGATTTGGCATGATCACCCATTCGGATAATTCTACGTTGGGTCGAATGGTCGGGGTTTCCAACCAAAGATCCCGCACAATTTCACCATATTCGTTCAATTGAATTTCCCCGTCAACAATTTTGCCAAACAAACATACACGGTTATGGACGCAAAGGGTGATAAAATAGGAGCCCTCCTGCGCATAATCGTACCCCGGCAGCCGGATGGAACGGCGGTGGTGGATGTCTGGGTTGTAACGAGGGTTGGCGTTCATACTTCGATCTCCCCATTCATTAATTTTGGCAGGAGCGTGTCACGTATGGTGGCGAGGGTGGAGGATTGTTGTTCATCGTTTATGATATTCTCAAAAATCGCAAATGTAATTTCATTGAATCGCTTAATAACATCTGGCGTTGGGATGACAATCAAGTTATCGTACGCTTGATTTCTATTTAAGCCTGGTACAGCAGAGTCGGAAGCAATTTTTTTGAAGTCTTGCTCCTTAAGAAGGAAGTAATGAAAATATAAGCCTCCTACACCAAGCAAGTCTTTGATATAAAAAGTAGTGTCAATTGGAAAGAAATTCTTATGAATCCAAGCAACTTCTCCGATAGTTCCTTTTCTGCCAATTACAATACCTGGTCCTTCAACTAAATATTCATTGTGAGTACCCACAATTCCATTTGAACCAACAACAGGATATTCACCTTCTGCTCGGTTTTCGGATTTCAATCCTTTTCCATAAGCGAACTCGCATATCTCCCCCAATTTTCCCACCCGCCACCTGCGTGGAATCATCCCGGTACGGGCGAACGGCAGTTCGCCCTCTACATCCACCATCTCACCGGTTGTGCCCGGGAAATTGAAATCCACAAACCACTCCTTGAAAATGCTTTGGGCGATGGCTTCGAGCGTGGCGTTGGTCTGGCGGTTGAGTTCGATTTTTTCGTCCAGTGCGGAGAGGATGTCCGCGATGCGGCGTTGGGCGACGATGTCTGGCGCAGTAATTTCGAAATTGGAAAAGTCAGTTTTGTTCAGGATAGGAACGGCAGTGCTACTATGACCCACATTTCTCAATTCATCAGAGATATGTACCAACGCATAATAAACAAAATCAGGATCAAAAGAAGCTTTGCAAATTACTGAATTAAGTTGCTGATTTGTAACGCTATCTGTTGTTGTCATTACCACCTTTCCCATATCAGAACCGATACAGGAAACACAGACTGACTTTGCAGGCAATAAACAATTTTTAACTGTGTTCTTTCCTTCTTCCGAAAGATAACGTTCCGTTTGATGAATACGCTTTTGCCCCAACATATCTCGTGGTGTAATGAATGGATACTTGTCACCAAAATTGTTCTGGTTCAGAGTTGACGGCGTTTTTCCGGTGACTATTCTGCCAATGTCACCAATTTTCCAAGTATCCCATCCGTTAGACCTCATCCCTGCTCTCCTCGTAGCTCCGCCTCAATTTGCTCTATGGTCGGCAGGCTTCCCTTGAAGGTATCGGGGATGCTTTCGGTCAACCGGTATTCCGAAACACCAATAGGCTTGTTGACGTCGCTCAGGGCATATTCGGCAACGATTTTATCTTTCTTTTTGCAGATAAGAATGCCGATGGTGGGCTGATCGCGGTCGGTTCGCAGTTGACTATCGATAGCCTTCAGGTAAAAATTGAGTTTGCCGGCATGCTCGGTTTCGAAGTCAACCACCTTCAGTTCGACAACGACATAGCAATGCAGTTTTGTATGGTAAAAGAGCAGATCGATAAAGAATTCCCGCTCGCCAACCTGCAAGGCAATCTGTTTTCCCATATAGGCAAAGCCTGCGCCTAGTTCCAGTAAGAATTGCCTGACATGAGCGACCAGAGCATTTTCCAGCTCCCGCTCATTGTAGTCTTTGGTCATTGTCAGGAAATCGAAAACATAGGGGTCTTTGAGTGTCTGGATGGCAAGGTCGGATTGGGACTTGGGCAGGGTAAGGGCAAAATTGGTCACAGCCTTGCCTTCCCGGTTATACAGGCCGCTTTCTATCTGGTGCACCAGAACGCTACGGCTCCAGTTGTGGGCAAGGGTGCACTGCACATAATAGAGTGCCTCATCGATATTCTTGCATTTGGTAACAATGGCAATGTTGTGCCCCCAGGGAATTTGGGTGATGAGGGGAATCGCCTGTTGTCCTGTTTGGCCAACAACCTGTTGGCCTTTTTCAGCCTCTTGAATTTGTCCAACAGGTTGTTGGCTTTTTTGCCCTGCTGACAATTGTGCAAGAGGCTGTTGCACAATTTGGCTGGGAAGGGAAGCTGAACGATAAAACAGATACCATTTTTTGATATACTTCAGATTGCTGCGGGAGAACCCCTTCATCTCCGGGAATTCCGCCATCAGATCCTTGCTCAACTGCTCAATCAGCCCATCTCCCCATTTGCTATGGGTTTGCTTTGCAACGATATCGGCGCCAAGGTCCCAGTAGAAATTGAGAAGCTCGGTCTGTACCTTCAAAGCTGCCTTGATTTGCGCATTCCGGACTTTGAGCTTTATATCGGACAGCCAGGCTTTATATTCTTTATCGGTGATCAGATCAGAACTCATAGCCGATCCCTTTCAGATTTTCGCGGATGGTCTTTTCAAGTTCATTTCCTTTGGCAAACTGCCCGGCAAGCTTTGAGGTGAGGGCTTTCATTTTTTCATCAAAGGGGATGCCGTCATCGGCTTCTTCTTCCGTGCCCACATAGCGGCCGGGCATGAGCACATAGTTGTTGTTCCTTACCTCCTCAATGGTTGCGGATTTGCAAAAGCCCGCTTTGTCTTCGTACTCGCCGCTCCAATCACTGACGTTGAAAGGCGGATTGACAAGGATGAAGTCCGCTTTCAGGTCGGGGTGGCGGTCATTCAAGAAGGTGTCGCCCAGTTCCAGTTTGGCGTCAATGCCGCGAATCGCCAAATTCATGCGCGCCAGGCGCAGAGTGGTCGGGTTGGATTCTTGCCCAAAAATGGATAAGTCTTTGATGTTGCCCTGATGGTTGAGCACGAACTTCTCGCTCTGCACGAACATCCCGCCGCTGCCGCTGCAGCCGTCTTACACACGGCCATTGTAAGGCTCAAGCATTTCAACCAGAAGTTTTACAATGCTGGATGGCGTCCAAAACTGGCCACCTTTTTTTCCTTCAGCATCGGCAAACTGGCCGAGGAAGTATTCATAGACCCTGCCGAGCAGGTCCTGGGCCTTGTGCGCGTCCTGCCTGAAGCCAATCGTGCCGATCAGATCGATCAACTCACCCAGACGCAGTTTGTTTAAGTCCGGGTCAGCGTAAATCTTGGGGAGTACGCCCTTGAGCGGCGGGTTGGTGCGCTCGATGGCATCCATCGCATCATCAATTAATCTGCCAATTTCCGGCTGTTTGGCGCGGTCTTGCAGGTACTGCCAGCGGGCTTTTTCGGACACAAAGAAGATGTTGTGCGCCAGGTACTCGTCCGCGTCTTCGGGGTCTGCCCCCTCGAACTCGCCCTTGCCTTCTTTTAGTTTCTGGTACAGGTCATTAAAAGCATCCGAGATATATTTGAGAAAAATCAACCCGAGGACAACATGCTTATATTCCGCCGCATCCATGTTGGAGCGCATCTTGTCCGCCGCCGCCCAAAGGGTCCGTTCAAGTTCGTTGTTGTCTGCCATTTCTGTCTCCTGCGAGTATTATACTTTTGTTCGAACTCAAGAAGCTGTGAGAGGAATCTTTGTGTTCGGTGAAACATAAATCTGGGGACGCATAAATCTGGGGACGGCATACCAGTTATTTCAGAAACCAGTAAGGTGTCCTCATATTAGATTAAACTCACGAGCTTTCGGATATATCAACCTCCTCTATTCGCAACAATCTATGTCCCTCGAAAACAGTCAGGATATCAAGATTATTCCCCTTTATTCTGTAGATGATTCGATATTTTCTAAAAATCAACTCTCTTATATCAGGGTTGGAAATTTCGGGAACAGTTCTTCCTCTGAGAGGTTTGTCAGACAAGGATTCTGCGTGTTCGATTATCTGGTCAACAAATGTCTCGGCTCGTTCGGGACTATCCTGCGATATAAAATCCTCAATCTCGAACAATCGTTCCAGAGCTTCATGAGTCCATTTGATTTTCATCACCTGCGTCTTCTCTCACTCAATGCAGCCTTGAGTTCTTTCGTGCTGTAAACATTTCCGCTTTCAGCATCCGATACCCCTCTGCCGACAGAATCAAGAAAAGCTTTTTTATAAACCAGTTCATCGTAGTCACCAGGAGAGAGAAGAACTCCAGCGGGTTTTCCGTTCTGCGTTATAATCAGCGGATGTCCGGCTTTTTGAAGACTCTTAAACCATTTAGAGATGCCTGCTTTAAATTCTGCAATCGGAACAATATCCTTTGAAATTGAAATGGTTTTCATATGGCGGCTCCTTATTCTGCTATAAGTTATAAGTGGTCAAAATATAGGCCAATATAATGAGCAAAGCAAGTTTTTTCACATAACCTCTTTAACATAAGTTGTGCGACTCATCTTTCTATGTTAGATTCCTCGCATGTGTCTTACCATCCCCGCAAAGGTAGTCTCAGTCGAAGAAGGGCTCTCCGGCTCACCTATAAGAAACCTCATTGTAGAGGACTCTAAGGGGAGGAAAGAGGTAAAGGCCCTGATGATAGACGACCTCAAGGCCGGCGACTGGGTCCTCTACTCCTTCGATACCGCTGTCAGGAAGATAGGCGCCGATGACGCCAGGGAGATATTGGAGCTTCTGGAGCCAAGGGCCGGCATAGATGTCACCCGGCTAAAGACCGATTTCGTGAATATCCTCAAGGCCTGCCATACCAGGATGCTGGAGAGGGAAGAGGTCATCAGGCTCCTCAAGACATCCGATCCGATCGAGATAAAGGCCCTCTGCTCCGAGGCCAATACCATCAGGCAGGCAAACCTGAAAGACTTCTTCTGCATCCACGGTATCATTGAATTTTCCAATCACTGCGTCAGGGAGTGCCACTACTGCGGCCTGAGAAGGGGATCAAGGGATGTCACCCGATACAGGATGGAGCCGCAGGAGATAGTCGCTGCTGTTGCAGATGCCGTTGATAAGCGCGGATACAAACTGATAGTCCTCCAGTCGGGGGATGACTTCCTGTATACCGACGATATGCTGGTGGATATCCTGAAAGAGATAAAGAAGCGGTGCCAGGTATTCATCTTCATGAGTGTCGGAGAGAGGGGCCTTGATTGTTACAAAAGGATGAGGGAGGCAGGGGCCAGCGGCGTCCTCTTCCGCTTCGAGACCTCCCACGAGGCGATATACAACACCCTGCACCCAGGTCAGAGCTTCAGGCAGAGGGTCGAACTTCTCAAGGGGATGAAGGAGATGGGGTATTACGTGGCGTCAGGATTCCTGATCGGCCTTCCGGGGCAGACTGTGGAGGACATCGCCGACGACATCCTCTTCATGAAATTCTTTGGAGTTAACATGGTCACCGTAGGCCCCTTTGTCCCTTGCGAAAAGACCCCTCTGGCGACACACCCCCACGGCTCCGCGGAGATGACATTGAAGGTGACGGCCATATCGAGGCTCCTGATGCCCAGGGCCAAGATTCCTGTAACCACCGCCCTTGAGACCATAGAGAGCGAGGAAGGGAGGAGACTCGGCCTCTCCTCCGGGGCCAACTCCCTCATGTTCAACCTGACACCGGAGAGATATCGGGACGATTACCGGATATACCCCAACAAATACCACGGGAACGAGGCGATCTGGGAAAAGTACGGCCTTTCCAAAGAGATCCTGAGCTACAAGATGCTGGAAAAGAAGATGCTGGAGGCGTTTGTATAAAATATGTATGACGCCGTTATAGATGAAACCCGAATAAAGGAGCTGCTCCAAGCCAATCAGCAACCTTCACCTTCGGAAGCTCTCTCCATCCTTGAAAAAGGACGAACGCTGGCAGGGCTTTCCCCGGAAGAAGCTGCCGTCCTCATCAAGGTCACGGGCAAAGGGGTTCTGGATGAGATATTCGACACCGCCTCTTCCATAAAACAGACCATCTACGGCGACAGGCTGGTATTCTTTGCCCCGCTGTACGTGAGCAACTACTGCATCAACGATTGCGGATACTGCGGATTCCATGCGGCCAACCCAGCCCCAAGGAAAAAGCTGACAATGGAAGAGATCAGGGAGCAGACCGGGCGAATCATCGGGATGGGGCACAAGAGGGTGCTTCTGGAGGCAGGGGAAGACGAGAGGAACAACCCCATAGACTACATCCTCAATGCCATAGACGCCGTATATTCGATGAAGAAGGGCGGCGGGGAGATCAGGAGGATAAACGTCAATATTGCAGCCACCACGGTGGAAAATTACCGGAGGCTCAAGGAAAGGAAGATTGGCACCTACCGGCTCTTCCAGGAGACATATCACAGACCGACTTATGAAGGGATTCACCAGGGGCCGAAGAGGGATTACCTGAGGCAACTTCAAGCCCTGGACAACGCCTTCGAGGCCGGGATAGACGACGTGGGGCTGGGGGTGCTATTCGGGCTGTATGACTGGCGTTTCGAGGTTCTTTCGCTCATAACCCATGCTCACTATTTGCAGGAGAGGTTTGGGGCAGGCCCCCATACCATATCTATCCCCCGCTTCCGGCCTGCCGATACAGTTGAGTTGAGACCTACTCATCCGGTAAGCGACGATGATTTCCTGAAGCTGATTGCCATACTGAGGATCGCCGTGCCTTATGCCGGTATGATCATCACCACCAGGGAGAGGCCGGAGATCAGGAAAAGGGCCTTCCATATCGGGATCAGCCAGACCAGCGCCGCATCATCCACCTCTCCCGGCGGGTTTGGGAAGGACGGGAAGACCGGAGTGGAACAGTTCGAGATAGCGGACCGCCGGAGCCTGGACGAGACGGCGGTCTCCATCATGAAGGACGGCTTTACACCAAGCTTCTGCACCGCATGCTACAGGACAGGAAGGACAGGGCGCAGCTTCATGGATCTGGCCATGCCGGGCGACATCCATCAGTTCTGCCAGCCCAACAGCATCCTGACCCTCATGGAATACATCGAGGACTATGCCTCTGAAGAAGGCAGGACCCTGGGGATGGAGACCATGACCAGGTCTCTCGGCTCTATGGAAGACCCTGCCGTCAGAAAGCAGACGGAGGAGAGGCTGGAGAGGATAAAAAAAGGAGAGCGGGACATATTTTTTTAGCTTAATTTGACGTCCGGAGAAGGTTCTACAGCGAAGGTGTACCGGTCTTGTCCATGCAGATCACCGTCACCGAACCGATGGTCTCGACAGAGGAGAGCGTCTTTATTAGCGCTCTCCGTTTATGCCTTTTTCTATGCTGCTGATATGGCAAAAAGATATAACGTAAGAATTGTTATTTTACATTCTATGATGATCTCGTAAAAAGTAATTTTCCCCCTCCCCCGGCGGGAGGGGATTGAGGGGAGGGGGAAAAACATGTGTTAATGCGACATGTTGTCACCCCCACCCTAACCCTCCCCCGTCAAGGGGGAGGGAATTTGGGACTTTTTACGAGATCATCATTCTATTGAACGCATTCTTTAAACCGGTTTTTATGATACCGTTGCCCTCCGAAAAAACCAATATTGATTGGGCTAAGTTTTGATAGGTTTATGTATTCACGCTGTCAATTGGAAGTGAGAGATAGTCGTATACAACTTCGCCTAAGTCGAGCGTCAGATCCGCAACAAAGTGCAGGGCGGACTCGACCTTGCGCACCGGCAGATCCGCTACCGGCGCAAGCGCATGCGGATGCAGTTCCAGCGAGCCCGGCGCAGTCCAGGTGCCTTTGAGCGTCACCTGGGTCGTGTAATAGCGCACCAGTTCGCAGATACGCGCTGAACCGTCTACGTGTGGAATGATTTTCAGCAGGAAATTGGGCGCGGCGAGTGCGGCCAGCACCGCGGCATGATCGGCCGCGCGATGCTTGAATCCCATCGTCGCCGTGGCGATGCGCACCTTTCCATAGTCGAGCGTGCCCACCAGCGTATCGATCTCGACATCGAGCTTAGGTGAGGCGAGTTTTTTCGGAAACCCCCACAACTCGCGCCCACCGGCGATGGGTGGATGATCATTCAGGTACATCGCGTGTACGTAGCCGCCTTTCGCACCACGAAAGCTTACGGGGATGACCTGACCGGATTCGGTATAATCGCCAAAACCGGTCGAGTCGGGCATACGCATGAATTCATACCTCACTAGGGGGTCTGAAATTTCCAGCGGTTCGGGCACAACCGCGCGTAACGCATCCGGATCCGTGCGGTAGGTAATGACCAGAAATTCGCGATTTTTGAATCGGTAAGGCCCGCGCGGAAATGCCGGGCTAGTCAGCGGCATCGCAAAGGCAGTGGCTTTGATATCTGATATGTTCATAGTTTTTCCTCAAAGAATGCCAAATTACTTACTGTCCAGCCGCCATTTTCTTGAGATTGGGCGAAATGATAAGTTGCGCCTCGGTTGCTGCTTGAATCTGCTCAAGCGTAAATTCAGGATTATATTCAAGCAGTTCAATGCCCTTATCTGTTACAACCATGAGGCCCATTTCAGTTACAATCATATCCACCGCTTTGACGGCAGTGAACGGAAGAGTACACTTTTTCAGTATCTTGGGAGTGCCCTTGTTGGTGTGCTCCATGGCAATAATGACCTTCTTGGCTCCTATGACCAGATCCATTGCTCCACCCATGCCGGGGAACTTTTTACCAGGTATGATCCAGTTCGATAAGTTACCCTCCTCATCAACTTCAAGAGCCCCTAAAACACTCACATCAACATGGCCGCCGCGGATGATACCGAAGGAAACCGCACTGTCTACGAAACTACCTCCGATAAGGATAGAGGCAGGTTGTCCGCCCGCATCCACAACATACGAACTCGCATCATCGGCAGACGGCTTAGCGCCCGCTCCAACAATGCCGTTTTCTGAAAGGAGCGTAATGACGACGCCCTCAGGAAGATAGTTTTCAACTTGGGTCGGCAGACCGATACCCAAACTTACTACATCGCCGTCTTTGAGTTCTTCAGCAACTCTCGCGGCAATAAAGCCTTTAACGTCTTCCATCACGCATTACCTCCGTCCACGATGTAGTCTACAAAAATACCCTGGGTTACAACATTCTCTGGTTCAATTTCACCAAGCTCCACAACATTATCTGCCTCAGCTATTACAATGTCGGCAGCAGTCGCCATGACCACGTTGAAGTTGCGTGTTGTGCCCTTATACCAAACATTGCCTTTTCTATCTATTTTGTTCCCGCAGATGAGCGCTACATCCGCTTTCAACGGCAGTTCAAGAAGATAATCTTTCCCGTCAATGCTGAGGACTTGCTTTCCATCAGCAATGATTGTTCCGAAACCTGTCTGGGTGAGGAATCCACCCATACCGTTGCCTCCGCAGCGGATGCGCTCTGTAAATGTTCCCTGCGGTAGAAGCTCCACTTGCAATTCGCCGGTATTCATCTTTTTGCCAACCTCAGGATTCAGCCCGACATGCGTCGCAATAAGTTTCTTAACTTGACCGCTTGTAATCAGCTTGGCAACTCCGAATTCCGGCCATGCGCCATCATTGCACAGAACCGTCAGATTCTTCGTGCCCTTCTTTACGAGCGCATCAATGACTTTGTGTGGATTTCCACAGCCCATGAAGCCGCCGATCATAACGGTATTCCCGTCTTTAATCAGGCCGACCGCTTCTTCAACTGAAACTAATTTAGCCATGTACCTTTCTCCCTATCTCATAAATTTCTCATATAGATAGCAAATGGTCTGCCAATAGCCGAAAGAAAAATCATGTTTTTATATTAATCATTTAATAACAGTTGGTTATATCAATGTTAGAGGAATGCAGAAAAGTACGAAATGATTCGTTTGGCCTCAGTATTTGGTGGAACCTCAACATATTGAGGCCGAATGGATCGGTTCTAACTTCGCTGTTGTTCTCTTCTCTCAATCTAATCCCCCGTTATTAAAAGATGAATCACGAATTTTGGTTTTCCCGGTTCTTGGCGTGCAATTTGCTGTTACATTTTTATGATCCTGATCATCACAATTCATGTGATGCGGGAAAATGCGAAAGACATGGACGCCCTTACCAAAAACAGGGCTGAAAGCGCTAAGACCATGAACACTGTCGAACATATGAAATAAATACCGAAGCCCATTTAGATCAACTGAAGAAGTTTATCCCGCCGTTCGAGACGTTTTATGACAGTATGTCTGATGAAAAGAAGAATCGTACCGATAAAATATTCCGATCGGGGATATATGAAGGATCTAAGAGGAAATAACCAGCAATACCACGACCTCAAGATGACGCCAAACCGGCGAATTGAGTTGCTGGAAGAAACGTTGCTGGAAAAGGAGAGGGCCGTGGAGGCGCTGCAAGATTCCGAGAAGCGCTACCGGCGGCTCTTTGAATCAGCCAAGGACGGCATCTTGATCCTGGATGCCGATACGGGTAAAGTGGTTGATGTCAATCCTTTCCTGTTGCAGTTGCTCGGTTATTCTTACGACGCAATATGCGGGCAATATATATGGGAACTCGGTGCATTCAAAGACATTGCCGCATCCAAGGACGCTTTCATTACCCTGCAAGATAACGAATACATCCGTTACGATGATTTGCCGCTGGAAACCATCGATGGGCGGCCCATCGCCGTGGAGTTTGTCAGCAATGTTTACCTCGTGGACCATTGCAAGGTAATCCAGTGCAACATCCGTGACATCACCGAACGTAAGCAGGCCATGGCCGAGCATAAGCGATTGATGGCGGCCATCGAGCAGGTCGAAGAGGTCATTGTCATGACCGATGTCCAAGGGATCATCCAGTTCGTGAACCCGGCCTTCGCGCGGACGACGGGCTACAGCCGAGAGGAGGCCATCGGCCAGAATCTGCGCATCCTCAAGAGCGACAAGCAGGACGAACTATTTTACCGCAATCTTTGGGATGTCATCTCCAGCGGCAGAACCTGGGAGGGGCGCATGGTCAACAAGCGCAAGAACGGGACTTTCTATACCGAGGAGACGAAGATTTCGCCGGTTTGCGACCCTTCGGGCCGGATCGTCAACTACGTGGCCGTCCAACGTGACATCACCGAGCATCTCCAACTGACGGCCCAGTTTCAGCAGGCCCAGAAGATGGAAGCGGTGGGCCTGCTGGCGGGCGGCGTGGCCCACGATTACAACAATATGCTCAGCGTGATCCTCGGTTATACGGAACTGGCCATGAACAAGGTGGACCCGGCCCAGCCGCTGCATGCCAACCTTGAGGGAATTTTCAAGGCCGCAATACGCTCCGCGGACATAACACGGCAATTACTGGCCTTTGCCCGCAGGCAGACAATCAGTCCCGTGGTGCTTGACCTGAACCAGACCGTGGAAAGCATGCTCAAGATGCTCCGGCGACTCATCGGCGAGGACGTTCATTTGGCCTGGCTGCCAGATACGGACCCGTGTCACGTCAAAATGGATCCCGTCCAAGTCGGTCAGATACTGACCAATCTCTGTGTCAACGCCAGGGACGCCATTGCCGGCGTCGGCAAGGTCACGATCGAAACGGAAAACGCCGTCTTTGACGATACCTACTGCGCTCAGCATGCCGGGTTTTTAGCGGGAGAGTATGTGCTGCTGGCCGTCAGTGACGATGGCTGCGGTATGGACAAGAATATCCTCGACCAAATCTTCGAACCGTTTTTTACCAGCAAGGGGGTGGGCCGGGGAACCGGACTGGGGCTATCTACGGTGTATGGCATCGTCAAGCAGAACAACGGCTTCATCAACGTCTACAGCGAACCAGGAAATGGAACGACCTTTAGAATCTACCTGCCCCGGTGCGCGGGCCAAGCCGTCGATACCCAGCGGGAAGGGACTGCGGAAATCCCTCTCAGCCGCGGCGAGACAGTGCTGGTGGTGGAGGACGAGCCTGTGCTCCTGACATTGTGCAAAATGATGCTGGAAGAATTAGGGTATCGGGTGCTGGCCGCAGGCACGCCGCACGAGGCCCTGGGGCTGGCCGAGGAACACGCAAGCGAGATACAGCTTCTCATCACCGACGTAGTCATGCCGGAAATGAACGGCCAGGACCTGGCGGAACGGTTGCAATCTCTTTGCCCGGGCATGAAAATTCTCTTCATGTCCGGCTATACAGCCGACGTGATCGCCCACCGGGGGGTGCTGGACGAGGGCGTAAATTTCATACAGAAGCCATTTTCCATAAAGGACTTGGCCTTCAAAGTGCGGGAGGCGGTGAGAGAAAAGTGAATTAAGCAGCGCCGCTGTCCGCCTCTATTGCCTTGATAAGCTGACCGTGAGCAAGCTCACGGCCAGCTTATCAGCATCCTGACCCTCATGGAATATACATCGAGGACTACGCCTCGGAAGAAGGAAGGACCCTGGGGATGGAGACCATGACCAGGTCTCTCGGCTCTATGGAAGACCCTGCCGTCAGAAAGCAGACGGAGGAGAGGCTGGAGAGGATAAAAAGAGGAGAGAGGGACATCTTCTTTTAGCCCAAACTGAGGATATGTTGATCTCAAGGCGAATCTGAGGCTACTGTTAGCGGCGGTCTGAACCTTCGCATGACGAGCTTTCTGCCTTCTTCGGCCGCGAGCAGGAGGATCGCGAAGGGGATGAGCACGAGCCAGGTGTTCAGCGAGATCGGGGCTGTGGAGAATACCTCGTTCCCGTAGGGATGGTAGACGATGAAGATCTGGAGTGCCATCTCGACGGCGATGGCGGCGAAGATGAGTTTGTTCGTGAAGAACCCGGTCGTGAACAGCGACTCCCGTGACGAACGGCAGGCGAAGACATTCGCGACCTGGACGATAATAATCGCAGTCAGACAGGCCGTGGTCGCCTGCATGTACAGGAGGTTTGTGGCCGGGAGCAGGGTCCCCCATGTCCACCCTCCGGCGCCCAGCACCCAGAAGAACCCGAACATGCAGGCCGCGGCCTCGATTGGGCCGAGAAACAGATATGCCCGGGCCACAAGCGGGAAGTTCAGCAGCCGCTCGTTCACTTTTCGCGGCGGCTGTTGCATGACGCCGGGCGTGGGCTTTTCGGCGCCCAGTGCGAGAGCGGGAAGCATGTCGGTGCCCAGGTCAACCAGCAGTATCTGGAGGATCGTGAGCGGAAGGGGGATATTGAACAGGATATAGCCGAGGTACGGCACCGCCTCGGGGATATTCGACGCAAATATATAGGTGAGAAACTTTTTGATGTTCTCGTAGACCGTTCGTCCCTCCTCCACGGCATTCACGATCGTGGCGAAGTTATCGTCAAGCAGGATCATGTTCGAGGCTTCTTTGGCCACGTCAGTGCCCGTAATGCCCATGGAAATGCCGATGTCCGCCTTCTTAAGCGCCGGCGCGTCGTTGACGCCGTCGCCGGTCACCGCGACCACTTCACCTTTGTCCTTAAGGAGCGACACGACCCGCATCTTGTGTTTGGGCGTCATGCGGCTGAAGATCATCTCCGGGCTGGCCAGTTTATCCAGCAGCTCCTGATCGGTCATCAGGTCGAAGGCGGAGCCTTCGATGACCACCGGGGTTCCCTTCACCAGCCCGATCTGCCTGGCAATGGCCAGGGCGGTCCTGCTCCCGTCGCCGGTGATCATGATGATGCGGATCCCCGCACCATGGCATTTTTTGATGGCCTCGGGCACTTCGGGCCGCGGCGGATCCTGGAGCCCGATAAATCCGAGGAACGTCATCTCCTTTTCAATTTCGCTTGCGACAACCTCCTCCCCTTCGGCGTTCTCCTTCACGCGGGAAGAGGGGGCGGGGGCGGAGAGCTCTTTGGATGCAAAGGCCAGCACCCGGAGGCCCATATCCATGAGCATATGATCTGCGTTAATAAGCTCCTCCCGGTTTGCATCCTCGAGCGGCTTGCGCTCTCCGTTGATCATGACGTGGCTGCACAAAGAAAGCAGCCGCTCCGGAGCGCCCTTGGAAAAAGCCGTCGCGCCGCCTTCCCGCGCGCAGCCTATCGTCATCATCTTCCGGTCAGAGTCAAAGGGAATCTCGAACAACCGCTTTGCCGGGATGTCGCCGAGAGCCTCGCGCGCAGCCTTGAGGAGCGCTGTTTCCGTGGGATCGCCGCGGTATTGGTTATCAGTGAAGCGCGCGTTATTGCAGAGGGCGGCCGTGGTGAACAGGAGGCGGGTCGTTGCACCGGTCAGGGCGGCATTGGGTTCGATGATCCCACCGTCGGCCCATACTTTGGCCACCACCATATTGTTCTGGGTGAGCGTGCCGGTTTTGTCCGTGCAGATCACCGTTACCGAACCGAGGGTCTCGACAGAGGAGAGTGTCTTGATCAGCGCTTTCCGTTTCGCCATGCGCTGGCTCCCCATGGCGAGCGCGAGCGTGACCGTCGGGAGCATGCCTTCGGGGATGAGTGCGACGGTGATGCCGATGGCGAAAATAAAATTCGCCCAGAAGGTTCTCCCGATGGCAAAACCGAGGATAAAGAAGAAAGCACCGACTACGGCGGCAATGACCGCGACGATCCTGGTCGCCTTCACGATCTCTTTCTGGAGCGGGGAGAGGCCCGGCGTCACCGTTTCCGTCAGAAGAGCGATCCTCCCGAACTCCGTGCGCATACCCGTGGCAAAGACGATCCCGACGCCGTTTCCGCTCACAATGGTCGTGCCGGCGAAGGCGATGTTCGGACTGTCGATGGGATCGCCCGGAAAGGGTGCAATACTCCTGAGTATTGATTCCGACTCGCCGGTGAGGGGGGCATTGTTGACCTTCAGCGCACTTGACTCGATAAGCCGGAGGTCGGCGGGGACCTTGTCTCCCTCGGCAAGCCTGATGAGGTCGCCAGGAACGATCTCCTCGGCGGGAACTTCGCTTTCTTTTCCGCTCCGGATGGCCTTCACATTGAAGGGAAGAAGTTTCTTCAGCGCCTCCAGAGCCTTTTCCGCGCGGTACTCCTGGGTGAACGTGAAGACCGCATTGATGACGATGACTGCCACGATGGCGAGGCCGAGGGTGAGCATGCCCTCACCGGGCTTGAGATACTCGGAAAGGAACGAAAAAAAAGCCGCAAGCCAGAGCACGATGGCAAGGAAGTGGGTAAACTGGCCGAGCAGCCTGAGCACAAGGCTTTTCCCCTTTACCGCAGTGATCTCATTGCGGCCGAATTCAGCGAGCCGCCGCCGCACCTCCTCCGGGCTCAGCCCTTGGGCCGAGGCGACCAGGGTTCGGAAAACGTCTTCTTTTGTCAGTTCGTTGATATTCATAGGTCAGAGGGAAACAGTAAGCTCCAAAAGTGATGAAGTCGTAAAAAGTCCGAAATCTCCTCCCCCTCAACGGGGGAGGGTTAGGGTGGGGGTGGTAAGCCACCGTATTACCGCTTGTTATTTCCCCGTCCCCTTAATCCCCTCCCGCTAGGGGGGAATTTACTTTTTACGAAGCTGTCAAGCTTTAAATATGATCAGGTTGCACGGGGTCTCGCGCAGAACCTCCTCCACGGGGTTTCCCCGCAGCAGAAAGTCAAGGGGGCCTCGTTCACTGGCGCCCATGATGATAAGGTCGTGGCGCCGTGCGGCAGCTTCGATGGCGATGGTCCTGCCCGTGCGTCCGGCAACGAGCCGTTTTTCGTGCTCAATGCCGTGGCTTTCGATATGGTCAATGAAGCGGGAGATGTCGGCAGGGATCTTTGCTGCCCACTCGACCGGCGTGAGGTGTATCTCGCCCCGGAAGAACTTTCTCATGGGTTCGGTGACGTGGAAGAGATGGACCTTGGCAGCGAACGCCTTGACCAGCATCGCCGCGAACTCGGCGCGGTCGGGGATGTGGTCGATATGCGCCTTGAGCGGGACGAGGATATCATGGGGGTGGATCCTCCCCATGTGCACGACCCGCACGAGGGCTACGGAGCAGGCCAGGCTGAGCAGCAGACGCTTAGCCGTGGTGCGGGTGTAAAAGCGTTTTTCCACATCCTCATGCCGCGTTGCGGCGAAGACAAGGTCGATGTCCTCGGCCACCGCAACCTTGCCGATCTGCGCAGACGGATCGCCGGTTTTGAGTATGCAATCGGACGGCACGCCGAGCTCCCGGGCGCGAACGCACAATCGTTGGACCGCTTCTTCGGCCGTGCGGAAGTCCTTGCCGGCGATACCGTTCTCGCCTATGGCGCAGAAATAGATGCGCGCGTTCGCCTGTTTCGCAAGGTGCAGCGCATACCACGCGGCGATTTCGGAGTTCACATGTTCATTGACTGCGGCGAGGATCTTCCGGTACATGTGACGATCATAGCAGCGGGTTCGCAGAAATGCAACTGGCAACTGGATAACGAGCACCTTAAGTGCGAGGATGCATAAACTCGGGATAGTCCGGCTGGAGACAAAAGAATAAAACCAGCCAAAGATATTTGAAATTTGTTCACTGAGAATTCAGAATACAGGAGTCAGTAGTCAGAGTAAAAAAATAATCTGATTTCTGGCTCCTGAATATCTAAAATATCCCTCAACATATTGAGGTTCCACCAAATATTGAGGCCAAACGAATCATTTCATACTTTTCTGCTTTTCTCTCCTGCTGATCTAACCATCTGTTATCAAATAATGAATACAAAATTCCGTTTTTTATTTGGTTCTTGGCGCGCCATTTGCTTTACAGTGTGTAACTCGATGCTACAAGGAGAACATCATACAACTCGTAAGGCACCTATTCGGACAATCTTGCCAATCTTGATAATGACGGTAAACAGGTGCTCAAACACGTAGAGGAAATGAAGGCGCGAAAAACGGAGTATTTTGCAGAGTGGGAAGATGCATGATGAACAATATGAATTGGTTAGGATGGCTTGGTATCGCAGTAATCATCACTGGCATTGCGGCCGTTACCGGCATTAAACCGAAAGGTACGCGACACGTTGCCCATACAAGCTTGATGGGGATGGCACGGCTCGCGCTCCTGGCGGTCCTCATCGTCCTCGGCTACTTGGCGTTTCGAACCCGATCCGGCGGCTGATGTTGTTGCGTACAGCCTGATATCTTGACATTACAAAGTCCGGTAATTTAAGCAACCGTCCTATTAGTAAGTAGCCTGACTTTCCTGTGGCTATTGGCAGGCCATTAACTATTACACTTTTATGGCACGGGTCATCTCCCGGATGGGGCACGGCGACCGTCGTTAACCCGAATCCTGGATTTCCGGGAAACCTTTTTAAGAAAAGTAGGTAATTATCATGAATCAGAAGACATTGGATCATGAATGGCAGCAGCTTCAGGCTCACATAGAGGACTTTGTTGGCCTGATTCTCAGAAACGATGTGCAGAGAGTCGAATACAAGCCGCGATTTATCGCTCCACTGCTGGAGATGTCATGCGAACGTCATCAGAATGAACTCCAGGGTAAGGTGGCAATAAGCGACAACTTCAGCCAAAAAAGAAGAGAAACATGAATGAAGATATTTTAAAAGGGTCATGGCTGGAGATCAAGGGGAGAGTTAAAGAGAAGTGGGGCCAACTCACTGATAACGAGCTTGTCGAGATTGAAGGAAAAAGCGAGAAGCTTTTGGGTCTTTTACGGAAGCAATATGGATATATTGGGGAAAAAGCCGAGCTCGAATATAAAGATACTGTCGGATTGGCAGAAATTATCAGCAGTATAAGCAAAATAATGAAGGAAAAAGATTTTATGGCAATTGCATTTATTGCCCGCTACGGGCAGCCTTTGTCATCTAAACACCCAGAGATTCAAATAACAGGAAAGGATGAAAAGCATGGGCACGATACTGATCGTTATTTTGGTTCTCGTATTAGTCGGCGCAATACCAACTTGGCCTCACAGTAGGAACTGGGGATACTATCCCAGCAGTGGACTTGGATTGATTATTCTGATTTTAATCATCCTGCTGCTGATGGGGCGGATTTGAGGCAGCTTTATCGAATGCCGGTATAAACATCCGAATAGAGAAAAAGAGAATTGGTAAAACAGGGAGGTGCAGTCATGTCAAATCAGATCGAAGGTTTCATAAAGGGTATTATTCTTGGGGGAGCCATTGGCGCTTTGATCGGTATCCTCTATGCTCCGCAGAGCGGCCGGAAGACACGGGAGGATATCGACAAAAAGACGAATAAATTGCTTACAAAGGCCAAAGAGGAATACGAGGCGACGCTGAAAAAAAGCAACAAGGCCTATGAATCGGCAGTCCAGGAGTTGAAGCACCTGGAGTCCTACACGAAGGAGAAGGCCGGACAAATGGGGGAAAAGGTGGATGAATTGACTGAACTGGGGAAAGAAGCGTTTCACGACACCAAGGGCCACTTGACGAAAGCTGTGAATGCGGCAGCGCATGCCTTCAAGTAGTCCCGGATGAAATAAGAGCTGGACGACTTAAAATTGCCAGGACTGGAAGGAGTATGCCAATGAGGAAAATTATTCATATTGTCATTACAGCGTTTATGATGATCGTCCTGATGGTTGGGCTATCCGGCTGCACGAAAGAGGGGCCAGTTGAGAAAGCCGGCAAGAGAATCGATAAGACGATAGAAAACGCCGGAGAACAGATCGAAAAGGCGGGTGATAAAGTACGGGACACTGTAAAAGACGACAAATAATAAGAGCCATAACAAAGCGCGCAGATTGAAACTCGGGTTCGTTCAGAAGAAAATAAAAGGAGGAAAAGAGAATTTAATATGGCAGAGCATGAAAAACCACAAGGTCGTTTCTTCAAGGGATTATTGTTGGGAGGCGCGCTGGGCGCATTGGCAGGCCTTTTCTTCGCGCCGAAATCCGGAAAAGAACTGAGGTCTGATATCAAGGAGAAAGGGAGTGAGGTTTTAAAGGATGGGAAGGAAATTGATGCTGACGCCGGCACGAGAGCAAAAGAGATCATTGAGGAAGCCAAGCATCAAGCAAAGGAGTTGAAGAAGGAAGCCGATCGATATCTCTCAGAGGTTCGCCGGAAGACAAAAGAGATTTTGGCCCGTGGTGAGAAAAGGGAGGGCGAAGCCGGTGCAGCGGAGAGAGGAGACACAGGGGGAATGAAAGTCTAAAGAGAAAGGGGATGATCATGAATCCAACGTTAGCAATGCTCTTGGCCGTCAGTGTTACCGTCATTGCCGCAATCATGGTTTTGATCCTCATCTTCTTGATCCCTGTTCTTCTCCAGATCCGTCGGACATCTCAAGAAACAGAGAAATTGATCGATTCCGTGCGCCTCCAGGTGGCTCCTGTCAGTCGCGACGTCGCCGTTATCACTCAAGAGGTCAAAAGTGTCATCCAGTCGATTCATCGGCAGGTCGATCGAGTGGAGGATGGGATTGAAACGGTGCATGATATGGCGGTCCGCGTCGGAGAGTTTCAAATCGAAGTTCAACGCAGGATCGAGGACCCCATGCTTCAGCTTGCCGCAGTCTTCGGTGGTGTTAAACGAGGCGTTGAGGCCATTGCCAGCATTTTTTGCCGCTGAATGACACCCTCCAAGGGATGAAATGAAAGTAAAAAAAGGGGGCTTAATAAATGAGCGCTAAAGTGATCGCCATAATCGTCCTTCTCGTTCTTATGCTGATCTTTGCCATTCAGAACACTCAGCCTGTAGTTCTTAATTTTCTTTTCTGGCAAATTTCCACATCTTCCGTCCTATCCATTCTGGTGAGTTTCATAATTGGCTTGCTGACCGGATGCTTACTAATGATGACTGGAAGGAGTAAACGGGTATTCAATGAATGGTAATGAGAAACGAGACGCCAAGGCGCCCGCACTATTAATCATGGCCAGCTTTATCATTGTGGTAGGGGGGATGAAGGGGGCCAGCTCCATCCTGGTTGTAGGATTGCTCTTTGGAGCATTGATAGGTACTTCGCTGAATGATTTTTTGAGCTCCCTTCCCGACTATCAAGAGCGATTATCGGCCCATATTGTTGCTTTAATAAGCTGGCTGCATGAAAAAGGCGTTAACATTCCGGCAGAAGAGGTAACTGGTACTTTCAATCCGGGATGGGTTCTGCGACCGATTTTTATGATCTCCTCGGTGCCCATGGCCAGCCTTGTAAAGATCGCGCAGGAAAGTTATGACGACCTCGTAAAAAGTCGATTTTGCCCTGTTTTGTCATTCCGTGCTTGACACGGAATCCAGTGTTTTCAAGTATTTCTGGATACCGGCGTTCGCCGGTATGGCGGTTAGGGGACTTTTTACGGGTCCGTCAGTTATGAAGAAACACGAGGGCTCGCCATCATGCTGGGGTCCGGCGCCGAGATTGAGTAGAACCATATCAAGATAAAGAATCGAAATGAAGGTAACAGAAACTTTAAAGTGGGCAAAGAATGGCGGCAATTTAATTATTGCATCTTTTAACGCTTTTATGGAAGACAGGGCATTGACAATGAGTGCTGCTCTTGCTTACTACACGGTTTTTGCAATGGCGCCCTTGCTTATCATGCTTATTTCCCTGGCGAGCTTTTTTTATGGTGAAGATGCCATAAACAGAACGTTATTCCAGGAAATAAATGGTCTGGTAGGTAACCAGGCAGCTTTACAGATCCAGGATATTATCCGCCAGATAAGTTTTCAAAGAGATTCTATTTTTGCTGTAATTTTAGGAGTAATCACTTTATTTGTTGGAGCTACCGGTGTGTTTATAGAAATGCAGGATTCTATTAACCAAATATGGCGTGTAAAAGCAAAACCTGAAAAAGGCTGGAAAAAGATGCTGATAAACCGGGTATTATCTTTTTCTTTGATCATAAGCCTTGGATTTCTTTTAATTGTATCTTTGATTATTAATGGATTAATCCTTACCCTGAGTGATCAATTGGGTCAGTATTTCCCCGATCTGACCATTTTAGTGATCAATATTTTTAATGCTGGGCTTACCTTCATCATTATCTCAGCCCTCTTTGCAGTAATTTACAAGTTTTTGCCTGACGTAGAAATAGGCTGGAAAGATGTTCGCATCGGCGCATTTTTCACAGCCACATTATTTATTGTCGGAAAATTTTTAATCGGGATATATATCGAAAAAGTTGCTCCGGGCTCTGCATACGGAGCGGCAGGTTCCCTCATTGTAATCCTGGTGTGGGTTTATTATACTTCGGCGATTCTTTATTTCGGTGCAGAATTTACGCAGGTTTATTCAGAATGTTATGGCGGAAAAATTAAACCTGCTTCATACGCAGTTCATATTATACAAACCGAAGAAGAAAAAACCGTTAAAGTTCTGCCTCCTAAGGAACACGAAGTGGAACAAGATAAAACACAGGAATAGATCATTGTTTCTTGGAAGAAGATCGACCTCGACGGTTTGACAAGGTCGCCTCAGGCTACAGAGGTCTCGCTTCAGCGTATCCCTCAATATGTTGAGGTTCCGCCAAATATTGAGGCCGAACGAATCATTTCATACTTTCCTGCCATTCTCCACTATTAATCTAACCAACTGTTATTAAACGACTAATCAAGAATTATGATTTTTCTTCGGCGATTGGCAGGCCATTTGCTATTACTTTTTTATGATCCTCGCGATTATACAAATTAAGGTCCTTTCTGAGAAGCGCATGGAGTTGTCACAGACGATTGCTTCACTGTCCGGCTTCATAAGGGCGGAGAAGGGATGTCGGCGCTACGACTTCTGCCAAAGCATGGAGGATGAAAATCGACTCTTTCTTCTTGAAGAATGGGATACCCAGGAGAACCTTATGGCCCACCTGAAGTCGGAGCATTTTATGGTATTCCGGGGGGCGATGAACCTTCTCCAAAAGCCCTATGAAAGGATGTTCTACACCGTTTTTCACCCGAAGGGGAAGGAGGAGATTTAATGCGTCGAAATACTAAAGGAGGAATACCATGAAATCCAGCACGAAGGACCAGGCGGAAGGCAAGTTTCACAAAGTAAAGGGTAAAGTCAAGGAGATCGCCGGGGAACTAAGCGATAATCCAAAGTTGGAAGCTGAAGGTGCCGTTGAAAAGATAGCCGGCATAGTTCAGGAAAAGATCGGTCAGGTCAAGAAGGTTTTGGGGAAGTAGTGAGACAACAGTGACAATAAGATGAAAAAGACGATGTGCATGAAGACGGGTGAGAAAAAACCAGCGAAGAGGATGATGAAGAAAGAATAAGGAGGGCTAAATGAGACACGTATCCAAGATCAGAATTATGGCGTTCGCCGTGGCCGTCGTGGTCACCGCAATCGCTGCGGGGTGTACAAGCGTCCCGCTACGCACAGAGGCAGCTACGTCGGGGATTCGCGCCGCCGAGGAGGCCGGGGCGGCCAAAGTACCGCAAGCCTCGCTTCACTTGCAACTAGCCAAGGAGGAACTGGAACTCGCCAAGGGGCTGGCCGCGAAAGGCGAGAAGGAGAATGCCGCGGCGATGCTGTTGCGGGCCGAAGCCGATGCCGATTTGGCTGTCGCGCTCTCCCGCGGGGATGCCGAGAAGTCGGAGGCCCAGGCGGCAGTGGAGCGTGTGCGCCAACTCCGGCAAGACAACCCATGACACAACCATAACCTAATCATGACCCAAAAGGAGGATTTCATGAAAACGAAGCAATTATTGATTTTCGCCACGTTCGTCGCGCTGTTCGCTGGCTGCGCAACCGTGGCGCCAAATGAACTCATCAACGCCCGCGCGGCCTACCAAGATGCAAGCGCGGGTCCGGCGGAGCAACTCGTGCCGGCGGAATTACACAAGGCGCATGAGGCGCTCGTCTTGGCGGAACAGTCATTCCTGAAGGAATCCGACTCGCAAAAGACGAAAGATCTCGCTTACGTCGCCCGGCGCAAGTCTGAACTGGCGGGAGCGCTTGGCGCCGCGGCTGCCGACAAGGCAAGCAAGGATGAAGCAAGCGCCGATTTCCAGAAGAAACAAACCGAGCTCGTGAAGCAGGGGAAGCAGGACTTGAGCGACTCCGAGAAGCGGGCGGCCGAGGCACGGGCTGAACTCGACAAGCGAGCCGCGCTCAAGGCAAGCAAGGACGAGGCGGACGCTGATTTCCAGAAGCAGCAAGCCGAGATCGCGCAGGCGAAGCAGGATTTGAGGGACTCCGAGAGGCGGGCAGCCGAGGCACAAGCTGAACTCGCTACGCTCGCTGCGGTCAAGGCAAGCAAGGACAAAGCGGACGCTGATTTCCAGAAGCAACAAGCCGAGATCGCGCAGGCGAAGCAGGACTTGAGAGACTCCGAGAAGCGGGCGGTCGAGGCACAAGCTGAACTCGACAAGCAAGCCGCAGTCAAGGCAACCAAGGAAAAAGCGGACGCCGATTTGCAGAAGCAACAAGCCGAAATCGCGAAGGCGAAGCAGGACTTGATTGACTCCGAGAAGCGGACAGCCGACGCACTGGCTGCACTCGCCGCGATCACCGCGGTCAAGGAAGAGGAACGCGGACTGGTCGTCACGCTCTCCGGGAGTATCCTCTTTCGATCCGCCAAGTCGGCCTTGTTGTCCTCCGCGCAGGTAAAGCTTGACCAGGTTGCTAAAGCGTTGCTCGCGGTCCGCGCGCGTAACCTCATCGTGGAGGGGCACACCGATTCCCAGGGCTCCGAGTCATACAACCAAGGTCTCTCGCTACGCCGGGCCGAAGCGGTCCGCGATTATCTCGTGCAGAGAGGCTACCCAGCCGACCGCATCCAGGCGCATGGAAAGGGTGAGGGCAGTCCGATCGCCGACAACGCTTCACCCGAGGGGCGCGCCAACAACCGCCGCGTCGAGATTGTCATCGAACGTGAATTGCAGAAACCCAACCCGTAGGTTGGAAAGGAGAACCACATATGAAAAAGAGAAATATCGTTATCCACTGTTTAGTGCTTCTTATGCTGATCACCGCCTTTGCAGCCTGTGCATCGACACGCACACATGAAAGTGCAGGTGAATACGTTGACGATTCGGTCATCACGACCAAGGTGAAATCTCTGCTTGCAGCAGATGATTTTCTCAAGTCATTTCAGATCAGTGTCGAAACTTACCAGGGCGCCGTTCAACTGAGCGGCTTCGTTAATTCTCAAAAGGCCGTGGATAAAGCGGATGAAATCGCAAGGAGCGTCCAAGGGGTCAAATCCGTAAGGAACAATCTGATCGTGAAATAGTAGCATCGGGTTAAGGGTCCGGAAAGACTTTACGTTGACCCGGACCCTCCGAGAGAAAAGAGTGTACGATGAGAAACTTCTTTGTAGGGCTGCTCCTGACAGCGTTTCTTCCCTTTATCGTAGGATTTGGCGACGTGCCGCCAGATAAGAATATCCAGCAGGTCACCGTCAAAGAAGCCAATCTCTTCCCTCAGGGCCAACTGTTTTATCCCCCGATGGCAAGCCCCCAGGAGCCTCGTACCCATGTTACCTACCTCCGCCTCAACCTCTCCGATGACAGTATCAACATCGGATCGGTCGGGTTCGGCGATAGCTTCGGCCTGGTGCGCTGGCCCGGCTGGGGCGAGGAGGACGTCTGGCAGCTCAGTATCAGCGGTGCGGTCCTTGCCCAGTTCAATATGGACGCCAGTTCCGACCTGATCAACGCCGATTATATCATCGGCCTTCCGCTAAGCTACCGGAACGGTCCCTGGTCAGCGCGGGCGCGCCTCTTCCACCAGTCTTCCCACCTGGGGGACGAGTTCCTCCTAAACCCCCAGCGTCCGGAGCTGGAGGCAACGCGGCTGAACTTAAGCTTCGAGATCATTGAACTGCTCGGCGCCTGGGAATGGGAGGGATTCCAGTTCACCGCCGGTCCCTCATACATCCTCCATACCGACTCCGACCTCAAGCGTAACATTGTCCAGGGAGGCATTGATTATCAAAGCAGGGAGCCGGTCTTCAAACCGACGATGCGCCTGTTTGCCAGCGTCCTGTGCCATGCCTGGGAGGAAACCGACTGGGACACGGACGTTAATGTCAAGGCCGGCGTCAACATCCGCAGCCCCTATGCCGAAAAACGGGCCATTCAGATTTTCGGCGAATATTACCACGGCAATCTGCCCTTCGGGCAGTTCTACAAATTGCGGGAAGAGTACTACGGCGCAGGAATTAACCTATCATTTTAACTGCATACACTTAAAAAGGGCGTATTGGCCCTTTTTTTGACAGTGCATTTTAAGGGGTGACAAAAGGTCTCGTAACCAGTCATTTCACCGTAAACTTACAGAGAGGAAAAGTCTTGGACTAAAAAACTGTCGGCTTCCAGGGCGTTTCGCTGGAGTGTCGGCATACCTGCCGCTCTTGCCCTTGTTCTATATGTCGTATCTTTTTTCCTTGATGAACCTCTGTGCAGCATCATGGAAAAGAAAATAAATCGCGATCTAAAAGGGTATTCGGTTCGGCTGCCGGAGTTGTCTCCCTCAATATGTTGAGGTTCCGCCAAATATTGAGGCCAAACGAGTCATTTCATACTTTCCTGATGTTCTCCACTATTAATCTAACCAACTGTTATTAAATGACTAATAATAATTATGATTTTCCTGCGGCTATTGGCAGGCCATTTGCTATTACATTTATGATCCTCTAATCATACGAAGATCAATTTTATGGCCTATGCTTGTGAACCACAAAAAAGAAAGGAAAAATTATGAAAAAAATCATTACCGCGGCTGTCATGTTTCTCCTCGTAAATAGCCCCGCTTTTGCCGCTGGAGGAATTGATGTTTTTCTCAGTAACCTCAACATCCAGGCCCAGGCAGACATGGCCGGCTTTTCCGCCAGGGTGAGCGCCCAGTTCGGCGTACCCCTGCTGAATGTTCAAGCCGCCATCAGGGTTGCCGACAACCCTGCCGACGCCTTCATGTTTTTTCAGCTCGGCGAAATGTCCCAAAAGCCCTATGAAGAGGTCGTTCAGGTATATCAAACCCAAAAAGGTCAAGGATGGGGTGTTATTGCGAAGAATCTCGGAATCAAGCCGGGATCACCGGAATTTCATGCCCTGAAAAATGGCGACCTTGCTCTGAGCGGTGTTCCGGGAGGAAAAGGCGCCGGTTCGGGCAAGGATAAGGGAAAGGGAAAAGGCAAGGGGAAAAAACACAACAAGTAAACAGTCAAATCGAAATCATAAAGGAGGAATACCATGAAAACCAGTACGAGGGACCAGGCGGAAGGCATGTTTCACCAAGTAAAGGGTCAGCTCAAGGAGATCGCCGGGGAACTAAGCGATAATCCCAAGTTGGAAGCTGAAGGTACCGTTGAAAAGATCTCCGGCGCCGTTCAGGAAAAGGTCGGTCAGGTCAAAAAGGTTTTTGAAATTTCCAGCGTCCTGCTGGTGGCCGCTGCGGCTTTGCTGACGCTCAGCGTGCCGGCGCAGGCGTCCAGGATGGACGACCGCATCGAATCATCGGCCAAGCAGTCGTATTTGTTCAAAACCTACCTTCAGGAGGATGATATCAAAATCGAGTCCAAAGACGGCGCCGTCACTTTGACGGGGATCGTCGCCGAAGACTTCCATAAGTCGTTGGCCCAGGAGACCGTAGCCGGCCTTCCCGGTGTCAAGAATGTGGACAACCGGCTGGAAGTCAAAGGCACGCCCCCCACCGCCAATTCGGATGCCTGGCTCCGCGATAAAGTGAAAGTCACGCTCCTGTTCCATCGTAGCGTGAGCGCCGGCAACACCGAGGTGGACGTCAAAGACGGTATCGTGACCCTGCGGGGCACTGCTGCCAGTCAGGCACAAAAGGAATTGACGGCTGAATACGCCAAGGACGTCGAAGGGGTTAAAGACGTAAGTAATGAAATGACCGTGAACAAGACCCCGAAAAAGAAGCGCACGGTAGGCGAAAAGATTGATGACGCCTCCATCACCGCCCAAGTCAAGATGACGTTGTTGTATCACCGCTCGACCAGTGTCCTCAAAACCTCGGTCACCACGAAAAAGGGTGTGGTTACCTTGAGCGGCAAGGCCGGCAACACCGCTGAATTGGATCTGGCCACCAAACTTGCCAACGACGTAAACGGCGTGAAGAGCGTAAATAACCGGATGACCATAAAGTAGTTTGAGTCCAAGACGGATGAAAAAACAATATCTTATAATAAGGAGAACATTATGAAACTCAGGAATCACTCACTAGGCTTTTTCACCATCCTTTTACTCGGCACTGCCGCCTTCCTGGGCGGTTGCGCAACTACCGGCATGGATCGATCTGTCAAAACCTCCAACTCAATGCAGGAAGTGGACAAAGATATCAGGGAAATGATTGTCCAGAGTGATGTAACGGCTAAATCACTTGACTCCCTTGTCAAGGCAGGACAACCCGATCTGAAAAAATCCTTCGACACCTATTCAGACAATCTCGCCACTCTTGATAGTGATGGTAAACGAGCGCTCAAACACGTAGAGGAAATGAAGACGCGAAAAACGGAGTATTTTGCCGAGTGGGAAAAGCAGGGGGACGCTTATACAAATCCTCAGATCCGCGAGCTAAGCGAAGAGCGCCGCATAAAATTAGCTGAAATGTATGCTCAGGTACATGCAGCAGGCGGAGGAATTAAAAATGCGTACCTTGCTTACCTGACTGATCTAAAGGAAATCCAGACGTACCTGTCTAACGACTTAACGCCTAAAGGGGTCGAAGCCATAGCTCCCGTCGCCAATAAGAGCTCCCAGGACCTGGAGGTTTTAAAGACATCCCTTACGCCGTTAGTCGCCGCTTTAGATGGAATAAAGGCAGAATTATATGTGAAATAAAGGCAGAATTATATGGCGGGACGAAATAGTTACAGAACCGTAACTGCCTCCATATATTTTAATGGAAAATTCGCTCCCGATGTGGTGGTCGGCCCTTTTGGGCCGAGAATAGAACGGTGGGGGGTAAGGCATTGACATGCGGGGAAGGTAGCCGGAGGCTGTCTTCCCCACCCCCGATTTTTGAAATCAGGCCTGAAAGGAGAAACCCATGACTACTGAACTGACTACCGTTATGACGTTTCTGAGCCTTTTAATCCTGTTGACAGGTTTTCCGATCGCCTTCTGCACCCGACGTTTTGAACGTCTGGCGCGAGTGACATCCATAATGACAGCGAGGGGCAACCTTAACAGGATGATGGCCTTGCGTCTCTTGGCAACCTTGGGCTTCGCCGCCCTTCTTTGCGGGGCCTCCCCGGCATTGGCCGCAACTGCGCCATCACTGGGCGCGGCGAGCAGCTTCGCGGTATTGGGCGGCGCGACGGTGACCAATACCGGGATTACCACCATCAATGGAGATATGGGGGTCTGGCCGGGCACGATTACCGGCTCTTCTCCGACCGTGAACGGAACGATACACGCAGCGGATGTGACCGCGCAAAACGCGCAGACTGATGTCACCGCTGCGTACGATGCTCTCGTAGCACAGGCGTGTACTTCCGGCCCTTTGGGTGCGACGGACCTGGCTGGACAAACACTCGTTCCAGGCGTCTATTGCTATTCGTCAACCCTGGCGAATACGGGATTACTCCAGCTCGACGCCGGGGGTAACCCCAATGCCGTCTGGGTCTTCAAAATTGGGAGCACGCTCACGACCGTAAGCGGTTCGTCTGTTATCGTGATCAATGGCGGTCAGAAGAGCAACGTGTTCTGGCAGGTCACCAGCTCCGCGACTCTCGGCACAACCACTACTTTCGCAGGAAATATCCTCGCGCTCACAAGCATCACCATAGAAAACGGCGCAACCCTGTCCGGTAGAGCCTTGGCGCGAAATGGCACAGTGACGCTGGATACCAACACCGTTTCACTCTCCCCGATCATCACCATTGTCAAATCGGTGGCTGCCTATTCCGACCCTGTAAACGGCACTACCAGCCCCAAGGCAATACCGGGATCAGAGATGTCGTATACCATTACTGTGACGAATAGCGGGTATGGCGTTGCGGATAATAATACAACGGTGGTTACGGACCCGATACCGGCCAATACCGAGCTTTTTGTCGGAAACATAAACGGAGCCGGTTCAGGGCCTGTGCTCTTTACCAATGGCGTACCTGCAAGCGGACTCAGCTACAGTTTCGCAAGCCTCTCCAGCGGCACGGATAACATCTCATTTTCAAATAATAGCGGTTCCACCTATACCTATACGCCTGTTGCCGATGCAAATCAATGCGATACAACGGTTACGCATTTAAAGATTTCTTTAGGCGGCATATTCAGCGCCTCGAATGGGACAAACCACCCATCGTTTAGTGTGAAGTTCCGGGTAAGGGTGAAGTAAAAGGGGATGTCCCCATAAGGTAGGGGCGAACGGCGTTCGCCCGGATGAAATAATAACAAAAGGATTTATTTAAATGAAAAGGAAGATAGTCATATTAGCACTGCTGGCGCTGATTTATCTTCCAGCGAAGTCGGCCCATGCTGCCGGGACTGCTTCCGGGACCACCATAAGCAATACCACGACGGTGACCTATGACATCGGCACAACCACCGGTCTGACAGCAACTGCCAGAACAACCGTCGTAGTGGACAACAAGGTCAACGCGACTGTGACCAAAAATGCTGACGTAGCGGTAACTCCAGCTTCAACGAACCAGGGGCTCGTATTCGTTCTTGCGAACACCGGCAATGCAACCCAGCGTTATGCGTTATCAGTTACAAACGGGGCGGGGATCGCGATGAACAATGTCCGCATATACAGGGACAGTGGCGCCACCCCAAATGCATGGGATGCAACGGATACGCTCTATGTGGATGCTGGCACTTTCGGCGATGTTGCGGCGGATGGAACACTTAACCTCCTGATCGTTGCGGATACTCCGGGAGAAGCCACCGACGGACAAACCGCGGATTACAACCTTGCTGCAACTGCGGTGAATGCGGGCACGACAACCGTAACCGTGCAAACTGCGGGAGAGAACACGGCCGGGGTGGACGTGGTGTTTGCCGATATGGCCGGAAGCGCTGCGCGTGATGGCGCACGGGACGGAAAGCATTCGGCATCAGGAAGATACACCGTCGGTTCAATAACTCTTACGATCGGAAAGACCGTTCTTGTTTACTCAGACCCCTCTAACGGCGTAATTAACGGTACACCTCCGGGCTATGCCGATTGTACGGTCTGTCCCAAGACGATACGGACCGCCACGCTCCGCTATACCATTACCGTAACGGTAACAGGGAGCGGAACCGCCGCAGGCGTTGTCATTTCCGACCCCCTTCCCGCAAATACTACATATAATACAGGAACATTGAAGTTAAACGGTACCGCGCAAAGCGATGCCAAGGATGGTGATGCCGGAGACGTGGGGGGGACAACCCCCGGCACTGTTACGGTGAACCTTGGGGATATGACGAGTACGTCCACTGTACAGATCATCATGTTTGATGTGACGATTAATTAATTACAAATTTTTTTAAAGGAGGTGTTTGAATGAGAAAAAAAATACTGTCTGTTTTATCCATGCTGTTGTTTCTCTCTCCCCAGGCGATGGCTGCCGGCCAAGGGGCGATCGAGCTTAAATCTGCCGCCGAGGTCGAAGTTACGATCAAGAACGATAAGGGGGAGATGGAGGTCAAAAGGGTGGAGGCAGCTAAGGCGAATGTAACGCCGGGGGACGCCGTCATCTTCACGACATATTACTCTAACAACGGCCAGGAACCGGCTTCCGACATCGTCATTAACAACCCCGTGCCCGAACATATGTTCTATATCGACGGAACTGCGGCGGGGAGTGGAACGAAGATCGAATTCTCCGTAGATAAGGGGAAGAGCTTTGACGTTCCGGATAAGCTGAAGATAAAGGGAGTGGATGGAAAGGAAAAGTCCCCCGGCCCCGCTGCCTATACCAACATCAGGTGGACCCTATCCAAACCTCTGCCTCCGGAAGGGAAGGGAAGCGTGTCGTTCCGGGCAAAGGTTAAGTAGAAGCCCTCCCGAAGGCGGGGGCGTTAGTTTCGAATAACAAAAAGAACTTAAAGAATACAAAACAAAGGAGGAAGAAATGGAAACGAAAAGTAAGAACAGATTATTACTGATGCTCCTTAGCGGGGCATTGGCGGTCCTGGCGCCACAGTGGGTCATGGCTTTGACGCCGGCCTGTACGCCCATCGCCAATACGGTTGCTCTCTCGTATAGCGTGGGTGGCGTGTCCCAAACAGGGATAAACTCCACGACATCTTTTACGGTGGGTAACAAGGTTAATCTCGCCGTGACACGCACTGACGCAAGCTATGTGTCTGTTCCCCCCGGTTCAATCAACCAGGCGCTGACCTTTCTGGTTACCAATACCGGCAATGCAAATCAGAGGTATGTCATTTCCTATACGGAACAAGTCGGGGGGCTGGATCCCTTCGGAGGTACTGACAATTTTAATGCGACCACGCCGGGAATAGGAGCCGTCAGCGTTGCAAACGTCACTACCGGCATTATTGTTCCGGGTGGAACCTATTCGGCAACGGTAGTCTCCAATATACCGGTAGCGCGGGTTAACGGTGATATCGCCTTGTATGGTCTGCTGGCTAAAACTTACAAGGTGGATGGCACGACCATTGAAGATGGGAATGCCGGTTCAATAACCAGCAGCTACGGCACTTGTTCTGCCGATATCGTACTTGCCGATGCCGCAGGCACTGATGATCTTTCTGGCGCGAGGGATGGCATGGACTCCATAAGAGGCGCATACAAGGTCTCGTCGTCAGTCCTGTCCTTCTCTAAGACGGCAACGACCATCTGGGACCCGGTGAACTATAACCTCTTACCCAAAGCTATTCCGGGCGCACTGATCAGATACGTGATCACAGTGGCTAATGGTGCTGGGGCTGCGTCATCGGCCGTCCTTACGACCATCACGGACGGACTGAACGCCAATACGCTGATTGATCCCAATTTGAAGGTCGCGGCGCTTGCCGGCCCCCTGACAGCCTTGGCCAATGAGTCGGCCTTGGGAAAGGGTTTCAAGGTTGTGGTAACCGGTTCTACGCGTGCTTTAAACGGCGCAAATCAGTATTTCACCACCAGCGGCGACTTAGACGGTGTTGATATCGCCGGACAAAACATCACGGCAATTATGGCGACGGTGCTGCCGGCGGAAGGCGCCTATGCTGCCGGCGAGTTGAAGGCGGGTGAATCCGTAACACTTACCTTCAATGTCGTTATCCAGTAAAGACTAAGGAAGGTACTTGATTAATCTGTCTCACATATCTGCCGCGGTGCGGCGCATCTGCTCCGGGGTTGTTCCCGGAACAGGCGCCGTGTTACGCCATTTTTTGGGAAAGATTTCATTTGCTGTCATTTTCACCCTGGTTTTCGCCTCCGCGGCACTGAGCGCCGAAACCATCATCAACACCGCAAGGGCCGATTATTCGATCGGAACAGTGCCGAAGGTTTCTTATTCAAGCGCTGTGTCCCTCGTCGTGCGGACCCCATCCACACTGGAGTATCTGAAATACGCCCCCCTGTCTCCTGACGCTGCCATGGTAAAGGTATCCGCAACAGAGTACCTGGACAGCTCAGGGTCATATAGCGCCATGCCGGCCCCTGTTCCGGCAGGCTCCGCTTCTCCGCTGGACATCAGCAATCCGCTTCCGCTCGTAAAAGCGAATGTATATCATGGCAACGAGCCGTTCTTCCTCAGGCTTTCCGATGGGGATCAGAATATTAACCCGACAGTTGCGGAAACCATTTTGCTGACCCTGGAAATTAAAGACATCGGCGAAAAGGAGGTGCTTGTTCTCACGGAGACAGGTCCTGATACCGGGGTTTTTGTCGGATATATACAGTCACAGTCCATCTCTAGGCTTGCCAAGGCTGCTGTCGTTGGTGGGGATATACAGTCACAGTCCATCTCTAAGCTTGCCAAGACTGTCAAGGCTGCTGTCGCTGTCGTCGGTGGGGACGGCGTTCTCAGTATATACGAGGGCGCAAGCATCGTCGCCACTTACGAAGATTCGCAAGACGGCGTCGACACCAATACGGTGACGGCCCTTGTCGACCCGTACAGTACCGTCTTTGACAGCAAAACCGGCCAGCCGGTGAATGGGATAACCGTTACCCTGATTGATGCTTCCTCCGGCCAACCTGCCGTTGACAAGGTCTATGGCGATGACGGCGTAAGTCCTTATCCTGCGACTGTTGTTAGTGGGGAAACTGTTACGGGCAGCAGCGGCGTGATCTATCCCGCTAAGCCGGGCGGCTATAGATTTCCCTTCGTTAAGCCTGGGAGATACCGCCTCGATGTTAAGCTGCCGCAGCCAGCCAAATACAGAGCGCCGTCACAAGTTCCAACATCGGAGCTCCTGGCCCTGGGGCCATTCACGATAGATACCGGATCGAGGGGTGAGGAGTTCGTTGTCGACGCCGGACCGGTCTTTCTCATAGATGTCCCCATAGACCCCATCCTAACCTCATTGTATCTGACCAAGGCGGCGGGGAAACAGACCGTATCTATCGGTGATTTCCTGCAATACAGAGTAGTTGCGGAGAATGCATCAGCTGCCGACCTAACCGGCATCGTGGTAACTGACAGAACCCCTCCGGGCTTCCGCTACCGTAAAGGGTCGGCAAAGATGGATGGCTTGGCGCTTGCGGATCCGACAATATCAGGCGACGGCCGTACTTTGATATTCAATATGGGAACCATTGCCGCAGGGAAAAAGGCAGAGATAACGTATGTGACGGAGATTGCCGTCGGAGCAAGGATCGGCAAGGCAATAAATGTGGCCGTAGCGACCGGCAACGGCGGGGTGGTTTCCAACACGGTTGAGGCAGTGGTGTTGGTCAAGGATGACCTCTTCGGGAGCAAGACCATTATCATGGGCCGGGTGTTTCCCGGTTGCGAAAAACACCCCTCACCTCCATCCTCTACCCAGCCGGGCATGAATCCCGCTGATGAGAGAGGAGGCTTAAACAATAAGGACGGTGTGGCGGGAGTGCGCATCTACCTTGAGGACGGCACGTATAAAGTGACGGACAAGCAGGGAATGTATCACTTTGAGGGTCTCAAGCCGGGAACGCATGTCGTCCAACTTGACGTTGATACCATCCCCAAGGATTACGAATTAATCTCCTGCGAGGAGAACGACCGGTTTGCCGGAACCCCCTATTCCCAGTTTGTGGACCTCCAGGGAGGGACCATGTGGCGCGCCGATTTCTACGCCATCCGGAAGCCTGGAGCGCCGCCTGTTGAGATAAAAGGGGATGCGGAAAGGAAAAGAGAGGAAAGGATAAAAGCCAGGACCATGCCTGAATTTGACAGCGCCTGGCTGGGCAATGCGGAACCTGGTCTTGCCTTTGTATGGCCCTACGACGGCTTCCATCCTCCCATTCCGAGCGTAAAGATCGCCGTAAAGCATGATCCGGAAAAGAAGCTCCGGCTCCTTGTGAACGGAGAAGAGGTGGATCCTCTTTATCTCGACGGGACAACAAAGAGGGGTGATAACCGGCTGGCTGTAAGCCTGTGGATAGGCGTTCATGTAAAGGACGGGGACAATCTGTTTGAGGCTGTGGAATACGGTCAGGACGGCAAGGAAGAGCAGCGGATCGGACGCACGATCCATTATTCGGGTCCTCCCGTCAAAGCGGAGGTGGTTCCTGCACAATCGAGGCTTACAGCGGACGGGAAGACGCCGTCGGTAATTGCCGTCCGCCTGACGGATAAGGACGGACATCCGGCAAGGGAGGGAGTCATCGGCGAATACAAGGTCGATCCGCCCTATCTGCCTTTGCAGAAATTTGCAGACCTGCAGAACGACCCGCTGACAATGTCCAAGAGCGAGCGATTGAAATATGCGGTGGGTGAGGACGGCATTGCCCTTATTGAGCTTCTGCCCACCTCCCATACCGGTGAGGCCACGCTTAGATTCGATCTCGTCAGCGGTGAAAATGAGGTTCACACATGGCTCACCCCAGGGGAGCGCGACTGGATCATCGTAGGCCTCGCGGAGGGGACCGCAGGCTACAATACGGTATCGGGTAACATGGAGAGTCTGGGAAGCGCGGATGTCGAGGATAAGTACTATCGGGACGGCAGGTTGGCCTTCTTTGCCAAGGGGATGATAAAGGGGAAGTGGCTTCTCACCGTGGCCTATGACACCGACAAAAACGGGAATGCGAGAAATAATGATAGTTTGCACCAGCTGATTGATCCGAACAAATACTACACCCTTTACGGTGATGCTACCCAGCAAGGTTACGAAGCCGCCAGTGCCAGGAGCCTCTATGTGAAGCTGGAGAGAGATAAATTTTACGCCCTCTTCGGTGATTTCGAAACGGGGCTTAACGTAACGGAATTATCGCGCTACAGCCGCAATTTGAACGGTCTGAAATCGGAAATGAAAGGCGAAAGGTTTGACTTCAACGTCTTTGCCAGCGACACGAACCAGGCCTTCGTGAAAGACGAGATAAGGGGTGACGGCACATCGGGCCTGTACAGGCTTTCAAGAAAGAATATAGTAATGAACTCAGAGTCTATGACCATCGAGACGCGAGACCGCTTCCGCAGTGAGGTCATCATATCGTCCCAGAAGCTCAGCCGGTACATAGACTACAGCATTGACTATGAAACTGGGAGCTTCTATTTCAAGTCCCCTGTTTTCAGCAAGGATGAGAACTTTAACCCGATCTATATCGTCGTGGACTACGAGTCTTTTGACACGACGGATATGTCCTATAATTATGGCGGCAGGGGCGCTTTCAGGTTTATGGATAACAAGCTTGAGGTTGGCGCCACCCATGTCCACGAGGGAAACGTTGGGGGGGAGGGCAACCTGGAAGGCATCGATGCCACCCTGAAGATCAATGACAAAACGAGCCTAAAAACGGAGCTGGCCGCGACTAATACGGACTTGAAAGGTTCAGGACGAGCCTACCTCGCCGAGCTGGCTCACAGGTCGACGAAGCTGGAAGGAAAGTTCTATGTTCGGGAACAGGATGAGGCGTTCGGGCTGGGCCAGCAAAGGGGAAGCGAGGGAGGGACCCGGAAGTTCGGTTTTGACGGCGCCTACCGATTAAACGAGAAGCTAAGCGTCAAGGGCGATGCCTACCGGCAGTATAATTTATCCGTTGCTGCTGTGAGAGACATGGCTGAGGCGCAGATAGGGTACGCAGAAAAAAAGTACAGCCTCCATGGCGGCCTGAGACATGCGGAAGACAACCTTGGCAACGGCGATGTGAACCGGTCCGAACAGATCACCGCCGGCGGCAGTTTACGTCTTATGGAGGACCGCCTGACGCTCAAGCTTGATCATGATCAATCGCTGGCGAGGAACGCAAACAGCGACTTTCCGACCCGCACGACCCTGGGAGCCGATTACAAGCTTAACGATACAGCGACACTGTTCATGGCCCAGGAGTTTACCCAGGGAGAAAATGAGGACACTGAAACGACCAGGATAGGAATGAGGGCCTCGCCTTGGTCCGGGGGGCAGATCAGCTCTTCAATGGAGCAGCAGTACAGAGAAAATGGCGCGCGGGTCTTCGCTGTCGCCGGTCTGAAACAGGCCTATAAGATAAACAACAAGTGGAGCGTAGATGCAGGCATGGACCGCAGTTTCACCATGAAACACCCCGGCAACGAGCAGTTTAACAGCAATGTTCCGGCGTCCTCCGGCGGCGAAGATTTTACCGCCATCTCGCTGGGGACCGCCTATAAGGAAGAAAAATGGTCATGGACAGCCAGGATAGAGACAAGGAACTCAGATAGTGAGGATCGGATAGGGGTCTTTTCCGGGGTATATGGGGAATTTAAAGAAGGCATCGGATTGGCTGCGGCTTTGCAGGTGTTCAGGACAGATTATTCATCCGGGGCGGGAAAGGAAAACAGTGATCTCCGCTTTGGCCTGGCATACAGGCCAAAGGAGACCAGGTGGATCGTTCTCGATCGTCTGGATTTCCTTGTTGATAAGCAGAACGGGGCCGACTTCGATTTCAACAACCGGCGGATCGTCAATAACATAAACGCCAACTACAAGGCAGACTACAAGACGCAATTCTCGCTGCAATACGGTTCCAAGTACGTGAAAGAAACCATAGACAGCAACGACTATAGCGGTTACACAGACCTGATGGGGATCGAGGGAAGGTACGATGTAACAAAAAAATGGGATATCGGACTCAGGGGAAACGCCCTTCACTCGTGGTCCGCAAACCAGTTAAAATACGGCATCGGCGCCTCTGTCGGATGTAGCTTTGTAAAGAACGTCTGGATCAGTGTTGGGTATAATTTTACGGGATTCAAGGACCGAGACTTTTCACAGGCGGACTTCACTGCCGCAGGGCCTTTTGTAAAGCTCCGGATGAAGTTTGACCAGGGATCGGTCCGTGACGCGGTAAAACAGTTCACCGGCCAATAACAATCAGGACACCTTCCAGGGGGTGAAATGAAAGTAAAAAAAGGATTTGAATCACGTAAAAAGAAAGGAAAGATAACTATGAAAAAAATCATTATTGCGGCCGTCATGTTTCTCCTCGTCAATAGCCCCACTTTTGCCGCGGGAGGAATTGATGTTTTTCTCAATAATCTCAACATCCAGGCCCGGGCCGACATGACCGGCTTTTCCGCCAGGGTGAGCGCCCAGTTTGGCATACCTCTGCTGAATGTTCAAGCCGCCATCAAGGTCGCCGACAACCCTGCCGACGCCTTCATGTTTTTTCAGCTCGGTGAAATGTCACAAAGGCCCTATGAAGAGGTCGTTCGGGTATATCAAACCCAAAAAGGTCAAGGATGGGGTGTTATTGCGAAGAATCTCGGAATCAAGCCGGGATCACCGGAATTTCATGCCCTGAAAAATGGCGACCTTGCTCTGAGCGGTGTTCCGGGAGGCAAAAGCGCCGGTTCCGGTAAGGACAAGGGAAAGGGCAAAGGCAAGGGGAAAAAACACAACAAGTAAACATGTTGTTAACGTCTTTACGCAGAAAGGAGTTATTATGATGCATATTCTTTTAATAATCACCGGCAGTTTTTTATGTTTCCTCACCGCCACATTCCCTGTTGCGGCAGAAACACAATGGGGATTCGGCCTGTCCGGAGGCAGCGAAGGCATTACCGGTTTCAATCTTTCCGTAGGTAACTATTACCGGGTCCCCGAAAGAGAGGTCTTGATCGTCAGGGACCGGGGGATTCATCAGGAAGAGCTGCCCGTCGTCTTTTTCCTTGCCCAGAGAGCCCACGTGGCGCCAGGCGCTATTGTCGATTTACGAATGAGAGGCATGAATTGGATGGATATTACTTTGCATTTCGGCTTGCAACCCGACATATATTATGTCCCTGTAAGAGTTGTTGAGCAACAAGGCCCACCTTACGGAAATGCCTATGGCTATTATAAGAAACACCCGAAGCGTGAATGGAAAAAAATGCGTTTTAAGGACGATGAAATCGTCAATCAGGTGAATCTGAAATTTATATCCGAACATTACGGTTATGACCCCGCTCAGGTCATGAAGCATCGGTCTGAAGGACGTCGCTTCACTGAGATCGATCGTGACGTCAGAGAGCAGCGAGAGGGAAAGAAAAAAGATAAAGATTGGAGGGAAGACAAAAAAGGACAAAAGGGGTCTGGCAAGGAAGAGAAACATAAGGGCAAAGGCAAAAGAGGAAAAGACGACTGACAGGAGAGGTTCCTTTTCATGCGAGCATCGAGGACCGCTATGACTTGGTCTTGCTCGATCTTCAGATGCCCGGCATGGACGGATTCCAGGTGATGGAAGGGCTCAAGGAAATTGAACTGGACGAGGTGCTGGCGCGCGTTCACAACATGCTGGAAGCGCGCCTGTTGCACAAGCGATTACACAATTACAACGACGTGCTGGAACAACGGGTGCGGGAACAGGACCGCCGATCTTCAGGAAGGTTACCCGAATGGCAAGAGGGGTGAGGCTATTCCGCTGACGGCGCGCATTATGAGTACCTGCGACATCTACGACGTCTTGCGCAGCAAGCGGCCTTATAAGCCCGCATTCGACCATCGGAAGGCCGTGGACATCATTACGCAGGGCGATAGTCGCACCATGCCGGAGCATTTTGACCCGGCTATTTTTGCCGCCTTCAAGCAAAACCACCAATCGTTCCGCGATATATTCGAGGCATACACGGCATAGATTTTGATGCAGCCCTTGTGAAGTTCGTGCCGTTGTCCGACAGCAACAGCGACCGGAAACAAAAGAACCAGCTTAGATTGGCCGTTTCCCTTCAAATCATCCCTCAATATCTTGAGGTTCCACCAAATATTGAGGCCAAACGAATCAATTCATCCTTTGCGATTGTTTGGTCCTATTAATGTAGCTACTTGTCATTAAAGGAAGAATCCAATAATTTGTTTTTTCTTCGGTTCTTGGCATGCCATGTGCTCTACAATGAATAAGATTAAGATGATGCCGTAGTCATTTTCTTGGATACTTGAAAAGAGGAATGTAATCGCTGCTGCAAATTAACCACTCACGCATAACTGAAAGGAGAACATCATGAAACTCAGAAATCACACCTTATTTTTTTCCACCATGTTGCTACTCGGCACTGCCGCCTTCCTGGGCGGTTGCGCAACCACCGGCATGGATCGATCCGTCAAAGCCTCCAACTCAATACGGGAAGTGGACGGCGATATCAGGAAAATGGTTGTCCAGAGTGATGTCACGGCTTCGTCACTTGACGCCCTTGTCAAGGCAGGACAGCCCGATCTGAAAAAATCCTTCGACGCCTATTCAGACAATCTTGCCAAATTTGATAGTGATGGTGAACGGGTGCTCAAACACGTAGAAGAAATGAAGCTACGAAGCAAAGAATATTTCTCAGAGTGGGAAAAGCAGGGTGACGCTTATACAAATCCGCAGATCCGCGAGCTCAGCGAAGAACGCCGCAATAAATTAGCTGAAGTCTATGCTAAGGTACATACGGCCGGCGGAGGAATCAAAGGTGCATACCTTGCTTACCTGGCTGACCTGAAGGAAATCCAGACGTACTTGTCTAACGACTTAACGCCTAAAGGGGTCGAAGCCATAGCTCCCGTCGCCAATAAAACCTTCCGGGACCTGGACGGTTTAAAGATATCCCTTCAGCCGGTACTAGCCGCGTTAGATGAAATAAATGCGGAATTATACGGCGGGAAGAAATAGGTAGAAAACCGTGCCTCCATAATTTGAGGGTGCGTAACCTCAGGTGAGGTGAATTTAAGAGACCCGCTCCGGCGGGTTTTTTAAATTCCGTCAGACGCGTTACGGGGTGTTGAATGGGGAGGATATAATTTATGCTGTGGACAATCTGTGTAGTCATTCAAGAACTTCGGCCTCATCTGGCAGGCTCTAAAAAAATTCAATGATGACAATGGCTTTTTTTATCTTCGGGGATTACCTTTAATCTCCGCATCAACTTGATTCCTTTTATCATTTCTTGGATGAAGATCGACAAAGTTCAACGGTCTGACAAGGTTGCCTCAGGTACGGAAGTCTCTCCTCGAAGTGTCCCTCAACATATTGAGGTTCCACCAAATATTGAGGCCAAACGAATTGTTTCGGGCGTTTCTATTGTTCACTCCTATTAATCTAAGCAACTGTTATTAAATGACTAATCAAGAATTATGATTTTTCTTCGGCGCTTGGCAGGGCATTTGCTATTACATTCTTATGATCCTCTTAATCATACGGATGAATGTCCTTTCTGAGAAGCGCATGGAGTTGTCGCAGACGGTTGCTTCACTGTCCGGTCTCATAAGGATGGAGAAGGGATGCCGGCGTTGCGACTTCTGCCAGAGTGTCGAGGATGAAAATCGCCTCTTTCTTCTTGAAGAATGGGATACCCAGGAGAACCTTATGGCCCACCTGAAGTCGGAGCATTTTATGGTATTCCGGGGGGCGATGAACCTTCTCCAAAAGCCCTATGAAAGGATATTCTACACTGTTTTTCACCCGAAGGGGATGGAGGAGATTTAATAGCAGTTAAATCGAAATAAAAGGAGGACGTATCATGAAAGCAATATATCCCATATCTCTAATGGTGGTAGCGGTGGCTATGCTGGCGCTTGACGTGCCTGTGCATGCGTCCAAGATGGATGACCGCATCGTATCAACCGCCTGGAGGTCGTACGTGTTCAAGACATACCTCCGGGATGATGATATTAAAATCCAGTCCATGGCCGGCGTTGTTACCTTAACGGGGACCGTCTCCGAAGAATCCCACAAATCATTGGCCCAGGAGACCTTAGCAGGCCTCCCCGGTGTCGAGAGTGTGGACAACAGGCTGGAAGTCAAAGGAGAACGCCCCGCTGAGAGCTCGGATGCGTGGCTCAGGATGAAAGTGAAAACCATACTCTTTCTCCATCACAGCTTGCGCGACTCCAAAACTGAAGTTAACGTGAATAGCGGAGTCGTCACTTTGCAAGGCGAAGCGACCAGTCAGGCACAAAAGGAATTGACGACTGAATACGCCAAGGATGTCGAAGGGGTTAAAGATGTAAAGAATGGGATGACCGTGACAAAGAAGAGAAAGGCCCAAACGGTAGGCCAAAAGATTGATGACGCTTCCATCACCGCCCAGGTCAAGATGACGTTGCTATATCACCGCTCGACCAGCGCCCTTAATACCAAGGTCGAGACGAAGCGTGGCGTGGTTACATTGCACGGCAAGGCTGGCAATGCAGCCGAATTGACCCTGGCCACTAAACTAGCCAACGACGTAAACGGCGTGAAGAGAGTCGAGAACCGGATGACCATACAGTAGATTTTGAGTTCAGAACTTATGAGAAAGCCATGTCTCATTAACAGAAGGAGGGCGACATGCGGAAAAACGACAAAGTTCATGAAGCAGATTTTAAAATGCAAGCAATAGATACAAGAGGAGTGCTCATAATTGAGCAGAAAAGGAGGAGTGGTTATGAAAAGATTTAAGGCTCGACAAATTTTTCTCTCGTTTATCTTAATTTTGAGTGGTTTTTTAATTACAGGCTGCGGCGGCGGAGGAGATACCGGACATTGGTTACCGGCAAATGTGGTATCCGTGGCGGTAACGCCTGCAACGGCTACAGTACCGCTTACCGGTACCCAACAATTTACGGCAACTGCGACATACGTCGATGGGTCATCCCGCGACGTGACAGCGTCCTCCACCTGGGTTTCAGGCACCCCCGTCAATGCCTCAGTCGGGGCGAGCACCGGCCTCGCTACCGGCAATGTTGTCGGCACATCGACCAGCATCACTGCCACTTTCGGCGGCAAGTCCGGCTCAGGAACCTTGACCGTGAACCCCGCAACATCAATGGGTTTAACGGTGACGCCTACAACGGCCTCAATACCGGTTACCGGTACCCAGAAATATACGGCGATTGAGATATTTAGCGATGGCACAAGCATCGACAGGACAACAAACGCCTCCACCACCTGGACCTCATCAAGCGCCGCCAACGCCACGCTCTCTGCGAGCGGCGTCGCCGGCGCCGGCCTTGCTACCGGCATAGCTTCCAGGGTCGCCCCGGTCGTCATTACTGCCACTTTCGGTGTCGGCGGTCCGTCCGCAACAGCCAATT
>Ga0080064_1001447_pt1 | contig 47769 bp, 47 predicted proteins | sample Subgrocontami54m_FD_69260 | JGI IMG/M metagenome (GOLD analysis project Ga0080064, IMG submission 69260) | Subsurface groundwater microbial communities from S. Glens Falls, New York, USA - GMW46 contaminated, 5.4 m (SPADES assembly) (version 2) ...
CCGCCCGGGCATCCCAACCCCGCGGAAAATCGCCCGGGCGGCAGGTCGGGCAGCGCCCGGGCCCTCGGGAACGCTATCCGGTGGCCCGCCGCACCCCAAAACGCCCGCGCACCGCCGCCACGCGCGCCGCCTGACGCCAAACTGGTCCCCCAGCGACTCCAACTCCCCGGCCGCTATGACAACCGGGTCACGATTGCTTGTCCAAACTCGAGTTGGTTATTGCCAGGAATTTTTGGGTTCGGACGCCTGACGGTCGGTTAAGATCGGACCGACCACCGCCTCGATCGCAGGGGCGGGCGGAGATCGCAGGGGTGCTATCATCCCGCCGAACAGGTCGACCGCGAAAGAACACCCGCTGGAGCCGAGTGATGCCGCTTCAATTCTTTTACCCCCCGGTGACCGACGAGCTGCTCAGCGAGGTGGTCCATCGCATCGTGAAGGTCGGGCGGCCGCAGAAGATCATCCTCTTTGGCTCGCGCGCTCGCGGGGACGCTCGCCCCGACAGCGACCTCGATCTCCTCATCGTCGAGCGGTCGGCGTTGCCGAGGCACAAGCGGGCGGTACGGTACCTGGAGGCTCTGACCGGTCTGTTGCCCGGCAAAGATGTCGTTGTGTGGTCCCCCGACGAAATTGCGCAGTGGGAAGGGATCCCATCGTCCTTCATCATGACGGCGTTGCGAGAGGGCAAGACCCTGTATGCTCGATGACCTCGCCCACGCCCGCGGCTGGTTCCGCAAGGCCGAAAGCGACCTGACTGCTGCCCGGCGGGTCCTCGAAGGCGACGGCCCCTACGACACCGCCTGTTTTCACGCTCAGCAGGCGGCCGAGAGGTTCCTCAAGGGGTTTCTTGCGTTCAAAGCCCGGCCCGTTCCTCGGGTGCACAACATTGAAGATCTCCAGCACCTGTGCTGTGAGGCGGACCCAGGCCTGAATTTCGCCCTACTCGCAGGTACGCAGCTCACGCCATACGCCGTTGAGCTGCGCTATGAGTTCGACTTCTGGCCGGAACGGGAGACTGCGGCGGAAGCGATCGTCACCGCCGAGGCCCTCCGGGCCGTCGTGCTCGAGCGCGTCGCCCCGGAAGCCCGTCCCTGAGACCGGCCTGCCCGAGATTCGAGCTGCGGCGCCGGCTACCACGTCTCCCTAACACGGGGGGGGGGCACCTCAGTTCCGGGAATGCGCCTCACGGTACATCGCTTCCCGCGCGCGGTGGACGCCTTCGATCAGGTCGGCTTGCGAGATGCCGGCCTCATCCATCAGGCGTTCGAACTCGGCAAACTCCTCGTCTAAGCTGGGACGTTGCCGCCGCAGCCAATGGCGGGCGCGCTACCCGCCCCGCGCATGAATCACGCGCACCGGGGCGAAGCGATCGCTCGTGGTTCCGTCGCCCAGCTGTCCAGAGTCGTTCCGGCCCCAGGCCCAGAGGCTGCCATCCTGCCCCACGGCCAGGCTGTAGGAGAACCCCGCCGCGACGGCCGAAATGGGCGGCAGCCCGGCGACCCGCGTCGGGCTCAGCCGGGTGCTCGTCGTTCCGTCGCCCAACTGTCCATAGAGATTGTAACCCCAGGCCCAGAGGCTGCCGTCCTGCCCCACGGCCAGGCTGTGGGCGTTCCCAGCCGCGACGGCAGCGATGGGAGGCAGCCCGGCGACGCGCGCCGGGCTCGGCGAGTCGCTCGCCGTCGTGCCGTCGCCGAGCTGGCCGAGGCTATTCTGGCCCCAGGCCCAGAGGCTGCCGTCCTGCCCCAGGGCCAGGCTGTGGTAGCGCCCCGCCGCGCCGGCCGAAATGGGCGGGAGGCCGGCGACGCGCGCCGGGCTCGGCCGGAGGCTCGTCGTTCCGTCGCCGAGCTGGCCGAGGCTATTCTGGCCCCAGGCCCAGAGGCTGCCGTCCTGCCCCACCGCAAGGCTGTGGTTGAGCCCCGCCGCGACGGCCGCGATGGGCGGCAGGCCGCCAACCTCGACCGGGATGAGCCGAAACGTGATGGTGCCCTCGCCAAGCTGTCCAAAGTCGTTCCGGCCCCAGGCCCACACCCTGCCATCCTGGCCGAGCGCGACGGTGTGGGACCCACCCGCAGAGACCGCCGCCACCTGCAAGTCATCGACTGCGTCAGGACCGGGCGCTCCAGGATGGCCCGCCAGACCATATGCCGATATGTAATACGGCGTTTCGGTCGACTCGCCGCGGGAAGCCTGCACCACGATTGCGTATCGACCGGGTTGTAGATACAGCGCCCGTGCGCTTGCAGTCCTGCCGCCACTGATCTCGAGGCCAGCGACAAGGTCGTCGTCCGGCCCATAGACGGAAGCAGCCAGATCGATGGGCACTGAGGCATTCGGCCAGGACAAGGAAACGACCAGCAATTGCGGCTCGTCGAGTGTGATCCACCAGAGGTGGCCGGCGGATGGATCGTCGAACACTGCCGGGACGCGGGAACCATTTGGCGTGAGCGGACACCCGACCGGGTACAGCGGAACGCACTGGTCTGGCTGCGCCCTCGATGGGAGCAGTCCGAACGACAGGGCCAGAGCAGCCGGCAGCAGCGCGCTGGCCGAAAGAAGCGTCCGAAGGCGGGGTCTCACTGCCCGATTGCCTCCCGTGCGGTGGAGATCGCCTGCGCGCGGATGGAGCACGGCAGCAGATTATGCAGCGCCCATCATAAAAGCGTGAGGATCACCGCGGCGGCGGCAGGCGCGTTGCGGTCGGCGCTGGCTGCACGACCGGTGGCGGCGGAAGCCGCGTCGCCGTCGGAGCTGGGCCAGCAGGGACCGGTGCGGGCGGCGGTACTGGGCGCGGAGGAGCCGCCGGGTTGGTCGGCCTCGGGGCCGGCGCCGGTACGGACGTCGCCGTCGGCTCGGGCGTCGGGGGTGGCTGCGCGGCGATGACGCAGCTCGCGGCATCGGGATCAGCGGGGTAGAGGTCAAGGGCGCTGGAGCACAGATCAGATGCCAGCTCCCACGCACCGGTCCCCAGAGCTTCTCGGCCGGCGCCCAGCCGCGAGGCGAAGACGGCGACGCCGAGCCCTGGAAGGGCAGGCGAGTCGGCTGGGGAAGCGGTGGACAGAAAACCGCGTGCAGTGGCGAAATCGCCCGCCACCGCGGCCTCATTCCCCGCGTCGAGAGCATCGATGGAAGCGAGTGCAGTCGCCAGGTCCAGCCCCGGGCACGCTGCAATGGCGGCAAGCTCTTCCCGCGCCATATGGAGATTCGCATCGACCAGTGCGGCGTCCGCTCGAGTCAGCGCCGAGTCAGAGGCGGCGCACGCTTCCTCGAAAGGCGTACGGGTCGGGGGCCCGGCGACAGATGGCGGCTGCGGTGGAGCTGCGCCGGAGCCGGTTGACGCCTGGAACGTCGGCATGAGAACAAGAAGTCCGATGCCAAGCACGGCAGGCGCGGCGGCGCCGACCAGGAGTCGCCGGCCTGACCAGCTCGAGCGGCGGGTGGATTCAGGACCCTGGGGTGCAGGGTCAGAAAGCGGCATAACGCGTACGTTCGATGTCGCGGGGGACTGTTCAGTCTGTTGAGCAGCATCGAGTGTCTGCCCGAGGAGCGCGCGGATACGCGGATCGTTTCGCTGTTCTGGTGTCAGCCTCCGCACTGTGGTGACGGCATCGGCGGGACGCCCTCCACGCAGTTGCGTTTCGGCCATGGCGAGCACCTCCGCCAGCCGCTCTTCCTCGGCCACGCGCTCAACCTCGCGCCGCGCCCGTTGCACCAGCGCCGCGACGTCGGCATACGATGGCGCCTCCTGAGAGAGCTGCTCGAGGAGCGAGAGAGCTTCCACTGGCCGCCCGGCCTCGAGCGAGGCCACCGCCTTCCGATACGCATCGTCCAGGCGAGCCACTCGTTGGCGCTCTGCACCTTGACGATCGAGCGCCGCCTGCGCCTCCGCGAGCCGCCGGTCCAAGCCGGGATACGCGGGGTCCGCCTTCTGGACCACGTGGAGCAAGGCCAGGGCGCCCTCTGGGTCATCCTCGGCGAGGCGGCGCATCGCTTCGCCCACGGCTGCGTCGCTTCGCGCCCGCAGTGCTGCGCCCCGTTCGCCTCGCGCAATCGATTGGTCCGGCTCGCGCGCGTCCGCCCCCTCACGCAGGGCGGTTGTGAGCTCGCGGCACGTCGTGAATCGATCCTCCGGCCGCTTCGCGAGCCCGCGTGCGATTGCGGCCTCCATAGCGGGAGTGACCGACGGATTGAGGGAAGCCAATGGAGGAGCCGCCTCGTTCAGGTGGGCGTTCAGGAGCGAATGCAGCTCGCCAACGAACGGCGGGCGTCCCGCCAGCAGCTCATACGCCATAACAGCGAGTGCATACTGGTCCGAGCGACCATCACCCGGCTCCCCACGCCACCGCTCGGGCGCCATGTAGACTGCCGTGCCCATGCCGCGGCCGGTTGCGGTCGCCGACGTTGGTCCTGCGAGGTGGGCGATACCAAAGTCTGCCAGCAGCGGGCGATCGTCCTGATCGAGCAGGACGTTCGCGGGCTTCACGTCGCGATGGACGATGCCCGCGGCGTGCGCGGCGTCCAGCGCGCCGGCGACTGCCGCCAAGAGCCCGAGGATCTGCGTCTGGTCAATCGGTTGGCCTCGCAGCGCCTGGAGCGTACGCGCGCCGTGAACGTACGGCATTGCGAGGAAGTGGACGCCCGCTGCCTCGTCGAAGCCGAAATCAATCACCGGCAAGACGTTTGGATGGAGGAGTCGAGCCGCCGCCCGCGCCTCGCGCTCAAAGAGGACCAACACAGATGGCTGGGCGGCCAGCTCGGGCTTCAGGACTTTAATCGCCACGTCGCGCTGCAATGCGGGCTGACGCGCGCGATACACTTCGCCGAAGCCACCGGCCGCGGATAACAGCTCGGTGATGATGAAGGTACGATTCTTCAGGGATGCGCCATTGCTGAGGACCGCCACCGTAACCTCTGCGTTCGGAATCGCGTGATTGTGCAGTCCGCCAAGCTCACGCGCAAGCCATAAGCCTACAAGTTGCTTTCAGTCCATATTTCAGCCTAATGAAATAAGGGATAGTGAAAGCACCATGTTATTTCAATTACTCGTCTGTTGCTAAAATAACACTCACGTCCACGCGACCTTGTGATGAGGGATACGTGACCGCTGCAAGAACGCGCGGAGGTCGGTACGTTCGGCAGCTAACCGGCTACCGCGCGTTTATCCCGGCTCCTTTGCCTCCCGACCCCCCGGTCCACGTCGATATGAGGATCGCCTCCCTCCTCGACTCGGCAGCTCTTGAGCTTGGGCGACTGGACGGAGCGACTCAGATCCTGCCGAATCCGAACCTGTTCGTCGGGATGTACGTTCGTCAGGAAGCGGTGCTCAGCTCCCAAATCGAAGGCACACAGAGCACTCTCGAGGATGTTCTGGCGTACGAGCTCGGCGGCGCCGGGCGACTGCTTCCGCAGGATGTCGAGGAGGTTGTCAACTACGTCCGGGCGATGAACTATGGCTTGCAGCGGCTGAGCGCCCTGCCGCTCTCCCTTCGACTCATTCGCGAAATCCACGGCGAGTTGGTCCAGGGCGTTCGCGGCAGCAACAAACAACCCGGTGAGTTCCGCACGACCCAGAACTGGATTGGTGCGAATGGTGCGCTGCTCGCGGACGCGACACTCGTTCCGCCACCCGTCGCTCAGATGCACGCTGCGCTCGATAACTTTGAGAAGTTTCCGGCTGTGGATCACGCCGGCGACCGCGAACAGCCTGCTCGCACGCCTCCAGAAGCATGATATTGTTCGTGAGATCACGAGGCAGCGACGAAACCGCGTCTACAGCTACGACTCCTACATTGCGCTGTTCGCAGACCATGAGCCCCTAGCTGACGATGAGCCGATTCAAGACACCGTGGCTGATGTCCGCCGAGTTTAGAGGTCCTGCGAGACCTTCAAGCTGTAGTAGTCCCAGACGCCGCCCTCGAGCTTGCCCGCGCTCTTCACCTCTTCGCGGAAGTGCGGAAGCTCGCGGAACGGGGTGCGGTTCGTCATCTCGTCGATGTGCTCATCCGGGATATGCGGGTGGTTCGCGCCGGCGACGCTGTACGCGAGGTAGTTCATCTTCGCCTGCTCTTCGAGGTGCAGCATACGCATCACGGATTCCTCGAGGCGGTTGCCAACGGTTGTCGCACCGTGGCCCTTGAGGAGGATCGCGGGGCTGTTGCCGAGGAGCTTCGCGACCTCTTGGCCCTCCTCCTCGCTCCACACCGTCTTCACGTGGGGATATACGGGCAACGGGTTGCGGACGAGTTGGATCCCTTCCTGGCACATCGGGACGAGCGTCGCTTCGAGCACGCTCATGAGGATCGTGTAGCGGGGGTGAATGTGCGTCACAGACATCACGTCCGGCCGCGACTTGTACACGCAGGAATGCATCTTGACCTCGCGGCACTGCGTCGAGCCGGGCGGGCCGTCGATCTTGAAGCCGTCCAGGTCGCAGACGACCATGTCCTCTGGCTTCATCATGGCCAGCGCATCGATCTCGTAGCCGCGCCCCTTCACGACGAAGGTGTCCGGCTGGTTCGGCACGCGCCAGCTCGCGTGGCCGAGCGACGCCGTAACGCCCGTCGCCAGTCCAAGCTCGGCCAGGATGCGGTTCGCAATGGCGACCTGGTACTTCACATCTTTCAGGTCAATGGCCATAGTCGTTCACTCCTCAAACGTCCCAGGTGAGGCGCCTCGGGGAGCGAGGCACGCCGCGCCAGTGTACCCGTCGGTTCGGTCTCCGCACAATTACGCTTTGACACTCCGGTGCTGCCCGCCTACGATGGGGATCACGGCGGAGGCGGAGCGTTCCGCGCCCGGAGGAGGAGCACCATGCCCGATTGGCCGCGCGTGATCGACGCGGATGGACACATCCTGGAGCGCCAGAGCGATATCCGGAAGTATTTGGAGCCACCGTGGGACAAGCGCCCGGGCTCGCTGACGCCGGGCGACCAGCCCTGGGACGCCGATCTGTTCGGCACGCTGCCCGGCTACCCCGGCTACGACCGCGACATGGCGCCGGCCCAGCAGGTCGAGCTCTGGCTCCGGATCATGGACCAGTACAACATCGAAGAGGCGGTCCTCTTCCCCACCGGCGCCGGCAACATCGCGAAGCTGCGCGAGAAGGAATTCTGCATCGCGGCCTGCAAGGCGGCGAACACGCAGTTCGCCCGCGAGTACAACGACCTCTCCGACCGGATCCACGCCGTCGGCGTGCTCCCGATGAAGTGGCCCGAGGAAGCGGCGAAGGAGCTGAACCGCGCCGTCACCGAGCTCGGCCTCGTCAGCTTCGAGATCCTCTCGATGGGCCTGCCCGTCGCGCTCGGCGATCCGATGTACGATCCGATCTATCAGGAGGCGCGGCGCCTGGACGTGCCGCTCTCGATCCACGGCAACCGCAACCAGTCGCACGAGGTGGGCGCGGGCGCGCTCCGCACCTTCGCGGAGGTGCACGCGTACACCTTCCCTGCTGGCGTGCTGCTCCACTTCACCAGCATGATCATGCAGGGCGTGCCGGTCCGCTTCCCGGGCCTGCGGCTCTCGTTCCTCGAGATCGGCGCCACCTGGCTCCCCTACTGGCTCGATCGGCTGGACGAGCACTGGGAGCTGCGCGGCGAGCTGGAGGCGCCCACGCTCAAGAAGAAACCGAGCGATGTCGTGCGCGAGTCGCCGATCTACATCAGCCTCGAGTCCGAGGAGACGCTGCTGCCGCAGACGATCGACTATCTCGGCGACGACCACTTCGTCTACGCGTCGGACGTGCCGCACTGGGACGGCGGCTTTCCGAAGAACCTGGAGGGGCTCTGGGCGCGCTCGGACTTGACGAGGGAGACGAAAGAGAAGATCCTGTACAGCAACGCGAAGGCCTTCTTCGGTCTCAAGGAGCGCCGAGCCGTTCCAGCGTAATTTTGGAGGGATCCCAATGGCAGCAGCAACCAAGGCCCCACCGAAGGCGGAAGTCTTCTCCCTGAAGACCCCCTACCTTTCCGAGGGTCGGACGACCGAGTTCCTCGCGCGCACCGACCTGATGAGCGTGGCGATCAAGGTCTACTCCGAGGGCGGGGAGAACGCGCTCCACACCCACCTGCACGAGGACCACGCGTTCATCGTGCTGGAGGGTGAGGCCACCTTCTGGGACCGGCCGGGCAACGAGACGGTCGTCAGCAGGTACCAGGGCATCTCGCTGCCGCGCGGCGCGTTCTACTACTTCAAGAGCACTGGCGACACGAACCTCGTGCTGCTCCGCGTCGGTGCCAACGACACGAGCTGGCACGGCGAGACCCGGATCGACCCGGATGGCAAGCCGCTGCCGGGCCACTCCGAGGCCAACAAGCACATCGAGGGTGTGCCGGTCCCCGGCATGTTCTTCGGGGCATAAGCTCTCACCACGAACATCAAAAGAGGGGCGGCTCCGGAATGGAGTCGCCCCTCTTGACGCTCGTTGGTAGAGGCTACTTGGTCTGAGCCTTCGCCGCTGCTGCCTCCCGCTTCCCGCGGGCCGATTCCTCGAAGAAGACAATTCGCCGCTTGGGCTGCTTCGCCGGCACGGTGCGGAACTGGCAGTAGACCGCTGGATCCGGACCCGGATTGTGGAGCCGGTAGTAGTAGCCGGCATCGATGTGGACGAACTCGCCCGCTCCGAGCGTCAGGTCCTCGCCGTCCTCGACGCCCGTCAGATGCAGCTTGCCCTTCCAGACGACGAAGACGTGCTCCTCCTTCGGGTGCGCGTGCATCTCATCGTGCTGGCCCGGCTGGTAGCAATTCAGGATCACGGCGGATTCATCGTGCTCGGTCAGCGGCACGAACGCACTGTGCTCCGTCTCGCCCCAACGCTCGATATTGGAGACCTGCCAGCCCTTTGAACGGAACGACTGGCGCTTCGGCATGCTCTCGCGCGGGTTCTCCCGCGGCTGCTCGGCCATCGCGGCCAACCTCCAGTGAAGTCTAAATCTCCGGGTAGGACGCGCAGAAACCGCGTCGACCCTTTCGCTGCGCAATCTATCGCAGCCCAAGAGGACCCGTCAAGCAGCGGCAGAAGTCGAGCTTAGACGGTGCGGAGCACGATGGCCAACGGTGCCACCGACGGTGAGCAGCCGCTGGTCAGCCGTGACCACGACGATGAGGCGTCGAGGGCGAGCCTCAGCGGGTCCATGCCCGCGGTGCAGTCGTACAGACTATGAAGCTCCCGCGAAAGGATCGACCACCGGAACCCCGGCATTCCCGAAGTCGCGGACATTACGGGTGGCAACAGTCAGGCCATGCACGAGCGCGGTCGCGGCAATCAAGCTGTCCTTGATGGGCATGGATTGGCCGGAGGAGCGAAGATCGGCGAGAAGCTTCGCCCAACGCAGACCGGTCGCAGCGTCCCACACGATACACTGAATCTGCTCAACGCCATCGGCGAACCAGCGTTCCAACCGCTGGCGTCGGCGTCCCGCCGGTAGAAGATAGATGCCAAATTGGATTTCTCCGAGAACGATCGGGTCCACCGCGATCTCACGCTCGTTGCGACGCATCCACTCTGTCACCATCGGATCTGGCCGGGGCTTGGTCGCCTCGCTCAGCACGTTCGCATCAACGAGGTAAATCACAGCGCGTCGGTGGATTCGGATTCGATGGGGACGAAGAAGCCCTTCTCAGGGCAGGCCAACAACCAGTCCAGCAGTCCCTCATTCGGGGAAGGCTCGCGGCGCACCAAGCGATATTCGCCGCGGTCGATCCGCTCGATCTCAAACTCCTGGCCGGGCTCGACGCCGTCGCGCCGGCGGAAGTCGGCCGGCAGAACGATCTGCCCCTTGCTGGAAATGGTCGTTCTCATATAATGTAAGATACCGTCTTACCACAGGCCTGTCAAGGATCGAATTGCTCCAATGGATCTCGTCCCCGAGAGTCTCGCACGTTGCACGTCGATGGAAGCTGCCTCGATAGCGCACCAGGACAAGGACGTCATCTGTCACGTTCTCCGCGGGAAAGGCCGACTCCGCATCGCAACGACGACCCGTGTCCTCGTGGCTGAGGACGTTTGCCGCGTGCCGGCGGGAATCCCCCACGACATTTCCACCCTGGAAGAGCCACTCGTGCTTTTCTACGTAAGCATATCGGTGCCGGAGCCCGGGGCGTGAGGCGCGCGGTGCTCTTCGACCTGTACGACACGCTCGTGCGGGTCGAATACGGGCCGGTTATGGCGTCGCGCGACCGTATCGCGACGGCGTGCAATGTAGACGTCGAGCAGTTCCGCGGGCTGTGGAACCAGAACCTCGCGGAGCGGAGCCTCGGCGCGCTTGGGACACTCGAGGACGAGATCACGGCGATGCTCGCCATGCTTTGCCCGGATGTGGACGCCGCACTGGTTGGGGAGCTTGCCGCGGGCGATCGCGCTGCCTGGGCGGAGGCGGCGAAGCTCTACCCGGACGTGCACCCCACGATGGCCGCGCTCCGCGAGCGCGGTTTCGCGCTCGGCCTGGTGTCGAATTGCTCTTGCCAGGCGGCCGACGTCATCGTGACTGCCGGCCTGGACCAGCATCTACAGGCGCTGGCGCTCTCGTTTGAGCTCGGCGTCAGCAAGCCGGCCCCGGCGATCTTCCTCGCCGCGTGCGAGCAGCTCAAGGTCGCACCCGCGCAATGCGTGTACGTTGCGGACGGCTCGGAGGGCGAGCTGGAGACCGCGATACGCCTCGGCATGTTTGCCGTTTGGGTGGATCGCCCCCATCGGCGCAACCGCAACCCGACGCCCGCGACCTATGACGTGCGGATCGACGAGCTCGCCGAAATTCTTACGATCGACGAGCTGACGCAGGCCCATCTTCAGCCAGCTCGCTGACGAGGTACGTCGCGAGGTCGCGGTCGATATTCTTGACGCGGATCGGAAGCCGCGCCTCTGCCTTCACGAGGTCGCCGAGCCGCTCGTAGACCTCTGCGGAGACGATGACTTCGCCGCGTCTTGCCGTGTCGCAAAGGCGCGACGCGAGGTTCACGGTCGCGCCGATGGCCGTGTATTCCATGCGCTCGGGCGTGCCGACCGTACCGACGACGGCCTCCCCCGTATGGATGCCGATGCCGAACGCCAGCTCCGGGTCGCGCTCCGCCAGCGCCATTTGCATCTCGAGCGCGGTGCGGACGGCGCGCTCCACGTGGTCAGATTGGGCGAGCGGGGCGTTGAAGATGACCATGATCGCATCGCCGATGAACTTGTCGACTGTCCCTTCGTTCCGAAAGGCGCAGCCCACCATGACCCCGAGCAGCGCGTTCAACCGCTCGAGCACCTCCTGCGCGGCGAAGCGCTCGGAGAAGGCGGTGAAGCCCCGGATGTCCGCGAAGAGCACGGTGATCTCGCGCGTGACGCCGCTCATTGCCGCCGCCTGGTCGGCCGGCTTCTGCAGCAGCTCCGCGACGACCGCGCGCGGCACGTAGCGGCCGAACAGGTCCGCCACTCGCCGCCTTGCCAGCTCCTCTCGCGCATAGCGGTAGCCGCCGACAAGCAATAACGCCGCGGCGAGTGCTCCCGGCGGCACCATGACGTCCGGCATGCGGTTCGCGCGAAACGGGCTCGTCACGATGACGAGATAGCCAAGCAACAGAATCAGCCCCACGCCCGCGCCAGCCAGCGGCCGCAGGATGCCCATTGCCAGCGCGGTTCCAATCGTAATGATCCAGACTGCGCCGATGCTGACCGACAAGGGCATCGGCTCGATGTATGCGCCGTCCAGGATCGTTTGCAGGGTCTGCCCGACGATCTCGGCCCGGGTTGCCCGGCGCGACAGCGAGGTCGGAACGGCGAAGCGGTCTCCCGTCTCCAGCCCGTCGCCGACGATGATCGTCTTGCCGGCCAGCGCACCCGCCGAAAGTAGCCCCTGCAGCGCCTCGACGTACGAGATGCTGGCGAAGCCGCCTGGCCGCCCGGTGAAGTTGATCCAGACGGCCACGGGAGCAATGACGTAGCGCGGCGGCTTGTTCGGCGGCTGGGTCCAGCGCACCTCGTGCTGGGCGTCGAGGGGATACGGGCGCGGGTTCCGCAGCGATTCGCGGAGGGGCGCCGGCAGCGTCTCGTCCGTCGCGACGCCGGAGTCGATCGCCCAGATCGCGGTGACGCCCGTCTCCCGCATGGGGAGCTGGTCTGGCGTCGGCGCGCCGAGCGCGATGCGGGCCAGCTTGAGGGCCATCGTCTCATCGTAGCCCTCGTTTGGGTCGAAGACCGCGACCGGATAGAAGCGGACCCGCAGCGTCGGGTCGAGGGCGGAGTCGTACTCGAGGGGGCTGTGGCCGATCGCTGGCTGGAGCTGCGCCTCGCGGCCGGCGAACCAATCGGACTTGCCGGGGTTCACGTCTCGAAGCGTTGGTGTTCGCTGGCGATTAGCGAGGAGCTGCTCCATAAAAGGCCCGAGGTTCTCTTCCCAGCTATAGAGGGCCCGGGTGTCGCCGATGGCGCGCGCGCCGGCGGCCGCTAACTGGCGGTAGAGCTGGAGGTCCTGGTCCAGTGTCGGGTGGGCTGCTCCCAACTCCTGCTGGCTGCGCTCGTCCCAGTGGACGAGCGCGATGTCGGACCGCGCTGGTCGGACGCCGAGCAGCGGTCCACCCTCACGAATGAGCAGGAAATCCGCCAGGGTGAACTGGACGCTCGGGGCAAAACCCCCGGGCAGGAGAAGCAAGACGCTGGCGAGGAGCGCGACCGCGACGCCGATGGCCAGGGCGGGGACCAGATTCGCCCGGCCCGGCTGCATGTGAGCTGACGATCAGGCTTGAGGATTGGCGAGAAGCGTAACCCGGCCCGTGGGCTCTACCCCCCACCCTAACCCTCCCCCACAAGGGGGGAGGGGATTTGTGAAGTTCAGCGCCACTCGGCGAAGCCCATGGCGCAGCCGGTGCCCGCGGGCGAGCGGTAACACGGCACGTAGTCCACGAACTTGATCTCCATGTCCGTTTCCTCGAGGGCACCGGCCACGGTGATCCAGCTTCGAATCTCGGACGTGCCCGAGTTGAACCACTCCACGGGTAGGCTCGTGAGCTGCTGTTCGTCCTTCTCGCGCAGCCCCTTTATGATCTGGGCGTCGAGATCTTCCTCGATCACGAAGTGGCTGAGGCCGCCGGAGGCAATGAGCGCGACCGTCTTGTCGCTGTCCCAGGTCTCGATCGCCTGCTTCAGCCGCCTGCCGAGGTTGTAGCAGCGCCCGAGCGACGGCTGGTTGGGCGGGTAGTAGGTGTTCAACATGATCGGGACGTTCGGCGTGACGTCGTCCCGCATCAGCCGGCGATAGACGTAGCTGAACGCATGGCCGATCCCGAAATCCTTGTGCCGACCCGCTGGCAGCTTCTTGGAATGGGCGACGTCGAACTCACCCTCGACAAACTCGTGGATCAGGTGCAAGCCAAGATCCGGCACGCCTGGATAATCGGTAGGCTCCTCGGGGAAGCGACCCCAGCCCGTGGGGTTTGGATCTGGGCCTCGCAGGTTGTGGAGCTGGGGCATGCCACGCACCGACTCGCCCCAGTAGACGGAGATGGCAGGCATGTTGTCGGTGAGGAAGACCTCTTCCTGGTCATCGCCAATGATGACGCAGACGTCCGGCTTCACCTCCTTGATGGTGTCCCCGAGCGCGACGATTGCCTGCTGGCAGGCGTTGTACCGGCCGCGCATCTTCTCCGGATCGAGCTCCTTCTCGAAGTGCGCATCCGCACGCTCCTCGACCAGATCGTCATAGCGGTAGGTCTTCCCCCGGTACCAGAGCGCGGGGTTCTGTCGGTCGGCGTCCGCGCGGATCTGCCACTGCTCTGGCTGCATGCCGAGCTGGGGCCCGTGCGAGCTGCCGATCCCGAGGACGATCTTCGCCATGTCCTACCCTCCCGATCCCAAGACCAAACGGGAAACGCTGATTGCACGCTGGGCCGCCTACCATCGGACTGTCCGGGGCTGCCCCCAAGATACTCCGTTTCGTGGTCCCAGCGCGACGCTGGTTAGCCGGGATCTTTGTCCCATTCGTAGATGTTGGCGGTTGTGCTTGCCCCAGGCACGATCAGCGCCTTCACTCCCTTACGGACCAGCGCCGGCACCACGTCCCAGTACAGCGGCATGATCGGGAGTTCGCCCAACACGTCATAAAGGAGCTGGCGCTGAAAGGCCATCTGGCCGCCCGGATCGATCGTGCCCGTCAGCCGCTCCACCAGGTCGTCGACGCCTGGTTTGCTGAAGCCACTCCGGTTCGCCCCCGTCCAGTTGTTGGCTGGCGTTGCAACTTGGCGCGAATGGAGGTGGCGCTCCCAGATGAGTCGATCCGGCACCTGGCTCAGCAGCATTCCGGGCCGCTGCGCCTCGTACTGGCCGTCATTCGCGCGTGCTGGCGGGATCATGGTCACACTCGTGCGGGCGCCTGTCGCCGTCCACGACTCCGCCACCGCTGTGGCAAGCTGGTCGGTGCCGGGTCGCCCCCACACCTCGAATGCAAACGGCTCGCCGGTCTGCGCGTTCGCAAGCGTTCCCTCCGCGTCCCGGGTCCAGCCGCCGAACTCGATGAGGCGCCCGCCGTGAAAGATGTCAAATGGATACTGGGGGATCGAGGTGTCCAGCTCCCGTCGGAGGGTGCTATCGGGTCGGATCCAGCTATCCGCGGGCGGGGCAATCTTGTTCGTCTGGGTCTCGGCAAGCGTCTGGCGATCCAGCGCGTGATAGAAACCCTGCCGGACCTGGAGGTTCGTGAACCCGTTGCGGGGGCGAGAGGTCTCCGGCCGGAGCTGTACCTCGAGCACGTTCAGCCGACCGGTGAGTCCGAGGAAGGCCTCGTTTCCCGTCCCCTGCCAGCGGGTCCGGATGTCGGTGATGCTGGCCGCGTCGACGCCGGCCGGGATGACGACATCCGCCGTCCCATCGGTGATGGCGGCGATCTGTGCGATCGGATCGCCGATGAAGCGAACCACCACCTGGTCGAGCTGCGGGCGGCCCCGAAAGTGGTTTTCGTACCGGGTAAAGGTCATGGAGGAGCCTCGCGCCCAGTCGACCAGCTTGTAGGGCCCTGCTCCGATCGCCTCGGTGCTCATGAGCGGGCTGCTCATCAGCGCGGCCCCGTCAAGCCCCTCGAGCAGGTGTTGCGGTAGGGGCTCCAGGGCGCTGGACTCCGCGCCGTCATAGTAGGCGCTCGACCAGCGCACCACGGCGGTCAGCGGATCCGGCGTTTCGACGGATTGAATCTGCTCCACTCGGCCGGGACCGTTTCCCGCGCGAGCTGCCTCGGAGTCTTTGCGCACCGCGAAAGCGAAGGCCACGTCCGCGCTGGTGAGTGGCGCGCCGTCCTGCCAGGTCACGTTCGGGCGAAGCTTCCAGGTCATCTCCATGCCGCCATCCGGCAGGACGCGCCAGGTACCGCGTTCCGCCGACGGAACCTCCGCTGCAAGCACCGGCAGGAGCTGGCCCTTGTCGTCGCGCCGCACCAGTGGATCGTGGAAGATCGGCTTCACGTCGGTCGCCGCGGCCGTCATGCCGTTGGGCCCGAGGCCGAACAGATCGGTGGGCTCGCTTCGGATGACGATCGTAATGGTCTTACCGGTGGGCGGTTGAGCGGCGGCCTGACTCGTGGGCGCCGCGGTCCCGACGGTACTGGCCGCCCCGGTCGGCGCCGGGGCTCGCGTCGGTGTCGACGGAAGGTTCGGCGCAGCCACGGGCGGTGCACATGCGGTGATCAGGAGGAGCGCGCTGAGCGCAAGGATGCGGAGGGGGGGCTGCTGCATTGGGCAAGCTCGCAGGCGGTGATGATGGGGGAGAGCCGAGCGTCTTTGGGCGCAGATCGCTCCGACTCGGCTCAGACGATGAACGATGTACTTTACCCCACTGGCGCTACTTCAGCTCCCAGAGGTGGGCGTTCCAGGCTTCGGTCGCACCCACGGAGCGGCCCGTCACGTTCTGCAGGCGACTCGCTACCATCGTTGGGTTCACGTAGTGGAAGAGACCCATCGCCGTGACGTTCGTCGTCTGGTGGTTGATGAGCTGGCCGAGCGTGCGGAGCCGCTCGTCGCGCGGGACGGTCGTGGTGTAGCGCTCGAGCAGCGCATCCTGCTCCGCATTCATATAGCGCGCGGTATTTCCGGTGACGGCGAATCGGTTCTCTGGCAGCGGCGTCGCGGACGAGTGGTAGCGCATGACGTCCTGCGGCGAGAGCCCAACCTGCATGAGGCCGAGCGTGAAGGCGGGAAACGTCGCCCGATACTCGCGGTCCTGGATGCGCTGCAGTGGGATCGGTACCTGGTCCACGGCGACGCCAACCTGCTTCCAATACGCCGCCGTCGCGGGCATCGACTTCAGGTGCATGTCGTTCTGCACCGTCGTGCTTATCTCGACGCTGAGCCGCTGGCCGCCAACCTCGAGCATGCCATCGGCGCCGCGCGCAAGCCCCAGCTCATCCAGTATGCGCCGCGCCCGCTGCGGGTCATAGTCGTACTTCAAGATAGCGGGCTCGACCGCACCGAAATCTGGGTCTTCGGGGCTGATGAAGGCATGGCCGACCGAGCTCTGCCCTGCCATCAGGCTCTCCACGAGCTCCTGCCGGTCGATCGCGTGGAGCAGCGCGCGCCTGAATTCGAGGTTTCCGACGATCGCCGGGCTCGGCGTCAGGAGCTGCGGCGTGATGACGATCCAGCCGCCCGGCCGGAAGATGACCTGCCCTTCCCGCCAGTTCTCCTTCAGGTGCATCCCCTGCTCGAACGACGGTCCCCGCCCGAGGGTCACGTGCACCGTTCCTGCAAGGAGGTTCGCGACGACGGTGTTGGGATCGGGCATGAACCGTACTTCGATCTCGTCGATCCTGGGCCGCCCGAGGACGTAGGTATCGTTCGCCTGCATGACCGCGTGGCTGTCCGGCACCCACTCGCGGATGCGGAAGGCTCCGGCGCCGACGTAGGCGTCCGTCCAGTAGGGCAAGCTGAAGAAGTTCGGTTTGTCCTCGTTGAAGGGCCGCTCCAGCAGGTGGCGAGGGAGCGGTAGGCCGACCAGGTGACCGAACATGGCATCGGCCTCGATGTACGGGCGCTTCCAGTTGACGACGATCGTCCGCTCGTCTGCGGCCTCGACGGACTCGATCAGGTCGTAGGCAGGGTTGCGCGGCAAGCCGAGCTCCGCATCCTGCTCGACGGCGACGGCAAAGAGCAAGTCTGCCGTGGTGAGCGGTGCGCCGTCCTGCCAGCGGGCGTCGGGACGGAGGGTCCAGCTCGTCCGCATCCTGCCGTCAGGGTTCACCTGCCAGAGGCCGTTTTCGATGGAGGGTGTCGTCTGGGCGAGCCGCGGCGCGAGGATGCCGTCCACGCCGCGATGCGTCAGGCCGGTGTGGATGAGCTCCTCCACCGCGTCCAGGCCTGCGACGCTGCCGACCAGGCGCTGGGTCTTCGCCTGCGCCATCGAGTTGGCCGCTCCGCGAATCGCCGCGGTCACGCGTTTCGGTGTCGTCGGGGACGCGGGACCAGCGCCGCTGGGACTCGTTTCGGGCGTGGGCCGGCCACTGGTGCAGCCGGCGAGCAGCGTGCAGACGACTAAACCGAGCAGCCCGATGCGGGCGGAGAGCGTCATGACATGACCTCCTACGGCTCGCCGGCGAGTGGCGGCGTCGTCTTGGGCGGGGCGCGGTGGGAACCGAGCTGCTCGTACCCGTACGCCAACTGGAAGAGGAGCCCCTCGGTGAAGGGGCGCCCGAGGAAGTTGATTCCGACCGGCAGTCCATCGCTTGTCTGACCCGCCGGCACGGTCAGCGCCGGGAACCCAATTGCAGGAGCGAGGCTGCTGTTGCTGCCCAGGCTCCGCCGGGTTTCCGGTGAGGTGAGGACATCGGCGGGGATCAGCGGCGGCGCGTGCTCGATCGTCGCGTACACGAGCGCGTCCAGCCTCAGGTTCGCCATGACGGCCAGCACTTCGCGGCGAAGCGCCTCGCGGTTCAGCAGCGTGTCGAGATAATCGACGTCTCGGGTCGTCTTGCCGAGCACCTCCGCGAGTTGCGCGCGCTGGCTCGGCAGCACGCCGCCGTCCGGGCTGAGCACGATCTCGCGTAGGGAGTGCACTGGCGCAGCGGGATGCGCGCCGAGGTACGCGTCGATCGCCGCCTCGGTCTCGCCGCCGCCCTCCGGACGCCGGAGCAGCTCGATGATGGCGCCCACCGGCACGTCGGCGACCAGCTCGGCGCCGGCACTTGCCATCTCGCCCAGCGCGCGATCGATCGCGGCGCGGATCTCGCGGTAATCGTCCGCCTCGGGGTTGCTGCGGCCTCCGATGGACTCGCGAATCACACCAAGCCGGAGGCCACGCAGGGCGTTGGGGACGAGAAAGCTCGTGTAGGCGTCGGGCACGCGACCCACGCTGGAGCCGGTCGCGGGGTCCTCCGGGTCGTACCCGACCAGGACGTCGAGCAGGATCGCCGCGTCGCGCACGGTGCGCGTCATCGGGCCCAGTGTGTCCTTCGTCGGGGTGCCGGGCATCATGCCGAAGCGGCTGATCAGCCCGAGCGTGGGCCGCAGCCCAACCAGGCCGTTGTACGCGGCCGGGTTGCGGATTGAGCCACCCGTATCCTCGCCGATGCCCACGACGCCGAAGCTCGCCGCGATGGCTGCCCCAGTCCCGCACGACGACCCGCCCGGCACGCGTGCGGGATCGTACGGGTTGCGGCAGACGCCGTACGCGGAGCCCGAGAACCCCGGCTGGGCGAATTCGCTCATGGTGTTCTTGGCCAGGATGATCGCGCCGGCCGCGCGCAGCTTGGCGACGACAGTCGAGTCCCGCCCGGGCATGAAGTCTTTGAAGAGCGCGGAGCCGTAGGTCGTCGGCAGATCCGTGGTCTCGAACTGGTCCTTCACCAGCACTGGGATACCGTGAAGCGGTCCGGTGATTCCGCCGTCTCGCAGCGCCCCGTCGAGCCGATCGGCCTCCTCGAGCGCCGCCGGGTTGATCGTCTGCACCGAGTTCAGCGTCGGCCCCTGCTTGTCGTAGGCCCCGATCCGGTTGAGGGAGCGTTGGACGAGCTGGCGGCAGGTGAGCTCCCCCGCCCGCATCGCCCGATGGATCGAGTCAATGGTGGCTTCGACGAGGTGGAACGCCGCTCCGGTCAAGGCGCTGCTCCCGGTGTCGTTTGGCCGCCCTGGGCTAATCGCCCGTGGGCGGGCTCGGGTTCAAACTCCGGATCAGGATCAGTGTGCCGATCACGATGAGCGCCAGCCCGGCAAAGGCCCAGAACGGGACGCCGGTCATGGGGCTCCCACCGAGCACGCTGACGCCCTGGAGCACCCAGATCGTCCCGAGCAGATCGAGCACTGCCCCAAGCAGGATCCTGGACCATGGCATCGTCGTTCCCTCCGGCACCCCATTATGGGGAAACCTGGCCGCGCCGCCCAGTCCCATTGCGCCTAGTCCCCCGAATCCATGTCTGACCGTGTGTCTCGAAGCTGTAGTCACTGAAGCAGCTCGGCGAGCGCCGAGATGGTGCGATCAGGCTGCACTACTGCTCCACGCGGCAGTCCTAGGCCTGGCCTAGAGTCATTAATTCGTGTTGCACTCGATTTTCCGCCCCACCGTTTTTTGGGCGCTCCACGCGTAGAATGATGGCAAAATCAACGATTGCGCGCACTATTTCGCGACTCCGCTATTGGCCCCTATGTCCAGAGGTCTGAAGTTAGCCCGCCACCGCGCGTTGCGCACTGAGTCCGCCCAGAACTCTGTCCGGGTGGCGAGAATCGCGGCCGCGAGCCGCTCCGCCTCGACGCCCAGTGCTTGCGCGTACTCCACCGCCAACGCACGCCAGCAGACGTTGGCGCTGCCCATCACATCCAGGATCGTCTGAGCAGCAGCGCCCGCGCCAGGTGACCTGGTTTCACACCCAAAATGCTGCTTCCAAAATCATCGGAATCCAAGGGCGTTCTGAGAGGGTCCCATGCGCGCGTTTCGGCGCATGAAGGACTCGTGGCTAAATGACGAAGCTGTCGTAGGCCAAGTGGGTCTAAAGTGTCCTGCACCGTTTATCAGGCTCGCAGACCACGAGGATCGTTGTAGCGACACCATCTATGGTTCCTAGAGCCACGTGAAGACGTGGATTATCCGCAGCATCGTAGATTGCGACTGAACTTCCATCAAGAACGGTCCGACCCCCACCGCGAGGAAAGAGTTGCACCTCTGGGCCGTCCAGCTCGACCTTGACCGCAGCTCGTACCTGCCGTGAGTTAGTGGGGTCAAAAATGAAAAATCCAGTTGAGCTGGGGCCAGTGGATAGCCATGCCTTCTCGGCGCCTCCATCATCAACAAGGGTGATTCCTTGGGTGGTGATGAAGCGTGGATTTTGGGCAACAGCAGGTTCAGGGGCGAAGAGCCGCATGGCGAGTAGTCCTCCCAGAAAACCGAGCACAATCGGACGGATGATTTGAGCGGGAAGCTTACGCACCGCGTTTCCTCCTACGCCGCTAATAAAATAAGTACCTGGAAGGGTGGGTATTATCCTTGCGCTCAGGACTAATTAATTAAACTACTAACCTCGTTGTACGTAAGCCGCTAGACCGACGGATACTCGTCGTCGTAAGTGAGGAGATTGGGAAGCGTGCTGACCAGAGTCATGTTCGAGCCATCCTCGTTAATTGAGTAGAGGCGCCGACCGATGAAGGTGATCCGCGGGAAGTAGATCAACGTTCCGCTCCGTGCGGGATATGGCGGACCGCTAATACCACCATCGTTGAGCACCACCTGCTCCCCGGTTCCATCCAAATTGACTCGGCGAATTGACACTGGCGATGTAGGCCATGCTCCTTCCGAGCGAGAGAAGATAACCTTCTTCCGGTATGGTTCAGGTAGGGGGCAAAGTCGAAGACACTATTATTGGTCAGCCGGGTCGCCGTCTCCGTTGTCGTAGAGGTAGACCTCGAGGTCGCCCACAGCGCACGGGTTCGATGTCCCGGGAGGACAAGCAACGCACGGGTAGAGCCCTGGAGTAGGCGTATCGACGGTCCCCGTCGACGGATCGTTCTGTTCTCGCCCGTACAACGCATTGCCCACGGGAATGAGCCGTGTGGGCGAAGTGCCCGAAGTACTCGTGCGGAATATCGTACGGATATCGCTATCTGCGGCGAGGGACCCGGTAATAACTAACCCGCTTTGATCCTTCTCCCACTCTGGATGCCACATGTAGAGTGGTAGAGCTGGAACCTGCGTAGTCGCATTCTCCCTCGGCGTGCTGAGCCGCCAGCGGAGGGTGCAGGTCTGACGCTGATCCGCCTACTCGACCTCGACGATCATTTCGATCTCGACCGACGTGTTCATGGGTAGCGCCGCCACGCCAAAGGCTGCGCGAGCGTGCTTGCCCTTGTCTCCAAAGATCTCGACCAGCAGGTCCGAGGCGCCATTGATCACCTGGGGCTGCTCGCCGAAGTCGGGGGCTGAGTTCACCATGCCGAGCAGCTTCACGATGCGGCGAACCTTGTCGAGGTCGCCGACTTCCGACTTGAGCGAGGCAATCAGGTTGAGCGCGGTGAGGCGGGCGGCCTGGTAACCCTGCTCAACGGTCACGTCCTGCCCGAGCTTGCCGAATGACACGAACTTGCCCTCGGAGCGTGGGCCGCGACCCGAGAGGAACACGAGGTTCCCGGTGCGGACGGCGCCGACGTAGTTGGCGATCGGGTCCGGCACCTGCGGCAGCTCGATGCCCAGGGACTTCAGGCGTTCGTCGACTTGGCCCATGTTTCCTCCTTGCAAGCGCGTCTCGCGAGGGTGACGCCACGTAATGTGTCGCCGCCGGCGCCAGTGGTGGGGCGCCGGGCGGGAGTGAGGGCCATCATAGCAGGCAGCGAAGCCGCAGCGTCACAACGCGTGGCGGTGTCGCGCGCGGCCGTAAGGGGCTCCCAAAACCGGTGGGGCCGCGCGAGCCTGAAGGCACTGGTCGCGACCGTCGAGTCTGGTTCGCTGATCATCTCCCCCGTCGTCTACGCGGAGCTCGGGCCGGCCTTTGAGGCACAGGAGGGGCTGGACCGGTTCCTCACGGACTTTGGCGTCCAGATGGAGGCGTTTACTGCGTCAGCGCTCTGGGCCGCTGGCTCGGCATGGCGGATGTTATACGCTCCGCCGGGGCCAGCAGGTGCAGTGCTCGCAGTGCGGCGCCCAGTTCACTCTTGCCTGCCCATCGTGCACGCGCACCATTTCCTGGCGGCAACATGTGATCCCCGACTTCCCCGTAGGGGGACATGCCGCGATCCAGGCGGACCAACTGCTCACTCGGGACGCGGGGTACTACCGGCGTTACTTCCCACGGCTGAGCCTCTGCACACCGGAATCCGCATAGCGCTCCGTTGCTCTCGTCAACCGCTTGGACGCTGGTCGCGGGCCGCTGCTAGACTGCTTGCGATAGGCGAGGAGACGCGGCCATGGCGGACTTCGAACGGGTGGCGGGCCGGCTGCGCGAGGCGCTCGCGCCTGATCGGGTATCGACTGCCCCCGAGGATATGGCCGTCTATTCGTACGACGGTACGTGGGTTGTCGGCCGACCGGAGATCGCAGTCGTGCCGCTCGACGTGCGTGAAGTCGCCGCGATCGTGAAGATCGCCGACGAGGAAAGCATGCCGATCGTCCCACGGGGCGCGGCAAGCGGGCTCGCCGGCGGCGCCGTACCCGTCTTTGGCGGCATCGTGGTCAGCATGACCCGGATGAACAAGATCCTGGACATCGACAAGGTCAACATGACCGTCGTCACGCAGCCCGGGGTCGTGACCGCCACCCTCCAGGCCGCCGTCGAGCGCGAGGGGCTTTTCTATCCGCCCGATCCGGCCAGCATCAAGATGTCGACGATTGGTGGCAATGTCGCGACGTGTGCCGGCGGCCCGCGCTGCCTCAAGTACGGCGTGACCCGAGACTACGTGCTGGACCTCGAGGTCGTGCTGCCAAACGGCGAAATCATGCACACGGGCGCGTCGACCGCGAAGAACGTCGCCGGGTACGACATCACCCATCTCTTTGTCGGTTCGGAGGGCACGCTCGGCCTGGTTACCGAAGCCACTCTCCGCCTGATTCCCTTGCCGCGCGCCCGCCGCACCGTCATGGCGCACTTCACAGACGTCTCCACAGCCGCGAACGCGGTAACCGATGTCCTGGGCGCGGGGATCATTCCGTGCGCGATGGAGCTCATGGACAATACGACGATTGGCATCGTCGAGGAGTATCTGCACGCCGGTTTGGACGTGAACGCCGGCGCCCTGGTGCTCATCGAGGTGGACGGCGACGAGGAAGTGGTGCCTCGGCAGGGCGACGAGATCGAGGCGGTCTGCCGCGCTCGTGCGCAAAGCGTGCGTCAGGCGCGCGACCAGACCGAGGCCGATACGCTGTGGGCAGCGCGCCGCTCGGTGGGCGCGGCGTTCGGGATCCTGCGGCCCCATCGGTTGGGGGAGGACATCGCCGTGCCGCGCAGCAAGATTCCGGAGGCGGTTGAGCGGATCCGCGACATCGGCGTCGAATACGGTCTGACCATCGCCATCTTTGGCCATGCGGGCGATGGCAATCTGCACCCGAACATCCTGCTCGATCTGCGCGATGAGGACGAGACCCGACGCACGCTGGGTGCGGCGGACGAGATCTTTCATGTGGCGATGCAGCTTGGCGGCGTGATCACCGGCGAGCATGGGATCGGGCTCCTCAAGCGCGATTATCTTGAAGAGAGCCTCGACAAGCAGGCGTTCGCGCTCATGCGCACGCTCAAGCGCACGATCGACCCGCACAATATCATGAACCCGGGCAAAGTCTTCGCCCCCGACGCCTAGGGCGGGCCTATGGTCGACGTGACGCGCCCGATCTCGATCGCGCTGCCCCCCGAGCTGACCGCCGAGGCTCTGCTAGACACCTGGGCAGCGTTGGCTGACCAGGTGATGCCGACGCTGCTGCTGCACAGCCAGGCGCTGGACGAGGCCGTTGGAGCTCAGGTCACGCTGGCCTGCGAGGTGTTCCAGCGCACGGGCAGCTTCAAGTTCCGCGGCGCGAGCAACTTGATTCGCAACGTGACGGCCGATCGCATCATCAGCGCCTCGTCGGGAAACTTCGGCCAGGCGGTCGCACTCGCCTCGCGGTTGGTGGGCAAGACGTGCACCGTCGTCATGCCGAAGACGTCCTCGCGAGTGAAGGTTGACGCCGTGCGGCGCAACGGCGCAACGGTCGATCTCGTGGATACGCAGAAGATCAGCCGCATGGAGCGGGTCCGCCAGCACATGGCGAAGGATGCAGCGCTCTTTTTTGCCCCGCCGTATGATCACCCACTCGTCGTCGCGGGCAACTCGACGCTCGGTCGCGAGATCTTCGAGAGCGGCGAGGAGCTCGACGCGGTTGTCGTACCTTTGGGAGGGGGGGGCCTCATCTCAGGGGTCGTCGTCGCCCGCGATGCGCTCGGCCAGATCACGTCCATCATCGGCGCCGAGCCGCTCATCGCAAACGACGCGGCGCGCTCGATGCAGCTTGGGACGATCGTCGCGAACGAAGTCGAGCCCCAGACGATCGCGGATGGCGCGCGCACCCTGTCGCTCGGCGAGGTAACCTGGCCGATCGTTCGCGGCGGCGTCGAGGGAATCGTCGAGGTGCCCGAGGACGCAATCGCGGAAGCCGTCCGCCTGCTCTTCCGCTATGCCAACGTGAAGGCGGAGCCGACCGGCGCCCTCGCGGTTGCCGCGGTCATGACCGAACCTGATCGCTTCAGCGGAAAGCGCGTCTGCTGCGTGGTGAGCGGCGGCAACGTCGACGACGAGATCTATGCCGCCATCCTGCGCCGCGAGCTCTGAAGCTAGGGCTACGCTTTTTGCGCGGGCTCGGCGTTTGCCGCGTCCGCCTTCGCGGAGCGCCGTTTGGCGTAGTCGACGAGCGCGCCAAGCTGTTCTTCGTTGGGCTGGGCCTGCCAGCGGTGCGCCTTGATCAGCTCCATTGCATCGACGGCGTTCGTGCCACCATCGACGAGGATGCAGCCGCCCATCAGGGGAGCGCGGCCCACGCCGTGGTGGCAATGGACGAAGATCCGCTCGCCGCGTGCGAGCCGCTCGCGGGCCCATTCGACGCCCTGATCGAGCGCATCTTGGCTCAACGCGGTCGCGTCGATCGTCGGCAGGCGGAGATAGTCGATGCCGTGGCGCTTCAGGCCCTGGACGTCGTCGAGCGCCTCCTCCCGACAGTCGATGACCGCGTTGACGCCCATCGCTTTCAGGCGCGGGATCTGGGAGCGCTTGTAGGCGCCGCCAACCGCAAGCTGGTCGGTGACCCAGGAGAGGTTCAGGTGGACGGGGCTGAACTCGTAGAAGCGGGCGAATCCCTTCCGGATCCAACGCGCTCCCTCGATAACGAGCCGCTGGAGAAAGGTGTGCGGGAGAAGCCGAGTCGCGCCCCGGCTGCGCCGGTCCCCGCCCGGCGTTCGGCTATGCAAGGGCATGCTCAGCTTTGAACGCCTGATCCTCGATGTACTGCTCGGCGGCAATCGCCGCGGTCGTCGCGTCGCCCACCGCCGTCGTGATCTGGCGTGCGAGCTGCGAGCGGACGTCGCCTGCCGCGTAGAGGCCAGGCACGCCGACTTCCATTCGGTCGTTCGTAATGATGAAGCCCTGGTCGTCGTGCTGCAGGTGCTCTTGAAACAGGCCCGAGTTCGGGCTGAAACCGATGAAGATAAAGACGCCGTCCATGGGGATCTGCCGCACGGACTCGTCCTTCAAGCTTCGGATCTTTGCCCACTGTACGGTTCGCTCGCCGCCGATCTCCTCCACGACCGCGCTGGTGATGAACTCGATCTTCGGGTTCTCACGCGCCTTGTCCTGCAGGATTGGCTGGGCTCGGAACTCGTCGCGGCGGTGGATGATGTACACTTTGGAGGCGTGGCGCGTCAGGTAGATGCCCTCCTGGAGCGCAGAGTCGCCCCCACCGACGATGGCAACGACCTTCTCACGGAAGAGCGGGCCGTCACAGACGGCACAGTACGACACGCCTCGTCCGGCCATCAGTTCTTCACCAGGCACCTCGAGCTTCTTCGGGACGCCGCCGGCCGTCATGATGACGGTCTTTGACCGGAACTCCGGTCCCTCATCCGTTCGCGTTACAAACATCCCGTCCGTCTTGGTGATCTTTTCAACCGTGCCCTGTTCGATCGTGAGACCGAACTTTCGCGCGTGCTCTTCCATCTTTTCGGCGAGCTCGCGGCCGGTCGTGGAGATGAAGCCGGGATAGTCCTCGATGAGGTCGGTGTTCAGCAGCTCGCCGCCGGGGATCAACTTCTCGATCAGGACCGAGCGCAGGTTCGCTCGCGCGGCGTACAGGCCCGCCGTCATTCCCGCGGGGCCGGCGCCGATAATCGCGACGTCCCAAAGCTCTTCGTTCACTGATTCTCCTCCAACGACCCATCCCACATGATCTAATACTTCGCAAATAATAGTAATGCAGGGTGGCGTAGTTTAGCAACTAGCGAGACACTTCCCGACGGCAAGCGATGCCTTGTTACGCCGCGAGCGTCGGGATACCCTATCGCCTGGGGCAGTGCGAGGTTTGGCTGGATTCCCCTTGGGATCCGTCAAAAAGGATACGGCATGGCGGCAACCCCGGGCGTCGCGGCCCACCCAGAGACGGCCCAGCGCTCCGCCTTGTCAGCGCCCGTTGAGACCTTGCCGGCACCAAAGGAACGGAACGGCCCGCCGATTGGTCCGCCTTCTCGCCACATCGACCTGCTCGCACTGGCGGTCGTTCTTGTCGTGGCGGCTGTAAACGCGTGCCTTTGGCTGCTGAGCATTCCGTTCCACAAGGGCCCGGATGAGGGCGCCCACTTCCAGGTCGTCCGCTTCATCCTCGAGCGCGGTCGGCTGCCCGCATTCCACCCCGACGATCTGTGGCTGATCAAAGTCCCAATCGGCGTCGTCGAGACCTACGCCGCGTTCCCTCCGTTCGCGTACATGGTCGCGGCCGCTGCGAGCGCGCCGTTTCCCGAGATGGCGATGTGGATCGGTCGGCTCGTCTCGGTCCTCTCGTACGTTGGAACCGTGGGCTTCACCTTTCTCACCGCTCGCCGGCTATTTCCAACCGACCGCGTAATTCCCGGGCTTGCCGCCCTGGTGGTCGCGTTCCTGCCCCAGTTCGCCTTCACCGCGGCCTATGTGAACAACGATGCACTGGCGGTCTTGGAGAGCGCGGTGACCGTTTGGCTCCTGACGGGACTGCGCTGGGACCGACCGCCAGCGCGCCAGCTCATCGCGCTTGGTGCGGTTGCCGGCGCGATCGCGATCACCAAATACACGTTTTACCCGGTTGCTCTGGTTGGGGCACTGGCGCCGCTTCTGCCGGTGATCCGCCAGCCTCGGGAGCACAGCCGCCGGGCTGTGCTGATCGCTGGCGCGGGACTGGTCGTTGGGGGGTGGTGGTTCGTCCGAAACTGGATGCTCTATCGGGAGCTGATTCCTGGGCGAGTCATCGCAGACGCGAAGGCGGCCGCCGGCGGCAATGCGCTGTTCGTGCCTTCGAACCACGGCCTGAATTTTCTGACGCTCTCCACCGAAACCGACTACTGGAGCGTCACCCTCCATAGCGCATTCGGCGTTTTCGGGTTCCTGGATATCTACCTGGATCCCCACCTCTATTCACTTGCGCTGGGTGTGATCGCCCTGGGCGGAATCGGGCTGGTCGCGCGCCTCTGGCGTGGTCCCGTGCGGCGCGAGCTGCGGGTCGCGGCAGTGGTGGGAGTTGCGCTTACGGCGCTCACCGTGTTCTCGACCATGGCGATCAGCGTCTTTGGCGAATACGCGCCGCAAGGCCGATATCTCTTCGGTGTGCTGGTTCCGGTTGCCATCGCGCTTGCAGCCGGCTGGACCTGGCTCGGTCGACTCCACCCGGTGCTGCGGCCCCTGCCAGCCGTCGTCGTCATCGTTTGGTTTGGCCTGAATTTGGTGAGCGTGATCGGCTACGTTGTGCCGACGCATTTCGGACCCCGGTCTGAGAACGTCATCGTCCAGGTCGATCAGCCCTCTGCACCGCGCCCGGGCAATAGCGGCATCGAGGTGATGGGGTGGTCAATTGTCGAGGGCGGAAGTGAGTGGCGTCCCTTTGCCCCGGAAGTCATCAGCAGCTACCGGCAGCCCGTTCAAGGCGTAACCATCTATGTGGACGGCCCACCCGGCGTGGGGCAGTACCACGGCGCGGCGCGCTACGGATTCCGGCGGTTGGACGTCAGCCACATGTATGGCGGCGCCCAGCCGATCGAGCGCATCGGCTTCCGCCTCGTTCTCCCACCCGGCGCCGTGAGTCCAGGGAAGCACCGCGTCTACGCCTGCGCTGCTCTCCCCACCTCAGACGCGCCCACCTGCACCAATCGTGAGTTCGAGGTCAGCTAGCGCCAGCGAGCGCAATGGAGCCTTCGCCAGTGATTGACGGGGCGTACACGGCTCTGGCATCCTCGCGGCACGAGATCTCGAGGGGGGTGGACGTTGGAAATCCTGATCTTTCTCGCCGTGGTGGCCGTGCTGATCGTGCTGCCGTCGCTTCGGATCTGCAGCGAGTGGGAACGCAAGATCGTCTTGCGGATCGGTCGCTTCGCGGGCGTGCGTGGGCCTGGGGTCTTCCTCTTACTGCCATGGATCGAGCGGACCCCGTTCACCGTCGACCTGCGAACGATGACGAGCAGCTTCACGGCCGAGCAGACCCTGACGAAGGACAACGTCCCCGTCAACGTGGACACTATTCTCTTCTGGCGGGTAATCGACCCCGCGCGCGCGGTCCTCGAGGTTGCCAACTACTCGACGGCCGTCATGGGCGCCGCGCAGGCGGCGCTGCGGGACATCATCGGCCAGAACGACCTGAGCCGGGTGCTCGGCGAGCGCGCTGCGCTGGACCTCGCCATGACCGAAACGCTCGACGCCCAGACCGAGCCATGGGGCATCAAGGTGTCATCCGTGCGCATGCGGGACATCAAGATCCCGGACATCCTGCAGGACGCCATGAGCCGCGTGGCGCAGGCCGAGCGTGAGCGCCAGGCCCGCGTCATCCTGGGCGAGTCCGAGGTCATGGTCGCGCAGCGGTTCGCGGAGGCGGGCTCCATGTACGCGAACAATCCGATGGCGCTCCACCTGCGCGGCATGAACATGCTCTACGAGGTGATGCGGACCGGAGGCACGGCGACGGTCATTGTGCCGTCGACGGCCGTGGAGAGCATGAGCTTCGGCGGCATCAGCGGTGTCACGGCGCTCGCGCAGCAGATGCAGCATACCGGTGGCCTCCCAGCGAGTGGCGCGCCGGCCGCTGCGTCACCCACACCGCCGTCTCCTCCGCCGCCATCGTCCCAAGAGCACTATGAGCCGCCAACGTTTCCCTCAGGCCCCGGTCCCAATATCTAAGAGCCCAGGCAGATTCCCGGCGAACAGAAGGAGCGCCGGTTGGGCAACCCGACCGGCGCTCCTTCTGTGTCATGCGAAAGTCGATTTAGAGCCCGAGCAGCACCACGATCGCCGCGATCGTGCCGAGAACCGCCAGGCCGTAGCAGAGAACGGCGACACCCATCCGGCCGCCGTGCAGGCCAAGGTCGAACAGAAAGTAGCGAAAACGGTGCGCCCAGTGGAAGAGCGGCAGCGAGATCAGCGCGAGCAGGTACAGCTTGATGATCGGGTTGCCGAGGAGATTGGCGAGTCGCCGGGCGCTGACCGTGGGGTCACCCGGTGCCAGATTCGGCCAGATGATGCCGTTGACGAGGATGTGCGCCGGGAGAAGCAGCGCCGCGATAAAGCCGCCCGCGCCGAAGAGCGCCCACCAGAATGGCTCGATGGTGTTGATTTTGTACATACTCGCCCCTCCCCCTTACGCAGCGGTCGACCGGGCTTGTTCAGTAGCCGAGCGGCGCGGTCATCAGAATGGCGATGATGAACAGCGACACCGCGATCCAGACCACCATCATCGTCGCAATGATGAGCTTGCCGGGGATCGGCGCCTTGCCGGGCCGAAAGTAGAGGACCGTCCCCATCAGGTTGAACCAGGTAAAGGCGTGATACAGCACGAAGAGCAGGGCGATCAGGCTGAATAGGATCCAAATCGGCGAGCGCATGACCGAAGGGTCGGTCTTGAGCTGCGGCAGCATGGCCAGGAACAGGACCACCCAGAGCGCGGCGAAGACCGCCGTCAGCTCCCGAACCATGTACAGCATGTACGTCCGCTTCTTGAGCCACCAGCCGGACGGCATGTGCCACGGGTAGGACGGCACGCGGGAGACCGGGTGGGGACTGTGCATCAGCGTTTCCGCCAGGGCATCACCATGCCCATCATGAAGTCGTTCGTCGTCGCCAGCTTGCTGCGCTGGATCGCCGCCGCGGGATCGACGTGCTTCGGGCAGACGACCGAGCACTCGCCGACGAAGGTGCATTCCCAGATGCCTTCCGAGTTGCCGATCACGGGCATGCGGAGGTTGCGGCCCTTGTCCCGAGAGTCCATGTTGTAGCGATGCGCCAGGGCGATAGCTGCCGGGCCGATGAAGGACTTCTCCATGCCGTAGACGGGGCAGGCCGAGTAGCACAGCATGCAGTTGATGCACATGCTGAACTGCCGGAAATCCTCGGTTTCCTCGGGGGACTGGCGGAACTCGTGGCCCTTGCCGATTGGTGCCGTGTCGACGTCATCGCGGATGATGTATGGCTTAACTTCCTGCAGTTTGTTCATGAAGTCCTCGATGTCCACGACCAGATCGCGGATCACCGGGAAGTTCGCCAGCGGCTCAACCTTGACGCCGTGGGGGTAATAGTCTCGAAGGAAGGCGGCGCAGGTCAGCTTCGGCTCGCCGTTGACCATCATGCCGCAACTGCCGCAGATCCCCATGTGGCAGGACCAGCGGAACGAGAGCGTTCCGTCGTGGTGATCCTTGATGTACTGGAGCGCGTCCAGCACCACCCAGTCCTCGTTGTACGGGATCGTATAGGTCTGGGTGACCGGCTCTCGGTCATCCGGCGGCCGGTAGCGGGTGACCGCGAAAGTCATCGTTGGATCTGCCATTTCGCCCCCAGGCTAGTACTTGCGCTCGACGGGCTCCCACTTGGTGATCACGGCTTCCTGCCACTCGACGCGGGGCCCGCCACCGTCCGTCTTGTAGCAGAGACTATGGGCGAGGAACTTCTGGTCGTCGCGCGTCGGGAAATCACGCCGAGCCTGCGAGCCACGCGATTCTTCGCGCAGGATCGCGGGCGCGACAACGGTCTCGGCGATGTCCATGAGATTCTCGAGCTCTAGAACACCGGTGAGCTCGGTGTTGAACACCGCGCTGGTGTCGTCCAGCTTGACTTTCTTGAAGCGCTCCTGCAGCTCCTGCACGTCTTCCTGCGCCGCGAGCAGGCCTTCGCGTGTGCGGAACACACCGACGTTGCGCTCCATGGCTTGCTGAAGCTCGCCGCGGAGCAAGCCGACGCGCTCGTTGCCGCTCTGGTTCTGGAAGAAGCGCGTCTTGATGCGCTGCTCCTCGTCGTTGCTCTGGGCCTCGAGCGAGCTGGTCTTGCCGGCGCCGATCTCCCCCGCATAGCGGGCGGCGGCTGTCCCGGTGCGGGCGCCGAAGACGAGACACTCGGTGAGTGAGTTGGAGCCGAGACGGTTGCCGCCGTTCAGTCCCTCCTGAGCGCACTCGCCCGCTGCGTAAAGGCCCGGGACTATCGTCTCGCCGTCGACATTGCAGCGCACGCCCCCCATCATGTAGTGCTCGACGGGCCGGATCGGGATTGGCTCGTGGACCGGGTCCACGCCAATATAGTTCTCCGCCAATTCGCGCACGAAGGGGAGCTTGCGATTGATCTTCTCTTCGCCCAGGTGGCGCAGGTCGAGCTGCATGTACTGGCCCAACCGCCCCTGGAACCCGCGGCCCGCTTCGAACTCAGTGATGATCGCGCGGGAGATGATGTCCCGAGGACCGAGCTCCATGCGGGAGGGCACGTAATCCTTTAGAAAGCGCTCGCCCTCGCTATTGAGGAGGTAGCCGCCCTCGCCGCGGGCCGCCTCGGTGATGAGGATGCCCGTGCCCGGGAGGCCCGTCGGGTGATACTGCGGAAACTCCATATCGGAGAGCGCGGCACCCGCGCGGTAGGCCATGCCCAGGCCGTCACCCGTGTTGATGAAGCCGTTGGTGGTGAAGGCCCACAACCGGCCGCAGCCGCCGGTGGCCAGGATTGTCGCCTTGGCGCCGAACGCCCGGAACTCGCCCGTGCGGAGATCGATCGCCACGACCCCGATGCAGCGGCCGTCGTCCACGATGAGCTTTGTCGCGAAATGCTCGTCGTAGCGGGTGATCTTCGGGAACCGCAGCGAAGTCTGGAAGATGGCGTGCAGCATGTGGAAGCCGGACTTGTCCGCGGCGAACATGGTGCGGTTCACGCTCATGCCGCCAAACGCCCGCACGCTCACGGTCCCGTCCGGCTCGCGGCTCCACGGGCAGCCCCAGTGCTCGAGCTGGATCAACTCCTTGGGGGCCTCCTCGACAAAGTACTCGACAACATGCTGGTCGGCGATGAAGTCGCTGCCCTTGATCGTATCCAGCGCGTGCAGCTCGAGGCTGTCCCCGGTGTCATCGCGGACCACGGCGGCGGCGCCGCCCTCGGCTGAAACAGAATGGCTGCGCATGGGATAGACTTTCGACACCAACGCGACGTCCATGCCGGCTTGAGCCGAGGCGATGGCCGCGCGGAGGCCGGCCAGGCCACCCCCAACGATGACGATGTCGTGGTTGAAAACGTCCATGGTCGCTCCAAGCCAGTCGGTGATCCCGGAGACCCCGGACCGGATCGCAATCGTGTGTGGCGCACGGACCATTGCTCGCAGCGTCACACGGCTGAGCGGTTGGGTTGATGACCGAATGGCGCGCATTGTGTGCCGGACCGATGGTCCCGGCTTCAGCCGGAGCGCTCGTCATGCCGAGGGGGGCGGCTCCTGAGGGGCGCGCGCAAAACCGGCTAATGATACTCAAAAAGCCAAGCGTGTACACTCGTGAATCCTGGACATTAGGCGATTCTTAATATTCTCTTAAGAATCTGCGTAAAATGGCTGGGCAGTGCTCCGTCATTTCTTCGGCTGGAGGCGTGGTGATCGCGCGGTTCGCCCGGCGCGTGGCGCCCCATTTTGGGGTTGGGGTCGTCCTCCTGGGTGCCAGCCTGCTCTATCACTATCCGGCCCTCCTCAACGGCGCCGTTTCAGTCGAGGACGACCTCAAAGTCTTCTACTTCCCCTTACTCGTCGCCACGGCGCACGCTCTTTCCCATGGGCAGCTCGCTCTCTGGACGCCGGCTGTGTTCGCCGGCTATCCCCTGTTCGCGGACGGTGAGGGGGGCATGCTGTACCCGCTCCATCTGGTGGTGCTACCCTGGCTCGCGCCAGAAGCCGCGCTCGTCTTGCTCCGCGTCGTGCACAGCGTGCTCGCGGCCAGTTTCACGTTCCTGCTCATGCGGACGCTCGGCACGGGCCGGATCGCGGGCCTGGTCGCCGGCCTCATCTATGCATACTCGGGATTCGCGGCCGGGCAGATCATTCACGCTGACATCTATCACAGCATGGTGTGGCTTCCGCTGGAGCTCAGCCTTGTCGAGCGGGCCTTCCCTTCTCCGGCGCTGGGAACCCGCCTCCGCTACGTACTCCTGGCGGGCGCTGTCTTCGGCATTCAGGCGCTGGCCGTCCACATCCAGATAACGCTCATGAGCGCGCTCGTTGTCGGACTGTTTGTGGCCTACCGGTCTATGGGTGACGGCAACGTCCTCGAGTTGGCCCGGCGACGCACCTTTCCAGCGCTTCGCTCGTGGGCCGCGGCGATGCTGATTCGGGGCGGCTTCGGATTTGGACTCCTCGCGGTGGTCGGCGTCGTCGGGGTCGGAATCGCGGCGGTGCAGCTCGTTCCGCTTGCCGAGCTCGGGTACCAGACCTCACGAGGGAGCGGACTCGACGCGCGCGCGGCGAACGTCAACAGCATCTGGTGGGGAGATCTGCTCACCCTTCTGCTGCCACGCCTTTATGACACCGCGGGCGGTGGCTACTGGGGCCTCTGGGTGAAATGGGAAACCGTGCTCTACGTGGGCGTGCCGTCGCTAGTGCTCGTCGCCCTTGGCCTCATGGCAGGCCACGGCCGGCACCGCGCCTTCTTCGCCGCCGTTGGCGCTCTGAGCCTGCTGCTCGCGTTTGGGCCCAACACGCCTTTCCCCGTCTGGGACGTGCTGCACAGCCTGCCGGGGTTTGAGGTCCTTCGCTCTCCCGGGCGGTTCTCGCTCTTGCTCGCCTTCGCCGTGGCTGTACTCACGGGCTACGGTGTGGACTGGCTTGCCGCGAGTCGTATGGCCCGGCCACGGGCCGCGCTCGCCGCGCTTCTTGGTGGGGGGGCGCTCTGGCTCCTTGCAAACGCGGCCCTGGGCTGGGTCAGCCAAACGCTTGCGGCGTCCGGCGATACTGCCCAGCTTCTCGAGTACTACATGCGCCTCCCCGGTGTGCCGGCGGTCGTCGATGGCGCCCCGTTTACGCGCGACCGGCTGGCGGGTCTTGCCGGCTCGGGCTTAGATCCAACGGCGTTCTGGCCCGCGTGGCAGCTACTTCTCCTGCCGGCTACGGGCATTGCCGTCGCGCTCTGGCTGCTCGGTGACCGGGTGCGGCTCGCGGCAGCGAGCTGCACCCTCGCGCTCGTCTTCGTCGATCTCTGGTTCGTCGGGCTAACCTTCCATCCCTATATGCGCCTGGAGGCGCTCCGGCCGCGGATTCCGCCCGTTCTGCTCGCAAGCATCGAGGGACCGTATCGTGTTTACACCTCGCCAACCGCGGAGGACAAGCTCACCGAAGTGGAGCCCAACCGGCTTCTGACCGCGCGCATCCAGGAGGCGAACGGCTACTCCTCGCTCGAGCCAGATCGCCACGCGGCCTACGTGGGCGCGATTCAGTTCGCGGACAACCACCTGCTCGATCTGTGGAACGTGCGCTACGTGGTACGTCGCAATCGCCCGGAGCTGCTGCCTAGCTACGCTGGCACGAGCTTTCATCCCCAGCGCCCGCTTTTCAGCGGTCGGACGGCGACGCCAGGCGCGGGCGGCACGCTGCTGCCGGATGGCGGCGACGCGCGGGTCGACGAGGTCATCGTCATCTCGAGCCTCTGGAACGCGGATACGCTGCCCGACGGAGAGGAGGTCGCGCGCGTGGTCCTGCATGGTGCTGACGGGGAAACGCGGGTGCTGCCGCTCCTCGCGGGGCGAGACGTGTCTGATGAGACGCTGGACGTGCCTGACGTCGTGACACCGATGAGTCACGGACGGGCCCCTGTGGCATTCCAGTACCAGCAGAGCGACCCTGACGGCGAGCGCTATGGGGAACAGCTCTACGCGGGGAGCCTGGCGGTGGGACCCGCGATGATGGTGACCGAGGTCGAAGTTCAACCGACCGCGCCACTCGGTGGCCTGCAGATCTACGGCGTCGGCCTGTTCGATGCCGCCAGCGGCGAGGTGACCCAGGCCCGGCAGAAGCGCAAGTTCAACCTGGTCTACCGCGACGACCAGATCCGGATTTTCGAAAACAGCCGGGTCATGCCGCGAGCGTTCATGGTTCCCCAGACGCGTATCGCGGGGATCGGCGAGGACGTCCTCGCGCAGATGGTCGCCGGTCCATTCGATCCTCGGACCACGGCGATCATCGAGGACCCGCCGTCGGGGATGCGGCTGCCGGCGGCGGATGCCACGGCTGCGCCTGGTCGCGCCGTCGTCGTATCCTATCGCGACGATTCAGTGGTCGTGAGCACGGCGGCCGACCATGATGGAGTGCTCGTTCTGACCGATTCGTTCTATCCGGGCTGGGTGGCCGAGGTTGATGGGAGGCCGACGCCCATCCTTCGCACTGATTTCCTTTTCCGCGGGGTAGTTGTGCCAGCGGGCGAGCACGTCGTGACGTTCGCCTTCCAGCCGTGGTCGGTTTCGCTCGGTGCGGCTATTTCGCTGCTCACTGCGTGCTTTGTCCTGTTCGTGCCACTCGTTCCCGTGCTGGTGGCCATCGGTCGGCGCATGCGGCTAGCCGGGCCCGCCGGCCTGACCGTGGGCGGTGCCCGCCGGGCGGCGGAGCCGATGGCCGAGGTGCCGTGACGGCGCTCGTAAGGGCGTTACGACGCGTTCGTGAAGTAGTGAGCGGGGGCTCACGGCGGCGGACCCAGGCGGCCTTCCTCGCGCTTGGCGTGATGCTCGCCCTTGGGGCAATGCGCGCCGATATTCCCATGGCGGCGATCAAGGCCCTTTCGGCCTCGCGCGAGGCTCCGATTTTTCGGTCAACCCCGCTTGCCGCGCTTCGGCTTGCGCTTCCTTTCCGTGCCACGGACGCAACGGCCGCGGGCTGGCACTCGCTGAGCGACCAGTCCTGGGCATATGCCTCAACCGGCTGGCAAGTGCTGGCGGATACCGACCTCCCAATTCGCAACACGTCGTTTATCGACGGCCCAATGCAGATCGGAGGTCGGACATTCAACGACGGGATCAGCGTCTATCCACTGTCCGAGATCGTCTTTCCGATCGATCGCCGGGCGTTGCGCTTCACGGCAGCGATCGGCGTGACGGATGATTCGAAGCGAGGGGCGGGGAGCGTCCGCTTCACCGTCTACGGCGATGAATTCATTCTTTATTCCAGCGACGTGGTGCGCGCTGGCGAGGCCGCTCGGGCCATTGACGTGAGCGTGGAGGGTCTCGACCAACTTCGGCTCGTTGTAGACGACGGTGGCGATGGCTCCCTTGGCGATTATGCGCTCTGGGCCGAGCCGCGACTCCTCAGGGCGGATGCCGAGCCGAGCCCAACCGCGCTGGATGCAATCGCGCGCGCGCGTGAGGAGCAACGGCAGCAGGAGCGTGGGCGCCGGGCCGATGAGCGGCGCATGCTCACTGCGCGCGCCGAGCTCGATCGGGCAGCGTTGGCGCTGGTGGAGGTCAACGGTCCCGGGGCACGCGGCGCCTTTCATTCCGACACGGGGCTGCTGGTCATTGGAAACGATCGGGTGGGTGCGACGCTCGGCTATGGGGGCTCGCTCAACGGTCGAATCGACTTGCTGCGCTGGGGCGAGGATGTCCCGGTGCTCGTCGACGCATCGCCGAGCCTGGTCACGAACGCGGGGAGGGCGATCACTCTCACAGACCTGCGGCCGCAGCAGAGTAACGGCTACAGCCTCCGCCGCGTGGAGGATGCCGCCGGCGCGGGCCTCGAGCTTCGCGCGCGCTACCGGGTTCCGGACGGCCCTGGCGTCGTCATAGTCTCGCTTACGGTGTATGACGCAGATGCCGCGGTCACGATTGGCATGACGGCCGAGAACTTCAAGCTGCAATCCGTCGAGTACCTCGGCCAGCAAGGGGGCAGCATCGTGATCGGGGACGGGGTCCATTACCTGAGTGACCGCTCGCACCTCTACACCGGAGCTGTGCTGCCCGATGGATTGACGCGCAGAGCAGCGCTGGAGGCGACGAAGCCAGCTCTCATGTGGAGCGATGAAGCGGAGCGTGGGGTGCTGCTTACGTTCATGGACTACACGGTGTCGCCTGCCTGGCTCAGCATCCAGCGCGAGGGGGGCGCGGAGGCGATCACGCTCGGGGTTGAGCTAACGGCCAGCCCGGGCGACTTCGGCGTCGACGAGGCCGCTCCGCCGGCTCTTACCATTGAGCTCCTCGATGGCGCCGCCGGTCCATTGAGCTTCGCGCGCTATCAACGCGTCATGCGCGCGCGGTACCCCGAGGCACCGTGGCCCGCCAACGTTCGCTTTCAGTGGGGGAGCTGGTATGCGTTCGGCCCCGGAATCACCGCGGCTATCCTGCACGCGCAGCTCGAGCGGCTCGCGGCGAGCTTTGGTGACCTCGGGGCATGGCAGTTCATGGTCGACGCGGGGTGGCACCTCCAGTACGGCCGGGAGGACGCGGCACTCGGGACGGTCGACTTCGAGAAGTTCCCCGGGGGGGTGCGGGACGTCGCGGATCGCGCGCATTCCCTCGGCATGAGTGTCCTATTGTATCTCGGGACGGGCTTCATCCACGACAGCGCGGAGAATGGCGGCGAGTGGCTCGCCCTCCGCGGCATGATCGAACAGTATCCCGAGTGGATGATTCCGTTTCAACAAGAGCCATCGTCTGTAAACCGTTATCTGCTCGACTACGCCAACCCGGAGGTGCAGGCGTACATCCGGGCGCTGATCCGGGATTTCTTTCTGGTTCACGGTGTTGATGGGGTGGCCATAGACGGCCTCGCGGATGCCGAGGGACAGCTCATTCCTCGAATCGAGCGCGACCGCGCGGATGGGCCCCCGCACCCGTTGCTGCCGATCGACGAGGTCTATCGGATGGTCTGGGAAGAGGGGATACGTCATCGCCCAGACATGTTTATCGAGAGTGGGTGGCTCAGTCCCATCGCCGCGGAACCGTACGCCCACATCTTCCGCTACGGAGACGAGATCGACCGGGTGGACTCCCCGTATCCGTTCGGCGGCTTTCTCCAACGGCTCGACTACGCGATCTTCAGCCGCATGGCGCTGGGGCAACGGAACTACGTTGGGACGGCGACCGGGGATCCGGCGCTCCCGGAGACGCGATGGTGGATGCAGGCCGCGAGCGCGCTCGGCTCGGACGCCGCGCTGAGCTTCGATCTTCGGGTGCTTGACGCGAACGGCGTCGCCGCCTTCCGGGCCGACCTGAACGCGATGGAGCCGTTTCAAGGCGACACGCGGTTCGGGCCGGGCCTCTTCCCCGACACGTTCGCAACCACCCGCCATGGCGTAACCTATCTCGGCGTCGTGAACCGCGATCCGAAACCGCGCGACGTCCCGGTCGCGCTCGATCCGCTCGGCCTGAGCGGGCGCAGCTACGCGGCGCTCGAAGTGCAATCCGAGCGGACCCGCGCCGTGGACGGGGACTTTACTGTGGCTATGCCGGCGCGGAGCTTCCGGCTCTTCGTGCTGCGCCCAACCGACGGCGTTCTCTGGACCGACAGCGTGCTCCAGACCGACGGCCTCGAGAGCGTCCTAGCCCAGGGCCCGTCGGACATCCCCGGCTTTCTCGTGGCCGCCACAGCGCCGCCCACCGCCGTCCTGCTCGACGGCCGTCCATTATCGCGTGGCGCCACCGCCACGCAGAACGCGCAGTATGCCTACGACGACGTGGCCGGCGTCCTCACGATTCGCTACGCGCACAACGCCACTGGTCGCCGGATCGAGATCCGCCGTTAGCCCGGCTGTGCGGCAGACGCCTTCGCTACAGCCAGCCCACGCGCTTGAAGACGCCAAGCGTTCCAATCAGTAGAACGACCATAAAGCCAACGGCGACGGCGAAGCCGTATTCCCAGTCGTTATCCGGAGCTCGAGGCGAGCCAGGTTGCCTTCGAGGTGTTCGGCAAAAAGGGCGGCGCCGACCTCGCGTCGGCCATCCGTGAGGGGCGCTTTGCCCTCGATGAGATGCAGGGGGTCATTACCGATACCGCGACCGACATCGAACGGACCGCCAGCGAAACCGATGATGCGGCCGAGCGGATGACCCAGGCCCTCAGCGACATCAAACTCGCTTTCGAGCCGGTGGGGACCGCTGCCTTCAAGATGGCCAGCGACGCCGCGAGCGCGTTCACGCAATTCGTGCGAGACGCGAAAGAGTCGGGGGATAAGCTCCAGCCCATCCTAGAGATCTACCGCAAGCTCTTCGAGCTCTCGTCGGTAGGGCAGGCGCAGCGCATGGGCGATCTATTGGGCGGCATCGGCGCGGACCTCGCGGCGAAGTCCGAGGAGCTAAGGCGCAGTGAGCTGATCAACTCTGGCGGGGTGAACATCAGCAGGGGTGAGGCGGAGGACAACCTCCGGGCCGCGAGGGAATCGCTCCGGGTCTATCAGGAGATGCAGGACGCGGCGGAGACCATGGCGGACGCCGCCGATGCTCCAGGCGGTGACGACAGCGCGGCTACCGCTCGTGTTCGGGCCGGGGCCGGCAACGGTCGGCGACGCGTGGCCGTCCGAGGCGGCGGGGTAGAGGTGGGCGCCGCCGAACGACTATAGACCGTGGTGAACTAGTTTTCATTTGACAAACCAAGTGGTATGCTGTGCATCCTGTAAGTAGTGCCAAATTGGCGCTACCCGTCGCACCCCCGGAGATGGGCGTGGAGACATCGAAGGGAACACAATCATGATCACGGATCGCCCTGCCATAGCGCCCCAGTTTCAGCAGGCCATTGTTCGCGAGGCCCTCAACTTCGTGGTCAAAGTGGCCGTTCTCTCGGATCCGACCGTGCAGGAAGAGCACCAGCGCGGCCTGGCTGACATCGAGGCCGGTAAGGGTGTCAGTCTCGAGCAGTTGCGTGAGCAGTTGGGCATCAAGCAGTAAGTGCCGCCCACAGACGTCATCGTCGCGCCTGAGGTTCTCGCCAAAATGTCACGGCTCCCCATGGGCGACTGCGCCACGTGCTACGGCCTTATCGAGCGACTCCGTTTGACGCCAACCGACCTCCCGCCAGGCGAACCCGACACGCTGACCGGCGACCATTTCACAATCGTTTACGAGCTGGACCACCATAGGGTGGCGAAAGTGACGGCGATGCGCCCCACGCCGCACATCTACCCCTACAACATGTAGGCGCTCTATATGTAGGCGCTCTATTCGCGAATACCAAGAAGCGGCCCCGGGGACTGACCCCGGGGGCCGCTTTTCGTGTGTCTGGCGCGGGTGGCGCTACGCGGTGCGCACGCTCAACCGAAAGCCGGCGCCCGCGCGCAACCCGGCGACCGTATCCTCGCTCAGGTGCATCACGCCGCCGAACTTCGTCCCCGCGATCTTGCCGGCTTCGATGCGCCGCATGAGCGCCTTCCGCGTGGTTCCCAGCATGGCCGCCGCGGCGCCGAGCTCGACGTAGCCCGCCTGGCCCAGCCGGGGCCGGGGCAGCGGGCGCACGATGTCGCGGACGGTCCGCTCCGGGCGGCGGAACTGCTTGGCGAGCTGCTTGACACTGGTCCCCTGCACGTACCCGGCCGCGATCCCCGCGACCACGGCAGCATCTCCGCGGGCGCCGGCCGCAGGCGCGAGCTGGCCCACCGGCGGGGCGCTCATGACCATCCGCTCGACGTCGGTGTTCGCAACGTGGATGTAGCGCCGGGTCATTTCGAGTGTCGTATGGCCGAGCAGGCTTTGGAGCGCCATCGGGTTCGTCGCTTCGCGAGCGTACATCGTGGCCCCGGTATGGCGCAGCGTATGGGGCGAGCACCGGACGCCCGAGATGCCGGCGCCTTCGCCCAGGCGCCGCATGAGCTGCAGCGCGGAGTTTTGGTTGATCGGCCCGCCGGCGTTCGGTCCAGAGAGGGCGATGAACACGAAGTCCGACCGCCGGTAGGGCGTGGCCGCGGTGAGGTATTCCCGAAGCGCGAGCACCGTGCGCGGGGACAGGTACACGGGCCGCTCGCGTTTCGTCTTGCTCCCCCACAAGAGCGCGCGCCCCCAGCCGCCCGCGCGTTCAAGGTCGAGCCGGTCCAGGGTGAGACTGCACAGCTCGCTGATGCGGGCGCAGCTATCGATCAACGTCAGGATCAAGGCCACGTTTCGCAGTCCGAACCAGCGCCAGTCCGCCGCGGCCGCACTGAGCAGGGCTTCGAGTTGTTCGCTCGTGAAGATCGATAGCTCGCGGTGCTCCTTCGGCGGGAGATGGACCCGGGCGAGTTGGTTCGTCTCGGTCAGCTCCTCCTCGTACACCCATTTCGCGAAGACTTTGAGGTCGATCATGAGGTGGCGCAGACTCGCCGGCCCAAGCTGGCGCGGGCGCCCGCTGCCGATGTGGTTCGAGTAAAGGTATTCGTCCATCGTCCAGGCCATGAAGCCGCGCACGTTGCGGGCCGTGAGGGCGTCCAGCGTCGGCGGGACGTGCTGAGACTCGAGCCAGGCGACGAAGCGGCCCAGGATGACGGTGTAGCGGTGCAGATGGTTCGTCGAACGCCCCTCGACACGCTTCGCAGCCACCATCTCGCTGGCGGCATCCATGAGCTGCATGGGCTCCGGTTGCGGCAGCGCGCTCACGATTCGTCCTTTTCGAATGCGTCCATGTGCTCGTTGGCGACAGTGGCGTAGCGTTCGAGCGCCCCCAGCCGCGCCTGGCAGGCGTAGCGTTCGGTCGCCCAGAACAACACTTCGAGGAACGCGCGGAAGGCGCGCGGCTTATCGAAACCGGCCGGGCCGAGCGTGAACTCGTGCAGGTCGGCCATGGCCTCGTTGTAGCCCGTCTGCACTTCCTGGTATGCGCGCTGGGCCGCGCCGGTGTATTCGTCGGGCCGGGGTGGGTAGGAGATCTGGTCAAGCATCGGACTGCCCTCCGTGGTACGTCCGCTCGTGCTCGGCGAGCAGCCGCTCCATCTCCACCACGGCCATCGTGTACGTCTCTTCGGCCGCCTGGCCGACACCGGCTGCGAGGCACTCGAGGAGCGGGCTCGTAGTACGCAGCGGTGCGGTCACCGGGAGCGGCACAACAGTAAGCGGCGCCCGTTTCTTCTCAGCGGCCATGAAGCGCACCATCCCCGCTCCCGATCACCACGTCGACGTCCATCAGGAAGCTGCCAAGCCGATGCGCCCGCTGCCTGGGCGCGGGTGACCTCCTCGAGTCGCTCCGCGAGCGTGAAGGTTTCGGGGTTCGCGACGGCTACCATGAGACTCCCTCCGATGCGCCTACAATATACAACTAAGACGCAATCAATATCCTACTGTCTGACGGTAGGGATTCGCAATGCCTTTTGGTTGCATCCCGGTAGTACAATGGTGGCAACGTAGGAGGGCGTATGAAGGTGCCGGCGCTCCGCTCAACCCGCGAGGCGCATACCCTGTCACAGGCCGAGCTCGCCGAGCGGGCGAAGGTCGATAAGTCCACGATCGTGCGCCTCGAGGCCGGGGGCGACGCGCAGCCACGCACCATCCGTAAGCTGGCCGACGCGCTGAATGTCACGCCAGATCAGATCAAAGGTGAATAGCATTGACGCCGGGATTCTCGGCGACGGGTGGGCTCTCGAAAGTCATAATCACCGCGATGACACCGGATGGGCCGAAGACCTCTATCAATTCAAGCGGCAGTACCCACGGGAAGCTCGTTGTGCTCAGTACCGAAGCAACGGAGACGATCGGCCAGGAGCGAGTCGACCTCTCACGACGGGCGATGACTACTGGTTTCGCGAAGGTTGAACACATGCTGCCGCCCGATGAATGCCCGCAAGTTCATCTAGGCGACGATGCGAGATGGTTTCGGGATCCGGTCGAAGGCGCTGTGCCGCCGGGAGCTATCAGGCAATTCATCGTCATATTTCGTATCGGTAATCGCCTCTCCGTCGCGATTACCCTCGGCCGCGTTGATACCCTTGGCGCCACAACAGACGATGAGGTGCTCGCGGAACTAGCTGCACACGCGAAGGCGATCGCGGACAGGCTGGCGGCCTAGTCCGCCTCCTCTTCCGCTTACTGTTCCAAATCATGAGCGCGGCCTACCTGCTCCGCGCCATCGTCCGCGGCCCCGCGGCCCCGCGTACCTCGCGCGCTTCCTACTCCGCCGCGGGGCCAGGCGGCAGGCGAACCGGGCGATCAGGCGGTATTTGTAGCACCCAACGGGAAGGAGTAACGAATTGGCCGCGGACGAATATCGGTTCTTCTCGCACCTCATCACGGTGCCCCCGGTGGACACGCTCAGCGAACGCATGGCAGCTATTGTTCCCGTGGGCGAAGGCTGGGAAGCCATCTCCCACACGACGGATCCCGTCCTTGCCGGCGATCGCCTGGTTCTCGTCGTGCTAGCACGCAGGACTCGCAGTCCCGGCGTGCTGTAGCAGTGTGGGGCCGGGAAGTAACTTCTCTGGCGTACCATCGTTCGACTGCCGGGAAGTAACTTCTATCGCTGTGGTGCACGTACGTATGTGGGAAGAAACTTCCCGGGCGTAGACACAAGGATGCCCCGACACCGCGGGAACGGCTCGGGGCGCGGCAGACCGCAAGCATTAGGAGACGGCCTACATGGCAAGCCTACCACGCACCCCGGAACCGAGCCAAACCCTCCGGGCCCGTATCTACTGCCGTGTTTCCTCACCCAAGCAGGAAGAGCGCGGCTACAGCCTAGACGGGCAGCTCACCGAGTGCCGCGCGATGGCGGCGGACCTTGGTGCAACGGTGATAGGCGAGAACGTCGAAGTTGGCTCCGGCGCGGACTGGGATTTACCCGTGCTCCTGGAGCTCCTCGAGAGCGCCAACCGGGGCGAGTACGACCTCCTGATCGTGTACGACACGTCGCGCCTCGCTCGCGACATCGGCAAGCTGAAAGTCGTGGAGCGGACGCTCCAGCGCGCGGGTGTCACCATCCGATTTGTCCGGCAGGAGTTTGACGACAGCCCATCCGGTCAGCTCCAGCGAGACATCATGGCCGCGGTCGACAGCTTCGAGCGCGGCAACCTCGTGGTTCGTTTCACGCTCGGCAAGCGGGCGAAGGTTGGCCGCGGGCTCGTCATGGGCCAGGGGCGCGTTCCGCTCGGCTTTCGTCGCGTCACGGATCCCAAGAGCGGCAAGACGATCGGCTTGGAGATTGACGACGAGCAGGCCGCGCTCGTGCGGCGCATCATCACCGAGCTGCAGGCCTACTCTGTCGACCAGCTCGCCGAACGGCTCACAAACGATGGTATCCCTACGCCGACCGGCGGGCGGCAATGGACGGGTGGCGCCATCTTTTCGATCTTGAACAACCCTGCCATTCACGGCGAGTACGTCCACGGCAAGCGCAAGGAGACACGTTCATTCGGTAAGCGGACAACCTCGCGGCGCGACGTCGAAGACTGGGTGTCCGTGACCGTGCCCGCGATCGTTAGCGTGGCCGATGTCGAAGCTGCAAAGGCCGCGCTGGCGCCTAGGAAGGCAACCCACGGCGCCAGACGGGCGAACGTTGAAGCCGACCCCTTCACGCTCCGCGGCCTGCTCCGGTGCGGGCACTGCGGCGGGCAACTGACCGCGACCCAACAGCGCCAGCGGGGGCGCCTCGCAAACGGCGAGTACAAGATCTACGACCGGGTGCGCCGCGACTACACATGCAATCGGGCAAAGCTACGCGTGGCCGAGCTGGCGGGCGTCGAACGCTGCACTGGCCTATGGGTCACCGCGGACGCGCTCGAGGCTTACGCCTGGTCGATGCTGAAAGCCACCGTGCTCGATCGAGACCGGCTCGCCGCGGCATTCGAGGAGTTGGCTCGGCAATCAGCAGCCGATGAGCGCCAGGCCGACCGTATCGCGTTCCTGACCGATGAAATTGCGAAGCGACGCCGGCGGCTCGACAACAACTCGCGGGACCGGATGGACGCCGAACCTGGCAGCGAGACGGCGATCAGCCTTGCGCGAACCGCGGCGCAAATCGAATCCGAGCTCGCGCAGCTTAAACGCAACCTCGAGTCGGTGCAGAATGCCCGACCGCTCGGCACGACGGCGGATCAAACGGCCGCGCTCCAAGAATTCGCCCAGGACATCGCGATCGGAATCGAGCGCGCGACCCCTGCCGACCAGCGCCGCGTCTTCCAGCTTCTTCGCTTAACCGCGACTGTGACTCCCGACGTCGCCGGCGAGAAGCTCGCCCGGGGCCACTTTCGCATTGTGTGGGAGGGCGTCATTGACCTGAGCGCGGCGCCCGTGGCGATCGACAGTTACAACCAGCCGACGCGCCGGAATACGGCAAACGACCCGGCCGCCGATACGACCATGAGCACCATAGCCAGGGTGAAACCCCAGGACGTTTCCTCGGATGGCGTCAAGTGGAAATTCATGCCGTAGATTCCCGCGATGAGCGTGGGGATCATCAGCCCGATCGTCAATGCGGTCATAGTCCGCACCGTCACGTTGAGCTGATTCGAGATGGCGGAGAGGTGGGACTCCATCGCGCTGGTGAGCAGCTCACGGTTGACGTCGATTCCATCCAGCGCGCGGATCGAGTGGTCGTAGACGTCGGACAGGTATGGAATGAGCTGTGGGGGGAAGACGGGCACGTCACGTCGGATCAGCTCGTTGAGGACGTCACGAGTCGGTGCAATGCGCCGGCGCACGTCCGTGAGGTTGCGCCGGAGGTCAAAGACGTCGCGGATCAGATCGCTGTTCGTGTCGAAGACCCGGGCCTCCAGGTCCTCGATCCGCTCGCTGATCGCGTCGACAGCAGGGTAGTACCCGTCGACGACCGAGTCGAGCAACGTGTAGGCTTCGTACGCGACCCCGTGTTTGCGCCGATCGCTGGTGGTAGCCCAGCGCTTGATGGCGGCGGTGATCTCGGCGATTGGCCCCTCGTGAAGCGTCACCAGATAGTTGTGGCCCCAGAACGCATGGAGCTCGTGGGTATCGATGCACGGGTCGGTTCCTATCGACAGCGTGTACAGGACGATGAAGTAGAAATCACCGTATTCGTCGACCTTTGATCGCTGCCCGCGTGACAGTGCGTCTTCCAATGCGAGCTCATGAAAGCGGAACTCCTCGCGCAGGAGCTCGATGTCCTCCGGCGTCGGGTCCTGGATGTCCAGCCACAGCAGGTTCTCCTTGTCCGCGAGGAGCGTGTCGATCTCCCGCAGGTCGACTTCCCGCGCAGGGCTGTTCCCGCGATGGGCGACCGCCCGGCAGATCGACACCGGCTTAGATCCCCAGCACCGCGCGCGCGATCGTGAGGTAGAGAAACAGGCCCGTGCCATCCACGAGCGTGGTAATGAGCGGCGCGGACACGACCGCCGGATCCACCCCGGCACGCTGGAGCAACATCGGCAGAATCGCCGCGATTGACGCCGACCAGAGCACGATGAAGATGGCCGCCAGCGAGACCGCGATCCCGACATCCAGGGGAATGCCCATCGTCTGAGCGCGGATGAACATGGCGGTCGCCATGACGGCGCCGAGGCACAGACCTATGACCAGCTCGCGGCGCAGGACGCGCCACACGTCGCGCAATTCCACGTCGCCCAGCGCCATGGCGCGGACCAGCGTCGTCACGATCTGCGAGCCGACGTTCCCGCCCGTGCCAATCAATAGTGGAATGAAAAACGTCAACGACACGACCTGCGCCAGCGTGTCCGAAAAGATCTGCAGCACGGCGCTCGTATAAGTCCCGGCAACGAAGAGAGCCATCAGCCAGACGATCCGCTTACGGAAAAGCTGGAGTGGCGGCGTTGAGAGATACGGCTCGCCCAGCGGCTGAGAACCGCCGAGCCGCTCGATGTCCTCCGTTGCCTCCTCTTCGATGACGTCCGCGAGGTCGTCCGCGGTAAGAATGCCAATGAGGCGACCCTCGTCATCCACCACCGGCATCGCGATCAGGTCGTGGTCCATCAGCAGGGCCGCGGCCCGCTCCTGGTCCGCGTCAGCCGGCACGCGGATGACTTGTCGGCGCATGATCGTACCGATCCGCTGCAGCGGGTCCGCCAGCACGAGATCGCGCAGGCTGACCACCCCGACCAGATGATGCTCGCGGTCCGTCACGTAAATCGCGTAGATCTGCTCGGCGCTCGGCGCCGCTGCGCGAATCAGGCGCATCGCAGCCGCCACCGTGATCTCGGGCCCGATGGCGACGAACTCCGGCGTCATCCGCCCGCCGGCGGTCTCGGACGGAAACGCCAGGAGCTCCCGGATCTCCTGGGCCTCGGCACTCTCCATTTCAGAAAGGATGCGGTCCGCATCGGACTCGTCGAGCTCCTCGACGATGTCCGTCGCGTCGTCTGGCTCCATCTCCTCGAGGATGTCCGCGGCATCCGCGCGGCTAAACCGCACGAGGAGTCGCGCGGCCTCCGAAGGGTCAAGCTGAGCGACGGCGTCGGCAAGCCGCTCGTGTCCGAGGTACGGCTCCCGGCCCCCCAGCGCCCCGGGGGGGCACCCAAGGCAACC
>Ga0080064_1001450_pt1 | contig 47730 bp, 40 predicted proteins | sample Subgrocontami54m_FD_69260 | JGI IMG/M metagenome (GOLD analysis project Ga0080064, IMG submission 69260) | Subsurface groundwater microbial communities from S. Glens Falls, New York, USA - GMW46 contaminated, 5.4 m (SPADES assembly) (version 2) ...
CCGATCCCCGACCGCTACCTGCCACCGAACCTGGGCACCGACCCCGCCCGTTTGTAGTGTAAAACGTCGACGTAAGTCCTTGAAAATCAACGTCCGTCACCCCTAAAGTGTTAAACTTGGGTTAAGACTCAGGATGTCACGTTTGCGTCGTTTGCCAAGGACGTAGCCGCGTTCAAGGCGAAACACGGCGGCACCCCCGCGGCGATCCGGGCGGCAGAGATGCTGATGAAGTTGCCGTCGCCGCTGGACAAGCTGGACCCGGCGAAGATACCGGCTTACGAACTTGACGTGGCCCGGCGCACGGCCGGCGCGAACCCGCCGTTGCAAGACCTGGTTGCCATCCTTGGCGACAGCCGGCTAAAACACTGGGCCGTGGTCCGCTGCGTGGCCTTCAGTCCGGACGGCAAGACGCTGGCCTCGGGAAGTGATGATGGCACCGTGAAGCTCTGGGACCCAGCCACGGGCAGCGAACTCCGCACCCTGAAGGGACACACCGGCGTTGTCATTTCCGTGGCCTTCAGTCCGGACGGCAAGACGCTGGCCTCGGGAAGTGCTGACCACACCGTGAACCTCTGGGACCCGGCCGCGGGCAGCGAACTGCGCACGCTGAAGGGACACACCGACCAAGTCTATTCCGTGGCCCTCAGTTCGGACGGCAAGACGCTGGCCTCGGCAAGTCATGATAACACGGTGAAGCTCTGGGACCCAGCCGTGGGCAGCGAACTCCGCACCCTGAAGGGACACAGCAACCATGTCTATTCCGTGGCCTTCAGTCCGGACGGCAAGACGCTGGCCTCGGGAAGCCATGATAACACCGTGAAGCTCTGGGACCCGACCGCGGGCAGCGAACTCCGCACCCTGAAGGGACACACTAGCTCTGTCATGTGTGTGGCATTCAGTCCGGCCGGCAAGACGCTGGCCTCCGGAAGTGGTGACCAGACCGTGAAGCTCTGGGACCCGGCCACGGGCAGCGAACTCCGCACCCTGAAGGGACACACCCACTATGTCTTGTCCGTGGCCTTCAGTCCGGACGGCAAGACGCTGGCCTCGGGAAGTAATGATGGCACCGTGAAGCTCTGGGACCCGGCCGCGGGCAGCGAACTCCGCACCCTGAAGGGACACAGCAACCATGTCTATTCCGTGGCCTTCAGTCCGGATGGCAAAACGCTGGCCTCGGGAAGTTTGGACCAGACCGTCCGCCTCTGGGACGTGGCCACCGGCAAGGAAGTGCAGCCGCTGACGGGGCATGCTGGACAGATCAACTCGATCGTCTTTTCTCCTGACGACCGCCGTCTCCTCACCGGGGGTAATGACCGAACCGTGCGGGAGTGGGATGCCATCACTGGAAAAGAACTGAGTCGTTACACGGATCCCTATCTTGTCCGCAGCGTCGTTTACTGGCCCCGTAACGGCCAAGCTCTCTGTGGCAGCCATGATACCTCGTTACGTGTCTTGGACTTGGCGACAGGACGCGAACTGCGCCGATTCGAAGGACACACAGCTGGGATCGCAAGCCTGGCGATTTCTCCGGACGGTCGTCAGGCACTCACTGGCAGTCATGACGGTAGCGCGCGACTATGGGATTTGGAGAGGGGAAAGGAGGTGCGCTCAGAACAACACGCGGGTCAGGTCTGTTCAGTCGCCTTCTCCCCGGACGGTCGGAGGGCCATCAGTGGCTGCCACGAGATGGACCTCAAGCTGTGGGACGTGGGAACTGGCAAGGAGCTGCGCCGCTTCGGCAACCTTGCACAGCTGGTCCTCAGTGTTGTCATTTCGCCGGACGGCCTGCGCGTGGCTTATGCAAGCACCACGACTGTCTCCCTGTGGAATCTCAGCAGCAATGTCTTGAATCAGCCCGTGCTGCTTCAGGGACATACAGCAGATGTTCTGTCCGTTGTCTTCGCCCAAGACGCGCGGACGCTCGCTTCGGCTGGCAAAGACGGCCGCGTCATTCTTTGGGACGCCAACGCCGTCAAGATTCATGAATGGCAGCTCCCCGGCCCGGTTCACGCCGTCGCCTTCGCCGCCGACGGCCGCCATCTCGCCACCGCCAACGGCAACGGCACCGTGTACATCCTGCGCATCCCGCCGCCGCCCAAGGCGCTGACGGCGGACGAAGCGAAAAAGAAGCAAGCGGACGAAGCCAAGCGCCTCGGCGTCCCGGTGCAGATCGAGAACAGCATCGGCATGAAGCTGAACCTGATCCCGGCGGGACGGTTCCTGATGGGCTCGCCGGAGAATGAAACCGGCCGGCAGCCCAACGAAGGGCCGCAGCACGAGGTCACGATTAGCAAGCCGTTCTACATCGGCGTCTATGAAGTGACTCAAGAACAATACGAAAAGATCGCGGGCAACAATCCGTCGAAGTTCAACAAAGAAAACGGCGGCGCGCGCAGCCATCCGGTAGAGATGGTCTCATGGGACGACGCTGTCGCCTATTGCAAAAAGCTATCGGATTTGCCGGCGGAGAAGAAGGCCGGCCGGTTCTATCGTTTGCCGACCGAAGCGGAATGGGAGTACGCTTGCCGGGCGGGGTCGCAAACCGCCTATCATTTCGGGGACGACTTCAAATTGCTCGACGACTATGCTTGGCACCAGGAGAAAACCACGCGCCCGGTCGGATCGCTCAAACCGAATGCTTGGGGACTTTTTGATAGTTACGGTAATGTTTGGGAATGGTGCAGCGATGCGTATCGAGACCGTTATGACGGCGTGGGTCAAGGCGAGGATCGAGTCATTCGTGGGGGATCCTATGGCGTGGATGCCGTTGGTGCGCACCGCTCAGCGTCCCGATACCAGCGCGGCTGGCCGGCGTCGAATGCCTTCCTCAACGCCGGCTTCCGCGTCGTCTGCGAAATCCGCCCGGCGGCGAAACCATCTGAAACAACAAAGGAAAAGTAGTTTCATGCCGAATCAGGTTCGCGCCATCGTCGCATTCTGGTAGAATCATGCAAGGCATTATTCGCTCATGAGGAAGGCAGCCGAACTATGACCATTCATTGTGCCGCTGTGTTCGAGAGTGGCGTGTTGCGCCCCAAGGAGCCCATGGCGTTGCCCGAGGGCGCCGAGGTGGAGATTTCCGTGGAATACGCGCGGCCACCCGACCAGCCACCAAGAACGCCGGCTCAAATGCTGGCCGCAATCGCCGCTTTGCCCAGGGAGGGTGACGGCGATACGTCCACGAGCGTACATCATGACCGTGTACTGTACGGAGAAAAGGGAGCGCGATGAACGGCCCCGTCTTTGTTGATAGCGGCGCTTGGTACGCAACCGCCGTGCCCTGGGATGTCAATCATGCCGCTGCGGCCCCTTGGTTCCTGAGTAATGGCCGCCCTCTTCTGACGACAGATTACGTCGTGGATGAAACCTTGACGTTGCTGAAAGCGCGCGGCGAAATGAGCCGAGCCATCCAACTGGGTAGTGATTTCTTCAGCGGCAGCTTGACGACTGTCCATTACTTGACTCCGACCGAAGTTGACGAGGCTTGGCAGATCTTTCGTCGCTTTCGAGACAAGGATTGGAGCTTTACGGACTGCACGAGCAAGGTCGTGATGGAGAAACTCGGCATCAACACGGCGGTTTCCTTCGATCAGCATTTCCGCCAATTCGGCAGTGTCAGCGTCGTGCCGTGATTCGAAGACCTGCCGAGCAAAGCGTTTCGACGACGCCAAAGGAGGAAAGGAAAATGAAAAACCGCAAACCCCTGGTCAAACAAAAGCTGCCGCCCGGTTGGAGCGAAGCCAGTATCCGCCGGCTGGCGGAATTCTACGACAACCAGACCGAGGAAGAACAGTTGGCCGAATACCAGGCGGCCTGCGCGCGCGCGGATCAGACCGTTATGTCGATCCCCAACGACTTGGTGCCGACCGTGCAGCGGCTGCTCGCCCGTCATCAGCAGCGAAATCCCAAGCCCCGGCGGGCAACCCGGCGCACGGTCAAGGCGTAACCATCCTCGCCTGCGCCGCCGCCGGCCGCCATCTCGCCACGGCCAACGGCAACGGCACGGTGTACATCCTGCGCATCGCTCCACCGTCGGAAAAGTAGCTGTGCACCCGCTACTCGTGTAGAATGGAATAGGATGCAGGAGAAGAAACGATGCAATCGCAAGATATCCGCGATTTTTTGAAAAAGCGACCGTTTCAGCCGTTGCGTTTGACCTTGACCGATGGTACAGCGTATGAGGTGCGCCATCCGGATCTTCTGATGGTAGGGCATGCCACCGTGGTCGTGGGGACTCCCAGGGCCGATGAGCCGGACGCGGTTTTCGACCGAGCCATTCATGTCGACTTGCTGCACATCATGCACGTGGAGCCGCTCAAGTCTGCCACAACGCCAACGAACAACTAGCAAGCGCCGTCGCCACCGACGGCCGCCACCTCGCCACCGCCACCGCCACCGCCACCGCCAACGGCACGGTGTACATCCTGCGTTTGCCGCCGCCGCCGGGGAAGTAGCCGGTATAATGGCTTTGGCGGTCAACGCGGGAATCCGTATGAGGAACTCTCATGAAGGCAGTGAAAGGCATCTACAAGAACGGCCGGATCAAGCTGGCCGAGAAACCGGCCTCGGCGGGGCCGGCCGAGGTGTTGGTCGTCTTTCCGGAAGCGAGCGACGATCCGTGGGAGGAGATCCTCCAAGAAGCGAAGCCGCGCGCCTCGTTCGTCAAGTTCATCGAGAAGTGCCGCAAGGAGATCGCGCAGGGCAAGGCCAAGCCGCTGACCCTGGATCAGCTATGAAATCACAAACCTTGCCTGGGTTCTGGGAGCGCTACCATCGACTTCCGGCCAAAGTGCGGCGTGCGGCGCGAGACGCGTATCGCCAGTTCATGGCCAATCCGCACCATCCCTCGCTGCACTTCCATCGGTTGTTCAATGATCCGCACTATTGGTCAGTGCGCATCTCTCGAGATTACCGTGGTGTCGGCTTTCTTGAGGGGGACACGATCACGTGGATTTGGATCGGCAGTCACAAGGAATTCGATCGCGCCTTTCCCCGCTAAAACTGGGGCAAGCCACGATCGTGCTTGCCCGGCCCCATTCGCGCCGCCGCCCGCGCCGCCGACGGCCGTCATCTCGCCACCGCCAACGGCACGGTGTACATCCTGCGCATCCGCCGCCGCCCAAACAGTAGCAACAAGCCAAGAAAGCGGGTACAATCATCGCAGGAGAGAACACCAGTAGGCAGGCGGCAGTGGCAGGAGGCAGTCAAGAACATTGGCTTCACTGCCTACTGCCTACTGCCTACTGGCGACTGGAGGCCCCACGATGTCCGTTCAATGGCTTCACCTCGAACCTCGGCCGAAATCCGTCTATCGGCAGTTGTTCCTCAAAGGAACGCGCATTCGCGCTGACGTTGTTTACGGATTGCAAGTGCATGCCGAAGAGCCGATGACCCCCGAAGAGATCGCCGCGGAGTACGGCCTCCCCTTGGAAGGCGTCAAGGAAGCTATTGCTTACTGTGCGTCTAACCCGCCGGAAGTCGAGGCAGATTATCGCCGCGAGGAAGCCCTGATGGAAGCCACGGGAATGAATGATGCCGGTTATAAGTACCATCCCACTCCCAAAGTAATCTCCACGGAAGAACGAGTTCGCATTTTGCACTCATGAAACTGTACTTGGATGATGATTTGGCTTCGCCGGCTCTGGCCCAGCGCTTACGTCAAGCCGGACATGACGCGCAGTTGCCGAGCGACGTCGGCATGGGCGGTGAAGACGACTCCGTCCACCTTGCTCACGCCGTTCGTCAGGCTCGAGTTTGCCTGACGCGGAACTACGGCGACTTTCAAAACTTGCACGACCTCGTCGTTGCGGTCCAGGGACACCATCCGGGCATCCTGGTCGTCCGGCGCGACAACGACCCCAAGCACAACATGACGCCCCGTGACATCCTGCGGGCCATCGGCAACTTGCTGGGTGCGAGTGCGCCCATCGCGGATCAATACATCATTCTGAATCACTGGCGCTAGGCCCGTCGCCTTCCTCCAGGCCATCCGGCACAAGCCGCCGCCACTCGCCGCCGACGGCCGCCACCTCGGCAACGGCACGGTGTACATCCTGCGCATCCCGCCGCCGCCCAAGGCACTGACCGCGGCAGAAGCGAAGCAGCAGCAGGCCGACGAAGCCAAGCGCCTCGGCGTGCCGGTGCAGATCGGGTCGTATCCCGCCAACGCGTTTGGGTTGCACGACATGCACGGCAACGCCCATGAATGGTGCGCGGACGGGTATAGCAGAGATTACTACCGCCAAAGCCCGCACAGCGATCCAGCAAGGCCAAACACAGCGGACAACGGCGTCTTGCGAGGCGGGAGTTGGGTGGAGGTCTTTCGCGCGGCCCATCGCGGCAACATCCCGCCGAGTTGGGCCGGGAACGACTTCGGCTTCCGCGTCGTCTGCGAAATCCGCCCGGCGGCGAAGTAGCGGGCGCTTTCACTCTCGGATACAGTCAACGGGAGTAAGAGGAAGAAGTCCGCCAGGTTTTGGCCAGACGAGGTGATGACCATCCGGCTGCCGAGGGCACACGCATCAAGTTCGGCCAAACGGGATCGGGCCGTTAGAGACTCGGCAAAAAATAGCTATCCCGGCGAGCCGAGCCGCGTGAGCGGCCGGGTTGCGGTGGCAGACTCACCCGGCTCCTTACGGAACTCGGCGCGCCGGGAGGAATATTTCTATCCGAAGAATTAGGACAGCTGGTCAGCACCAAATTTGCGACCTCGTGGCAAATTCTCGAGGCCAGTTGCCGTTCCGCCGCGATGCGTTGCACGATTAGGTTCGACGAATTGACTACTTCGGAGCCTCTAAATTCCATAAGTCACAGAAGAGCAATCAGTTGCAAATTTTCTCAAATCTGCGAAGCGTCTTGCGTTGCACGTTTCGCGCCTGCGTGCAACGGTGCAACGGATTTTCTTGCCGCAACGGACCTTGACAAACCCTTGATCCGCGTCCAGGGGAGTGCCCTGCCATGAAGACTCTCGGATCGCTATTGGCCTCGCTGCTGCTGGCGAACGGCCCGGCTCTGGGCCGCGCCGACGAACCCGCCAAACGACCCAACATCGTCTTCCTTTTGGCGGACGACCTGCGGCCGGACGTCCTTGGCTGTTACGGCGATCGTCTCGCCAAGACGCCGCACATCGATGCGCTCGCCAAACGCGGCGTGCGCTTCCGCCATCACTTCGTCACCACGTCAATTTGTGCCGTCAGCCGCGCGAGTATTTTTTCCGGCCAATATGCCCGGCGGCATCGCATCAACGACTTCGCCACCAACTTTACGCCGGAAGCGTTCGCGCAGACGTATCCGGCGCTGCTCAAGGCCGCGGGCTATCGCATCGGCTTCATCGGCAAGTACGGCGTCGGCAACAAGATGCCGGAGCGAGTGCAGTTCGATTACTGGAAAGGCTTCGGCGGGCAGGGCAACTACTTCGACAAAGGCACGCCGCTGCACATGAACCGGCGCATGGGCGATCAGGCGATCGAGTTCCTCAAGACGTGCGACAAGGCCAAGCCGTTTTGCCTGTCGCTCAGCTTCAAATGTCCGCACGCCCAGGATAAGGCGCCGCGCGAGTTCCCACCGGACGCGCAGGACGAGGGCGAATTCAAGGACACGGTTTTCCCGACGCCGAAGACCGCGGCCGACAAGTTCTTCCAGCTCTTGCCCGAGCCGGTGCGGAAATCGGAAGGCCGCGTCCGCTGGGAGCGCCGCTTCAACACGGCGGAGAAGTCGCAGGAGATTATCCGCGATTACTATCGCCTCGTGACCGGCATGGACCGCGAGATCGGCCGGATCGTCGCCGCTTTGGAGTTGTTTGGTCTGGCGGACGACACCATCATCGTGTTCACGTCGGACAACGGTTTTTTCTTCGGCGAGCGCGGCCTGGCGGACAAGTGGTTCATGTACGAAGAATCGATCCGCGTGCCGTGCATCATCATGGACCCGCGGCCCGAAAAGGGGACGGGACCCCTAGAATCACGGGTCCCGTCCCCTTTTCGGACGCGTGGCCGGGCGCTGGAGCAAATGTCGCTCAACATCGACTTCGCGCCGACGCTGCTCGACTACGCCGGCGTCGCGATTCCCAAAGCGATGCAAGGCAAATCGCTGCGGCCGCTCGTCAACGGCGAAACTCCGAACTGGCGGCACGACTGGTTCTACGAGCATCACACGCTGCCGAAGATTATCCCGCCGAGCGAAGGCGTGCGCACGACGCGCTACACGTATCTACGCTGGGTGGCGACGGACCCGGTCGTGGAAGAACTGTACGATCTGGCGACCGATCCGTACCAGGAGCAAAACATAGTCAATTACGCGAGCCAGCGCTTGCCGTTGCTGGTGCTGCGCGAACGGTGGGAGGTGTTGCGGCGGGCGGCGGAATGATGTGGTACGAGGATTGCTTGCTCAACGTTGGCAAGACCGTTTAGAATAGCCTCATGCGAGCTATCAAAGCACACTTCGACGGAAAATCGATCAAGCTCCCCAAGCAACGCAAGCAACTGGCACCTGGGGAAGTTCTGGTGATTTTCAACAGCGCCGCGTCCACGGAAGAGGATCGGGCGTCCTGGCTGAAAGCACAAGCGGCCGCTTTTGCCAAAGTCTGGAACAACGACGAGGACTCGATCTATGACACGTTATGAGGCCGGCGATGTCGTTCTCGTCCGGTTGCCCTTTACTGACCTGTCTTCCAGCAAGCTGCGCCCGGCCCTGATCGTGAGCACGCCGCGATTCCAATCCCGTCAGGGAGACGTTGTCGTCCTTGCGCTGACCAGCCAACGGCAACGCGAGGATGCCCTCCGCCTGGTCGAATGGCGATCAGCCGGGCTGCCGAAACCGTCGTGGCTCAAACCGGTCATCGGCACCTTGGCCGCTTCCTTGATCCTTCGTTGCCTGGGCAAACTCAACGTCAAGGATGACGTAGTTGTGCGTTCGACGCTGGCCCAACTTCTGTCGACAAAATACCTGCGCTAACCTGGATTGCGCACGGCCGGAGGGCGGGTTTTTCAACCCGCCCAGATTAACGGCTTTTGCGAGGATGGGCGGGTTGGAAAACCCGCCCTCCGGAGTTGTGCGCAATCCAGGCTAAGCCGGTTAGCGTTCGAGTCATCGGCTGGACGACGCAAACGCTACACGCAAGCAAGGCTTACTGCTTCTTCTTTTCCACCAAGAAATCAAATACCGCCACAATACTGCGCGGATCGACGCGGTACGGCGTCCCGTGGCCTTCGTAGAAGCCGTAGCGCTCGATCATGTGCGGCACCAGCAGGCTGTACTTCAGCTTGGCGCCGGTAACCAGATTTGTCAGGTTCGCTTCGGCGTTCGTCTTGGTGTCGTCGTAGAACGGCGAATGGGCTATGCCGCGAAAGGTGGCGTACTTTACGTTGTAGCGTCGGCCTTGGTATTGAAAGATAAAGCCCTCTTTGTCATCTCCCGGTTTGGCGTGCTTGCCGGCGATCGCCCCGACGATGTGCAGATGTTTGGCGAGTTCCTGGTGTGTCAGCCCAAGCTTGCCCAGCACGTAATCGTTGTCCTCGGCGAGGATGTCGAGCAGCTTTTCGTCTTTGCCCAGAAAACCGAGGCGTGAACCCACCTCCGATTTCGCCCCGGGCCGCATGTCCTTTTCGAGCGCGGCGATCTTGCGGCGATTGATTTCCGTCAGCTTCTTGAGGAGCGCCGCGTCGTTCTTGCCGCCCACGATCAAACCGGTCTTCTCATCCAGCGCCGGCTTGACGAGTTCGACGCCGAGGTCCTTGAGCGGCGTCTTGGTGAAATCCGGTTCGCCGGCGGCCAAGGCAACTGCATGAATCAAAAAGCCACAACCGAGCGTGGCCAAGCTGACCGAGTTCTTCATGTCTTGTTCCTCCGAGTACACTGCCGTCATCATAGCCGGCGGCCCGTGTGCAGCAAGAAAATCGCGGATTCTTGATGACTTGGCATCGAAGCGGGGATATTACTACATCACGAACAAGACGTGGGCGGCGTCAAGGAGAAAACCATGAAGGCGAAATGGCTATGGACGGCGTGGGCGTATCTTGCCCTGGCACTGGTGATCGCGCTGGCGGTGTTTTTCATCCACTTTGCGGTGATCTTCCTTGTGCCGAAGTTTCAGATGCTCCTGCGGCATGGCTATATCGATCCCGCGATTATCGAGGATTCGGGGGCGAGGTGGATGCCTGGGTTTCTGGAAAGCCTGACGACCGTGGGGGGCGGGTACACGTTGTGGTTGATTATCCTGCCGGCCGCGGCGTGGACCCTTTTCGAGTGGCGCGTAAAAAGCGAGAACAAGCCGTTCATGCGGCTGTCGGCGCTGGGGACGGTCGCGGTGCTGCTGGTGGTGTTGGTTGGGCTGACTGGGTTGTCGCTGGTGATTCCATACATGTTGGCCGCGCCGGGGCCGGCCCAGCTCGCGCGGCCGTTCGCCCTGGACCAGATCGCCAAGATCGACACGTCGGTCAGCGCGCTCGAACAGGCGCTGGCCAAGAAGGACTGGAAGAGGATGCCGGAACCTGCGGACAAGGCGGCGCAGGCGCTGGACAACCTGGCGAAAGCGGGACCGGCGGTCTCCGCCCTGGCAACGTGGAATGTGCCGATGACGGTTGCGCAACAAGAACACGCCATAGAGGAACTGCGGGCGCATGTGAAGGCAGCGAGCGAAGGCCTCGCGGAGGCGCAACAGGCCATCGGCGCGGAGGATGCCGGGCGCCTGCAGAGGGAGCTGCAGAGTTTTCGCAAATCATTTGAGCCGTTGCGCGAGGCGGCCAAGAGGCCGGTGCGGTGAGGGACGAGTCACGAACACCTGCGGTCAACTGGCTTTCGCTGTGGCTTGCGTGGCATGGCGAGTGACGTATTCCAGAACTTCATGCTGCATTCGCTCGAGTTCGGATTGGTAACCGCTGGCAACCAGCGGGAATTCGTCCGGCCGAGTGGTGACGCGAAGTTGTGCCAGCAGCTTCACGAAATAGTCAATGCGCTCTTGCGTGACGGACAATTCGATGTCGTTTTCGATCATGGCCGTACCTCGACAATGCCGCGCGAAGTTTCTCAAGCTATTCAATCTCAGCAAACAAGCCATGCGGATCGCGCGGCACCACCTTTTGCCCGATGCAATCGACGACAAAATCCAATTCCTCCATCACGATGGCGCCGATCAAGGCGTCCTTGCGCTGCGGCTCGACAATGGCTGAAAAAATGCCGTGACGTCCCTGCATTGCCAGCCAGACATTTTGGACCAATGTCCGCTTGCTGCGCCGTTGGTCGGCATAGCGCACCCCGATTTTCCCGGACGCCGGCAATCCCAATTGATCGACCACGGCCTTGGGCAAGACCAAACGTGTCGCGCCCGTGTCAACGACGCCATCCAATTCCAGGCGGCGAACCTCATTCGCCTGAAGCGTGCCTTTGTCCACTTCCAAAACGTCGGCGTTGTTTGCCACGACGATTTTCACGACGGTGCGTCCCATTTTCTTCTTTGCCTCAATTGCTTTCATGGCGCCATCTCCGTTTTTCTTGCTGAGCATCAGCTTATCACAGGCACGAGCGAATTCCAACTTCATGAGCGGCCACGATTGCGGAACTGTTGACATTCTTGCAGAATCCGCCACAATCATGCCGTCCCTTTGCCGCACTCTCGGAGGCCGTCATGCGAACAACCTCTCTTCTCGTGTTGGCGCTCATCATTCTTCCCGCATCCGCGCAAGACAAAGCCGCCAAGCCCGACGCCGATCCGCGCAAGATGCTGCACAGCTACCTGCTCGCCGAAGCGCACAAGCACTTCGATGCGCGGCGCATCGTCATCGCCAAGCTGCAAACGCCGGCCGACGTCAACAAGCGGCAGGCGTATCTCAAAGACAAATTCCTCGAAGCACTCGGCAGCTTTCCGGAGAAGACACCCCTCAACGGCAAGGTCGTCGGCACGATCAAAGCCGATGGCTTCCGCGTCGAAAAGGTGATCTACGAGAGCCGGCCGCAACATCATGTCACCGCCAACTTCTACATCCCGGACGGCAAAGGCCCGTTTCCCGGCGTCCTGGTCCCATGCGGCCACAGCATCAACGGCAAGGCGGCGGAGGCGTATCAGCGCGTGTGCATTCTCATGGCCCAGCACGGCATGGCGGTCCTTTGTTACGACCCGATCGGCCAGGGCGAACGCGTGCAACTCCTGGACAAGATTGGCAAACCCGCCATCGCGGGCAGCACGTCGGAACACACGATGGTCGGCGTCGGCGCGCTGCTCGTCGGCCAAAGTTGCGCAACCTATCGCATCTGGGACGGCATTCGCAGCCTCGACTATCTGGCGAGCCGGCCCGAAGTGGATCCCAAGCGCCTCGGCTGCACCGGCAACTCCGGCGGCGGCACGCTCACGTCGTACTTGATGGCCCTCGATGACCGCATCTTGTGTGCGGCACCGTCGTGCTATCTCACCACGCTCGAACGCCTGTTCGCCACCATCGGACCGCAGGACGCGGAGCAGAACATCACCGGCCAAGTCGCGTTCGGCATGGAACACGCCGACTACATTTTGATGCGGGCGCCCAAGCCGACGCTGATGTGCGTCGCCACGCAGGACTTTTTCGACATCGGCGGCGCCAAGACGACGTTCAGGGAAGCGAGTGACCTTTACAAGAAGATGGGCGCGGCCGAGAAGATGGCATTCTTCGAGTTTGACGACAAGCACGGCTTCTCGAAACCGCGCCGCGAAGCCGCCGCGCGCTGGATGAAGCGCTGGCTGGTGGGCGTCGATGAGCCGATCACGGAAGGCAACTTTCGTTCGTTCAAGGATGAAGAATTGCAATGCACCCGCAGCGGGCAGGTGCTGGAGGATTTCCAAGGTAAGTCGGCATTTCACTTCAACAGGGAACAAGCCGAGGCGCTCTCGAAATCCCGGATGGAATCGGCGCGCAGCCCCCATGAATGGCGCGCGGACATCGAACGCCTCATCGGATTGAAGAAACGCCCGCCCTGGGAATTCGCCGAGTTTCGCGGACTGGTCAAAGCGATTTACGAAGCAGCCCCGGAGTCTTGGAACGGTCTATCCGTCCGCAAGGCGCAATTCATCACCGAGACGGGCATTCGCGTTCCCATCACGTATTGCTCGGGGCAGGCCAAGGCCGACGGGCTCGTTCTTTATCTTCACGAAGACGGGCTGGAACCGGCAGCGGATGCGATCGGCAAGCTGGTCAAGGCCGGCAACCAGGTGGTTGCCGTCGACTTGCGCGGCTGGGGAGAGACGGCACCGACCAAGCCCACAGGCAAGAAGCCCGGCTACTTCGGCGGCGATTCTAAGGAGAGCTTTTTGGGCATCCATCTGAATCGGCCCCTCTTGGGGCAGCGTGTTTACGATCTCATGCGCGTCTTCGATTTTTTCAACGTTTCCCACCATAACATCAGCATCGTCGCGGTGGGCAACACCGGGCCGGTCGCGCTGCATGCCGCGGCGTTGCATGGCCGGATCGAATCGTTGACCCTGGAGCGATCGCTGTTGTCATGGATGAATGTCGTGCAGAACCCGGTGAGCGTTAATCAGCTGACCAACGTCGTTCCCGGAGCGCTGCGCGTCTATGACCTGCCGGGCCTGGCTGCGTCCATGGCGCCGCGGACTTTACGGATCGTGAATCCCGTGGACGGCCAGCTGCGGCCGGTGTCGCAAGCCGAGCTGGAAACCGCTTTTTCCGCCTGCCGCGAGCGTTTCGCCCGGCAAGGAGCGAAAGAGCACCTCGTTTTGCAAGCGGAAAAATGAGAGACCGCGATTTTCGGTGGTGTCTCAGTTTGACGGTTTTGTGGTGCGGGCGTCCCGCCTGCACCGTGCAGCCGAGACGGCCGCACCACAAATTGCGACACCACCCGATTTTCGGCTTGGAATCGCTCGCGAAATTGTGTTGAATAGGAAAGACGGCGGGTTTGCCCGTTGTCCACAGAATCCTACCTCGGCTGCGATCCCTGCGAGCGCGCGGTCGCGTTGTCGTGCCGGCCGCACTCTCACGCGGAGGAGAAGTGTCCATGTCGTGCCTGCGTCGCTTCGGCTTTTTATTCGTCCTAATCTCTCTCGCTCTTTCGCCCCGCTTGGCCTGGGCCGATGATGCCGCGCCGCCGCTTCCCAAGGCGTTCGAAAAGAACGTTCCGGAGAACATCAAGGACTTGCAGGAAATCGAGCAGCATGTCAAGAAGCTGCTCGACAAGGTCATTCCCGCCACGGTCGGCCTGCGCATCGGCGGGTCGTCCGGCAGCGGCGTCATCATCGACAGCGAGGGCCACGTGCTCACCGCCGGCCACGTCTCCGGCAAACCCGATCAGGATGTGCAAATCATTCTCCACGACGGCAAGACGCTCAAAGGCAAAACGCTGGGCGGTAATCGCGGCATCGACAGCGGCATGCTCAAGATCACCGACAAGGGCGAGTTCCCCTTCGTCGAAATGGGCAAATCCAGTGACTTGAAAAAAGGCGCCTGGTGCATGGCGATTGGGCATCCGAACGGTTACCAAAAGGGCCGCACGCCGGTCGTTCGCCTGGGCCGGGTCCAGGACAGCGACAAGCGAGCCGACCGCGGCTGGATTCGCACCGATTGCACTCTGGTCGGCGGCGATTCAGGCGGGCCGCTCTTCGACATGCACGGCAAGGTCATCGGCATCCATAGCCGCATCGGCGGCCCCATCACCCAGAACATTCACGTGCCCGTCGATACCTATGTCGAATCGTGGGACAAGCTGGCCAAGGGCGAAATCTGGGGCGAAACGCTGTTCGGCGGCAAAAAGGGCGGGCCGAAGAACACCGGCGGCGATGCCTACCTCGGCGTGCGCATCGACCCCTACGCCAAGGACTGCAAGGTGCAAATCGTCAACCCCGAATCGCCCGCGGGCGCAGCCGGCGTGAAGGCCGACGACATCATCATCAGCATCGACGGCAAGAAGATCGCCACGAACGCCGAATTCGAAAAAATGCTCGGCACGAAGCAGCCGGACAAATTCATCGCCCTGGAAGTGCGCCGCGGCGAAGAAATGCTCAATTTCAAAATCAAACTCAGTAAACGCGACCCGGGTAAATCATGATCACGCCACGTAAGCTCATCGTTGTTGCTCTGGCTCTGTCCGGTTTCTTGGCAGTGCCCGCGCGCAGCCAGGCGCAGTCTGCAAAAGACGCCAGCTTCACGCGCACCAACCCGACCTTCCTCAAGGCGTTCAAGGACGTCGTCGCCAAACCGAGCGAAAGCACGGTGCGCATCCAGTGTGAGGGCAAAGACACAGCCCTGGGCATGGTCGTCGGCCCGGACGGCTGGATTCTCACCAAGGCCAATGATCTCAAGGGCGAAATCACCGTCAAGCTGCGCGACGGCAAGACCTATGAGGCTCGCTGGGTCGGCGTCCAGCAGCAGCACGATATCGCCTTGCTCAAGATCGAGGCGTCGGGATTGAACCCGGTTGAATTCAGCGATAGCAAGAAAGTCGGCGTCGGCAGCTGGCTGGCTTGCGCCGGCGTCAGCGAAAACCCGGTCGCCGTCGGCGTCGTCAGCGTCGCCACGCGCGCCATCCCCAAGGGGGCCATGAGCTTTCCGAAATTCAATCCAACGTCCGGCTACTTGGGCGTCGGCTTGGACCAGGGCGAAGGGCACCCGCTCGTGAAAGAAGTAATGGACGGAACGCCGGCCGCCAAGATCGGCCTCAAAACCAACGACTTGATCCTGGCGCTCAACAGCACGGAAATGAAGGAGATGCAGCAGTTCATCGACGCCGTCGGCAAGTTCAAGCCGGGCGACGTCGTGACCCTGAAAGTGCGGCGCGGCGACGTGGAATTGGAGCTGAAGCCGACGCTCGGCACTCGGCCCCTGGGACAAGGCTCCAATCGCGGCGAGAATCAAAACAGGATGGGCAGCGAACTCAGCAGCCGGGTCAGCGGCTATCCGACCATCTTGCAACACGACTCGGTCGTCAAACCGTCGGACTGCGGCGGACCGATTGTCGATCTCAATGGCAAAGTCATCGGCATCAACATCTGCCGGGCGGGCCGCGTCGAAAGCTGGGCGGTGCCGTCCGAGGTGATCCAGCCATTCTTGTTTGACATGATGGCCGGCAAATCGCCGCCCAAGATCGAAGTTGCCAAATTGACGCTCGAGCAGCAGTTATCGGCCGCCACGAAGGCGCTCAAGAAGGCCGAAGATGAGCAAGCTCGTGCCGCGAAGAAACTGGCCGAGTTGAAAACGACGGTCGCCAAGCTCGAAACCGACGTGAAGGCCGCCAAGCCTCCGGTGACAGCCAAGGACACGAAACCCGCCGAAACGCTCAAGCCGCCGCAGCGTGCCAAAGACGATGTCGCCGTGGCCCAGGTCGATAAGCTGGTGGACCTGATGCAGCAGCGCCTTAAGCTGATGAAGGACGTGGCCAGCGCCAAATGGCAAGCTAAGGCCACCGACCCCGATGCGAAGCGCGAAGCGGAACTGCTCGCGCAACTCGTCAAGGAAGGCGAGAAGAAGGGACTGCCCGCCGAAACGGTGCGCCGCTTCTTCACCGCCCAATTTGACGCCGCCAAGCAAGTGCAGCAAGCGCATTTCGACCGATTCAAGAACGACAAGACCGAGCTGAAAAATGTCCCCGATCTGCAAAAGGACCTGCGTCCCAAGCTCGACCAGGTGAGCCAGAATCTACTGGAGGAACTCGCGAAACTGCAGCCGCACCTGGCCATCCCCGCCGTGCAGCAGCGCCTGCGCGACCGCGCCGCCGCCGTCCTCACCGGTGATGGCATCAACGACGCCGTGCGCACCAAAGCGCTCGAGCCGCTGCTCAAACGCTAAGCTCGCCGGCTAAATGACGCCTTTCATCGCGAAATCGTAATCGGCCACGTCTTGGTCACGCCGTTGCTCGAACGGATGCGGATATCGTAGCTGCCGAGTTGGACCACGCGAGCCTTCCAGGTCACCACGCTGGTCGCCGATCCCGCCGGCGGCGGCGGCACCGGCTGGATTTCGCGGCCGTCGATCAATTCCAGGCCGGCGGGCAGCTCCAGCGCCAGCGTTTGCCGGGCGAACGGCTCCTCCACATAGGCAGTCACCGTGAACATCTTTTTCGGCTCGAACGATCCGCTGAAGGCGAGATTCACCCGGCCCTCGGCTTCCGGCAAACTCGCGATGCCTTTGCCGTAGCCATAGGCGAACTCGATCTTGCCTTTGGGCGGCACGTCGCGTGGCTCCCAAAAGATGGCGCAGTCGGAATCGCCGTTCGCTTGCAGAATTTGCAGGTCCCAGCCGTTGTCGGCGCCGTGGGCGGTGCAGATGAAGCGGTCCGGGCCGATCATGGCGCCAGACATCTTCAGAGTAAAGTGGCCGACGAAACCGGGGTCTTTCAGATCGGGTTTTTCCAGGATTTGCACGTATGCCGCGAAGGTCTTGCCCTTGAGTTCGATGCCGTCGAGGATCTTGCCAGGGTGCGTCGGCGCTGCGAACAGGGCGCCGTCGTTGCCGTTGCACATGGTGTCGATGTGCACGCGCGTGCCGACGCTGCGCGGCTTGTCGCCCTTGTTCTCGACGACGTAGCGAATCAGGGCCGTGTCCAGATAGCGTTTCTTGTCAGCGGCGGCTTTGCTCGGCACGACTTCGATGATTTGCGTGAACGTCAGTTGGTCGTAGGTCCACGACGCTTGCAGGCCGTGCCGCTTCTTGCCCAACGGTCCCGGCGGCAGCGGTTGCTGGCCGGCGGCGTTCGGATAGACGACGCGACCGTCAATCTTGAAGTTGGTGCGAATGGCGCCGGGGCCGCAGCAGAGCGTGATGTTGTTGTCCACGGTCAGGCCGATGCCCATCATGCCGACGTACTGGATTTGTAAACGCGGGTTGGGCTCGACCGGCAGCGATGCTTGGGACGCTTCCGACTTGGGCTGGTCGATCTTGACCGTGACAGGCTTGGCAGGTTCTTGGCCCGCGCTGACCAAGGTCAATGTCATGCAGCCAACCAGCGAAAACCAACAAGTCGTGTTACGCAGCGTGGACATCATAGGACCCTCGAAAATGGTTTCTGTCATCATACGCGACGAACAATGGTCCTGGCACTATCCAAGTCTGAGCTTGCGAGATGAAGAATTCGTAAGACTCAGCCGCTTCCTGGCACGCACACATATCTTGGCGCAAACGTCTCTAATGATTGGCGCAAATGATTACTAAGCAATCGGTTGCAATTATGAGAAACGTTTGCGCCAAACTCATCGAAGTTGGCGCAAACGTGGACCGGCTCGCTGCAAACCTTGACAAACTCGCATTTCCCGGATGAGCATCATTTGGCCGCACGCCGTTGATAGGCCGCGCCGCCGCCAGGGCCTTCCATGATGAATCGGTCCGGCCCGTCGAAGCGGATGGTCTGCACCGAATCGGTGTTGTCGGCGAGGGCGCGGCGCAGTTTGACGCGCTCGCCGTCGGCTTCGAGCACTTCCCAGCGCCCACTGCGTTTCAGCGTCTTGCCGTCGCCCTGCATCGTCACTTGCATGGCGCCGTCGGCGCGCAAGTCGAGGATCTTCACGCCGTCGTCGGGCGTCTTCGCTTCCCAAACGCCAACCAGCCGATTGTGCGCGGTTACGTCCGGGCGCGGCTGTGGCGCCGGCTCGATCGGCGGCACGGCTTGCGCCACTTCTTCATCGACCGGCCCAAACGCAACGACGGGTCCGCCGGCCGGTGCCACGGCCGTCCTCTCAGAGGGCCAAAAGAAAGCGCCGCCCAGGACCACAAGACCGAGCAGCACCACCGCCGCCACGCCGCCGACGATCATGCCGATCATCAATCCCGATGAGGATTCTTGGTCGTCCATCGTGCACCTCGTTTTTGATGAGTCGTGACTTCCTCGCTTGCGGCTTAGCGGACCCGTGTGGACGATCGGCTAAGCCGCAAGCGAACAGCCATTGTTACTTCACTTGATCCGGCGTGTATTTGATCAGCGTGAACGGCGAAATCGTCAGCACGTACACATTGCCGTCGCGCGCTTCGCAGACGCCCATGGGGACCCAAGGCGTCAGCGTGCCGTCCTTTTCCTTGCGCATCGCGTGGTGCCAGGGCAATGGCTTGCCCTTGTCATCGGTGAACTTCAGGTCTTGGGGATTGCCGACGCCGACTTTGCCGTGGTTGCGAACGCCTTTTTGACCCGGCGTGTGGCTGAGCAGATAAAGCTGAGCCCCGCCCGGCAGACCGTGTTCCGTCACCGCCGCCCAGACTTTGCCGCTGGGCCCGACGCACATCGCCCGGCAATCGGTGCTGCGTGGGTTGCCCTTGGCGCTGACGCCGGCGAGCAGCGGTCCATGACTCGTGCCGGGCAACACCGAACCAGTCGCGGTCAAGTCGAACGAGTACAGCATGTTGTGCGACATCTCGCAGCACCACAGCGTTTTGCCGTCCGGCGATGCGTCCCAGTTGAGCACCGCGCCGTGCGGGGCGTTCGTGCCGTCCTTGGCGATTTCCTTGGGGCACGGCTTGCCATCCACGGTCACGTCGAGCTTCTCCAGCTTGTCGGCGTCAGGATCGTAGCGAAAGATCTTGCCGCCGCGCACGGGGTGATACGCCCGGCCCTTGTGATCGAGCACGATGAACGCATAGTGATGCTCGCTGTCGCCCAGGTCGCGATAGGTCTTCTTCTTCATGTCATAGACCATGAAGTGCGAATGTTCGATCGGCCGGCCGTCGTCGCAGCTGGAGACGTAGATCAGGCCGCGCTGCTCGTCGGGCATGACGCTGATGACGCCGTGATGTTTCTTGGGCATGCCGAAGTTCTCATTCGTGCCGGTCTTGGGATCGTAGGCAAGGACGTAGCCGCCCGGGTAGTCGCTACGTTTCTCGTCCTTTTCCGGGTAGCCCTGTTTGGAGCCGACGTAGATCTTGCCGGTGAGCTGCCCGACGTTGTTGCGCGTGTGAATCTTGGCCTGGGCAGCGAACCCGGTGAGAAAGCGCATGATAACGCGATGCACGTCCATGACTAACTGCATGGCCGCGTTCATCGGATTGAATTCGACGAGATAGGCGTTGACGCCGTACTTCGCTGCCCCGACATAAACGCGGTTGTTGTGTCCGGCGACGATCGAGAAGTAGCCGCTTTCTTGATTCGTGTATTCGGACGGAATGTGAAACGCCTTGCCGAGCAGCCAGCGCTGATCCTCTTGGCCGGCGCGCATCGGCGCACAAGCGATGAGGGTCAGGGCGACGCCGTAGAACATCCAGGGGCGCAGCCGAAGCTTCTTGCCGAAGAGATTGATCGTTTGCATTTGTCCCCCCCGCCTATTCCAGATACGTTGGTTTCTCGATCCGCAGGCCTGGCTTGATTCTCGCCTGCAATTCACCGGAATCAAGCGCAAACAGCGGGCTGATCTCCAACGGCACGCTGACCTGACCCTGCGTGTCGCGCGGCACCGACACGCCGGCATGGTCGAGCCAGGTCGCGGCCTGATGAATCAGGGCACGCCGAGCCGTGTCGGGCGAATCATCCCCGGTCGCGTTTTTTACCGGCTCAAAATCGCGATCGCGCGTCGTCGCCGCCACGGTCCAGCGGTCAGCCAATGGGAGAATGTCGAAAATGAACCGCTCAAACTTGACGGCATTTTCCTGGGCAGGCTGGACGAATTGACCGTCACAACCAAAATATGGCACCTTCTTTTTGGCCAGGTGCCACGGGATGCCGTCGCGCTGCGCACTGACGCGGCGCAAGAAATCGACGTCGAACAGATGAATCGCGGTGTTGCCGCCCCAGAAGAAGAATCCGCCTTTATCATCCGCGCGCGCCGCCCAGTCATCGGGTAAATCAGAATACTCGATGATCGAACAACGGCCATCCACAAGGACCAGGTTGCCCATCTTTTCCTTCGGATGTTTCTTGGGCAGCACCTTGGTCGAAACTTCAGCCCGCTGCGCCAGGTGGCGGCCGAGGAATTCGAGATCGGCAAGATTGGTCAGCGGATTGTCCACCTGGAAGTAGGAGATCGTGCGGACGCCGTCACGCTGCAGACATTCGAACAGGCCATGATTCTGCAGTGCCGCCAGAACGCCGCCGTGACCGTTCGGGCTGAGGCACAATCGGCCTGGGGCTTCCAGAAGCAATTTGCCGGAGTCGAAATCGAGCGCCGGCATCGTTCCCTGGCAGAAGAAATGGACGTGCTGCTGCGGCAAGCCAAAGTGCTTGTATTCGTTGAAGAACGCCAGGGTTTCATCATGCGTCGCCGGGCTGGTCATCACGAGCAACGGCAAAGTCTTGCCGTAACGGCGCTGCTGCGCGAGGATCTTCTCGGCATGCAATTGAAAGAGTGTTTTGCCGCTGACCGGACCGATCGGGAACATACCCTTGGGATGATCGAAGCCAAGCCGCGTCCCCTGGCCGCCGGCAACGATGAGAAATGCGACTTCGCCGGCGCGCAGCGCCTGTTCGCCCAGTCGCCGGAATTCTTCCAGCTGGGTCGTCGATTCGGTGGGTTGGGGCAACGTTGCGAGACGCCGAAATTCGGGAATCGCGTCTTTCGAATGCCGCCGCGCGTGCAGGCGCTGCAGCTCATCGAGATCGAGGATGGTCAATTGCCCAAGAAACAAAAAGCGTTCAACCTCGTTGAGACGATCCCACCCGGCAAGGACATGCTCCTGCCCATACTGTTGCAGGCGGCGGCGCAGGTCTTCAGGTAATTCGTTAAAATCGACGGCCAATCATTCCTCACTTTCCAGCATGACCGATTGCTTGGGATCGACGGCGATCGTGTAATGAAAATTCCCTTGGCCGCAAGTGCGCGCCAAGGTTTGCATGATCTGGGTCACGCGGAAGGGCTTGTCGAATGGGCCCGAAATGTAATGCGGCTGACCATTCTGACCGAAAACAAACTGTTCATCACATTCGCCGGCGTCGATGCCAGCAAGCACGCGCTTGGCGTCATGGTAATCATCGTGGGGCGTGAAGCCGAGCCCACGCGCCCAGGCTTCGGCGGCTTCCACCAGTTTCTTGGCGTAGGAGGGTTGCTTGTGCTCCATCGGTGACGTTTGTCGCATACGCCGCAGTTGCTCTCGGTATTCCGCTGGAGCCATCAACCGGAAATAGGCGTTCTTGATGCCCAGACAATAGACGTCAAGCAGGAACACGCCGACGGCAATGTAGCCGTTGGACAGCGTCCTGGCCACAACCGCCGGGCCGATCCCGGACTCGAAGAGACGGGACGACACTTGGCAATCGTAGACCGGCAACCTTGCCTGGGTATCGGGGTTGCTCGGCCAATCCCCCGCGAAACCCTCGGTTTGCTGCATCGCCTCGCGCCGCTTGGCCTTCTTTCGTTCCAGTTTCTTCTGCCGTTTGCGTTCGTCATGAGCCATGGCTAGTACCCTCCGTGAAAAATAGAGGAACAGGCTAAAACTCAAAACTCAACCCGTCATGCGCCAATTGTATATTTGGCGGCAGCTTGCGGTTGGTCGTCTCGTGGTCCAGATCATGCGACATGTGCGTGAAATACGCCTTTTGCGGCCGCAGGCGCTCCACGACCTCAACCGCTTCCTCCAAACAAAAATGGCCCGGATGCGGCTTATAGCGCAACGCATCGAGCACTAGAACGCGCACGCCCTCGAGCAGCGGCCAGCTTTCCTTGGGGATCTTGTTGACGTCGGTGCAGTAGGCGACATCGTCAAAGCGGAAGCCGAGCACGTTGAAGTGGGCGTGAATCAACGGGATCGGCACAATCCTTTGGCCCAGCAGCGTGAACGGATCTTCGTCGATCGAATGAAACGTCAGCTTCGGCAAGTAACCCGCCGGCACGGATTCGACGTCTTGGCTAAAAGCGTAGGAAAATGTCGAGCGCAGCTTCCGCTCCACTTCCGTCGTGCAATAAAGCGGCACGGCGCTGCCCAGATGTCGCGGCATCGGCCGCAGGTCGTCCAGGCCCATCACATGATCGGCATGAAAGTGCGTGAACAACACGGCGTTCACATGACTGACCTTGGCGCGCAAAAGTTGCAATCGCAACTCCGGCGGCGTATCGACCAGGATGCTCCCCTGCGGCGTTTTCACCAGGACCGAACAGCGGTAGCGATGATTGCGCAAATCGCCGGAAGTGCACACGGCACATTCGCAGCCGACCATGGGAACGCCCGTGGAAGTGCCGGTGCCGAGGAAGGTGAAGGTGCGCGAGGCCATGTACGATTTTATACGGCGAGTACGGAGTGTTTGACACATCCCGGAGGAATTTGCTGGCGGGCCGCTGGCGGGGTTGATATTATCCCCACGTTGCATTCACGGCATGATTCCATCAGGGAGATTCCTGGCCATGGGTTCTTCGCAAAAAGATCCGAACGCAATTCAAGCCGGCGTGCCCAAGGGCTCGGCACAATCAAGTGCGATCAAGGCGGGGAGTCCGACGTCGGGCGGTCCCTCGCAACCGGCTTCGATCGCTACGGGCGCGCCGTCGTTCAGCAACATGATGCTCTTCTGGGCTAGTTTTTTCACGCTGATTGCCGCGGGCATGGGCTTCTCGATTCGCGGCAAAATCCTCGGCGATTGGGGCCGAGAATTTGGCTTCACGCAGACCGACCTCGGCATTATCACCGGCCAAGGTTTGGCGGGGTTCGGCGTGGCTATCATCTTGTTTAGCTTCTTCTCTGATCTATTCGGCTATGGCAAGTTGATGATCATTGCCTTCTTGCTGCACGCTTTGTCGGTGGCGCTCACGCTGGCCGCGCCGTTTGTGTTTCAGACGCAGTATGGCAAGGACGGGGCGTGGTGGTGCCTGTACCTCGGCGCCTGGGCGTTTTCCCTTGGCAATGGCACCTGCGAAGCCGTCATTAATCCGTTGACCGCGACCTTGTTCCCGCAGAACAAGACGCACTGGCTGAACATTTTGCACGCGGGTTGGCCCGGCGGGCTCGTGCTCGGCGCCGTCGTCAACCTCGGCCTGAACCAGCTGCCCAGCCTCGGCTTGCCCAACGTCGGCTGGCAAGTTCGCTGGGGCATCATCTTCGCGCCGATGCTTTTGTACGGCCTGATGATGGTCGGCCGGCGCTTCCCCAAGTCCGAGGCGAAGCTCTCTGGTGTCTCGCTGGGGACTACGTTTCTCACGCTCTTCGCGCCGATTCTATTGTTTCTGTTTCTTATTCACGCCATGGTCGGTTACGTCGAGCTGGGTACCGACAGCTGGATTCAGAACATTACCGACACGGTGCTGAAAGATGACACGATTACTTTGGTCGCGTTTATTTGGACCAACGTGCTCATGTTCACGTTGCGCTTCTTCGCGGGCCCCATTGTCCACAAGATATCGCCCGTCGGGTTGCTGTTTGCCAGCGCCGTGCTAGGCAGCGCGGGACTGGTCTTGCTGGGCTTGCCAATGACCAATACGGTGTTCCTCTGGCTGGCGGCGGTCACCGTCTACGGCATCGGCAAAACGTTCTACTGGCCAACGATGTTGGGCGTCATTTCCGAGCGCTACCCGCGCGGCGGCGCCTTGGCGCTGGGCATGAGCGGCGGCCTGGGCATGATCTCGGCCGGCTTCCTGGGCGTCCCCGTGATCGGTTACCAGCAAGACTATGCGGCTAGCACCGAACTGAAGCAGACATCGCCGCCAGTCTACGATCGCTATAAGAGCGATGAGCCAAAGGCGCCATTGCCCTTGTTGCCGATCGTCGCGGGCTTGGATAACTCCAAGCTGGGCGTGCTGAAGAAGGATGGCACGGAACTGGCCGAAGACCTGCGGCGGGTTGCGGCGTCGGGTGGCGAGGATAAGAATCTCGACAAACTGAAGAAATGGTGGGACTCGGAAGGGCAGCCCAACGCCGCGGCCGACAAGGACAAGGTCGTCGCCGCGGAGTTGGACGGCGGTAAGAAAGCGTTGCTCTGGACCGCCATCGTGCCCGCCATCATGGCGGTTTGCTACTTGCTGTTGATTCTGATCTTCAAAGCCACCGGCGGGTACAAGCAGGTGCACATCGGCGATGAAGAGGGGCATTGACGCATTGCCGCACAACGACAAAAACGGGCCCCTGGCATGACCAATGCCAGGGGTTTTGTTTGCGCCATTTCGGCAATCAGGGTACGATCGGATCATGGTTGTTGATGATCGCGACCAACCGTCCAGTATCGCAAAAAATCACAGCCGGCCTTCCCGCCGTTTGGCTTCGAGGTGGTCTGTGAACTTTTCGCCGCAATTCTCAGAGAGGTTCTTGTTGCCAGTTCGGATTCGACCCACCCGACCGGCAAACAGATCCGCCATGGTCTTTGGCGGCTGCTGTGCGCCGTCGTTGTCCGTTGTGCTCGGCGCTTTGACGTCCGCTGCGCTTGCGGGATGACGTTCCGCCAGGCGCGCAGCGATCCATGCCTGCGGAGTGACGCCCGCGGCCTCGGCGGCTTGTTGCAATTGTCCGAAAACGGGGTCTGGAAGTTCAATAATCTGGCTCATATAGTTGCTCCGCGCTTCATTGTACCATACGGCATAGAAACTCAACTCTTCTCCACACCGCGCTCCCGCTCGAATATCGCCAAGAACAACTCCCGTGTCTGCGCCGTGTGCCGATCCATCTCTTGCAAGAACCTCTGGCCGGATTCGGCGCCCAGACCCGACTCGATGCCGACGCGCCGCGCCAATTTCTCCAATTCTTCCGGCGCCGACGGCAATTCATCCAGTGATCGATTGTGGTAGATGCGCAGCCGGCTTTCGACGAGCCGCAAAAACTCGTAACACGAACGCAGCGTCGCATGGTCGGCCTCGGAAATCAGCCGCGCTGTCAGCATCGCATCGAGGGCTTTTGTTGTGTTGGGATGGCGCACCTCGGGAATCTGCTTGCCGTGCTTGAGGCGGAACATCTGCACGATGAATTCGATGTCGATGATGCCGCCGTAGCCGCGCTTCAGGTCGCGCTTGCTGCCGCTCGCTTCGACGCGCTCGCGCATCGTCTTGATTTCCGCGGCAATCGCCGGCTGCCATTCGAGATCGTAGACGGCGCCGCTTAGCGCGTCCGTCACTTGCCGGCTGAACTCCGCATCGCCGAAGACGACCCTGCCGCGCGACAGGGCCTGCCGCTCCCACAATTGAGCGCCGCCACCGTGGTAATAACGCTCGAATTCGCCCAGCGGAATGACCAGGCTGCCGGACTTGCCGGTGGGCCGCAACCGCATGTCCACCTGGTAGAGCCGGCCCATGGGGCCCATGTAGCTGGCGGTGCGGATGATTTGCCGGGCCAGCTCCGAGAAGAAGTGGAAGTTGTCGGTCAGCTCGAACGTGTCCCAGCGCGATGAGCCAGGCGGCGGCACGGTGCGGCCATCGCCTTCATAGACCACGATCAAATCGAGATCGCTGTGGTAGCTCATCTCCTGGCCGCCGAGCTTGCCGAGGCCAAGAATTGCAAAGCGGCTGGCCTGGCCGGAGCGCGGTCCTTCCGACAGCGCGGGCATGCCCAGCCGGCGAACCAAGGGTGGATACTGCACGATCGCGATCTGTTGCAAGATGACTTCCGCCAGATCGCTGAGTTCCGCGGTGGTGGCGTGAATGTCGTCTTTGCCGAGAATGTCGCGCACGCCGATGCGCAACAGCTCCTTGTCCTTGAAGCTGTGCAGAATCGGATCGGGATCGTCGGCGCCGTAGCACAGGTCGGCCAGCTCGCGCTGGAGTTCGTCCAGCGTGCGCGGCTGGTTGAGCACGAGACTGTCGAGCAACTCGTCGATCATGCCGGGATTGTTGATCAGGATTTCCGAAAGATACTGGCTCCAGGCGCACAGCTCGACGTACAGCTTCAGGCTTGGATAGTTAACGCTGAACAACTCCCAGAGGATGCCCTTGCCGCCCAGCGACGCGGAGACCTTTTCCAGATTGACCAGCGCCAGGTCGGGATCGGGCGCTTCCGCAAGAGTGCGCAACAGCCGTGGCGCGATGTTCGCCAAAAACTGCCGGCAACGGCGCGAGGACAAAAAGGGAATCGTCTCGGTGGCCAGCTGGTTCAGGTTCTGATAGGCCGCCTGCACGTCCTTGAACGGGTATTGGCCGAGCACCTCTTGAATGCGCTCCGGCTCCGGGTTCGGATCGAGCATCAAGTCCGATTCCGGCTCGGCCTGGCCCGTTTCGCTGCCGAATGTCTGGTGCAAGAGGTGGTCGAGAATGCGGCGGTTGAGGTCGGTCTTTTCTTGGAAATCGCGCTGATACGCCTCAAGCGGATCGAGCCGCTGGCTGGTGGGAAAGAGCATAGGCGCTCCGTCGACCGCGGGGCCCTCCGGGTGACAGTCACGTGATGTGTAACCCATGCGCAAGGCGAGTTTGCGCAATTCATCCAGGCCGGCGGGGACGGTGTGCGTTTGCAAATCGAACATGACTTGCAAACGATGTTCGACCTTGCGCAGGAACCGATAGGTGTCGTCGAGCACGCGGTATTCGGTGTCGGTCAGGCAGCCGACCTTTTCCAAGGCGGCGAGGCCCTTCAGGGTATTGGCCTGGCGCACTTCGGGCAGATCGCCGCCGTTGAGGAGTTGCAGGAACTGCGTCGTGAACTCAACGTCGCGGATGCCGCCGTGCCCGGTCTTGACGTCGGTGATCGTCTCGCCGGCCTTGTCGGTCTTCTGCTCGATGCGCCGCTTGAGGGCCTTGATCTCGTTGATCTCGGCCACGCTCAAATACTTGCGATAAACAAACGGCTCGATTGCCTTGAGAAATTCCTCGCCGAGCTTGACGTTGCCGGCGACCGGCCGAACCTTGATGAGCGCCTGTCGCTCCCAGGTACGGCCCAACGTGTCGTAATACGAAAGCGTGCTGGCCAGCGATCGGGCCAACGGGCCGCGATGCCCTTCCGGCCGCAGACGCAGATCGACGCGATACGCCTGGCCGTGCGGAGTGTGCGTTGTCAACAGCCGCACGACTTCGGTGCAGACGCGTGAGAAGAAGTCGTCGTTGGTGGTTCCGGAACCGCGCGCGCCGCGGGATTCGCCCTCATCGTCGTACAGGAACATCAGATCGATGTCCGAGCTGTAATTCAACTCTTTGCCGCCGAGCTTGCCGAAGGCGAGGATGACGCAGCGTGCCGGCTGATTGGCCTGCGTATGCGGCTCGCCGTAACGCTTGGCAACGGTGCGCGCGGCGCATGCGAGCGCGACTTCGAGCGAGGTGTCGGCGACGCGCGAGATGTCGCGGGTGATTTCCTCCAGCGGTCGATCGCGAATGATGTCGTTGACGCCGATGCGCAACATGTGCTTTTGCCGAAAGGTGCGGAAGGCGCGCAGGACGGCGCCGTCGTCGAACGCGGCATCGACCTCGCCTTGCAGGTGTTCGAGCATCTCGGCGCGACTGGGACTGCTGCGCAAGGGAATGCGCACCATGTCGAGGTAATCGGGATGGGTGATCAGCAAATCGCTGAAGAACTGGCTGGCGCTGAATAGCTGCAAGAGCGTCTCGAGAGTTCGCCCCCGGCCTTCCAAGAGCGCCGGCAGATGCTCACGCGCGCCCGGGGCCGCCAGGAATCGCTCGACGTTGCTCAGGGCCATGTCGGCATCCGGGCAGCGCGGCAAGAGCCGCGCGAGCGGATGGCAGAGTTCCGCGAGCGTATCGATGCCCAAGACTTCCGCCAACCGCGTCAGGTCGTTGCGGCCACGCTCGATATCGCGCACATTCCAGTCGAGCAGCAACGACCGCGACTCTGCGGCGGATTCGAGACAGCGACGGAGTTGGTCTTGGTGCATGATTTCCAAGCACGTCAAACGATTGGCAATGAAATCCGCGGATTGAAGTCAGGCACGTTGGGCGGCATCGTCGTGTCGGCGGCATGATGATCGCATTCGGTGGTCACGTGCTCCTGAGTCGCAACGATGCCGAACAACGTGAACGACGTAGCCTCGATGATGTCGACGTCCACGGATTCCCCAGCAAGACGCGCATTACCGTCGAAGACGACAATGTGGTCGGTGGCAGTGCGGCCGGTCAGTTGCATCGGGCCGCTGCCTTGCTGCTTCCACGCATTCTTGCTCGGCCCCTCGACGAGCACTGCGACGCGCTGGCCAACCCGGCTCAAATGATCATGCAAGCTGACCTGATTCTGAATCGCCAACAGGTCGTTATTGCGGCGTTTCTTCGTCTCTTCGGGCACATCGTCGGCGTACAGCTCGTGTCCTTTGGTGCCTGGCCGCGGGCTGTATTTGAAGATATAGCTGTTCTTGAAGCCGGCCGTCCGCACGAGATCGCAGGTGTGCTCAAACGACGCTTCCGTTTCGCCGCTGAAGCCGACGATGAAATCGCTGCTGATCGCCACGCCCGGCAACAACTCGCGGCTGCGGGCCAGCATGTCGTTGTAGAACTCGACCGTGTATTGCCGCTTCATTCTCTTGAGAACGTCGTTGCAACCCGATTGTGCCGGCACGTGCAGATACGGGCAGACTTTCGGCAGCGTTCTCATCGCGCCGAGCAGATCGTCGGTCATGTCCTTGGGGAAGTTGGTGATGAACTTGATGCGCTCGATGCCCGGGGTGTCGTGGATGGTCGCCAGCAAATCGCCAAGCCTCAAGCGACGGCCGTCGCCGCGGTCGTACTGGTAGCTGTTGACGGTCTGGCCGAGCAGCGTCACTTCTTTGCATCCCTCGGCGGCAAGCTGGCGCACCTCGGCGGCGATGTGCTCCGGCGGGCGGCTCTGCTCCGGGCCGCGCACGCTAGGGACGATGCAGTACGTGCAGAACTTATCGCAGCCGATCATGATGCGGACGTAGGCCTGAAAGCGATTGGGCCGCATCGACGGATCGCGGAGCGGATCGTAGCTCTCGAAGCTGCGTTCGACTTCGTGCCGCGATTCGGTGCGGTCGAGACTTACAGCAACTTGGAAAGTGCCGGTTTCCTGAGCATCCTTGATCAGCTTCGGCAATTGCGCAAGCTGCCCGGTGCCGACGATGAGATCGACATGCGGCGCCCGCTTGCGAATCAAATCCTGGTCCTTCTGCGCCATGCAGCCGAACACGCCGATGACTTTGTCGGGGTATTTGCGCTTATGTGGTCGCAACCGGCCCAGGGCGCTATAGATCTTGTCCTCGGCATGCTGGCGGACGCTGCAGGTGTTGAACAGGATGACGTCGGCCTGCTCCGGTTCGTGGGTCAGCTCGTACCCGTGTCGGCGCAGACTACCCACCACGAGTTCGCTGTCGAGCACGTTCATCTGGCAGCCGACGGTTTCGAGATACAGTTTGGGCATGGAGGATATTGTAGAGCGAGCGGCGTTTGGATGCTATGTGGGAACCAGCAACGACAGCGCTAAACAGCAAGCCTTGTTTACGTTTAGCGTTCGCCGGATCGTTTTGACGACGACTCTGGTCCCATCCATGCACCCTGAAGGTCATGTCCGCGCACGAATTCGTTCGCGCTCATCCGCTTCTTGCCCGCAGGTTGCAGCTCGAGGATCTGCACCGCTTCCTTGTTCCCGGTGATAACCTGCAGCCATGGGAATTGCTTGCCCGGCAACGGCACAATATCGCCTGGCTTGCCGTCGCAATTGACGAGCGGCACGGACATGGCCTTGAAGATGATCAACCGTAACGGCAACTTCTGTTCGGCGTGAAAAAAAGTAAACGCCGTCGGCCAGGGCTGCATAGCGCGAATCTGATTGCACACCGCCTGGGCCGGACGAGACCAATCGATCAGACCGTGCTCTTTGGTCAGCTTCGGCGCTTTGGTGGCCTGCCCCTTCATTTGCGGGATGGCTAGCACCGGCCCGAGGGCAAGCTGATTGACGACATCCAACATCATGCCGGCGCCGAGCCGTCCGAGCCACGTTTCCAGCTCACCGGCGGTCGTAGCTTCGCCGATGGGCATTGCTTCCTGCGCCAAGATGTCGCCGGCGTCGAGCGCGGTGGACATGCGGATAATCGTCACGCCGGTTTCGGCTTCGCCGTTGTAGATCGCCCAAGCAACCGGCGCCGCCCCGCGATACTTCGGCAACAGCGACGCATGCACGTTGATGCCGCCGAGCTTGGTCGTGGCCAAAACATCCTTCGACAGAATCTGCCCATACGCGGCGACAACCAGCAAGTCCGGCTGCCACGCTGTCAATTGCTGAACGCCTTCAGGAGTATTGATGCTTTCGGGCTGAAAGACAGGAATAGCGCGTGCCAGGGCGATCTCTTTCATGCCTTTGCCGACTTGCCGGGTGGAGCCGCGTTTGTCGCCGGTGGCACGATCGGGTTGCGTGACCAGGCCAACGACCTGGTGACTGCTGCCGAGCAGTGCTTCGAAGGTCGGCTCCGCGAAGGTGCCGGTGCCCATCATGACGAGACGCATGGTTTAATCCGAACCGGTTAGCCGTGACGCGATAGCGGAGCGCGCACAGATCATACTTGTCCTTCCAGCGCCGCCAGCAACTTCTCGATCTCGACTTCCGGCGGAATCTCGCCCTTTTCCTGGGCCTTCTTGAACTCGCGCTCGAAGTTCTTGATCGCGGAGCGGCTCGTCAGCTTGGCGATGGGGCCCATCATGTCGATGAACAGCACGCCATTGAGGTGATCGATCTCGTGCTGCCAGGCCCGCGCTTCCAGGTCGCCGACGACCTTTTCCACAAGCTGCCCCTTGAGATCGTACGCCTGAATCTTGATCGACTTGGAGCGGCGAATCTTCTGGTAGAGGCCCGGAAAGCTCAAGCAACCTTCCTCGTCTTCAACCGTGCCTTTGCGCTCGATGATGCGCGGGTTCAGGTAAACCTCTTCACATTCCGGCTTGGTCGGGTCGCCGGTCACATTCATGACGAGAAGTTGATACGGCAGTGCCACCTGCGGCGCGGCCAAACCCAAGCCTTTGGCTTCGTACATCAGCTCCATCATGTGGCCGATGGAAATACGAAGCTCTTTATCGATGCACGACACCGGCATGGCGGCATGACGCAGCGCCGGATGCGGATAGTGAACGATTTTCATCTTTTCCATTATAGCATTTCGTCCGCCGCTTGCGGTTTAGAGAAACCGACATCGATTCCCATGGTGTTGGTTTCGCTAAGCCGCAAGCGGCGTTCAGCCTTTTTTCAGAATAATCCGCGTCACCTCCGGTCTGCACAAGAGACGATAGGGATGCTGCCCCGCGACGCCGCGGCTGACGTGCATCACCGTCGGCGGTTCGAAAAACGTGCCGCAATCATAGCGCCGGCTGAAACGGCTGGGCACAAACGTGGCGCCGACGAGCGGAAACCGAATCTGGCCGCCATGCACATGGCCCGCCAGGACCAAGTCGATGCCGTTACGTCGCGCCCAGGGAATATTGTCCGGCGTATGGCTCAAGCACAAGCGAAAGATGCCGCGGGGACAAGCGGTTAGATCGGGCGGCGGCGTGAACCACGGGCCTTCATGTCCGATGACAAGCATTGGTTGGCCGCGCACGTCGAGGATCTCCCAAGCGTTGCCGAGCACGCGCATGCCATTGCGTCTCAATCGCCGTCGAATCAGCCGCTCGTCGTACCATGAATCGTGATTGCCGAGGATGGCAAACGCAGCCAAGTGCCAGCGCAGCCGGCCCAGGACGGGCATGATCCAGCGATGATGCCACGGGCTGTCCACGACATCGCCGGTCATGGCCACGATGTCGGGCACGCCGTCTTTGAGGCATTCGTCGATGACGAATTGATGGAATCTCCGGTCGGGCGTGCCGCACAGGTGCAGGTCGGTGAGATGCAGAATCGACAATCCGTCCCAGGCTGGGGGAATTTGCGGCAGCGATAGCGTTTTACGGTTGATCTCCACCTGAAAGACTTGATTGAACGGCAAGCGGCATGCTGCGGCGTCTTTGCCGTTGCCACTCGGAAGATAGCCCAATGCCTTTGAAGCGTCCAAAATCCGGCGCGTGCATTCGATTTGTTGTGGGGCGGTGCGGCGCAGCCAGTAACGGAACTGCGCGATCGGGCCGATGATCAAACCGAAGACGCAACAGACCACCGTGTACGGCGCCAGCCAGAAGCGCAGGCTGCCCGCGGTCCACAGCAGTTGCCCGTCGCCCAACAGATCGAGAGCGTACCAGAAAATCGCCGGCGCACAGAGGATGAAAAGGATATCGATCTTGCGCGTAACTTTGAGGACCCAGTGCGGCAGCGCGTGGCCATAGAGAAGATTGAGACCGACTGTCCACAGATAGGCGTGGCCCAGGCAGGCACCCAGGTACAAGAGCCATGTCGGCGGCCATTCGGCGAGCGTACGCAGTCCATCGGCCATCGACGCGAACAACATAGGGGAAGTATATGAACACAACCCCGCTTGCCGTTTAGCGCTCACAGCGCAGCGCCGCTTGATTGTCCCCCCCATTCCTTGATCGCTAAGCCGCAAGCGGCGATTTCGTATAATCACTGCAAATGACCCGCCGATGGGATACGAGGTGACGGATGAATGTCTTGCAAGCAGCGGATGCGGAAGTTTGGCAGGCGATCGAGCGCGAACAGCGCCGACAGCAGGAAGGCCTGGAGATGATCGCCTCGGAGAACTACACGAGCCGGGCGGTCATGGAAGCGCAAGGGTCGGTGCTGACCAACAAGTACGCCGAGGGCCTGCCTGGCAAACGATATTACGGCGGCTGCGAAAACGTCGACGTCGTCGAGCGCCTCGCCATCGAGCGCCTGCTAAAACTGTTCGGCGCCGATCGCGCCAACGTCCAGCCCCATTCGGGCGCCCAGGCGAACATGGCCGTCTACTTCGCCGCTCTCCAGCACGGCGACACCATTCTCGCCATGGACCTAGCCCACGGCGGACACCTGACGCATGGCATGCACCTCAACTTCTCGGGAAAGTGGTACAAGGTCGTCGGCTACGGCGTGCGCAAGGACGACGAACGCATCGACTTCGATCAGGTCGCCAAGCTGGCCAAAGAACACAAGCCCAAGATGGTCGTCGCCGGCGCCAGCGCCTATCCGCGCGAGATCGATTTCGCCGCCTTCAAGCAGATATGCCAGGGGATCGGTGCGCTCTTGTTCGTGGACATGGCCCACATCGCCGGTCTGGTCGCCGCGGGACAACATCAAAGCCCGGTCCCTTTCGCTGATTTCGTGACGACCACGACGCACAAGACGCTGCGTGGCCCGCGCGGCGGCGTCGTCATGTGCAAGCAGGAATGGGGCCAAAAGATCAACTCAGCTGTCTTCCCCGGTCTGCAAGGCGGCCCGCTCATGCACGTCATCGCTGCCAAGGCGGTGTCGTTTGCCGAAGCGCTCAGGCCGGATTTCAAAAGCTACGCGTCGCAGGTGATCGCCAACGCCAAGACGCTGGCCCATGAATTGGAGCGCCAGGGATTCCGCATCGTCTCGGGCGGCACCGACAATCACTTGCTGCTCGTGGACGTGGCATCGCGCGGCGTCACCGGCAAAGTCGCCGAGGAAGCGCTCGACCACGCCGGCATCACCGTCAACAAGAACAAGATCCCGTTCGACACGCGGCCGCCGCTCGATCCGTCCGGCATTCGCATCGGCACGCCGGCGCTGACGACGCGCGGCATGAAGGAACCGGAAATGCGGACGATTGCCGGATGGATTGGACAGGTGCTGACGGCGCCAGAAGACAAGGGGCTGCTGGAACGTGTGTGCGGCCAGGCGCGCGAGCTAGGCAAGCAGTTTCCGGCGCCGGCGTAGAAGTTGATTGATCCAGCAATCGCTGACCCGTTTAGCGCACGCTGTTCCAAGCGTGCGCTAAACGGGTCGCGGCTCTTTGGACACGGCAGACCTACCAACTATCCTTCATACCTCAACATCAAATCCCCCGCCTCCACCTGCGTCCCTGGCCGCACCAGCACCTCCGCGACCGTGGCTACGCGCTCCGCATAAACCGTCGTCTCCATCTTCATCGCTTCCAATGTGACCAGCTTTTGGCCCTGGCTGACGCGCTCGCCGGGGGCGACGTTCACACGCACGACCAGGCCCGGCATCGGCGCGGCGATGTGTTGCGGATTGTTCAACTCCGCCTTCGGATGCGACTGCACGTCGGCCGACAGGCTCTTGTCCACCACCAGCACTTCACGCGGTTGGCCGTTCAGCTCGAAGAACACCAGCCGTCGGCCATCCAGGTGCGGATCGCCGACGGTCAGGAACTTGATGATCAGCGTCTTGCCCTCTTCGATGTCCACGCTGATTTCATCGCCGGGGTCCATGCCGTAGAAGAAGACCGGCGTCGGCAGGACGCTCACGTCGGAATGCTTGGCGGCATGCGCCTGGAACTCGGCCGCCACGCGCGGATACAGCAAGTACGTGATCACCTCGCGGTCGCCGATTGCGCGTTTTTGTTCGGCACTGAGCTTTTGACGCGTGCCTTCGATGTCCACGGCGGCCAACTGGGCGCCGGGCCGGCCTTTCATCGGCTTGCGATCCTTGAGCACGCGTTTTTGCAGCGCCTTGGGGAATCCGCCCACGGGTTGCCCCATTTTCCCTTCGAAGAATTCGACGACCGACTCGGGAAACGTCAATTCGCGCGGACCATGGAGCACATCCTCGGGCGCCAGATTGTTGGCCACCATGAACAGCGCCATGTCGCCGACCACCTTCGACGTCGGCGTCACCTTGACGATGTCGCCGAACAGCCGATTGACCTCCGCATACATGCGGCAACATTCGCCCCAGCGTGTCTCGACTCCGAGCGCTTGCGCCTGCTGATAGAGGTTGGTGTACTGCCCGCCCGGCATCTCGTGTCGATAGACTTCGGCACTCGGCGCGAACTGGCCGCTCTCGAAAGGCAAGTAGTATTTGCGGACCGCTTGCCAGTAGTCGGCGGTCTGCTGCAGCTTGTCAAAATCGAGGCCGGTGTCGTGCGGCGTGAAGCGCAGGCACTCGACCAGCGTGCTCAGGTTGACCTGGCTCGTCATGCCGGAGAGCGGGCCCATCGCGGCATCGACGATGTCCACGCCCTCTTCCGCCGCCAAGAGCAGCGACGCGATTTGACCGCCGGCCGAATCGTGCGTGTGAAAATGAATCGGGATGCCGATCTCCCGTTTGAGCGTCCGCACCAAAAGCTGAGCGGCGTACGGCTTGCACAACCCGGCCATATCTTTGATGCCGAGCAGGCTCGCCCCCATCTTTTCCAGTTCCTTGGCCAACTCGACGTAGTAGCTCAGGTTGTATTTCTCGCGGCGTTTGTCGAGCACGTCGCCGGTGTAGCAGATCGCCGCCTCGGCCAGCTTGCCGCAATTACGCACTGTTTCGACGGCCAGTTTCATGTTCGGCAACCAGTTGAGGGCGTCGAAGATGCGAAACAGGTCGATGCCCGCCGCTGCTGATTCGTGGATAAACGCCTTGACGACGTTGTCGGGATAATTGGCGTAGCCGACGGCGTTATTGGCACGCAGCAGCATCTGGAAGAGGATGTTGGGAATGTGTTTGCGCAGCTCGTCGAGCCGTTGCCACGGATCTTCCCTGAGGAAGCGCATCGACGTGTCGAAGGTGGCCCCGCCCCACATTTCCAGCGAAAACAAGTCGGCGTGCTGCCGCGCGTAGACAGGTGCGATGCGCAGCATGTCAAAGGTGCGCAGCCGCGTGGCCAAAAGCGATTGATGGGCATCGCGGAAAGTCGTGTCGGTCACCAGCAGTCGCTTCTGTTGGCCGATCCAGCGAATGAACTTGTCGTGGCCCATCTCGTCGAATCGATTGCGGCTGCCCGGGTGGATTGTGTCTTGCGGCACCACGGGGAGCGCCGGCACCGGCGCCAGCTCCTTCGGAATCAGCTTGCGGCGAGCCGATTGGGCCAAAGTCCGTACGACCGCTTCGGGATGGCCGTTCACGATGATGTCGGCGATGTACGTCAGCACGCGCGTGGCGCGGTCCTGGCGCTGCGGCAGTTGGAACAGCTCCGGCGTGTCGTCGATGAAGCTCGTCGTGCTCTTGCCGGCCAGGAAGTCGGCGTTGTTGACAAGATTGATAAGGAACGGAATGTTCGTCTTGACGCCGCGGATGCGAAATTCTTGCAAGCAACGTTCCATGCGGCGCGCGGCATCGACGAAACGCAGGCCGTGCGCGGTCACCTTCACCAGCAGCGAATCGTAGAACGGCGTGATGACGGCCCCGGTGAACGCCGAGCCGGCGTCGAGGCGAATGCCCAGCCCGCTCGCCGAGCGATAATGGCTAAGCCGGCCGTAATCTGGAATGAATTTGTTGGTCGGGTCTTCGGTGGTGACGCGACACTGCACCGCGAAACCATGCTGCCCGATCGCGTCCTGATCCGCCAGGCCGATCTCCGGGTCGGACAAGGGCCGGCCCTCGGCGATGAGAATCTGCGACTTGATCAAGTCGTAGCCCGTGATCTCTTCGGTGACCGTGTGCTCGACTTGAATGCGCGGATTGACCTCGATGAAATAGAACTGGCACGTGTCCACATCGTACAGGAACTCGACGGTGCCGGCGTTGTCCAATCCGGCGGCGCGGCCCACCGCAAGGGCGGCCGTCCAAAGCCGGCGCCGCAAATCGTCGTCCAGGTTCGGCGCCGGTGCGATCTCGACGACCTTCTGATGCCGGCGCTGCAGCGAGCAATCGCGCTCGAACAGGTGTACGAGATTGCCGTGCCGGTCGCCCAGAAGCTGCACTTCGATGTGCCGGGCGCGGCGAATGAACTTCTCCAGAAAAACGTCGGGGACGCCGAAAGCGGCCTCAGCTTCGCGGCGTGCTTGCTCGAAAGCATCGTCGAGCTGATCGGCCGACAAAACGACGCGCATCCCCCGGCCGCCGCCGCCCATTGCCGCTTTGAGGATCAGCGGGTAGCCGAGCTTCTTGGCGATCTTGCGCGCCTCGGCCTTAGCGCCGATCGACGTTTCGCTGCCCGAGAGGATCGGCACTTTCGCCTCGTCGGCGATGCGCCGGGCCGCCAGCTTGTCGCCTAGATTCTCCAGCACTGACACTTTGGGGCCGACGAAGATGATGCCGGCGTCCGCACACGCCTCGGCAAAGCGCGGGTTCTCCGAAAGGAAGCCGTACCCCGGATGGATGGCGTCGATGCCGTGTTGCGTGGCGAGCGCGATGATGCCGGGGAAATCGAGATACGCGCGCAGCGGCTCGCCGGGGACGCCGACGCGGTACGCCTCGTCGGCTTTGAAGCGATGCAGGGCGAAACGATCTTCATGGGCGTAGATCGCCACCGTGCGGATGCCGAGTTCATGCGCGGACCGGAAAACGCGAATGGCGATTTCACTGCGATTGGCGACGAGCAGCTTCTTGATCGGCTTCATCGCTACCTTTCTTATGTACAACCTCCATCCCTGGAAATACGTTCACGCCGCGATTCGCTCGTAGAAACCCGGTTTCTCCAAGAAACCGGGTTTCTACATTGGGTTAACGGGTCGCCGCCGCCCGTAGTTGACTTCGAGTCATAGACTAGAGAAGAGGCTCCCACGCTCCTGGGGGATTGCGCACGTGAACAAATCAACCGCCCTGATCGGACTGCTTCTGCTGGTCGCCGCCGTTGTCGGTGTCGGTCTCTTTTTGCCGTTTCACAACGGCAATATGCTGCAACTCCCCGGCATCGTCGAAATTCAGGAAGTTCGCCTCGGGTCGAAAATCGGCGGCCGCGTGGCCGAGGTGCTCGTTGCCGAAGGCGCGATGGTTACCCGCAAGCAAAAGCTGGTCGTCCTGGATGCTCCGGAACTAGAGAATTTGCGCGAGCAATTGAAGGCCCGCGTGCAAGCGGCGGAAGCGGAAGTGCAGCGGACCGACTACGGCGCGCGCGTGGAGGAGAAGCGCGGCGCCCAGTCCGCCGCCGCCGCCGCCAAGGCGCGCTACGACAAGATGTTCAAGGGCTGGCGCGAAGAGGAGAAACGCTGGTCACGAAGCGAGTTCGAAGCCGCCGACGCCGACCTGAAGCAGGCGATCGACGATTTGGCCCGCACCAGCGACTTGTATCGTACACGATCGGTGGCCAGGTCGGAATACGATGCGGCCCTGGCGATGCGCGATCGCGCCCGCGGCCGGGCCAATGCCGCCAAGGCCCGCGCCGAAATGCACCAGATCGGCAACCGCGAGGAAGACGTTGCCGAGGCCATGGCGGAATGGCAAAAAGCCCAGGCGAAGGCCGACGAGCTTAACAACGGCAACCGCGAAGAAGACAAGGTCCTGGCTCGGGCCAAGCTCGCCGAAATCAAGGCCAAGCTGCAAGAGACCGAAATCAACCTGAAAGAAGCCGTGGTCGCTCTTCCGGACGCGCCTCAGTTCACCAAGGCCGTCGTCGAGGTGCTGGCAGTCCGGCCCGGCGACATCGTTGCCGCCGGTCAGCCGGTCGTCCGCATGCTCTGTGTTCAAGACCTGTGGGTAAAGATCTTCGTGCCGGAGACGCAATTCGGGCACATCACGCTGAACAAGGAAGTCGAAGTCACGATCGATTCGCACCCAGGAAAGGTGTTCAAGGGCATCGTGGCCCAGCGCGCCTCCATCAGCGAGTTCACGCCGCGCAACGTGCAAAGCGTCGATGAGCGCCGCCATCAGGTCTTTGGCGTCAAGATTCGGGTCGATGATCCGCAAGGCGTCTTCAGCGCCGGTATGGCGGCACAGGTGAAGATTCGATTGGAATAGCCGCTGGCGGCTTAGCGAAACAGTCAACTTCAGGCTCCGCTAGGCCGCAAGCGGCGAGAGTGACGCATGGAATCCGCGCCTTCCCCCATCCCGCAGCACACCATTGACGCTCGCGGCGTCACTATTCGCTTTGGCAACTTCACTGCCGTCAACCGCGCCAGCCTCACCGTTGCGCAGGGTGAAGTTTTCGGCCTGCTCGGTCCCAACGGTTCCGGCAAAACGACGCTCATTCGCGGCCTGTGCGGCTTGCTTCCCTTGGCGGAAGGCGAAGCATTCGTGCTGGGCCGCAGCGTTGCGGTGGACGCGGAGCGCATCCGCGCCCAGATCGGCTACATGTCGCAGAAGTTCTCGCTCTACGAAGACCTCAGCGCCCGTGAGAACATGGACTTCTACGTCGGCATCTACGGTCTGCCGCCGGCCGATGCGCGCCGCCGTGAAGAAGAACTCATCGAGCTGTCCGGCATCGGCCCGTATTTGGATCGTCGGGCAGGGCGACTGTCGGGCGGCTGGAAGCAACGGCTGGCACTCGTATGCGCCCTTTTGCATCGGCCGCGATTGATCTTTCTCGACGAGCCGACCGCGGGCATCGATCCGGTAGCGCGCCGCGATTTGTGGAACCTGCTTTTCAAGTTGTCCGCCGAGGGCATTTCGCTGGTCGTCACGACGCATTACATGGATGAAGCCGAGCGCTGCGCCCGCGTCGGCTACATCTACCTGTCGAACCTGCTCGCCGTCGGCACGCCCAAGCAGCTCAAGCAAATGTATGAAGTCACGCCGCCCGGCACGCACTGGCTGGAAATCCACTCCCACGACAGTGCCGGCCTGCTCGCCAAACTTCACGACTACCCCGGCGTGTTGCAAGCGACGATTTTCGGCCAATCGATTCACGCGCTGGTTGAAAAGGACTGTGCCCTCAAGGATTTGGGCCCTGATGTGTCACTGTTGGAAACGGAGCCGTCGCTGGAAGACGTGTTCGTATCGTTGTCGCGAGCGCAGGGACAGAACGCGGGGTGATTCCACTGCTTGCGGCTAAGAGGAACCAGCAGTGTTTTGATTCGCTAAGCCTTAAGCGGCGGGCATCTACGCGCTGAGGCGCAGCAGCGCTTCGGGCGTTTCATGCTCGCGGACGTATTTGAGCAGGCGGTCCCAGGCTTCGGCGTTGGGCGGGACATCGCTGCCGGCACGGTCGAGATCATCGAGCAGTACAGCTGCCGAACGGTAAGCGCCGGCGGCCAAACGCTGCAGCACGGCGGCGAGAGCGTCGGGCAACGGCTTGGTCTTGGCGCCTTTGCGAACACCGTCGGGCAGGCACCAACCGGCGGCGATGCGCCCCAGCGCCTGCAAGTCATGCTGCGGCCCCGCGGTTTCTTGCGTCATTTTGCCGATCAACCACGTCGGCTCTCCCAGCCCGCAAATCTTGACCATGCCGGCGCCGGTGAGCAACAGCGCGGCATCGTCGAGATGGCCATGGACTTGGCCCGCCTTGTGCGCCGTGGCCAAACCGAGGGCCGCTTGCGTCACCAGGCGGAAGCAAACGCCGGGCGCGGCGGCGAGCGGCGGCCAGTCGCTGGCGGGCAGGCCGGTCAGCCATTCCTGCAACACCGCGGGCCGATCGACCAGCTCCAACACTTCATACGTTTCCGCCCGATGTGCGTCAGCGCCCAGCGCTTGCGTGAAGCGCGCGCGGAAGTCGGCAGCATGGCCCGCATCGCGCAGCGCTTCCGTGCTGAGATGGCGCAGCACCGCTTCCCGGCCACGGCGCGGATCAAACACGCGGTAAACGACTTCGTGCGCGGTCGTACGCAGCCGGTCGATGACGCGGACCGGCCCGACCATCAAGCCCGCGACGTTGCCTGCTTCGATCAGGGCCAACTGGTAAACGGTAACGACGCCGCCGGCCAGCAACACCTGACGCAGCGAACGCCGCTGGCGGCGCGCTTCCATCAGCAGTGCGGTCAGCGTATCCTCGTCGATGAGCTGCAAGTCGCGTAGCGTCGCGCCGAGCTGCAAATCGCCGGCGTCCATCGGCTCGGTGATCGACAGGATATCGCGGCTGGTCGGCATGATAGCGCCCTGATCGACACCGTCCGTGATTGGCATTTCCGCGGCGCTTGACGACGCTTCGTCCTCGGCGACGACGGCTAACGGGATGCCGGCCAAGTCGCGCAGCTTTTGCCGATACCACTGACGCATATCGACGAGGTGCCGGTCCAGCTCGTCGCGTTTTTGGGCAACCTCATGTTGTTGTTGGCCGAGCGCGTCGGCTTGCTGGGCCAGGCGCTCGGCGGCGGCATCCAGCTCGCGACCCTTGTCGTCCATCTCCGACCGGCGGCGCTCCAGCTTGGTCTCGCCGCGGGCCAGTTGCCGTTTCAGCTCGCTGATCTGGCCCTGCCAATCGATGAGCTGCTGGCGGAACGCGACCATGGCCAGGCGCTGTTCATCCTGGCCGCGGCGTAACGCTTGCTCTTTCTGTCCGAGCGCCAGCACGTCGGTCTGCAGAGTTGTCCGCGCGGCTTCGAGTTCCTCCTGGCATTGCCGGACGTAGGCGTGAATCTCGGCCACGTGGTCGCGGAGCTGCTCGCGGGCATGGGTGACGCGATCGAGCGCCGTCCCGGCCCGCAGCTCGACATCGGGCAGAAGCTGCACGACCCGTTTCGCTTCCTTGCGGAGCACGTCGAATTCGGACCGCGCCTCGGCGTCGTCGGCTTGCTTCTGTTGCCAGGCGCGCTGATTGTCTTCTTGCTGCTGGGCCAGCGCCTGCTGCTGCTCGGCGAGCACGCGGCCCATCTCCTGCAGTTGCCGCTGTTGCGCTTGCTGCTTGTTGTCGATTTCGCGCAACTCTTGCGCACGATATTCGAGAGCCGCGGACTGCTGCTGCACTTGCTGGCGCTCGGCCTCGACCTGGGCCAGCGCCTGCTGGTGCGCTTGGTCGAGTTGGCCACGCTGGCCGTCGAGCGCGGCGGCCTTGGTCTGATAATCCTGAATCTGCTCGTTGAGCGCCTTTTGGCGAGCCGCCAATTCTTCCGAGCGGCGCCGCAATTGTTCCTGCAGCGCTTCGCGCGCTTGCTCGGCCTGGGTCTGGGCCAGGGTCCGTTCGCGCAGAGCTTGCCGCTCGGCGTCGAGGCGCTGTTGCGCTTCGGCCAATTGATTCAGCCGGCCTTCAAGCACGCCTTCCTGATCGGCGAGCGTCGCCTGGCGTTCATCGAGATCGCCGGCACGCTGTCGGATCCGGGTTTCATCGCCCGCAAGCTGCTGGCGGGCTTGTTTGAGCTGAGCGACGGCGGCGTCGAGCGTGGCCGCTCGCTCCGAAAGTTGTTGACGCTCCTGCTCGCGCAGCTTCTCTTCGTTGTCCAATTCCGTCTTGAGCTGGAGCACGGCTTGCGTTTGCTGTTCCAGCTCGGCTTCGACCGACTCCTGGCGCGTGCGCTGCTCTTCCAGTTGCTGCTCCTGCCGGCGCACGTCGTCGCGCATCCGTTCCAGCCGGGTGCGCAGGGCCGCCAGCGTGGCTTGCTGGCCTTCGAGCAGCGCTGCCCGCTGGGCCAACTGCGTGGCGACGGCGTCCTGCTCTTTTTTCTGTTGGGCGAGCCGATCGTTCTCCAGGGCAAGCTTGCTGCGCCATTCGTCCAGTTGGCCGGCCTGCGTTTCCAGCTCCGCGCTATCGTGCTGCAACTGCTGAAGCTTTTCTTCCACGTGGGCGCTTTTGGCTTGCACCTGCTGTTCGCGCTGTTCCAACTCGCCTTGCCGGCGATCAAGCCGGACCACGTCGGCTTCATATTGCTTCAGCTTGGCCGCGACATCGCGCTGCTGGGCCGCCGACTTTTCTTCACGCACTCGCAAGTCGGCGAGCTTCGCGGCAACGTCGGCCTGCACTTCGGCCCGGCTGTCTTGGATGAGCCGACGCTCTTGCTCCAGGCGCTGCGCCTGGGCCGCCGTTTCCAGCGAGCGCTTCTCGATCTCCGCCAGGCGCTGGGCTTGCTGAGCGCGTTGTTGGGCCAGCTCCTGGGATTCGGCATCAACCAGGCGCTTGCGTTCTTGTACTTTTGTGGCCGCCTTATCGACAGCATCTTGCAGCCCCGCCAGGCGATCGCGGCGCTCCTGGTAACGGTCGTAGAGCTGTTTGCGAATGTCGGCCAACTCTTGGCGCTGCGTGGCGAGCTGTTGCCGCTCCTGCTCGATCTCGGCCAGCTTGGCCTGCAATTCGGCATTCGGCGCGGAGGCATCGACGCGATCGCCGGCCTCCTGGGTGACCGGCGCAGCCGCGAGCTGATCGATCTCTTTTCGAATCTCTTCGCGCCGCTGATACCAATACGTCTTTTCGCGCTCCAATTCAGCCGACTGCTCGTCGAGCTGCTGTTGCCGCGCGTGCCCATCATCCTGCTGTTTTTGCTGCTCGGCCGCGAATGTCGCGCGTTCCTCGTTGAAGCGTACGACCTGGGCGCGCAAGGCTTGGACCTGCTTTTGGAGAGCTAGCTTGGACGAGGCGGTCGACTCCGAGGTTGTCGGCGTTGCTAGTGTTTCGGCGGCATCTTGGATGCGCACAAAAATGTCGATGGCGCCCAGGGTAATGCGGTCGCCGTCGGCGAGATCGGCGTTCGTCGCCGTTTCGCCATTGACGAGCAAGACTTGCGTCGGCGCCAGTTTGCGGAGCTTGGCGCCGCCGGGCAGGCGCGTGATCAAACAGAGCACGGGCGGCAGGTCGGCGCCGGGCACGCGCAGATCGCAACCGGGCACGGCGCCGATCAGAAAATCGACGTGATCGAGCGTGTAGCTGGCGCTGCGACCGGAGCCCTGGCGCACGTCGAGGTGCACCTCGGGCAACACGGCGGAGACGGCGGTCATGAGCACTACCTGCGCAGGGTGGTTCCTTCCACCCGCGCCGCAGATCAGCGGCGCGTACGCAGATTGGACCCGATTTGCGGGGAATTTAGAAGATCAAGTTCACACACGTGCTCAGAGCATGTGAAAAAATCAAAACCGTCTCTCGCAAAGTCGCAAAGGCGCCAAGAATACCCAAGAATTCATGGCTATCTTTCTTGTTGCTTGGCGTCTTTGCGACTTTGCGAGAGATTTTTTCACAAACTCTCAGGACTGAGGAAAGGGGTTTGCGAAGGACAAGCAGAAGAATTGAACCACAGAGACACAGAGGCACAGAGAAGCACAGAAAAAGAGAAAAGATGGGAAAGGCAATCCCATGGTTTTCTCTGTGTGCTCTGTGTCTCTGTGGTTCAGATCTTCTTGTCTTCATACGCTGCGCATCAGCATGCCTACCAGCACGTCGTAGCTGGCGTGGGCGCCGACGGCGATGCCGAAGCCGCGGACGTGATAGATCCACGTGAAGTAGAGGCCCGCACAGGTGCGGAACAGGAATATGACGAGCTGAAACGGCTCGCCCAACGGGCCGAAGTTGTGGGCGCCGGCGAAGGCGAGCGCCGAAATCAATGCGGCCACGAGCAAGCCGAGCAAGCGCGGCAGCGCCAAAAGCTGCAAGCACCACGCGACGCCGGCGAACACCAGCAGGCGAAACAGCGTTTCCTCGTAGATGCCGGCGCCGACGTAACCGATGAGCTGCTCCCAGGCGAACTCCGGAGCGCTCGCGCGGCCCGCGCCAAGACTCGTGAGCCGCACGGCCGGCGTGTCGATCAGCTTGCCGACCGATTGCAACAGGGGAAACAGGATCTGACTCAGGCACAACAGCCCCAGCGCGCAGACGGCGCTCTCCACGATCATGCCGAGCCAAAGGCCGAGGTAATCGCGTGGCCGATCGGCGCGGCGCCAAACGCTCCAGATCAAAAGGACGCCGAGCAGCAGCAACGGAGCGCCATACAGCGGCGAGATGCCGACGCGCTGCAAGATGCCGCGCAGCCAGGCGTCGGCGCCGTTGCGCAAATCTTCGGGAGGCGTGGGACCGAGCAGATACAGGCCGGCTTCGTAGAAGACGAGCAGCGGCAAAACGAACAGCACGCACGCCCAGGGATGGCGCGTCGCCGTCCAGTAGCTCGCCTTGCCGCCGAGCATTAGACCAACTCCGGATAGAGCCGGCCCAACACCTGCCGGCGTTCGTGGGGGGCCAGGCCGCGGACGATGCTGCGCTGCGGCTGGGCGGCCAGGTCGACGTAACGCGGCACGGCCGGCGCTTGGCCGAACGCTTCGCGCAAGACGGTGACGACAGGCCGGGCCGGTTGTGACTCGCCGCTTTGAGGGGCGAGCACCAGTGCGACGGCGCCGTCATCCAATTCCACGACCGTGCCCGCCGGGTAAAACGCCAGCCGCAACAGCCGCTGCGCTTGCTTGGCGTCGAGCGCGCCGCGGTCGGCCAGGAGCAGCGTGTCCGTCAGTGCGGTGCGCGGCTCGTACGCGGCACGCCAGGGACGAGCCGAGGCCAAGGCGGCGTACACATCGCAGACGGCCAGCAGCTTGACTTCATCGCCCAGGTGCAGATCGCGTTTGCCCTTGGGATAGCCGGCCCCGTCGAGCCGTTCGTGATGGTCCGCGGCCGCATCGATCGCCCAGCTCCCGCCCGGCCAGAGCTTGACCAGCGCCTGAGCGCCGGCGAGCGGATGGCGTTCGACGAGGCGGCGTTGTTCTTCGGTCAGCGGCCCGGCCTGCGTGATCAGCTCGGCGGGCAAGCGGACCATGCCGGCGTCGTGAACCAGCGCGGCGACCAGGCCCTCCAGGTCGCGGCCTTGCCAGTCCGGATCGCCGTCGATCAGCCGGGCCAGCACCTGGGCGACGGTCAATCCATGGGCCGCGGCGGCACGGGCTGGATCGTCGGTCGGCATCGGCAAGAAGCGCAGCGGCAAACCTTGGCGCGCTTCATCGCGCACTTCTTCGGCGATCTGCTCCAGCGACTTGACGCTGACATGCTGTCCGGCGACGATGCGGCGCAGCGCGTCGGCCAACCGGTCGATGCGACCCGTCTCCTGGCTGCGCTGCCGCATGCCCGCTTTGAGGACCGCGAGGCGTTCCTCGACGACATCGAGCACCGCTTCCAGCCCTTCCGACAGCCGAAACTGCGCGCTCGACGACGGCGGAAAGCCCTGCACGGTGCGCAACACGCTGTCGATCATGCTGGCCGTGGTGCGATGCAGCTCGGCGAGCGGTTGATCCTGAGCCTTGGGCAGGATTGGATCGTCGGCGACGGCCTTCAGTTCTTGCAAGAGATCGCGCGCGCGCTTCACGAGGCGCGCGCCGCGCAAGGTCAATCGGCTCGGCAGCACCGGTTTGTCGCCGCCCTCGCCGCTGCGGAGCGCGCTGTCCAGGAGCGTATTGTGCCAGCCGCCGCGTTGCACCTTTTGTTCCAGCGCCGCCACCGCATCGCCGGACTGGGCGGTCAAGGCAGTGGCCGTCGTGTTGGCATCGCGCACCAGTCCCTGCGCCTGATCCAAACGCAAGCGCAGCGTGGCGATCTTCTGCAACAGTTCTTTGGCATCGCTCATAGGGTCCATCCGCATAGGTCAGGCGGCTCGCCTGACCGTCTTGACTTCAAGTCTGTAAATCGGGTCAGGTTGGAAACCTAATCCTACAGTTAAAATCGGCAAACTTGACCGGCGAGCTTGATGCCAAGAGGTGAACGGCCGCGCCAACTTCTTTGAATTTGGCCCAAGCGTCTCTCATAATTGCAAACTGTTTTGTGGCAAACAGTTACGATTTTTTTCAAATGCATTTGCGGACATGGTTCAAGAATAGTCACTGGCATAGGTGATATTCGAGACGACAGGATTCCGACACAGTTGGCACGCACTCAACTTCCTATCCCCTTGAGTCATCAAATGTTACATCAAAAAATATGCCGGCATCACCTGACAGAATGGTGTAGTCCCTGCAGCGTTTGCACTGTCACCCAGAAATGACGAGAATTGAACCATGTCCATTTGCGGGCCTGGATCGCAATCAAGCTGCGACTTATCATTTCATTCATTTGCGTTCAGCACACACCCAAAGTGCTGAATGAAAACTACCGCGACATTGTAACTCTCTACAGGGTAGAAGGTTGTGGCATTTTCCTACCGCGCGTTTCATTCAGCACTTCCATGCCCTGAATGAAACCGCTGGTGGCCAAGGATCGGGTTCGAATGGTCCGTTGAACCAGGCCCGGTTGCGCCAACCCTGCTTGTAATGCGGGGGACGGCCGCATCTTACTGTTTCTTCAGCAATTCCCGGCAACAATTTGGAAAGACTACGCAAGATACCAGTAACTGGGAAAGCCAGGCTGCCAAAATGTCTTTGCCTTCGTTTTCAGCTTACCCAGTTTCCAGATAAATTCAGCCTGGCCGGTGTAGATGGGTGTAAATATGTTCTGGTCGTTTACGATAAGGTTGTTCAAAAACCC
>Ga0080064_1001194_pt2 | contig 47727 bp, 48 predicted proteins | sample Subgrocontami54m_FD_69260 | JGI IMG/M metagenome (GOLD analysis project Ga0080064, IMG submission 69260) | Subsurface groundwater microbial communities from S. Glens Falls, New York, USA - GMW46 contaminated, 5.4 m (SPADES assembly) (version 2) ...
GCCCGGCGGAGAGGGAGGCGCTCAGGCGAGCGCTTGGTGCTGCGCGCGAGATGTCTGCCGAGTGCGCGAGCGTCCTACAGCAGGTCCGTCTCTGCCGGACGCTCAGGCGGGGTGCCTGCGCTCCATTCGGTCGCGCTGCGCTTAGAGAAAGACGACTTGCAGGCGGGACGCCTGCGCCACGCGTCCGATGTACGGGTCGTAGCATGGCGGCGTTGGTGGTGTGCGGGCGACCTCACCCCGACCCTCTCCGCCCGGCGGAGAGGGAGGCGCTCAGGCGAGCGCTTGGTGCTGCGCGCGAGATGTCTGCCGAGTGCGCGGGCGTACTACAGCAGGTCCGTCGCTGCCGGACGCATAGCTGGGGCGCCTGCGCCACGCGCCGGTGCACGGGTCTGCACCGATCTCGCGCGCGGCCGTCCTCATTCTGGCGAGGCGGAATCCCTACAACGCTCCCGCGAATCTAATATTGGCGCTCCCAGATTCAAATTGGGGCGTGGTTATCGTTAACCTTTTCCTCTATCAGGGCGTTGTACGTACAGATGTATCGTACCAGCCCGTGGACGCCTTCAGAGAGCAGCGGATACCATGCCCCGTATGGCTTCGTTCAAGAACGAGGTTGCGGGGGTGGACGTTCCGTCCTACCAGGCCGTCGCGCCCGATGTGGAGCGGACGACGGTGGATCGCGCCCGGACGGGCGACCAGCAGGCTCTCGCCGATATCTACGACTGGTACATGCCGCGGGTCTACCGCTATGTGGTGGCCCGGGTGGGGAATCCGGCGGAAGCCGAGGATCTGACGGAAGAGGTCTTCCTGAAGATGCTGGGCGCGATCGGCGGCTTCCGCTGGCGGGAAGTGCCGTTTTCGTCGTGGATCTTCCGCATCGCCCACAACTGCATCGCGACGCACTACCGGAAGACCGCCCAGCGTGGCGGGGCGACGTCGGAGCTGTCCGAGGACATGCTCGATGGGCGGCCGGACCTTGCGACGGCGGTCGAAGAGCGCATCACGATGGAAGAGGTGCGGCGGGCATCGCAGATGCTGCCGGACGCGCAGCGGGAGGTGATCGCGCTGCGGTTCGCGGTGGGGCTGTCGATCGCGGACACGGCGAAGGCGCTGGGCAAGCGCGAGGGGAATATCAAAGCGCTGCAGCATAAGGCTGTCGCGAAGCTGCAGAAGATGTTGATCCCGGGGGCCGGCGGAGCCGGGACGGTAAGGGAGCGATGACGGAGTTCGAGACACGGCTGGACGAGTGCCTGGAGGCCCTGAGCGAGGGCCGCTGGGATCTCGACGAGTGCCTTCGGCGCTATCCGGAGCACGCGGCCGAGTTGCGCCCGATGCTGCTGGCGGCGGCGATGACCGCGCGCGCCCTCGACGTGCAGCCACGGCCCGAGTTTGCGGCTGCGGCGCGCGAGCGGTTCCTGGTAGCCACCGGTCAACGGCTGCAGGAAGCAATGGACGTCGAGCCGGCGCCCGCGTTCTTCGCGGCGGCGCGGATGCGCTTCTTGCTGGCAGCGCAGCGGATGAAGCTGGGCGAAGCGGCGACACAGCGCGCGGCGCGGCGGTTGCCGATCTTCGGCTCGCCGATGCGTGCGCTCGCGGGCGGCATGGCGGCGCTGGTGCTGATGCTGGGCGTTTCGACGTACACGGTGGCATCGGCAAGCGCGGCGCTGCCGGGCGACTGGCAGTACCCGATCAAGCTCGAGACGGAGCGGGTGCGCGTGGCGCTCGCCTTCAGCGACGGCGCGAAGATCAACGTGAAGCTGGACATCGCCGAGGAGCGCGTGAACGAGATTGAACAGCTGGCGAAGCGCGGGCGGATCATCGGACCTGGCGTACTGGACCGGCTGGCGGCGCAGACGCAGCCGCTGATCGATGATGCGCGTGGCGGCGGCTGGCAACCCGGCGAGGCAGCGCGGTTGCAGAAGGTTTCGGAGAAGCAGCAGGAAGTACTGACGATGGCGGCGGGGCAGATTGCTCCCGACGCGCAGGCGAACCTGGCCGCGGTGACCGATGTTTCGAAGGTGGCGCAGGACGTCTCGAAGCGGATCCTGTTCTTTGCGAACCCGCACCCGCCAGTGGTGCTGACACCTTCGGTGCCGCTGACGGCGACGCCGCCACCGACGAGCACGCCGGAGACGTCGCCTTCCGCGGAGTCCACGACGCCGTCCTCGCCGCAGCCGTCTGGTGCGACGACGACCGCGCCCGCGGGCGGGCCGCCGTCGGTCAGCGCGACTTCGGGCGGTATCGTCATCAGCGCGACGCCGGTCGAGACGCGCAGCAACGTGCGCTTGCACGCGGTGACCGCCGGCCTGCTATCGTTCTTGGTGCCCGGGTCGGGTGATGGCTGGAAACTCGTCGATGCGCCGTCGCACGGCGTGCCGCCGCTGATCAAGTTTTCGAACGCGGACGACACGTCGCTGATCGTGATCAGCACGGTGAACGGCGATATGTACTGGTACATCGGCAAGAACGGCCGCTTCGACGAAGTGCAGATGCGCATCACGAAAGCCGGCGGTGTGTTCGTGGCAGACCGCAACGTGCTGCGCACGGCGTACCCTGACACATCGGACATACCGTGGTATGTGATGCAGAGCATTGTGCTGGCCGTGCCGGCGACGCCCACGGCGACACCAACGGCGACGCCCACAGCGACGGCGACTCCGGTGGCGGCGACGCCGGCGGCGAGCGGTGTACTGACACCGCACCCGTAGTAACGTGCTGGTCGTTTGGAGTTGGTTGGAGGAGCGGGCGCCCATTGGGCGCCCGCTCGTGTTCTCGCTCGGCGCGGGCGTGTGCGAACGTCTACAATCGTACAGGCGGGCCCTTAGCTCAGTTGGTAGAGCAGCGGACTTTTAATCCGTCGGTCCAGGGTTCGAGTCCCTGAGGGCCCACCATCTCTTGGATGTTAGAGGTTGGATGTTGGAGGTCGGAACCTGACGCAGGAAGTAAGGCAAGCGGTTGAATCGTGCTGAGCCAGAGTCGGCACTAACCGAAGAGATGAAATGGGTCCGAGACGCATACGCTCCCGTTCGCCGCGGACAGCGCGCCGTCTACGGACTCGGCCTGACCGGCATCCCCGTCTACAACGTCAACAACAACTGCTCGACGGGATCGACGGCCCTTTTTCAAGGGCAAGCAGCTGCACTGCTCGGCGCGCTCGGCTTCGAGCACGTGAAGGTCATGTTCGAAGAGCCACGCAAGACGTGAACGCGGAGCAGCTGCGCGACCTCGGCTTCCAGCTGGAGGGCCGTGCACCCGGGGGCGAGTCGGGCGGCGCGTCGCTGTCCCCGTTGACCGCCTCACGGGAGCCAGCACTCTGCTCGGTATCGCCGGATCTGCGTCGAACGGCGTTACCCAATGACAGCGCGGAAGCGTCGCGGCAAAAGATGGACGATCCGTGCGGTTCCAAGACGGAGAGTGATCGCCTGCTCGCCGTCCCCGGATAGCGCGCTGTACAGTGGTTCTCCGGCGCAAAGGCGCGCTACGCGCCAATCGCGCGCAGTGCATTGACGCACCATGCGTAGTCCGCGGAGCCACCGGCGAAGTGGATAGCATAGTAGCCGCGGTAAGCTTCCACGACATCCGAGAATCCATCGCCGTATCGGCGACAGACTTCGTCCATGACGAAGGCAGCGTCTAGCTCATCGGCTTTCGGTACTTCCGGGATGGCGGCGAATATCGCTGCGCTGGCCAGGTCCATGCGCTGATCGCCGAGGAGCGTATTGCCGCCGAAGTCAATAACTCCGGTGACGCGGCCCCGGTCATCAACCATGACGTTCTGCGGATGGAAGTCTCCGTGGACAAGTACGCGTTGCACAGGCTCGCCCAGCGCGACGACACGCTGGCGGACACGGCCGAGCGCGGTCTCGAAGCCAGGGACATCGCGGGAGAGGATGTCGCGTCGCTCGCGCAGCGTGCGGTCGATACTGGCGAGAAGAAAACCGGTCCACGTGCGCTCGCGCAGGGGTGTCCCGCCCCAACCTGTGGTCTCGCCGAACTCATCGCCATCGATCGTGAGGCGCGCGATCGCGCCGGCGGCGTCGAGGTAGTTTCGCCAAGCGTCCGCGCGGGCGTCGCCGCGCAGGTCCGCGAGGGCGGCATCCAGCGAGCGACCGGGCATGCGACGCTCGACGGTGTAGGCGGCCCCTCCGGCCGCGCCCTCTCCGACGATATCAGGGAGGGCGAACGACACGGCGTCGCGCGGAAGCGCGGCCAGGAGCGCCTTGCGTTCCTCGATGGTGCGGCCGGCGTGACCGCGGTAGACGCGCAACACGAGCTCGTCGCTGAGGGCGTAGACGCGCGACTCGGCGCCGGCACCGAGTAATAGCTCGTCGCCTATGCCGAACTTTTCGAGGACCCCATCGAGATCTTTATGCGCCATAATTCTCCGGTATCTTACACATGCGCCCCCGCGTTCGAGTCCCTGAGGGCCACCACATCCCATGAATCTGGCGGGCGGCATGGCGCGCACGATGCGTTCGATACGATCTGGAACTTCTAGGATGAGGACATGATAGAGGCGGACGCTAACGCAGGGCTGTCGACATCGCCCCTACGGTACTCCATCAACGTCACGTTGGACGGGTGCGTCGATCATCTGGCGGGCGTCGTGGACGAAGACTTGCATCGTCACGCCGCCGAGAACATCGCCTAGGCCGATGCTCTCCTCTTTGGCCGGGTGACCTACGAGATGATGGAGGCGGCGTGGCGGCCAGGGCCATCGGGTGTGAGGCCGGATTGGATGGCCGACTGGATGGAGCCCTTTGCCCGGACGATCGACGCGGCAAAGAAGTACGTCGTGTCGAGCACTCTGGAACAGGTCGATTGGAACGCGGAGCTGGTGCGCGGGGATCTGGGCAAGGCCGTTCAGCAACTCAAGCGCGAGTCGGCCAACGGACTGTTCGTGGGAGGTGTGAAGCTCCCGCTGGCGTTGACGGAGCTGGGTTTGATCGATGAGTACGAGTTCGTGGTGCATCCCAGGCTCGCGGGCCACGGGCCGACGTTGTTCGCGGGGCTATCGAAGCATGTGGACTTGAAGCTCGTGAGCCGCCTGGAGTTCGCCTCGGGGGCAGTGGCGATGCGGTACGAGCCGAGAAGGTAGCCAGGTGAACGCGGAGCAGCTGCGCGACCTCGGCTTCCAGCTGGAGGGCCGTGCGCCCGGGGGCGAGTCGGGTGGCGCGTGGTTCGCCATCGCGGCCGACGGTGAGCGCGTGGTGCTGAAGTGGTTCGCCGACGAGGGCGTGGCCGACCGCTATGCGGTGCTCCTGCCCGCGCTCGACGTGCTGCGTTCGCGTGGCGTGCCCGTGCCCGAGTACCCGTTCGTGCGCGCCGTCGACGGGTGGACGCTCTCGGCACAGCAGATGCTGCCGGGACGATCGTTCCCGATCTGGCCGCCGCAGCTGGTCGACCGGATGATCGAGTGCGTCAGCGCCGCAGCCGGCATCGTCGATCCACGGCTGGACGTCAGCGCCGCAGCCGGCTTCGTCGATCCATGGCCGGCACCAGCGCTGCAAGGGTGGGGTGAGTTCGTGATCCACACCCTCACGGTCGGCGAGGACGGCTGGGCGCGGCACGACTCGCTCCGGGCGCACTCCGATCGCGCCCGGCGCATCATCGACCTGGTCGAGGCGGTCGGCGCCGACGCCGAGCCGTCATGGTTCCCGACGAGCGGGCTCGTCCACTTCGACCTGCACACCGACAACGTGCTCGCCCTCGATGACGGGACGCTCACCGGGATCATCGACTGGGAGGGTGCGTGCGCGGGCGATCACCGCTACGACCTGGTGGCGTTCGCGTTCGACCTCGACGGTCACGGCCAGCAGATCTGGGACCGGGTCGAGGCGCTCGTCGAGCCGCACGTGCTGCGGGCGTACGTCGCGCACATGGCGCTCCGTCGCACGGACTGGGCGATCCGCCACCGCCCCGAGGATGTCCCCCGGCAGCTGGACCGCGCCGAGCGCGTGCTCGACCAGTACATCCGGAGCACACCTTCGCGCGGGCAGCCGTAGTTCGGCCACGCGTTTGCAATTGTCTGACAGGCGTGCTCTCATCTGGTGTTCACATGGCCAGCGGGCATGAGCACGAGGCTGCTGCGTCGGCGGAAGCGTGCTGGCGTAATACTGCTCACTACAGTGATGCCCGGTATAGTCAGCGAATGAACGAAGCTCGCTTCCGGGAGGCTGAACGGCGGCTGTGGGAGTCGGTCGGCGTGACACCGACCGAGCAGCGGCTCCGTCTCGACCGCACGGGCGTCACGGTCAGGGTCCAGGAGGTGGGCGACGGCCCGGCAGTCGTGTTCGTTCACGGGGCTTCGAACAGTGGAGTGAGTTGGGCGACGTTGGCCGCCCGGCTCGATGGCTTCCGCTGTGTGCTGCTGGATCGACCCGGTTGCGGCCTCAGCGAGCCACTCCCTTACACACTCGACGACCCGGAGAGGCTCGGCACGTATGGCGACGCGCTGATCGTTGACGTCCTCGACGCTCTGGGGTTGGGCCATGCGCACGTGGTCGCCACGTCCTTCGGCGGCTACTTCGCCTTGCGCGGGGCGGCGGCGCACCCCGACCGCGTCGACCGCGTCGTGGAGTTTGGCTGGACGGTCGGGGCTCCGGTAGGTGCAGTCCCGCTAGTGCTGCGGCTCGGGGGCATTCCAACATTCGGTCGCCTGGTCGGCCTGGTGCCACCCACTGAGCGAGCGGTGCGCGCCATGCTTCGGAGCATCGGTCTCCGCCAGGCGCTCGCAACGGGGCGCTTTTCTCAGCAGATGGTGGACACGTACCTATCGCTCCTGCGTGATACGGACACGATGCGCAACGAACTCAAAGCAGGCCCCCATACCTTTCGGTTTCGTGGGTTCAACAGAAGTGTGTTCCTGCAAGAGAGCCTGCTGGGCACAATCCGCGCGCCCACGTACTTCCTCTGGGGCGAGGACGATCCCATGGGCGACGCGGAGATCGCGAGACAGTTTGTGAGCCATATCCCAGGCGCCGAGATCGAGATGATGCCGGGTGCCGGTCACGCGGTGTGGGTCGACGATCCAGATCATGCCGCTTCGGCGACGCGTCACTTCCTTGAGGCAACCAGCAGGTAGGCGAACAAGCAGGTGGACGGGCGCCGGGAGCGTCGAGGCTGCGGAGTGATGAGGGTGCGGCTGTGACGATGTGCGGTGACGGGAGTGATCGATCCCGCGCGCTCGAACTGATCGATAGCTTCGATTGGACACCCTTCGAACGCCGTTTTACGATCCTCCGGTCGTTCGGTGGCGGTTGCTGAAGCCACGTGCAACCAGACCCGTCGATACGCTATACCGGCAGCGTGACGAACGCATTTGTGCAGAGCATCGCCCGCAACTTCGATGACGCACTCCGCCTGATGGAGGCGGCGCTGTCCGACTGTCCCGACGAGTTGTGGGAAGCCAGCATGTGGCAGGTTCCAGCACCGGATTCCGGTCACCAGTTCCTCGGACCGGACTGGAACCCATCACAGACCCCGCACACCGTCGCGCCCTGGGAGCGCGATGGGTACAGCGACGGTCGACTCCTTGGAGCGTGGCGTGGCACGTACTCGAAGGCCTCGACTACGACCTGAACGGCGAGTTCGGCCCGTGGGCCCCGCCGCCTCCGTTTACCGGGCACCCGCACTGGCGCGATCTTCCGAGCTTGCCCGCGGCGTGGTCACGATCCGAGTTGCTTGCTTACATCGACTACTGCCGTGGCAGGGTGCGCCAGACGCTCGACGCGCTCACCGAGGACGCCGCGGCCCGGCCACTCCCTGGCACCCATCGATACCACGGTACGCTGTTCGGAGTGCTGGTCGGCAGCATCCCTCTGCACATCGTTGAGCACGCCTCCCAGATTCGCCAGTTCCTCACCGCCGCCGGCGTCAAGCCGCAACCGCGTGGGTAACGAATACGGTGGACTGCGCCATCGCACTTCAGCGCGCAGCGGCCTGAACGCTGGCGAAGGCGTACGTTGAATGGACATGGCCCGCGGCCACCGCACGCGGAACCTCTGACGCCTGCATGTTCCGTTTCTCGACGCTGGCCCTGCATGCCAATCTTGCGAGCCGAAGTCTTGCGGCGGCTCGATGTTTGGGATACGTATGACTGCGGCGCGTCGGTCCAGGAGAGGATAGCGATGTCTATTGAGTTCCCGTCCCAGCAGCCTGGGGTGAACTACCTCACCGAAGGCGGGCAGGAAACCGAGCTCATGTACAAGCACGGGTTCGAACTTCCCGAGTTTGCCATGTTCCCGTTGCTCGATGATCCGCACGCGGTGGCCGCACTACGCGAGATGTACCGCGCCTACCTCGACACTGCAGCGCGAAACGGTTTTGGCGCCATCGTCGGCGGACTCGACTACCGCGCGAGCCCCGATTGGGCGGCTCGCCTCGGGTACTCGCCTGAGGCACTGGCCGAAATGCAGCTGCGCTCAATCGCCTTCCTGCGCGATGTCGCCATGCCTTACAAGAAGCAGCTCCCCACCCTGATGTACGTGGGCATCGTGGGTCCGCGCGGCGATGCATACACAGCGGATCATGCCATCACCGCCGATGAGGCAGAGGAATATCACAGCACCCAGATCGCGACGCTTGCGCTCGCCGGCGTCGACCTCGTCGAGGCGATGACCTTCAATAACGTGCCTGAGGCGGTCGGCGTGGCGCGCGCTGGCGCGGCCAGTGGCGTGCCCGTGTCGATCTCGTTCATTCTTGACGGCGCCAGTCGATTACCGTCGGGCCCGAGCCTGAAGGAAGCGATTGAGACGGTCGACGCGCTCGCCGGTGCCGATGCACCTGCCTTCTACGGCATCAACTGCTCGCACCCGCTCGAGTTCCTTCCGGCTCTCGAGCCCGGCGCGTGGTTCGAGCGGGTGCGTTGCCTGCGGCCGAATGCTTCGACGGCGGAAAAGGGCGCGCTTTGTACGCTGGGTGAGCTCGACGCCGGCGACCCGTCGTCGCTCGGGGAGCTCATGGGTGATCTGGCTCGTCGATATCCGCACATCGACGTCTGGGGTGGATGCTGCGGCACCTGGGATACGCACCTCGACGAGATCGCCCGCAATGTGCGCGCCGCCCGCCGCCTTATCGGTTGATATTTGTGCTCAGCATGAGCGTTCTTGGGCTGCCCGGACTCAGGTTGATGGTCGCAGGTTCGAATCCTGCCGGGGGTGCCAGACCTCTGGCTTCATCATCCACCTGAGCGCAGGTTTCCAGGCTCATCGTCATGCTGCCGGTATAGCGGAACGAGACCGTGCGCAGGGTGCGCGCTTTCGAAATCTCCTGGCGCAAAGCGGCGAGGATAAGGGAACATGCAGACATCAGAGGTTTCCCGTGCGGTAGCCGCCGCCACGTCGATCGCATCAGGGCTTGGCCTCGCAGCCGAAGACGCGATCGTTCTTTGCAACTCGAACAGGCTCGCTGCGCGCCTGCTGCCGTGTGACGTCCTTGCCCGCGTCGCATATGTAGGGCAGGAGGTCGCACAGTTCGAGGTCGAGCTCGCGCAACGACTCGCCGAAACGGAGAGCCCCGTCGGCGTCCTTGAGCCTCGAGTGCAGCCGCGCGTCCACGAGCGTGACGGCTTCGTGGTCACGCTGTGGACCTACTACGAACCTGTGGCAACTGGAGAGGTCTCACCAGCCGACTACGCGAATGCGCTCGAGAGGCTGCATGCCGGCATGCGGAATCTCGATGTCACGACGCCGCACTTCACGGATCGAGTCGCGGAGGCTCAACAACTCGTTGCGAGCCGCGACCTCACTCCGGCGCTCGCCGATGCGGACCGGGAGCTTCTCAGCAACACATTACGAAACCTCAGACGAACAATCTGCGACCGCGGCGCCGCCGAGCAACTGCTGCACGGCGAGCCGCACCCGGGCAACGTGCTCAACACGAAGAACGGGCTGCTGTTCATAGACCTCGAGACGTGTTGCCGCGGGCCTGTCGAATTCGACCTCGCCCATGTGCCCGACGACGTCAGCGAGCGCTATCCGGACGCTGATCAAGAACTGCTGCGCGAGTGCCGCGGCCTCGTTCTTGCGATGGTCGCAGCGTGGCGCTGGGATTCAGGCGACCAATTCCCCAATAGGCAACGAGCAGGGCGAGAACTCCTCGGTGCCCTACGCGCGGGTCCACCGTGGCCGGCGCTCGACGTCGTGATGCGCTGACGTGTGTAGCGTCCTGTTGTTGATTGAGCGTTTTGTTGAGTGCATCCCGCGCGCATGATCTCATCTGGTGGTCAGTTGCCCAGCGGGCACGACCAGGAGATTCGTCCGCAATGCGCGCGAACTCCGACCTCTCGCAGACTCGCGTTGACTATCGGACACGTCCTAAACAGCTTCAGTTGGATGTTGGAGGTTGGGGCGGACGCGGGATGAGTCACTCGGCGCGCCACAGCACGCTCGCCGCTAACGTGACGATCACCGCGGCGGGCAGCAGCAGCTGCAGCACTGCCTGATCGATCGAACGCGCGAGCTCGTACGAGGCGGCCAGCACGCCGGGGCCGCCGATCGCGAGCACGATCGAGTCGCCGACGATGAAGTCGTACCAGAATCGTCCGAAGGCACGGGGCCAGCGCATCATTGTTGAACTCCTGACGGGACCGGCGATACACGCGATTGGCGCTGGAGCGTCAACACCATCAGCCACGCCGCCGCGCCGTAGGCAAGCGCGAGCAGGGGGATGGTCACGTCGCCCAGCGTCCAATTCACACCAACGCCCTCGCCGCCCCAAAACGTCCCGAAGGCGACGAGCGTCACGCCGACCGTGAATTTGATGGCGTTCTCCGGCACGCGCGTCAGCGGCCGGTGTACCAGTAACCCGACGGTGCAGACGAGCGCGACAGCCAGCCCGGCGCCAGTCGCGGCCGGGCCGAAGCGGCCGGAGTTGGCGCCAAACGTCAGGACGATGAATGCGACCTCGAGTCCTTCGAGGAAGACGCCCTTGAAGGACACCACGAACCCGGTCCAGTCGATCACGCCGCTGGCGACCGGGATAGCCTCCAGTTCGGCCAGCTCTTGCTCGAAGAGCTTGCCCTCGTCGCGCATCGCTTTCAGCCCGGATGCCCGGAGGATCGCCTTGCGCACCCACTGGAGCCCGAAGATGACGAGCAGCGTGCCGACGACGACACGCAGCGTCTCGATCGGGACGTAGTTGACGAGCGACGGACCCAGCGCGCCGACCACAACGGCGAGCGCGATGAGCGCCGCGAGGACCCCGACGAGCGCGGTGCGCCAGTTGTGCGTCAGGCCGACGGCGAGCACGATCGTCAGCGCCTCAACCATCTCGACCGTCGAGGCGAGGAACGCCGAGCCAACGAGGATCAACGTGCCGGTCATGTCGGTTCCTTTCCCCGCGCCGCGGCGCGCCACATGGAGTGGTCGCGTGCCGCCGGCTACGGGCGTTCGTTGAGCGCAGGCGCGTCCGCCGAGCGCTCGGACAATCCATTCTCTTTGCGGAATGCTTCGTCGACGTACGCACTGAGCCGCTGCGCCGCTTCGCTCAAGACCGCCGCGGCCGCCTGGCGGGCCGGCGAGCCGAGATAGTCGCGCTCGGCGACGCGTTGAAACTGGCGGCGGAGCTTCTCCATCTCCTCCTCCAACGTGTCTACCTCGGCGAACCGATAGTCGTCGGTGCTCTCCTCGCGCCCGATGTGCTCGACGAGGCGCTGCGCCCAGCGCTCGACCTGCGCGAACTCATCCGCCCGCGCGGCCATGAACGATTCGCTCAAGTACGCCTCGTCGGGCGAGCTGAGGCCGGTCGCGCTGACGACGAGCGCGTCGCCGCCGCCGCCCTGGATGCGTTGCTGCAGGGCCTCGACGGCGCCGGCGCACTCCGGTGTGTGCGGCAGGAAGTAGAGGCCGTCGCCGAGCTTGACGGCGCCGAGCTGCTTGAGCGCGCGCCACGTCGCGACCCGGAGCGCACTCGGCTCGGTAGGTGCGTGGTAGGAGACAAGGAGCCATCTCGACATGGCGGATCCTTCGTTACTGGCTTGATAGTAACTCACGTTACATCTTCCAATGAGCCTAAGTCAAGCGGTAGGCGGCGCGATGCATCTGGCCGCGTAGCGGTACTTTGTGCAGCGGTAACGGACGTCACGCCGGGCGGGCATCGCCGCTACACGCATAGAAGAGATGAGATGCGTCGCCGCAGCCGGCGCGTTGGGGCGCTGGGCCGATCGAGGCGCGCTCGAACAAGCGACGGCCTGCCACCGCACGTAAGAGCACGGCTACCCGTGGGTGACTCGCCGCACCCCGCCCCAACCTAACCCCCCCGCCCCAGCCCTTGTATCCACGGCGAGTCTTCGACCTTCCCGGCGCGGGCAGGGAGCCCGGCAGAAGACAATTTCGTGCCGGCACGTCGTGTGCCCTGCCGCAACAGGCCGTCGAGGCAAGTGTGTGACTCCTCGGCCGTTAGAATGCACTCGTGACAATCGCCGCGTTCGTCCGACAGCGCCGCGCCGGCATCGTGTTGTCGGGCGTAGGTATCGCCGCGTTGACGGCGGCGCTCGCGCCCGTCCATGCCCAGGTCGGCTTGCTCAATGCCGGCTTGCTGTTTCTTCTCGTGTCGTTGCTCGTGGCGGCGACGTGGGGCTGGCAGGTCGGGTTGTTTGCGGCGCTGTTTTCAAATCTCACGTTCAATTTTTTCTTCGTGCCGCCGCGCTTTACGTTCACCGTCGAGGACCCGAAGAACGCGTTCGCGCTGGTGATATTCCTCATCGTCGCGCTGATCGGAGGACTGCTGCTGGCGGCCGCACGATCGGCCGCGGAGGAGGCGCGGCGACGAGCGGCAGAGACGGATGTCCTGCTCCGGCTGAGCCGGACGTTGATCGGGCAGACGGAGCCTGAGGCGGCACTTGACGCGCTCTGCCGCGAGGTCGTCGACGCACTGCAAGCTCGCGGGGCCAGCGTGCTGCGAGCCACTCCGGAGGGATGGGAAGTACTGGCGTCGGCGGGGTGGGAGGCGTCGGGACGCGCGCCGGACGCCGAAGAACGCGCGATGGCGCAGCGCGCGAAGTTGGAGCGGACATCGGTGATGCTCGGCTACACCGGGCTGGGATCGACGCGCCACCGCACGATCAGGTTACCGTCAGGGTCGGTGCGGCAGCAGCGCGATAGCACGCGTGGTCTGGCGTTCGTGCCACTCTCCGTTGGCGAGCGTTCGTTCGGCGTGCTCCGCCTTGACGGGCCGATTGGGGCGACGCTCTTCCGCGATGAGCCGGGGCGGTTGCTTGCGCCGTTCGCGGCCGAGGCAGCGCTCGCCGTTCAGCGGGTCGAGATGGCCCATGCCGCGTCTCACGCTGAAGCGCTCAAGGAAGCGGACGAGATGAAGAGCGCGCTCATGGCGTCGATCTCGCACGATCTGAAGACACCGCTTGCCAGCATCAAGACGGCGGTATCCAGCCTCCTTGACAAGGGTGTGACGTGGTCACCGGCGGACGCGGAAGAGTTCTTGCGCACGATCGACTCCGAGGCGGACCGGCTCAATCGCTTGCTCAGCGATATCCTTGAATTGAACCGATTGGAGGCGGGCGCGATTCACGTCTCGATGCGGCAGCTCAACGCCGCCGATCTTCTCGTGGAGGCGAGGAACCGCACCTTGCTGGCCACTGCCGGACGGCGTGTCGTCATCGACGCCGAGGGCGACCTTACGGTGCGCGGAGACGAATCGTTGCTTGTACAGGCGCTTGTGAACCTGATCCACAACGCGGCGAACTACTCGACGCCGGGCGGCAGCATCACACTGAGTGCTGTCCGCAAGGACGCCGCGGCGGAGTTGGCTGTCGGCGACGAAGGTCCCGGCCTTGCGCCGGCCGACCTCCCGAAGGTGTTCGAGCGCTTCTATCGTGGCGGCGGCACCGGCAGGCGGACGAAGGGCAGCGGACTGGGGCTCGCGATCGTCAAAGGCTTTGTCAACCTCTGTGGCGGGACCGTCGGTGTGGAGAACTCGCCCCGGGGCGCGCGGTTTGTGATCACGTTGCCATTGGACGCCGCCGCGACGCAATCGGCGGCCGCGAGATGAGCGCACCACGCATCCTGGTTGTTGACGACGAACCGCAACTCCGCCGGGCCGTCCGCCTCTCGCTGGAAGGGCATGGCTACGATGTGCGGGAAGCGGACGACGGCGCGTCCGCCCTGAAAGAGTTCGAGGCGTTCCGGCCGGATGTGGTGCTTCTCGATCTGATGTTGCCCGACATGAGCGGCGTGGATGTCTGTCGCGAACTGCGGACATCGTACGATACGCCAATCGTCGTGCTGTCCGTGGTTGGTGATGAGGGGAGCAAGGTCGCCGCGCTGGATGCGGGCGCGGACGACTACCTCACCAAGCCGTTCGGGATCGATGAGCTGCTCGCGAGGATTCGCGTCGCGCTGAGGCGTGGAAGCGCGACGCGAGCGCAGCGGCCGGTCGTCAGCGTCGAGGATCTGACGATCGACCTGGAGCACCGGACGGTGACGCTGGGCGGCAACGAGCTGCGCTTGACGCCAACCGAATACAGCCTGTTGAAATACCTGGCGACGAATGCGGGCAAGATGCTCACGCACCCGATGATCCTGCGTGCTGTCTGGGGCATGGAGTACGCCGACGACACGCATGTGCTCCGTACCTATGTGAACCAGCTGCGCGCCAAGTTGCACGACGACCCCGTCCACCCCCGCTTCATCCGCACCGAGTCCGGCATTGGCTACCGCTTCCGCGAACCGGATCCCGTTCCCTGACAACTCCCGTATTTCGCTGGCCCGTTTCCTGACACCTGCCGTACGTCGCCGGGCGTAGGCTCATGGTGGAGGTGCGAGATGACTAGTATCGCCAACCCGGACCGCACGAGTGACGCCGAAATTGGGGGCGTGCTGCCGCACGACGAGTGGCACGGTCCGCTCGAACGGAGGACTGTACCGCGTCCGCTCGCGCCGTCGTTCGGCTGGCGCGAGCATGCAGGACAGGGACTCGCGGTCATCAATCCACTGAGTTACGGCGTGACGAACGAAGGAATTGTTCAGGCGCCGGGCCAGTCGGCCTTTCTTGACGCGATGGGGTCGGGGTTCGATTTCGTCACGTACGATCAGCGTGGCAGCGGCGAGTCAGCGAGTGCCGGCGCATCGACGGACTGGGAGGAACTCGGCGCCGATCTCTGGCAAGTGGCCGATGCCGCCGGCATAGAGCGCGCCGTGCTGTACGGGGTCGCGGACGCCGGCTACACCATTGCGCACGCTGCCGCACTGCAACCGGAACGCGTGCTGGGTCTGATCTTCAACTTCGTCCCGCCCAAATTCGCGGTCGATGAGCAATGCGGCGTTGGGCTTCCGCGCGAGCTGGTGGCGCGCTGGTTCGAACAACCATCGGAGGGAGGCGCCGGGAATCCGCTGCAGATGCTCGAGGATTTCGGCGTCGATGAGGGTGATGCCCGCGCCCTCGCCGGCACATGGATGGCATCTTCGCCACCGGAGGCCGCGCAGCGGCGCCGCGACCTGATCTTGCGTGCCGACATCCGAGAGCTGCTGGCGACGATCGATCGGCCGGCGCTCGTCCTGCAACCGAAGCGCAACGAGCTCTTTCATGGATGGGGGGATGCCATGGCCGCGGTGCTCCCGCACGCCCGCGTCGTCTATCCGGTGCGCGGGATCGAAGCCGTTGGCGCCATCCACGCATTTCTTTCCGTGCTGACGTCCGATATCGGGCGCGAAGCCAGCCGGCTGTCACCGGAGCTTTCAGCCACGGTGGCGTCGAGCGAGCAGTCGGTCGGCGCGCTGCAGCGGATCGCCGTCGCGGTGGACGATGACGTCGCTTCGGGGCGCGCGGTCGAGTTCGCCTGCCGCCTGGGCGAGGCGCAAAAGGCCGAGATCATCCTCATTCATGTCATCGAGGTGCCGTACTCGCTACCACTCGAGCGGCCACCCGATGAGGCGCTGCGGCGCGGCGAACGCGCGCTCGATGTTGGTAAGGCGATTGTGGAACGCCACCGGCTCGCGTCGTGTAAGCCGCGACTGGTGATGGGACGCTCCGTGGCCGGATCCGTGGTCCGCACGGCGGAATCGGAGGCGGCAGACTTGATCATCGTGTCGGACTCCGAAGATCCACGCCACGCGACGGGCAGCACGTCCGTGGTTTCGGAAGTGCTGCGCCGGGCGCCCGGCAAAGTGCTGGTGAATTCCGCGAGGCTCGGATGAACATCGGCAGCATGGCGGTCTGGCGGCGGCCGTTCGGGAAGCCGTTGAAGCGGACGGACCTGCCTCACCAGGTCCTGGCCAAGAAGTACGCGCTGCCCGTGTTCGCCAGCGACGCGCTCTCTTCGGTCGCGTACGCCACGGAAGAGATTTTGAAAGTCCTCGCGCTTGCGGGGGCGGCCTACTTCTTTCACTCCTTCTGGATTTCGCTGCTGATCACCGGCATGCTGGTGATTCTGCTGTTGAGCTACCGTCAGACGATCTTCGCGTATCCGAACGGCGGTGGGGCGTACATTGTCGCGCGCGACAACATCGGCGAGGGCGTCGCGCAGGTGGCCGGGGCGGCGTTGCTGGTCGACTACATCCTCACGGTCTCTGTGAGCATCGCTGCCGGCGTCGCCAACTTCGCGAGCGGGCTGCACCAGTTCCTGCCGGCGGTGCCGGAGTCCACCGCCAACGAGCGGGTCGTCGCAAGCCTCGCCGTGCTCGGGTTCATGTGGTACGTGAACAAGCGCGGCGTGCGCGAGTCCGGCAAGGCGTTTGCGGCGCCTACGTACTTCTTCCTCACCGTGACGATCTTCATGCTCGGCGTTGGCCTGTTCAAGTACTTGACCGGCACGCTGAACGACGTGCAGGGCGTGCGCGACGTGATCTCGGCCAACAAGGGGCTGACGTTGTTTCTGCTCCTGCGGGCGTTCGCGAGTGGAAGTACCGCTGCCACCGGCGTCGAGGCGATCAGCAACGGGATCACGGCGTTCGAGGAGCCCAAGTCGAAAAACGCCGCCACCGTGCTGTTCTGGCTGATCGCCTTCCTGGGTGTGATGTTTGTGGGCATTACGCTGCTCGCACTGGGTACGCACGCCCAGCCGAGTACCTCCGAGACCGTCATCTCGCAGCTCGGTCGCACGGTGTTCAGCGCACATTCGCCGTTCTATGTGGCCGTCATCTTTGGCACGGCGGGCGTCCTAGTGATGGCCGCGAACACCTCGTTCGCGGACTTCCCCCGGCTTGCGGCGCTCCACGCCGCCGATGGCTTCTTGCCGCGGTGGATGACCGACCGCGACAACCGCCTGGTGTACGGCATCGGCGTGACGGTGCTGTCCGTCGCGTCCGGTTTGCTCATCGTGCTGTTCCAGGCGGACGTGTCGCAGCTCATCCCGCTCTATGCGATCGGCGTGTTTCTTTCGTTCTCCATCAGCCAGAGCGGCATGGTCATCCGCTGGCTGAAGACCTCCAAGCTCAGTCCGGGCGAGAAGCTTCCCAGCTACTCTCCTGAAGGTGCGCTCGTGACGACGCTCGAGCACGACCGGCACTGGCATCTGAAGATCGCGATCAACGCGCTAGGCGCCGTGGTCACGGGGGTCGTCGCGGTGATCTTCGCGTTCGCGAAGTTCACGGAAGGCGCATGGGTCACGGTGATCCTCGTGCCGACGCTCGTGTTCATCTTCTTCCGCATCCACCATCACTACAAGTCCGTGAAGGACGACCTCGCGCTCGAAGATGCGGAGATCGAGGGATATATGGAGACTCCCGTCAAGCGCATCCGGCTGCTGGCGGTGGCGGGGCTCGACCGGCACAGCCTGCCGGCGTTGAAGGAGATGCTCCAGACCGGGAGCCGCAACGTGGTCCAGGAGGCCGTGCACATCGATACCGGCCAGCACTCGTCGGAGGTGTTGAAGGAGCGGTGGGCCGAACACGGCTTCGACGCGATGGGGCTTCCGCTCGTCAGCCTGCACAGCGAGTTCGGCGGCGGGAACGTCGTCGGCGACCTCGTGGATTACGTGCGAGGCATGCTGCTCGTCGATCCAGATATTCAGATCGAGATGGTGATCCCGGAGTGGACGGCGCCGACGAGTTGGTGGCAGTGGCCCATCGTGCGTGGGCTCCACCACATGACGGGCACGCGGCTGAAGTTCGCGCTGTTGAACGAAAGCCGGGTGACGGTGACGAACTACCGCTACGTGCTCGGGCGCCGCGCCACGACCACGAAGGCCTGAGCCGCGCGGAGGTGCGGCCTCGCGAGCGGGGCCTGGATCCGTCGCCGCGACCAACGTCACGTCACTCCGCTCCCCGCGATACCAGTGGCCGAGCACGCCGCATCTGATGGATGAACGTGTCCGTGCGGGCGTATCCGGGGCGATGCGCTAGGCTTCACGGTGAGTTTCGAGCGGTACCACGAGGCTGTGGATTACCTGCAGCGACGGCTGTGGCACGAGTTGCCGATCGTGCCCGTCGAGCGCGCGTTGCAGGCGCGCATTCGTCACGTGCTCGCGCATTTCGGCAACCCGCACACGGCGATGCCGGTGGTGCATGTCGGCGGCAGCGCCGGCAAGGGGTCGACGGCGACGATGATCGCGTCGATCCTGCAAGCCGCGGGCCTTCGCACCGGGCTGTACACGTCGCCGCACCTGCAGACGTTTATCGAGCGCGCCGCCGTCGACGGCAGGCTCATCGCGCCGGACGAGTTCGCCGAGACGGTGCTCGGGCTCGATCCGCTCGTGCGGCAGATGCACCTGGATGTGCTGGATGGCGCCGGGTACGGGCGGCCATCGCTGGTGGAGGTGGCGTTCGCGGCGGGCATGCGGCACCTGGCGCGCGAGCGCTGCGACGCGGCGGTCATCGAGGTGGGGCTGGGCGGCCGCACGGACTGCACGAACGTGTTCGATGAGAAGCCGGTCACCGTGCTGACGAACGTCGAGTTCGAGCATCGTGAGCGGCTGGGATGGACGCTGGCGTCGATCGCGCGCGAGAAGTCGGCGCTGATCCGGGGGCGCGAGATTGTGGTTGCCGGGTCGCTGCGCCGGGAGGCGCTGGCGGTCGCTGAAGCACGCTGCGCGGAGACGGGCGCGACGCTGTGGCGGCTGGGGCGCGAGATCCGCGTGGTACGGCGTGGCGACGTGTTCGACGTGCGGACGCCGCGCGGCACAGTACGCGAGCTGCGCGTGTCGCTTGCGGGCGATCATCAGGTGACGAACGCGGCGCTGGCCGTCGCGGCGGCGGTAGCGTTTGACGGCGATGCCGGGCGTATCGGTGAGAGCGCCATGCGTTGCGGCCTCGCGTCGGTACGACTGAGCGCGCGGCTCGAGTGCATGCAGGAGTCGCCGCGTGTGCTGCTGGACTCAGCGCACAATCCGATGGAGGCGCAACACCTGGCGCGGACGCTGCGCAATGATGTTCTGGTCCCCGGCGGACCGTTGCATCTCGTCTGCGGGATCCTCGCTGACAAAGATCAGGCATCGATGGTGCGGGCGCTTGCGGCGGTGGCGACGCGGGTGACCGTGACGCAGCCGCCGCTCGTCGAGCGGGCTGGCGACCCCGCGACGATGCTGGCGCAGTTCGGGAAGGCGCTGGGCGCCGGTGCGGTGACGTTCGAGGCGGATCCGCACCGCGCCATTGAGGGCGCGATTGCCGGCGCAGCGCCGGACGAGGTCGTATGTGTGACCGGGTCGATGTTCCTGGTCGGGGCGGTGCGCGGGCGCTGGGTGCCCGAGGATCGGATTCTTCAAGCGCGGTCGGCGGCGATGTAGGTGGGGCCTCACCTCAGGCCTGTCTCCTCAGGCGACTCTCCGATCGGCACCTCCTCTCCACATTGTGGAGAGGAGCCAATGCGGAGATGGTCGCGGGACGGTGGAAGTCTGGTGCTTGCTCATGTGTGCGGCGGGCGCTGTAGCGGCATAACGTTGAGTGCGCGATCATCTCGTGAGGTGAACGGCGAAAGGATGCGAGCATGGACTTCTTTGAGGTAGCGAACACACAGCGGGCGATGCGGCGGCTGCACAGCGATCCGATCGCCGATGAGGACCTGTGGACGATCCTTGACGCGGCGACGAAGGCGCCGAACGGCGGCAACCGGCAGCCGTGGAACTTCGTCGTGATCCGTGATGCCGCGTCGAAGACAAAGATCGCGGCGTGGTACCTGGAGGCGTGGAACAAGGCGTACGGCGGCGGCATCCGCGATGCGATGCTCGCGGACGCGAACATGTCGAAGACCTGGAAGTCGGCGGACTACCTGGCGAATCACATGGCCGAGGTGCCGGTGCTTGTGCTGGCGACAATCAAGAAGGACATGGTCGCCATCGGGCCGACGCTGGGCGCATCGATCTACCCGGCGGTGCAGAACCTGATGCTGGCGGCGCGCGCCATCGGGCTGGGGACGGCGCTGACGACGTTGCACAAGATGCACGAGGCGGACGTCAAGCAACTGCTGGGGATCCCGGATGACGTCGAGACGATGGCGCTGATCCCGGTGGGCCGCCCGAAGGGGCAGTTCGGGCCGGTGAACCGGATGCCCGCCGAAAAGGTGGTCTACTGGGACGGCTGGGGGCAGCGCCGGGAGCGCTGAGCGAGCCGGTATGCGCTTGCATCGTACATAGGTTGTGAGGAGGCGGAGAGGATAGGCGGAGGTATGACCCGTCCGTATCGGTTGGGGAAGCGTGCCGTTCAGGCGACGGAGACGCGCCAGCGCATCATCGATGCCGCGCGCGACCTGATCGTCGAAGCTGGCGTGCGCGATACGAGTCTCGATGCCGTCGCGCGGCGCGCCGGTACGACGCGCACCACGATCTACCAGCAGTTCGGTTCGCGCGAGGAATTGCTGCTGGTGGTCCTGAACGATGCGCTGGACCGCGCCGATGTGCGCGATGTGCGCAAGGCGCTGCAGCATCGCGACGCGGCGCAGGCGATGCGCCGGATGATCCGGGCGTCGTGCCGCTTCTGGGCCGGTGAGCGGGCGCTGTTCGCGCAGGTCAAGGGGCTGGCTGCGATCGATGACGCGATGGCGGCCGTGAACGCGAACAAGGAAGCTGTGCGTCGCGGCCACCTCACCAACCTGGTGGGGCGTCTCGCCGCGCAGGGGTGTCTGCGTGCGGGCTGCTCCGAACGGAAGGCGCTGGACACGCTGCTGTTCCTGACGAGCTTCGAGACGCTCGACCAACTGCACGGGCGTAGCGGTATCCCGGTCGATGCGACGGCGTCGATGCTGACGGATCTTGCCGAGCGGACGCTGCTCGCGTAGCGCAGACCTCACCTCCGCGCTTCGCGCTGGTCCTCTCCGCCCGGCGGAGAGGATGGATAACCCCGGCAGGCGGCGTCGGCCCGCCCGTGGGGCACCCTCTCCCACAAGGGGAGAGGGATGCGTTTCGATTGTTGCGCCGGGGGATGGTGGCCATCGGGCCCCCTTTTCCGAATGACAGGGCACGCACTGGCACGCGATTCCTAGCAGTGATTCCGCGAGCGGGGCGGATTCGCTAGGATCAGCGCGCGCCGCCCTATCGCCGCTATTCGCGGGCGGCTCTCCGAGGCTAACGAGCATGTCGCTGGTCGTACAGAAGTACGGTGGCTCCTCCGTGGCGTCCGCCGAGAAGATCAAGAGCGTCGCGGCGCGCATCAAGCGCCGGGCCGATACAGGCGATCGCGTCGTCGCGGTCGTATCGGCGATGGGCGACACGACGGACGAACTGATCGCGCTGGCGAAGCAGATCTCCGACCATCCGCAAGCACGCGAGATGGACGTGCTGCTGAGCACGGGCGAGACGCAGTCGAGCGCGCTGATGGTGATGGCGCTGCACGCGCTGGGCGTCGAGGCGATCAGCCTCTCGGGTGCGCAGGCGGGCATGCGCACCGACTCGGTGCACCGCAGCGCGCGCATCCTGGCGATCGAGCCGACACGGCTTCGTGACGAGCTGGAGCGCGGGCGCGTGGTGATCGTCGCGGGGTTCCAGGGGCTGACGGAGGAGATGGACGTCGCGACGATCGGGCGCGGCGGGTCGGACACGACGGCGGTCGCGTTCGCCGCGGCGCTGGACGCGCGCTGCGAGATCTACACCGATGTCGAGGGCGTGTACACCGCCGACCCGCGTGTTGTGCCGGACGCCCGCAAGCTGAAGGACATCTCGTACGAAGAGATGCTGGAACTGGCGAGCAAGGGCGCGAAGGTGATGGCGCCGCGCGCGGTAGAGCTGGGCTCCGTCTACAACATCGCGATCCTCGTCGCGCACAGTACGAAAGACGCACCGGGTACGCTGATTCACGGAGGCGCGGACATGGAAGGCTTCAATCGAGTACGCGGCATCGCGCACGATATGGACGTCGCGAAGATCACGCTGCGCCATGTGCCCGACCGGCCGGGCGTGGCGGCCGAGATCTTCCAACCACTCGCCGATGCGCACCTGAGCGTCGACACGATCGTGCAGAACGCGAGCGAGGACAATCTCACCGACCTGACGTTCACGCTGGCGAAGGGCGACCTGCCGCGCGCGCTGCCGCACGTCAACGAGATCGCCAAGCGCATCGGCGCGAAAGAGGTCGTCGCGGACGAGCGGATGGGCAAGGTGAGCATCGTCGGCACCGGCATCCAGAGCGCGCCGGGCTACGCTGCCCGCATGTTCCGCACGCTGTCCGACGCCGGCATCAACATCGAGATCATCTCGACCAGCGAGATCCGCATCACGTGCATCGTGCCGGAAGATCGCGTGGCCGATGCGGTGCGCGCGCTGCACACGGCGTTCGAGCTGGAGAAGGACGCGCTGTAGGGGTGGCGTCGGTCGCCGGCCGTTCGTCGCTGGTCGTCAGGGTTGTTCAACGTGGAGCCGTTGAGGGCGCAACGATGTTTGGGTCGAGTAACTCGAACTCCGGCGGCGATGTTCCGTTTCATCGCCGACCGATCGGCGGACCACACCACAGCCCGGAATGCTCAGCCTCCGCAGCGTGAGGAGGGCTTGCCGGCGCCCGAAGTGGTCAGCCAGCGCACATCGCTAACGTGTAGTAGCATTGGGTTATGTCCAACGAACCCGTAGGCGTCCTGATCATCGGCGCTGGCGCCTCCGGGGCCGCGTTCGCCTGGCGCATCGCAGATCTCGGCACCAGCGTCCTCTGCATAGAGCAGGGGCCGTGGGTGAAACAGTCCGAGTACCCCACAAACTTCATCGATTGGGAATCGCGCAGCATGGGGCCGTTCGCCACCAGCCCCAATATTCGCAAGCTCCCCGCCGACTACCCCGTCAACGAACAGGACTCCGCTATCTCGCCGCTCATGTACAACGCCGTCGGCGGCAGCACGATCCTGTGGGCCGGCCACTTCCCGCGCTTCACGCCGCGCGACTTCCGCGTGAAGAGCGATGACGGCGTCGCAGACGACTGGCCGATCGACTACGACACGCTCGAGCCCTTCTTCGCCATCAACGACCGGATGATGGGCGTCTCCGGCCTCGCCGGCGATCCTGCGTATCCGTATCACGAGCCGACGATGCCGCCGCTGCCGCTCGGCAAGAGCGGCAACACGCTCGCGGCCGGCTTCGAGAAGCTCGGCTGGCACTGGTGGCCGTCCGACAGCGCGGTCACGTCGGAGGAGTACGAAGGCCGCGCGCCGTGCATCAACCTCGGCTCGTGCATCAGCGGCTGCGCGCAGGGTGCGAAGGCCAGCACCGACATCACCTACTGGCCGGCCGCCCAGCGCAGGGGCGTGCAGATCCGGACCGGCTGCCGCGTGAAGGAGATCACGGTAGGTCCCGACGGGATGGCGGACGGCGTCTTCTACTACGACGAAGACGGCACACTGCAGGAACAGAAGGCGGATATCGTCGTGCTCGCGGCCAATGGCATCGGCACGCCGCGGCTGCTACTCAACTCGAAGAGCCCGCGGCACCCCGACGGCCTGGCGAACAGCAGCGGCCTCGTCGGCAAGAACCTCATGTTCCACCCCTACGCGGCGATTCTCGGCATCTTCGACGAAGAGCTCGGCGGCCGCCGCGGGCCGACCGGCTGCTCGCTGTGGAGCCACGAGTTCTACAACACGGATGCGTCGCGCGGTTTCGTACGCGGCTACTCGTTCGAGGCGGTGCGTGGCTTCGCTCCGGCGCAGACCGCCCTCTGGGGCATGGCCCGCGGGATGGTTCCCTGGGGCGAGGACCACCACCGGGCCTACGCCCGGATCTACAATCGCACCACCGGCCTGCTCGCCATCACCGAGGATCTGCCGGAAGAAACGAACACCGTGACGCTCGACCCGGAGTTGACGGACAGCAACGGCATTCCGGCGCCGAAGATCACCTACAAACTGAGCGACAACAGCCAGAAGATGCTGTCCCACGCGATCGAGCGCGCGAAGGAGGCGCTCACGGCCGCCGGCGCCGTCGAAACGTTGTCCGAGCCGCTGATGAGCAACGCCGGCTGGCACCTGATGGGCACCGCGCGCATGGGTAGAGACCCGAAGACCTCCGTCGTTAACGAGTGGGGCCGCGCCCACGACGTCAAGAACCTCTTCATCATTGATGGGAGCATTTTCGTCACCGCCGGCGGCGTCAATCCCACGTCGACCATCCAGGCGCTCGCGCTTTACGTGGCAGACAGCATCAAGAAGAACATCGAGACACTGTTCGACTGACCATGCACGACACACCCACACCGCTGCGCGACTCCACCTTCATGCAGGCGTTCCTCGACGTGGTGATCCCGCCGAGCGGCGACGGCAAGTTGCCAGGCGCGGCCAGCCTCGACCTCGCCTCCGACATGGCCAGCAGGATCGAGGCAGATCCCGCGCTCGGACCGTTCATCCAGGCGGGGGTCCAGGCCGTGCATGACGCGGCACTCGCGCGGGATCGGGCGGGCCTTTCGGGGCTTTCGCCGCAGGCTCGGGTTGAGGTCGTCGAGGCGCAACTGGCGGCGCATCCGATGCTCATGCTCGGCATGGGACTGCACCTCTATCCGGCGTACTACCAGCACCCCCGCGTCCTCGCAGGTCTCGGCGAACCTCCGCGTCCTCCCTTCCCGGAGGGCTACGCGCTCGAACCGACCGACCCCGCCCTGATGCAAAAGCTCTTGGACCGCCGCCGCGCATAGTCGCATGTTGGCCTCACTCCGGCCTTCGGCCACCTCTCTCCACAATGTGGAGAGAGGCCAATCCGAGACGCTGTTGCTTAGCGGTGAACCGTCCCAGAGACCTCTGCGCTTTGTGGCTTGGCGGCCATCCATCTGTGTCCATCTGTGAAATCTGTGGACAACCGACGACCGGCGACCGAACCGCTACACTCAGCGCATGACGTTCGATGCGGCGCTGGCGCTGCGGATGATCACGAACTCGCGGCTGCGGACGGCGCAGGGCTGGGGCGAGTATCGCGATCTGCGGGGCGCCTTATGCGTCACATCGGATGCGCCGATCGCTGCGCTCAACTGCCTTGGCGATTTCGGTACTGACGAGCGCAGCGTCGAGTCGTTGCTCGATATCGGCTTTGCGCTGTTGCGCGCGTTCGACTGCGCGCCCGCCGCGGAGCTGACGCCGCTCGACCGCCCGGCGGCGGTTGCGGAGCATCTGCTCCGGCGCGGGCTGATCATCGAGAGCCGCCGGAGCTGGATGGCGTTCCGCAGCGATGCCGCATCGATCGCGACGAACCGGGACGTCGAGGTGCGCGTTGCGGAGCCCGACGACGCTCGCACATTCGCGGCGATCCACGGCGGCTCGGAGTCGTGGGTGAAGCGGCTATCGCTCTCGACGACGCTGACGGGCATGCTGGAGCCGGGCAACACGTTCTATCTCGCCTGTATCGACGGGCAGCCGGTCGCGACGTTGCATCTGCTGCGCGACGGGACGACGGCCGGCATCTACGCCGTCGGCACGATGAAGGCGCATCGCCGGCGCGGTGTCAGCTCGACGCTGATGGCGCGCGCGATCAGTGACGCGCGCGCGGCGGGCTGCGATGTCGTGGGCCTCAGCACCGAAGGAGGCGGCTACGCGGAGGGGCTGTACGCGAAGATGGGGTTCGAGCGGGCGTTCGAGTCGCAGTTGTGGGTGGCGGCGGGGAGGGTGTAGTCACATCACCAGCGCGTCAAGCGACCATGCGCAGGACTGACGAGGGTCGTATCATGGGTGAAGAACGGGAGGACGCACATGAAGTTCACGCGCATTACGACGGATCCAGCCCAGATGGGCGGCGCGCCGTGCATTCGTGGCCTGCGTGTTCCCGTCGCGACGATTGTTGGCATGGTCGCGGAGGGGATGGCGGAGGCCGAGATCATCGCGGCGTATCCCGACATCCAGCCGGACGACATCCGCGAGGCGCTCCGCTACGCCGCAGAGGCCGTGCGGGAACGTGAACTACCGCTGACGAGGCCGTGAGGTTTCTCATCGACAACGCGATCTCGCCCAGGATCGCTGAGGGACTTCGTGCGGCTGGCCACGATGCGGTGCACATTCGTGAGTATGGGATGCAGGCCGCACCTGACGAGGCGGTCTTTGCGCGAGCGGCAGCCGAGCACCGAGTATTGATCTCCGCTGATACGGACTTCGGCACGTTGCTGGCAGCGAGAAACGAGCGCGAACCGTCGGTCATACTCTTCCGCCGCGAATCAGCGCGACGTCCCGATCAACAAATCGCTACGCTGCTGGTCAATCTAGCCGCTCTTGAGGATGCGCTCGAAGGCGGCTGCATCGCGGTCCTGGAAGGAAGCCGCATCAGGGTGCGATCGCTGCCGATCTCGGAATCAGACGACGCGTAGCAGCGGCTCGGATGAACGCCCCACCCTCTCGTCCTGGGGCGATCCGTCCTCGAAGTGTTGGATAGCCATACTTTGGGCGACTGCGACAAGGCCGCCGAGCCGGCGGTCTTATTATCGTACCTAGTGTAGTGCTTCTCAATCACCGTTAGTTATGGTAGACTGCCGTCATGAGGACGAGCAGGAGCATTATCGTACCAAGTGCGGATAGAACGGAACTGGAGCGGCTCGTACGCGCACGCAACACCCCGCAGAAAGTCGTCTTGCGGGGACGGATTGTGCTCATGAGCGGGAGGGGTGTTTCGACGAGCGAGGTGATGGCGGTGCTGGACACGACGACGCCAACGATCACGCGCTGGCGCAGTCGCTACGAGGCGGACGGCTTGCCAGGGTTGCTGCGCGATGCGGGCCGGCCGGGGCGCAAACCGAGCCTGAGCGCGGCGACCGTGGCCGGCGTCGTGGAGTTGACCTTGCGAGAGAAGCCGCCGAGCGCCACGCACTGGAGTACGCGCAGCATGGCTGCGATCGCCGGCATCAGCGATACGAGTGTACAGCGGATCTGGAAAGCGCATGGACTCCAACCGCACCGGGTCGAGACCTTCAAGCTTTCCCGTGATCCGCAGTTCGTTGAGAAGCTCCAGGACGTGGTGGCGCTCTATGCCGATCCGCCCAAGAAGGCGATGGTCTTCTCCGTAGACGAGAAGAGCCAGATTCAGGCGCTCGATCGGACGCAGCCTGGGCTGCCGATGAAGCGCGGGCGAGCGGGGACGATGACGCACGACTACAAGCGTCACGGCACGACGACGCTCTTCGCCGCCCTCAACGTGCTCACCGGCGACGTCATTGGGGAGTGCATGCCACGCCATCGCCACGACGAGTTTCTCGCTTTCCTGAAGACGATCGATCGTGAGACGCCGAGCGATCTCGACCTGCACTTGATCGTGGACAACTATGCGACGCACAAGCATGCCACCGTCGAGCGCTGGCTCATCCAGCACCCGCGCTTTCATCTGCATTTCACACCCACGTCGGCATCGTGGCTGAACCTTGTTGAACGCTTCTTCGGCGAGATCACTCAAAAGCGCATCCGCCGCGGCGTCTTCAAAAGCGTCAAAGACCTGGAGACGGCGATCCGTGACTACCTCGACCAGCGCAACCGCGACCCCAAGCCCTTCGTCTGGACCGCCTCCGTCCAAACGATCCTCGATAAGGTGCGCAGAGCTAACGAAGCGTTGGAAGCACTACACTAGCGCACGCATTGAAATATGGGCACCGAGCGGAAGCCACATGTTAGCCAACCAGCACAACCGGGCCGCTCTTTGACCCGGTGCGGGAACGCCGATACGCTCTGGCCGAGACCACCCCACGCTAGAACGAGGCCACGAACATGGATTTTCAGCTTTCGGAAGAACATCGCCTGATCCAGGAGACGGCGCGGCGCATCGCGAAGGAGAAGATCGCGCCGCGGGCCGCCGAACTGGACGAGACGGGCGAGTATCCGCACGACATCTTCGCCGCCTTCAAAGAGACGGGGCTGACCGGGCTGACGATCCCGCAGCAGTACGGCGGCAGCGGCGCCGGCATGCTGGCGCTGGCACTGGCGGTCGAGGAGGTCGCGAAGTACTGCTGCGCATCGGGGCTGATGCTGCTGCTCTCGGCGCTGCCGTCCCAGCCGGTGATGCTCGGCGGCGACGAGCGGCAGAAGAAGTGGATCGGCGAGGGCATAGCCAGCGGCGACATGAAGGGCGCCTTCTGCCTCACCGAGCCGAACGTCGGCTCCGACGCCGGCAACCTCGAGACGCGCGCGGTGCGCGACGGCGACGACTACATCCTGAACGGCGAGAAGATGTACATCTCCGGCGGCACCGTGGCGGACTACGCGATCGTGTTCGCGCGGACGAATGGCACGCCGGGGCCGAAGGGCATCAGCGGGTTCATCGTGCCGACGAAGACGCCCGGCTTCCGCGTGGCCGGGCAGGACCGCAAGATGGGCGTGCGCGGCGTGCCGACGGCGGACATCGTGATGGAGGACTGCCGCGTGCCGCGCGAGAACCTCGTAGGCGGCGTCGAGGGGCAGGGGTTCAACCACGCGATGCTGACGCTGAACTCGTGCCGCCCCGTCGTCGGCGCGCGCGGCGTCGGCCTGGCGGAAGGGGCGATGACGTACGCGCTGGAGTTCGCGCGCAACCGCATGGCGTTCGGCAAGCCGATCGCCGAGCTGCAGGCGATCCAATTCATGTTCGCCGACATGGCCATCCAGATCGAAGCGGCGCGCATGCTCGTGTACCAGGGCGCCTGGCGCGTCGATCAGGGGCTGTTCGGGCGCGAGCACGCGGTGTACCTGTCGATCGCGAAGGCGCACGCCACCGAGACCGCCGTAAAGGTCTCGAGCGACGCGCTCCAGATACTCGGCGCGCAGGGCTACATGATGGACCACCCGCTGGAGCGCCACTACCGCGACGCCCGCCAGCTGATGATCGTCGAAGGCACCAGCCAGATCCAGCGCGTCGTGATCTCCCGCGCACTGCTCGACCGGCAGTTGGTGTATCCGTAACTGGTCGTAGGTCGCTGGCCTACTTCTTGCGCCGCCGACGCTTGCTTGGCGTCGCGGCACTCGCGGCTTCGAGCCCGAGTGCGACCCAGCGCTGTAGTGCGGCGCCTCGGGCGATGCCGGCGGGTGCGACGTACACCATGCCCGTCATGGTACGGCCGGTGAAATCCATTTCGCGAGCGTGTGGGCGCTTGAGCGATTCGGCGTAGCGCTCGGCGCCTGATCGCACGACCAACTCGTCGCCAAGAACGCCGACGCACATCTTGCCATCGAGAAGGAATGCAAGACCGCCGAACATCCTACGCTCGCTGATCCCGCCGCGGCCATCGAGCGCTGCACGCACACGTTCCGCCAGCCGTTCGTTGAATGCCATCAATGATTCCTAACGCGGGAATCCTTTTCCGCCCTGGATGCCGTTCAACGCGCATATCTCGCCCCAGTGTGACAGCACATGCCCGAGAACACCCGCTCCGAGAACCCACCCGCGCGTCTTTTGACCGAAGCCGAACGCAGAGAGATCCACCGTCGCGTCAAGATCTTCGGGCGTCAGCGAGGCCACGTAGCCATCGGTCGCGCTCGCGACGGCGGCGCCGTATCGCCTGACGGCGGGCAGATCGATCCGCACGCGAGCGGCCCAGGCGCTCCAGTCTCCGCCCTCTGGCGGCGGCTCGCTCAAGCCAGTCTTACCCGCCCAGCCCGCTGCAAAGAGCGGCGCAACTCCCCGGAGCAGCCCGTTGACGAATCCGTCTTCGCCGGTGACGAGGTGCGCGTATGTGGCACCGATGGGGTTGCATGCGCCCGGCATCGGTGCGTGAGCCCGTGCGGCGTCGACTTCGGACATCGTGCCTTCGAGGAACTCCCTCGACTGGCGGAGTTGGTCCCGCAGAAACTCGATCGTGTTCACAGCAGCTCCTTTCAGCTATCGAGCCAGCCTAGCCGCTGCGGGGCGGCGGTGTTAAGCCTTCGGGCGTCGATATATGCGGGGCTCCTGCCATCGTCGTGTCAGCATGGGCAGAGGTCGCGCGCGCCGGGCTTCGTTTTCGACTGACGCCGTGGCGAGCGGTAAACTCCGGCTTGTGAACTACAGACTACCCACTACAAACTACATACTCCCTCCATGCGCGTCGCACTGATCGGGCAGGCCCCCTTCGGCGAGCGGGTGCTCGTCGAGGGCACGAGCCAGATCCAGCGCGTCGTGATCTCCCGCGCACTACTCGATCGGCAGTTGGTGTATCCGTAATGGATTGGTTAGTCGTCGTCGGCGTGGTCGGGCTCTTCGGTGGCTGGCTTGCGATTATGGTCGTGTGGGGATTGACGGGCAGACGCTCCAAGGCTCGAATTGTGGGCATCAGCCCGTTCTACAAGCAGACCGCGCTGGAAGATGAAGAGGTCGTCATTTCCGAGCTTGGGGCTATCTGCCGCATCGCACGCGGTGCCGCATACCCGGGCATGCTCTTCTTTACCGACCGCAGCTTGATGTTCACTCCTGCCAGAAATTGGGACGCCCCCATTAGTGGGCGCATCGACTACACCACGATTACCGCCTGGTTCATCGAAAAGCGGCGCCAGCTCGGTATTGGGTCGATCGTCCCATTTCGATCGCCGGCCCTGGTCGTCATGACGTCCGACGCCAGAGAACACGTCTACTGGGCAGCGCCAGGCTACGACATCGTCAAGCCGGCGACTCAGGCGATGCCGTCGGCAGTGGCTGAGAATGCCGGGTCGGAGTTCAGAACATGAAAACGGCGAAGCAAAGGCTTTCCGAGCTGCTCGACCGCATGCCAGATGACGCATCCATGGACACACTGCTCTCAGAGATGCACTTCGTGGCGAGTGTGCTGCGCGGAGTTGAAGAGGCTGAGCGTGGCGAACTCGTCAGCCACGAGGAAGTGAAGGCGCGGCTGAAGAGGTGGCTCGAGTCTCACGAGCGCGGCAGCATCTCCGGCGTCTAGTCACTATCCACTAGTCACTATCCACTAGTGTCTCTGCACAGAGGTTTTGATCGGTTGCAGCGGTGGACCTAGCGCGGGAAGAAGCGCTGGGTCGAGGAGCAACTCGATCCTGCGCGCCCCGTGCCGGATACGGAGAATGAGTCGGGCCCGCAGCCGCCCGAACCCAGTCATATTCTCTGTGCAGAGACACTAGCAGGGTGCTGATAAAGGGGTGTCCACCAAATAACGATCCGTCAACTTAGGATCAGAATCGGATCCAGAGCGAGCCATAACACGTCCAGTATCGAGTTTTTCAGCACCCTGCTAGCCACTATTCCCTAGCCACTCCATACTCCCCCCATGCGCATCGCACTGATCGGGCAGGCGGCATTCGGCGAACGGGTATTCGCAGCACTCCGCGACGCGGGCGAAGACGTCGTTGCCGTCTCATCGATCACCGGTAAGCCGGAGCGCCCCGACCAACTGTGGGCCGCCGCGCAGGCGGCGGGCATCGCCTGCTTTCCGACGGGCAAGCTGAAGCAGCCGGACGTGCTCGACGCCTTCGCGGCGACGAAGCCTGACCTCGGCGTGATGGCGTTCGTGACGCACATCCTGCCGCAACGTGTGCTCGATCTGCCGCCGCTCGGCACGATCCAGTACCACCCGTCGCTGCTGCCACAGCACCGCGGCATCGCGGCGATGCACTGGGCGATCCGCATGGGCGAGCCGAAGACCGGCCTCAGCATCTTCTGGGTCGATGCCGGCATCGATACCGGGCCGCTGCTGCTGCAGCGCGAGGTCGAGATCGGGCCGGACGATACGGTCGGCTCGCTGTACTTCGACAAGCTGTTCGCGCTCGGCGTCGAGTCGCTCGTCGAGTCGGTGCGGCTGGTGCGCGAGGGCAAGGCGCCGCGCATCGTGCAGGACGAAGCGCAAATGACGTACGAGCCGCCGGCGGACGACGCGAACAGCGCGATCGCCTGGATGCGCCCCGCGCGCGAGGTCTACGACCTGATCCGCGGCAGCAACCCCTCACCCGGCGCGCACGCCATGCTCTACGCGACGAAAGTGCGCATCTTCGACGCGCGCCTCACGCCCGGCGAGACCGCAGCGGCGCCGGGCACGGTCCTGGCGTCAGAGGACGGCCGCATCGACATCGCGCTGCCCGGCGGCGTGCTGCACGCGCATCGATTGCAGCGCGAAGGCGGCAAGAAGCTGGCTGCGGCGGAGTTCGCGGCGGAGATGGGGGTTGTGGTGGGGGATGGGTTTGAGGATGGGGTGGCTCAACCGGCTTCCTGACGAAACTCCCTCGATATCGCGTTAACCTTTCGCCCGCCAACGGTGTTATGCAATAACAGGGCATCGATTGGAGGCGAGATATGGCGCGCATTGCCATGGTGATGACGGCAGTTGCGGTTGTCGTCGGCAGCATGCTTGTGGTCTCATCCCATCCGGCGCCGTCCGCCTACGGGTGCTCGCTGGCGCCATCTGATTTCGAGCGAGATACGCAGTCAGCGGCCTTTGTGGCACTGGTCGATGCCGTCGAGGTCGGTACCGCCGCAAACTCTCTGCCGCCCCTTCCCACCCCGACAGCGCGACCGATCTACGCGCCGCCCGTGACCGACACGCCCGTCGTGACGGCGACGCGCACACCCAGAGGCGCGAAGACGGCGACGCCAACCCAGACGGCCGTCCCCACATGGACGCCAGTCACGATGCCAACGCCGGAATCTCTAGCCGGAATCGGTGCGAAGCTCACGATCGTCACGCTCTACGCGGGCGAGGCGATGTCGCCGATCGTGATCGACGCCTCCGGGCGCGCGAGGTTCGCCCAGTATCTGCGCGAGCGCGAGGCGCTGCTGCCGATCAGGACGTCGTGTGATGGGATGCACCCGCTGGCATATGCGGCGGGCGCGCGCTATGTCGTGTTTGGCAACGAGGCCAACGGCGCATTCGCGACCGGCGTCCGGATCAATGTCGAAGGTGACGACGCGGTCTTCGGCACCGGCGGATTCTCGATGACGGAAGCGGCGTACCATCGCTACTTCGAAGGGCTGGCCGCAACCATCGAGCAGGGCTATGCGCAACTGACGGTCGAGCGCATGCCGCTCGCGACGTTGGCGCGGGCGATCCGGGCCGCCCGGCGTGGAGTGATCGTCCCGCCAGCGACCGGCAGCGCGGGATTGGCGAGCGGGCGGTGGTGATGCGACGCGCCATGCTGCTGCTCGTATCGTGCGTCGCACTCGTCACCCTTGCGGTCGCGCTGGGTGTGCGACTGCCGCCGGCGCGACCGGCGCTTGCGTGTACGGGCGGCGGAAGCGGGCTCGAAGATGCGGCGGGGAGGGCGCGGTACATTGTGCTTGGCGACGCGGTCGAGGTCGGCGATGCGGTGAATCGCGCGCCGACGATCGCGCCGACTGCGACACCGACCGCCACGGCGACGGTTCGTGCTGGAACGCCCGTTCCGACGCCGCCATCGCCGCCGCAAGGAAACCATCCGCCGTTCCCGGCGTACTCGACACCAGAAGGGTTCACGCTGGCAGGCCTTGGCGTGAGAATCCGAACCGTGCGAGCATACGCTGGGACGCCGCCGGATCCGCCGGCGCTGCTGCACATTGATGAAGAATTGCGGGCGGCGATCGAGCGGGAGATTCGCGGGTTTGAGACGGGCGGCGGCACATCAGACTGTGAACTGGCGAGGTTCACATTCAAGTTCGAGCAAGGTGCGCGATATCTCGTGTTCGCGGCCGATGAGCCGGGATTTGGTCTGTTGACCGTCTTCCGGATGAAGGTCGTGGGGAGTGACGTACTACTCCACGACCCACTTGCCACGAACTACGATTCCGGCGGGATTTATGTGAGTGCAGCCATGTATCGCCGATTTTTCTCAGGTGTTGCCGCGGAGATGGCTGAGTACGACAGCCGCACTATGCGCATCACGGCCGAACGCGTACCCCTGGTCTCCGTCCTGCGCGCGGTCGCGTACGTCCGTGGCGATGCATCGATCGCCCCGCCCGACACCGGCAGCGCCGGCCTCGCCAGCGGCCACCGATAGCTCAGAGCTAACCGCTGACCGACTGAAAGACCGAACGACCGAACGACTGAACGACTGAACGACCCGCTAAAACATCACCGACGGGCAGTACGTGCCGCGCGGCTCTTCGTACGGCCCGTACGTCATGAGGTTCATGACTTTGCGGTTGCGGTGGCCCGCGGCCAGCGCGCGGCGATACAGCGCACCCTGGCGCATCGCGATGTGGGCGTGCGCGTCGGGCGTGGCGGCGCCCATGCCGGCGAGCAGCGCCAGCATGTCGTCGTCGCTCTCGGCGACGCCGTGTCCGATCGCGGTGCCGATGATGTAGCCGGCGATGCGGCCGCGGTCGAGCACGAACGCCGGGAAGCCTGCGCCGGCGAGCGTCGCGTACTCGCCTTTGCGGCTGATGCGGTAGACGTCGCGGCAGAGGGCGTCCATGGCGTCGTAGTCGGCGGGCGTCGCGGGGCGAAAGGCGTCGTCGACGGGCCCGGCGCTCGAGAGCGTCAAGTAGGCGAGCGGCTCCTTCACGTCGAAGCCGAGCGATGCGTAGAGCGCGAGCGAGCGCATGTTGAAGGAGTCCTGGCAGAGCCGCACCGACTCGATGCCCTGCTGTTTCGCGTGATCGAGCGCATCTTGCATCAGCCGCTTGCCGATGCCTTCGCCCTGCGCCGCGAGGTCGACGGAGATCGGCCCGATGCCGGCGGCGTCGCCCCACATGTTCATGAAGTTCGATCCGCGCGGCGCATCGCCATCGAAGGCGGCGGTGCTGTACACGGTCTCCTGCTGCATGAGCAGACCGACGACGCCCTGCGCAATTGCGACGCTGTCGAAATCGGGCGGGAAGCCGTGCGATTCGGCGATGTCGCGGAACGCCTCATAGCAGATGCGGCCGAGTTCGGGGATGTGCTCGGGCTGCGGGCGGCGGAGGTCGATCGTCATGGCGCAGGATCCTTCGGTGCGGTCGTCGGTCGTCGGGGCGTGTGCGGTATTAGAGCGGGGTTGCGGCGTGGGGGCAATGTTGTTGGGGACGATCCACCAAGAGCACGAAGAGCACGAAGGTGGTTGGTTGGGGCGCTACGACCGGCGCCGGGCGATGCGACGCGGGCCACCGAGCGGGGTAGATCCTTCGCTTCGCTCAGAGCTTGTGAAGAAAGACCGATCCCGCTCGATTCGCGTCGCAACACAGATTCGAAATTCGGCCGATCGAACTCAGTTGCGGAATAAACTCACAACCTCTCAGGATGACAAGCATTGTGCGTGCGAACGAACTTGAAGCTCGGAACGCGTAGGGACGTACCTGAAGGTGCGTCCCTACGGCCTCGACCGGCGACGTGTGGCCGTGGTGCGAGCGAACGGTCGATCTGTCCCCTCTCCACGTCGTGGAGAGGGGTGGCCGAAGGCCGGGGTGAGGTGCGCGCCTGGCGCGATCCGTCAGCGGCGGCAGCGCGGCAGGCGGACAGGTCTGAAGACCTGTCCCTACGGTGTAAGAGATCTAGCGCCTCTATGCGAGCGGCTGCTCCGCCAGGCCCAGCGCGAGGTTCACGAGCGTGCGGACGGGGATGCCGCTAGAGCCTTTGACGAGGACGCCTTTGTTCGCGTCGGAGAAATCGACGCCGGCGATGTCGAGGTGCGCCCACGGGCGGTCGTCGACGAACTCCTTGAGGAAGAACGCCGCCGCGATTGACCCGGCGCCGCGCGCGCCACTGTTCTTGATGTCGGCGACTTGGCTCTTGTTCAGCTCCTTGTACTCGGCGAACATCGGCAGCCGCCAGCACTTTTCGCCGGCCATCTTCGACGCCGCATCGATGCGATCGACGAGCGCGTCGCTGGGCGAGAAGACGCCATAGGCGACGTTGCCGAGCGCGACCGAGATGGCGCCGGTGAGCGTGGCGACGTCGACGATCGGCGAGAGGTCGAGCTGGACCGCGTAGCAGAGGGCGTCGGCGAGGATGAGGCGGCCTTCGGCGTCGGTGTTGACGACCTCTATGGTCTTGCCGTTCATCGCGCGGAGCACGTCGGTGGGTTTGACGGCGGTGCCTGAAGGCATGTTCTCGGTGGCGGGCACGAGCGCGGTGACGTTGATCTTCGGCTTGAGCTTCGCGATCGCCATCATGGCGGCGATGACGGCGCCGCCGCCGGACATGTCGCCCTTCATCTCCTGCATGCCTTCGTTCGGCTTGATGGAGATGCCGCCGGTGTCGAACGTGACGCCTTTGCCGATGAGGCCGAGCGGCTTCGCGTCGCCGCCGCCGTGGTACGTGAGGATGATGAACTTCGGCGGCTGCGCGCTGCCCTGCGCGACGCCGAGGAACGAGCCCATGCCCATCTCCGCGATCTGCGCGCGGTCGAGGATCTTGCAGCCGAGGCCCACCTCCGCCGCCATCGATTCGGCGCGCACGGCGAACTCGGTCGGCGTCAGGACGTTGCCCGGCTCGTTCGCCAGATCGCGCGCGAAGTTCGTGGCGTCCGCGACGATGACGCCGCGTTCCGCTGCTTTGGCGAGTGCGTCAGTCTTGGCGTGGTCGTTCTCGACAATATGCAGCGACTGCACGTCGAAGGCGTCGTCGTCGGCCTTCTTGTGCCGGTCGAATCGATAGAGACCCAGCACGGCGCCCTCGGCGATGGCCTGCGCGCAGGCGCCCGCATCGAAGCCGGCGATGCCGGCGCCGTGCGCGATCGTCGCGTAGTCGCCGATGCGCCTGCCGCGCATGTACCGCGCGATGTGGGCGCTGAGGTCGCGCACTTTGTCGATGGTGAAATCGGCGCTCTTGCCGAGCCCGGCGACGAGCACGCGCGGTGCCGGGATCTTGCCGAAGGTGTGGAGCAGCGTCAACTCCCCCGCCTTGCCGCGGATGTCGCCGGACGCGATCAGCTCGATGATCATGCCCTCGAGCGCGCGGTCGAGCGCGCCGGTGGCGCCGCCGGGCGCCGCGACGCCTTCGAAGAGGTTGACGACGACGCACTGGGCTTCGGACTTGGCGATATCGCCGGATTCGACCGTTACCCGCATCCGAAGCTTCCCCTTGTTCGCACATCATCCCGGGTGGGCGCGCCCGCATCATAGGGATGCGACCGGGCGCGGGCAATGCCGGCTCGCTCCAAGGGGGATCATCGGCTCGTATGTGCGATGAGCGCATAGGGGTACCGTGCGGGTGGCGGGTAGAGAGCCCCTATGTAGGCTCGCAACCGAGGATACACGCGATGTTGGCGAGGGGCGAACGCGAGGGGCCGCTGCACGTGGCCGCCTGGCGCGGCTCACGATATGCGTTGCCATGTGGTGGACGCTTCGACAGCTGTGCCGTCGGCGGCGGTGACGGAGTCGCTGAGCGTGAGGCGGTCGCCGTCGATCGCGAAGCGGCGGTTGTGCGTGCCGCCGACCCATGCGGGGAATGCGCTGCCGATCACCGTGTGCGTGACGACGCCTCGCGTTCCGTCGATCTCGTACGTGCCGAAGTAGGCGATGTAGCCGGCGACCGCCGACGTCATCGCCGTATCGATGCCGGCGGGTTGTCCCGCCGCCGGTGGCGGCCGATCGGCGCGCATCACCTGTGCCGACATGTTGCCGGCATCGTCGTAGCTGAGAATGCCGGCGGCGCCTGCGCCGAACGGGTTAGCGTGGCGCCCATCGGCGCGCCGCCATGCGCTGGCGACGAGCGCCCACGTGCCGGCGAGTTCGTTCTGCATGAGGGCAGGGTACCGCGCCTGCGCGAGCCCGGAACCACAGAGGCACAGAGATTCGTTGAGTCTGGACGATCGATCGCAAAGGTACGGAGGTCGCACACGGACGGAGCGTTCGCGCGGCCGGATATCTGTGTGCGGATGGAGAGAGGGCACGGCGCGCCGTGCCCCTACGCTGTTACATCACGCTCATGCCGGGCGCGGGATACTGGCGGCAGAAGTCGCGCACTTCCGCGCCGATGCGGTCGAGGGCGTCTGGGTCGTTGACGGCGGCGATCGCCTCATCCATCCAGCGGCCGATCTGGCGCATCTCTTCTTCCTTCATCCCGCGCGTCGTGACGGAGGGCGTGCCGATGCGCAGCCCGCTCGGGCTGAATGGCTTCCGCGTGTCGAACGGGATGGTGTTGTAGTTGCCGACGATGTTCGCGCGGTCGAGCGCCTTCGCCGCCTTCTTGCCAATCACCTTCTTGCCGGTGAGATCGATGAGGATCAGGTGGTTGTCCGTGCCGCCGGTGATCAGGTCGAAGCCGCGCTCCTTCAGCTCACCCGCGAGCGCCTTCGCATTGACAACGATCTGCTGCCCGTACTCGCGGAAGTCAGCAGTCGCCGCCTCCTTGAGCGCCACGCCGATGCCGGCGATCGTGTTCTCGTGCGGCCCGCCCTGCAGTCCCGGGAACACCGCCTTGTCGATCGCCTCGGCGTGCTCCGCCTTGCACATGATCATCGCGCCGCGCGGGCCGCGCAGCGTCTTGTGCGTCGTCGTCATCACGGCGTCGGCGTAGGGCGCGGGATCGGGATGCGCGCCGGCGACGATCAGCCCGCTGATGTGCGAGATGTCGGCCAGAAAGTACGCCCCCACCTCGCTCGCGATCTCGGCGAACGTCGCGAAGTCGTACTGGCGCGGGTACGCCGTCGCGCCGGCCACGATGATCCGCGGGCGCTCGGCCTTCGCCATCGCGCGCACGGCGTCGTAGTCGATGAGGTGCGTCTTCGGATCGACCTCGTACCGCACGGCGGTGTAGTAGCGGCCGGTGGCGCTGACGGGCCAGCCGTGCGTGAGGTGGCCGCCATGCGGCAGCGCGAGGCCCATGATCTTGTCGCCGGGCTGCAGCAGCGCGAAGTACACGGCGAGGTTCGCCGGCGAGCCGGAGTACGGCTGCACGTTCGCGTGTTCGACGCCGAACAGCGCCTTCGCGCGGTCCTGCACCAGCGTCTCGATCTGGTCGACGACGCGCTGGCCCTCGTAGTAGCGCTTGCCGGGGTAGCCCTCCGAGTACTTGTTCGCCAGCACGGAGCCCGTCGCTTCCATGACGGCGCGCGACGTGTAGTTCTCGGACGGGATGAGGCGGATGCTATCGACCTGGTAGCGCTCTTCCTCCTTGATCAAGCGAAAGATCTCGGGATCGGTGCGCTCGGTTTCGACGAGGTACTGGTCGCCAACCTGGGTTGTCACGGTGTGCTCCTTCGAGTGGGTCGGGGCGCGGGATGCATCGCCCTCGTACGTGCGGGTTGCGGAAATGAAACGGCCACGGTCGCCGGTACGACCGTGGCTCGCAGGGTGCACGAAACCGTCAGCCGTACTAGCGGCGTGGCCTGCGTCCAGCTCCCATGTGCCCGCGTGTCGAGCTCACGCTGGCAGGGTAGCGAGGGGAACATGACTTCGTCAACGAACGCAGCGGCACAACGCGAGAACGCTCGCGTCGTACTTCCGACGCTGCGTTGATGTGAATGGAGGATCGGGGCAGACGAGGCGCGAAGCGTGGTGGCATAGCCGTCCCGGCTGTGTGTCCGGCAAAGCCGGGCCGACGTGGTGGCATAGCCGTCCCGGCTGTGTGTCCGGCAAAGCCGGACCGACGCTTGTAGACGTTCCAACCCGGAACCTACGATCGTGTGCGCGGACGGTGCAGAAGCGCCTTCTGGTGATTCGTTCGAAGCACAGCACCAGGGCTGCTTCCGACACCCGTAGGGACCGGTCTTCTCGAAGAGTCGCCGTAGGAGACAGACCTGTCCGCTCGGCGCGCGGTCTCGTGAACGTGCCGGGTGTCGCGTCCCGCTTCGCGATCGCGCCGCCTTTCCCTCATACTCCGGAGGGCGGACGCGTGTCGATGCAACAATGCGCATCACGGAAAGACCCGCGCGCCGCAAAACATGAAAATCGCCGTTTAATGTCATCTATCGAACCGGGTGCAGAGTATCGTCCAGACCCGCAGTCCACGCCCGTGGAACGGGTGCCATCAGGGGGAGCAGCCTTGGAAGCGAGCATGTTCACGTTCGAAGGGGTGATCGCGTACGCGGCGGGGGACGAGGAGGAGGCGGCGCACTTCTTCGAGCACACGCTGGGGCTGGAGCTGGGCGCGCGGGAGGGGTCGCTGCGCTTCTACGCGCTGGGCGAGGGCATGACGCTGACGGTCGACGTCTCGGGCGGGATGGCGGGACAGCCGCCATACCTGCTGTTCAGCACGGCGAACGTCGTCGATGGAGCCGAGCACTTCTTGCAGCGCGGCTGCCAGGTGCGCGAGCTGCCGTGGGCGCCGGACGGCGCCGGGTTCCTCGCGCGCTCGCCGGAGGGGCACATGGTGGCGGTGATCGACGTAGCTGCGCTGCGCGACGACGAATAGCGTCCGGCGCCTTCGGTCCGGGCATGGCCTTGGCGCTCCAATGGGTTGCCTCCGGTCAGGATCGGACGTGCCGTGCGGCGCCGCGCCGAAGCCGGCGGATAACTTGTCAACCCAAACCGTTGCAATTGTTAAGAGCACGCTGTTATACTCGCGGCACTTTATGTAGGCGTAGGCTGTGCTGCTGACGCCTCGGCGGTTGGTGCGCGTCGCGAGGGCTCGCGGGCGGCGGTGGGGGTGGCGTCGGATGGACATTTCCAGTTTCCCTAAGTGTCAGAAGTGCAAGCAGGGCGACCTGGTGCCGCTTTCTGACTTCGGCAGCCAGGGCGCGGCGATCCACTTCAAAGCGTGGGCCTGCACGAATCCTGAGTGCGGCTTCAACATCAAGATCCGCAACGGCGACCTCTACATCGACGAGCCGATCGCCAGCGGCGCGCTGCACAGCCCGCGGATGCGGTAGCGCGCGGTCGTCGGGCGTCGGAAGCGTGAGCGACAGCCGGATCCGGACTGCGCGTCAGTCTTGTCGTTCTGGAGCCTTGTCGTTCAGAGCGAAGCGAAGAACCTACTCCGGGCGAGCTCCGATGCGCGAGTATCACGTCTATATCATGTCGAACCGATCGCGCACGCTGTACACAGGCGTAACGGGACATTTGGCCCAACGCGTGTTGCAGCACAAAGAGGGCACGACACCCGGATTCACGTCGAAGTACAAGATCGGCCGCCTCGTGTATGCCGAGTCAACGTGCGACGTCAACGCCGCGATTCGTCGCGAAAAGCACTGTCGTTCTGAGCGAAGCGAAGAACCTACTCCGGGCGAGTTCCAATGCGCGAGTATCACGTCTACATCATGTCGAACCGATCGCGCACGCTCTATACGGGAGTTACGGGTAGCCTTGCCCAGCGCGTTCAGCAGCACAGGGAAGGGCGCGCACCGGGCTTCACGTCGCGCTACAGGATCAATCGGCTCGTCTACGCCGAGGGCCACCAGCGACGTCAACGCCGCGATTCGTCGCGAAAAGCAAATCAAGGGTTGGCTTCGGGCGAAGAAAGTTGCGTTGATCGAGTCACAGAACCCGGAGTGGCACGACCTGAGTGAAGGTTGGTTCGGAGATTGACATGATGGCGCTGCGGAGGTGGGCCGCGAGCGAGAACTGCGTGCCAATCCAGGCAAGATCCTTCGCGTTGCTCAGGAAGACGGAGTGGACATAGCGCGCCCGCTCCGCTTTGTCGCCGCTCGGTGCCTCGCTACCATGCGACGTACATTTGTCTCGCACCACAGCGGGCGCAGCAGGCTGTCTCCTTCGGCGACCTGCCCGGCGCCCCTACAGCGTCCGGCGCATTGGAGGATCCATGGCCGAGTTCAACGACCTTGAGGCGGAGCGCGAACTGCTGGGCCACGCCGCGTGCGCGCGCGGCGGCGGGCTGGCATACGCGCGGCCGTTCGCGCTGACCGGCGACGCGGCGCACTACGCGCGCGATCTCGTCGTCGACGTGCGGCACATCAAGCTCACGATCCGCATCGACCCGAAAGCGAAATCGATCGCCGGCACCGCGACGCACTACCTGTCCGCGATCAACGCCGGCGTCCGCCACATCGATTTCGATGCGGTGGAGATGACGATCAGCAAGGTGACCGTCGGCGGCAAGCCGGCCTCGTTCGACTACAGCGATCCTGTGCTGCGCGTCGATACGGGGCGCGCGCTGAAGGCGGGCGTCGAGACGGAAGTGGCGATCACGTATGCGGCGCATCCGCGGCGCGGGCTGTACTTCGTCGCGCCGGACAAGGTATCGCCGAAGAAGCCGCTGCAGGCGTGGACGCAGGGGCAGGACGAGGACTCGCGCCACTGGTACCCGTGCATCGACTTCCCGAACCACCAGCAGACCAGCGAAGTGATCGTCACGGTGCCGGCGAAGATGATCAGCATCGGCAACGGCGAGCTCAAGAGCGTGCGCGAGAACGCGCGCAACGGCACGCGCACCTACCACTGGTACCAGGCGACGCCGCACGTGACGTACCTGCTGAGCCAGGTCGTCGGCGAGTTCGCGGAGATCAGCCACATCTGGCAGGGCGTGCCGGTGCAGTACTACGGGCCGCGAGGGCGCGAGGCCGACCTTCAGCGCACGCTGGACCGGACGCCGAAGATGCTGGCGTTCTTCAGCGACGTGACCGGCGTGAAGTACCCGTACGCGCGCTACGCGCAGTCGTTCGTGTCGGACTTCATCTTCGGCGGCATGGAGAACATCAGCGCGACGACGCTCACCGAGACGTCGCTGCTCGACAAGCGCGCGTCGCTCGACGCCGACTCCGACGGGCTGCTGGCGCACGAGCTGGCGCACCAGTGGTTCGGCGACCTGCTGACGTGCCGCGACTGGTCGCACGGCTGGCTGAACGAAGGCTTCGCGACGTACTTCGAGGCGCTGTTCACGGAGCACAACAAGGGCATCGACGAGTTCCGCTACGAGCTGTACCAGAACGCCCACATCTACATGAGCGAGGATAGCGCGCGCTACCGCCGCCCGATCGTCAACAACGTCTACCACGAGCCGATCGACCTGTTCGACCGCCACCTGTACGAGAAGGGGTCGCTGGTCCTGCACATGATCCGCAGCGTGCTGGGCGACGACCTGTGGTGGAAGGCGATCCGCTACTACGTCGACAAGCACAAGAGCACGAACGTGACGACGCCGGACTTGCAGCGGGCGATCGAACTGGCGACGGGGCGGAACATCGATTGGCTGTTCGACCAGTACGTGTACCGGGGCGGCCACCCGGCGTTCAAGCTGGCGTTCGAGTGGGATGAGGACGCGAAGCGCGCGAAGCTCAGCGTGACGCAGACGCAGGACGAGAAGGATTCGTCGGTCTTCCGGCTGCCGGTCGATGTCGATTTCACGGTGGATGGCAAGAAGCACGCGTTCAAGGCGGAGATCAGCGAGAAGGCGCACAACCTGTTCTTCGCGCTGCCGGGCAAGCCGCAGATGGTGCGCTTCGACCCGGGCAACAACTTCCTGAAGACGGTGGAGTTCAAGCGCGGCAAAGACATGCTGCTCTACCAGTTGAAGAACGACGATGACGCCGCCGGCCGCATCGATGCGGCGAAGGAGCTGGCGAAGCTGGGTACGCCCGAGGCGGCGGGTGCGCTGAAAGACGCCGTGCTGCACGACGCGTTCTGGGGCGTGCAGTTCGAGGCGGCGCGCGCGCTCGGCGGCGTGCGCAGCGAGATCGCGCGCGACGCGCTGCTGGCGTGCGTGAAGGTGCGGCACCCGAAGGCGCGTCGCGGCGTCGTCGGTGCGCTGGGGCAGTTCCGCGAGGACGATGCCGTCGCGGCGGCGCTCGAAGGCATCGTGCGGAAGGGCGACGCGAGCTACTACGTCGAGGCGGTGGCCGCGCAGGCGCTCGGCCAGACGCGCGCGCCGAAGGCGTTCGACGTGCTGTCGAAGGTCGCGATGGCGAAGGAGTCGCAGAACGACGCCATCCGCGCGCAGGCGCTGGCCGGGCTGACGGAGCTGAAGGACGAGCGGGCGCTGCCGATCGCGATCGCGTGGACGAAGCAGGGCAAATCGAACCCGGTGCGCGGCGCGGCGACGTTTGCGCTGGGCAAGCTCGGGCAGATCAGCGACGGCGCGAAGGAGAAGGCGTACGACTGCCTGGTGCCGCTGCTTTCGGACGAGTGGCTGCGCGTGCGGCTGAACGCCATCGCCGCGCTGGCTGAGCTGAAGCTGCCGAAGTCGGTCGCGGAGCTGGAGCGTGTGCGCGCTCGCGACCTCGACGGCCGCGTGATTCGTGCGGCGCGCGAAGCGATCGCCCGCATCCGCGAGGGCGCCGACAAGGGCGACGAGATCAAGAAGCTGCGCGAGGACCTGGAGAAGGTGCAGGAAGACAACCGCGGCCTGAAGGATCGGCTCGACAAGCTGGAGTCGCGCGGAGGCGGTGCGAGGTCCGGAGCGAAGAAGGCCTCAGCCAAGCCAAAGGCATCGGCGACGCGACGGCCGGCGCGCGTCGCGGCAGCGCGGTCGCGCCGGTAGCGGGACGCTTCAATGGATTTCGCAACGCCGGATGTTCAGCGTGTCGCGGATGCGGTACGCGACGCGTTCTTACGAGTGATGGACGATCGCCTCACGGCGTTCGTGGTCCATGGGAGCGCCGTCACGGGTTTCATCCCGAGCTTTTCCGATTTTGACTTCGTGATATTCTCTCATGGCAAGCTCGCGCTCGACGATGCGTTCGACATTCAACGATCGCTTTCCGCGCTCGACTCGGCTCCGTTCTCGTATTTGCAGCTCAGCCGCCTCGTCGATCTGGACGATCCGCTCGAACGCCGCAACGGCCTTATCGAAGACGCCTTCGTCGTCGTCCATGGCTCGCTTCCCACTGCTTGGTCGCTGCACTCGCCGGAGCTGCTACGTGAACGCGGCCTCGAAGCGCTGCGCCGCATCGCGCCGGACCTGCATAGGTTGAGCAAAGACTGGTCGGTCGCGAACGCATGGCAACGTCCCGGGCTCGTCCGGTACTTGGCCACCATACTGAAGCCCGCGGTGCGAGGGCTGTTGTGCGAATTGGGCGATCCCGTGCTGGATGTGTGGCGCTCTCCGTATCCAGTGCTGGCGCGCCGTTTGGAGGCTCACGACACCGAGCTCGGCGCAAGTATGATATCGCTCATTGGGCTGCTTCCTCCGGAAGCGCAGACGCAAGACGGCGTGGCACGAAGGCTGTTCTCGCTGCTGGGAGCCGTGCAACGTCGGGCGGCGAGCCTCGAGTAACTATCCTCCGCCCTCCTTAGCGCCCTTCGCGGTTCCCTTTCCCTCGCGAGCCAAAGCAAAGACCGGATCTCTCGACCCGGCCTTGTCGGCGGCTGTTCGGTTGTGGCGGGGCGCAATCGCTAGGCGAACGCGGGTGTCATGACGGCGGCGTTCGGGATCATGCCGTCGAGGACGCGCTCGAGGGCCATCGTATGGGCGCTGGACACCGTGCCACCCGCACACCTCACCCCGCCTCTGTCTCCGACGGCGACTCTGCGATCGGCCACCCTCTCCGCCCGTGTACAGGCCAGGGCCAGCGTGACGGCAATCACAATTGGAAGGGCAGTGCGCGTCATCACAGGCTCCTTTACGCGGCAACCGTGCTGGCGCCGTCCGTATCACGCCAGTCGCTGGAAAAAATTGACACATCCGCAACATGGAATTATCGCGTACCAGTTGACAGCCTGACGTGCCGAGTACTATGGTAGATCAGTCGAGGGAGGCCGCCGCCTTGGACGCATCACACCACAGATTCGGGTAACCAGGCACCGCGTGATCGCGCGGTGCTCTTTTGTTCACCGGCCAGACAGCGCAGAGTGAAAGGATACCCCCGCCCATGAACTCTGGACTCATCGGTAAGGTCGACAAGGCAAAGAAGTACGCCCAGGAGCGTGACAGAATGCACGTCTCCAGCTTGCAGGTCGACTTCCGAGGCGAGAACGACACCCATCACGTAGCCCTCGACGGCGACGCCTGGCGCTGCTCGTGCGACTTCTTCGAAGGCTGGGGCGCCTGCGCCCACACCATGGCGCTCGAGCGCGTCCTCGACGGCATGATCCCGAACGCCGCCGTCATGACGCCGGCGTTCGCCTAGCGCGCGGACTCGCCACAACCGAATAGCCACCGACAAGGCCGGGTCGCAGGATCCGGCCTTCGCTTTGGCTCGCGGGCAGGACGAAACCACAAGGGCGCGAAGGGCGACATTGTAGGGGCGCAACCCGTTGCGCCCGCGCTCGCCTGGCGCTCCTCACGGCCATACCATGCACAACGCCCGAAACGCTCCCCACAGCGGAGAGGAGGATTGGACGGGGCGTTCGTGGCGTTGTTCGAGCAGTCTCTCCTTCATCCACCGTCCACCTCTATCTTCCACCATCCATCCTCTACCTTCGTGCTTCGTGGATCGTCTCAACCCCGCACGCCATACTGACCCATGACCACCGAAGCCGTTCGCCTCACATCGCTCGCGTCGTGCGCCGGCTGCGCCGCGAAAGCCGGTCTGGCGACGCTCGCGCAGGTGCTGCGGCCGATCACTGATACGTTTGACGCGGCGAAGTTCCCGGATCTGCTCGTCGGTCTCGACGGTCCCGACGACGCCGCGGTCTATCGGATCAGCGATGATGTCGCGATCGTCCAGACGGTCGACTTCTTTCCGCCGGTCGTCGATGACCCGTACACGTTCGGCGCGATCGCCGCCGCCAACGCGATGAGCGATGTCTACGCCATGGGCGGCGAAGTGCTGATGGCGCTCAACATCGCCGCCTTTCCGCAGGACCTCGACCCGGCGATCCTCGCCAGCATCTTCCAGGGCGGCGCCGAGAAGATGGCCGAGGGCGGCGGCGTCATCGCCGGCGGTCACACCGTCTATGACGTCGAACCGAAATACGGCCTCGCCGTCACCGGCATCATCCACCCGAAGAAGATCTTCGAGAAAGCCGGCGCGCAGCCGGGCGATGCCCTCGTGCTGACGAAGCCGCTCGGCACGGGTCTGCTGCTTACCGCCGCGCGCGACGATCGCGACCCCGCGGACCACGCCGCCGCCGCGATCGCGAGCATGCTGACCCTCAACCGCCACGCATCGCACCTCGCGCGAGAAGCGAAGGCGCACGCCATGACCGACGTCACCGGCTTCGGCATCCTCGGCCACGCGCGCGAGATGGCGACGCGCAGCGGCATGCGTTTCGTCATCGAATCATCGCGCGTGCCCGCGTTCCCTGGCGCGCTCGAGTACGCCGCCAGCGGCATCATAACCGGCGGCGCGCACCGCAACCGCGAGGGCCTCGCCGAACACATCGCGTTCGCGACGCGCATCGACCCCGCGATCGACGCGCTGCTGTTCGACCCGCAGACATCAGGAGGCCTGCTGATCGCGCTGCCGCCCGCCGCCGCAGAGTCGATCGTCGCCCGCCTGCACGCCGACGGCCTACCCGGCGCGATCGTCGGGCGGGTGGAGGCGGGCGCGGGTGTGCGGGTGGAGTGACCGTGTGGGACGAGCACCTCACCCCGGCCTTCGGCCACCCCTCTCCACGACGTGGAGAGGGGCTCGGATGGGGCGTGGTGTCGAAACCGGTCGGGCCGGATTTCTCTTCAGGAACGGTTCGGTGCGCCGTCGGCCTGCGTCCCCGGCGCGATCGTCGGGCGGGTGGGATGCGGGTGCTAGTGGTATGCCCCCAACGGATCTTTAGTTTTGAGCCGGCACCGTAGACGATCGCCACGAACGGGACGCTGATCCTGGGCGCCGTGCGCGGGGAGCTAAAGAAGTGTTAGAAGC
>Ga0080064_1001451_pt1 | contig 47700 bp, 44 predicted proteins | sample Subgrocontami54m_FD_69260 | JGI IMG/M metagenome (GOLD analysis project Ga0080064, IMG submission 69260) | Subsurface groundwater microbial communities from S. Glens Falls, New York, USA - GMW46 contaminated, 5.4 m (SPADES assembly) (version 2) ...
GAATCCACGGCCTTGCCAATGGCCCCACCGACCTTGAGGAGGTGCTCGGCAAGTATCCCCATCCGGTCGGCGAGTTCCTGGCCCAGGGCACAGATGCGCTGGGCGCTCTCCGCGACGAGCTCCTGTCGCCACCCATAGGCGATGGCCCGGAGCAGGGCGATAAAGGTCGTGGGCGTGGCGATGACTACCTTCTTCGAGATTGCCGATTCGACCAGAGCCGGATCCTTCTCGGCGGCTGCGGCGAGAAAGGAGTCGTTCGGGATAAAGAGTACAACGAACTCTGGAGCGGCCGCGAACTGATCCCAGTACTCTTTCGAGGCCAGCTTCGTGACGTGCTGGTTCACCTGTGCCGCATGCTTGAGGAGGGCCGCTTCGCGATCCTCATCCGTTTTGGCTTCCAGCGCCTCGAGGAATCCGCCGAGTGGGACCTTGGAGTCCACCACTACCTCGCGCCCGGCCGGAAGCTTGACGATCATATCGGGACGGACGCGTCCCTCATCGGTTGTTACGCTCTCCTGTTCCACAAAATCGCAGTGGGGCGACATCCCGGCGAGCTCAGCCGTTTTCCGAAGCGCGATCTCCCCCCACCGGCCGCGAACCTGTGGGGATCTCAGGGCGTTGACCAGCTTGGCGGTCTCACTCTGAAGGGTTGTCTGACTCAGGGCAACTGCACGGAGTTGTTCCCCCACTGTGCTGTACTCTCTGAGCCGTTTCTCTTCGAGCGCTTTTGTCTCTTGCTGATAGACGGAGAGAGTTTCGCTGAGTGGGTGGATAATCGTCTCGATCGCTTTTCTACGAGCCTCCAAATCGACAGCCGCTTCATCCTTCAGCGCCTTGAACTTCTCCTCGGCGAGGATGAGGAACCCTGTGTTGTTGCCGGCCAGCGCTTCAGCCGCAAGCGACTTGAATGTATCAGTTAGCCGGGTCTTTGCATCTTCCAGGAGGGCTTTCTGTTCAGCAAGGTTCTTCTCGGTCTCGACGACTCGGGTTTCGGCGGTAGCCTTGGCCGTCTCAGCCTGTCGTAAATCCTCGCGCAGGGCGTCAAAGTCCTCCCTGGCCGCGGCGAGCTGGCTGCGAATCTCCTCAACCCGCGCCTCTGCGGCAGCGGTTCGCGCCTCCTGATCTCGGATGATAGAGCCCGCTGCTGCCTTGGTCCGGGCCGTGCCTATCACCCATCCAAGCCCGGCGCCGATCGCGAGCCCCAACAGCAGGATCATCCATTCTGCCATATTGAGTTCCTCAGAAAATGTCTATTTGGTCTGTCTGGTCTATCTGGTCATTTGGTCTGTGACGAGACAGACGGAATAGACCCAAGCCGGTCTTTGCGGTCCTCACCCTTTGATGGCACCCATGGGGCGGAGGCGGGCGACCATCTTGGAGAGGCCGGCGCGGTGGACCACGGTCACCACTTGGGTCACATCCTTATACGCCTCGGGCATTTCTTCCGCCAACGACTCCCGGCCGGACGCCTTGACAATGATCCCCTGGTCCTCCAGCTCCCTGTGGATGGCGCGACCCTTGGCGGCTCTGATGGCGGCATGGCGACTCATGACTCTGCCAGCCCCATGGCAGGTACTCCCGAAGGTCTGCTCCATGGCGCCCGTTCCCACCAGCACAAAGGAGGCCCGGCCCATGTCACCAGGGATCAGCACGGGTTGGCCGATGGCCTGGTAGTGAGCCGGCAGCTCCGGGTGCCCAGGCGGAAAGGCCCGGGTCGCCCCTTTGCGATGGACCGCCAGCTTGAGCCGCCTGCCCTCGACCTCGTGCTCCTCGACCTTGACGATGTTGTGGGCCACATCGTAGACCGTGGAGAGCCCCAATTTCTTGTGGGAGATGCCAAAGACCTTCAGGAATACCTCCTGTGCCCAGTGGGCCAGACACTGGCGATTGATCCAGGCAAAGTTGGCGGCGGCCCGCATGGCGCCAAGGTACTGCGTGGCCTCGGGCGACTTCCAAGGCGTGCAGGCGAGCTGCCTGTCTGGGAGCTCTATCCCATACTTGATGACTGCCTGCTCCATCTCAACCAGAGAATCTGTGCAGACCTGATGCCCCAAGCCTCGAGAGCCGGTATGGATCATCACGGTCACTTGGCCCTCGAACAGGCCGAGGACCTCGGCGGCCTGGGGATCGTAGATCTCGGCGACGGCTTGGACCTCCAGGAAGTGATTGCCAGAGCCTAACGTTCCAAGCTGGCTGCTCCCCCGCTCAAGGGCTTTATGGCTTACGGCATCCGGATCAGCGTCCGGAAGGCACCCGCCGGATTCGATACAGGCAAGGTCTGCCGGCTCTCCGTACCCCTGCTTGACGGCCCATGCTGCGCCTTTGAGCAGCGGCGCCTCCATCTCCTTCCTGCTCAGGCGGATCCGGCCCCGTGAGCCGACGCCGGTTGGGATTTCGCTGAACAGGGCGAGGACCAACTCCTTGAGCTTTGGCCGCACCTCCTCTTTTGTCAACTCCGTGCGAAGCAATCGAACCCCACAGTTGATGTCGTACCCGACTGCGCCGGGAGATACGACGCCATCAGTGATGTCGGTGGCCACCACCCCACCGACCGGAAGACCGTACCCCTGATGGATGTCGGGCATGGCGAAGGAGGCCTTGACGATCCCCGGCAGGAAAGCGCCATTCGCCACCTGTTCAAGGGAGAGGTCCTTCATGATCGCTTGCATCAGGGTGTCATCGGCATAGATGATCCCCGGAACGCGCATCCCAGGTTTGTAGTCTTGCGGGAGTAGCCATCGATAGTCATCGAGCTTTTGTATAACCTTGCTCATGTCCAACCTCTTGCGTTCATGGCGTCCATTGCGTGCGGTCGCTGCACGCCGAACGCGTTGCCTGAGGGGGATTATTCCAAGAGCTGATACCGTGAGTTTCGACGCTTTGGGACGAAACCCGCGTCGACAATGTTTCGTCGGATCTCATCGAGAGGCATAAGCTGCGCCGTGACGGCAGTCCTCACAACATTCTCCTCAAGGACGGTGCTCCCGAAGTCGTTGACGCCGTACTGCAGCGAGAGCTGTCCGATCTTTGGGCCCATCGTCAGCCAGGAGGCCTGGATATGCTTTACATTGTCCAGCATAATTCTGGACACGGCCACAGTCCGAAGATAGCCGTAGCCACTACCGCCGCGCCCTCGGAGCGCGTCGCCATTGGGTTGATAGCTCCAGGGGATGAAGGCCGTGAAGCCGCCGGTCCGATCCTGCAGCTCTCGAATCCTGATAAGGTGCCCAATGCGCTGGGCCAGCGTCTCTCCCACCCCGTACATCATCGTGGCCGTGCTGGGTATCCCAAGCCCGTGGGCGATCTGCATGAGGTTCAGCCAGTCAGATGCGCTCTCCTTCAATGGCGAGACCCGCTCTCTCACCTCATCAACCAACAGTTCAGCCCCGGCCCCTGGGATCGAATCGAGACCAGCCGCCTTGAGCCTCTTCAACGTGTCCTTGAGGGATATCTTGGAACTACTTGAAATATAGCTGATTTCTATAGTGGAGAGCGCATGGAGATGGACCGGAAAGCGAGCCTTGATTGAGGTGAGCAGATCCTCGTAATAGTCGATCTTCAGGCTGGGGTTGAGCCCCCCTTGCAGAAGGACCTCCGTCCCACCGAGCTCGATCAGCTCCTGGATCTTCTGAAAGATCTCCTCCTTGGACAGGAGATACCCTTCTGTAGAGCCCGGGACCCGGTAGAAGGCGCAGAACGAACATTGGACCCAGCAGATGTTAGTATAGTTGATGTTACGACCGATGACATATGTCACAACCGGCTCGGGATGCAAGCGCCAGCGCACGCCGTCAGCCATGGCGGATAGCTCCAGCAGCGTCGCCCGTTCGAAGAGTTCGACCCCATCATCGAAGCTGAGCCGCTCCCCCGCCTCGACCTTCTCCGCGATCGTCTCGATCCTGCCGTTCGACTCAGCCATGCCTTAGATTCCTCAGCTCCATCCGGCACTCGTTATGGGATAGCGATCCCAAAGCAGTTAAGCTCGTGCACCGTTGTGTAGTCAAGCTAACGCCCTTTCCAGGGCCTAGTCTGCAACCCCAGGAGCAGATTCAACGCACTGGCTGAACGACCGAGGAGCGCGCCAGCGTCTCCGAGGCCCGATCGAGCCCGTTGTTGTGCGTCACTTCGATTTTAACGGAAACCTCTCCGGGTGTTCTATTATCTCAGCCGTGAGATCGATATCCAGATCAGGCCAATAGAAATGGCCGGGCGTCGACTCTTCAACAGTGAGAACCTTGCCAACAGGAACATCCTTGAACCAAGGGAAGTCCTCGTAGGACAAGAACAATTCCTTCTCCCCGGTCAGCGGTTCCTCGCGCGAGAAGAACAAGAAACGGTATCCTTTCTCCCAAACAAATCGTCGGACTCATGTATCAGCTTTTGTATCCATTTCCTGACGCCTAACGGCGTTGCGGATAGTAGTCCGAAGCGTTATTACCCATTGACGCCTCAGTTCTTCTCTGGCATTACCGAAGAGTGGTGACTTGTAATCAACCACTGCTTTCCGTCCCACTTGTAGGTGTATGTGTAGCGAGCTTTGACTTGAGCACCCGTAGTGCCATAGGTGAACGTATAGAGTCCAGCGTCAACCGCAGCGTTACATCCAATCTCTATCGTCCTTGAGTCGATCTTACCTACGGGCTGGTTTTCCAGGAAGTGATGGAAGTAGTCTTCCTTCTCGGCCGCGGTTAGGCGCGGCTTGTTCGACACGGTGGGAAGAAGGACGGAGCGCTCAGCGTAGTTGGCGACAACTTTGTGTGCGTCGCCGGTTCGCAGCGAGCGATTCCATCGGTCAAATAAGGCCGAGATTTCTTGCTCATTGGTTGCCTTGCAAACTTCTGTGCGTGCTGGCGCGGACTCGGACCCAGGTGGGGCTGATGCGCAGCCTGTAAGAACGACGGTAAGGGCTGTCAACAGGACAGAAATATTTCTCATTGGCGATCCTCTCGTGGTAGTCGAAAAATGGTAAGAGCATAACGTTCGGGCTCGGCGACCGGCCGACTGGACTGGGACGGGCGAGCCGGTCCATTGTAGCCCGCTATGAGCCGGTTGCTACACAAGTTTTTTCCTGGCTGGCCGAACTTCATAGAGGGCGTGATCCTCCTTGACAAGGCTCGCTGTACCGGTAGCCGCCTTTTCAAACAAGAGCTTCGCGGTTGAGAAAAGATCGGCAGTTTCAGCCTTCAGGTGGCGAGCTGTCATTCGGCAATATTCCGAGTCGATCTCAACGCCGATGCTGTTTCGGCCTGTCCGCAGTGCCGCAACCATTGTGGTCCCGGACCCGCAAAACGGGTCCAACACGGTGTCTCCGGTGAAGGAGAACATACGAACAAGACGTGTGGCGAGTTCCAATGGGAACGGGGCAGGATGCTGCTTAGTAGAGGCACCTGGGATATTCCATATCTGCTGGAACCATTGGCCAAAGTTGTCTTTCGCAATTCGGCTTGCCTCTCGCTGCGTATTCGTTGGCTTCCTATATCCGCCTGGCTTCCGCTGCATCAGTATGAATTCCATATCATTCTTGATGATGGCGTTTGGCTCGTAAGGCTTTCCAAGGAACTTGGACCCGTTCTCGACCTCATAGGAGGCGTTAGCGATCTTGTGCCAGATGATCGGGTTCAGGTTGTCGAATCCGATGCGCCGGCAAATGACGCAGATGTCGGCGTGCAGGGGAAAAACCAGGTGGCGTCCGAAATCGCGCCTCGCGACGCAGACATCCCCGACGACGCACACCAGGCGTCCACCGGGAACAAGGATTCGGTAGACGTGCCGCCAGACTTTCTCCAACTCGAGCAGGAATGCTTCGTAGTCCTGGATGTGGCCGAGTTGGTCAGGGTTCTCGTTGTACCGCTTGAGATTCCAGTAGGGGGGCGAGGTTACGACGAGGTGAACCGAACCGTCACTGAGGAAGGAAAGGTCCCGCGAATCGCCGTTGACCAGTTTGTGAACGGTCGTTTTTTCCATGTGGTTATACAAACGCCGCCAAATGGGCCACAAGGACTCTGGCGAAGCGTTCAGGAGAGAGGTCATCCGCTGGTGTCGAAAAATGCCCCCTAATTCCACCGTCAGCCGTCGAGGCAATGAAGGCCGCTGCCGTGTAGTGTCGCTCAAGCACGAGCTTTCGGCAGAAGAGTTCATACCGGCGCAGATACGAAGCGCCTACGAATTCCGGGAACACCTTGAAGTGCGGCTCCTGCACCTTGACCGGTCGGTTGGATGCCTCGCAGTCTTCCAGCATAAAGAAGTAACCCAGAAATGGCTGGGGACTTGCCAGATAGGCGCGTTCCCGGTAAGCGGTCCACAGATCGAGGGCGCTTCCCATCGCCTCTTCGGTCCGATTGTTGAAGTTATTGCCGAAGGATGGGCCGACCTGTGACTTCGCCTCTATGGCAACGAGAAGTATATCCTCACGCACGACAAGCAAGTCCCATTCTTTGGTTGGGCGGAAGAATCCTGGGAGCTCAACTGCTTTTTTTCTGAAGACGTACCGCTCGCGAATACCGGAATCCGTAATGAGTTCCGTGAAGAGGTCGATGAAGCCATCCATCTGCGCACCGCCGGTCACTGCGCTACGCAGTCCCTGGTCAGCTTTCCCGGTCTGCTTCTGCTTGTCCCTCTGGCCTGCCCGCGTCTTCCAGTAATGGGCCACAGCCCGACCGGAGCGTTCAGGCAGATCCCGCAATATGTCGTCCTTTTTCATAGGCATGTTGTGTCACATTTCCCGTACTCTTTCAACTGGCGAACAGATTGGCGATGAGTCGCGCGTTCTTTTCACGTCGGACTCGATCGTCTTGTTATGCGGTACGCTCGCGCAACGCAAAGCTCAACCTTTCAGGCCCATCAATTGCGCCTCGGACACTGCGGCTCCGTCGGCTAGAGGGATGAAGCCCGGAGAGTGGCCGAATAGAGCATACAGATGCTGCAGAGCGGCAAAGGCATCACGACTCGGCTCACCCGCGTCTTCAAAACTGCGGACCCAGTCGTCTGCTGAGGCCAAAGACGGACCTTCGCCAACTACAGACAGAGACTCTCGGTGGGGAAGGTCTCGAGGAAGTGCCACCGCTTGCGACCGAAAGCGTCGGCACAAGATGCGATAACGCCAGGTGCCTCGTCCAGCCCGCGGTCTAATGGCGGAGTACAGGAGCCTAAAGAACTCCAGAGTAGCCTCTATGACCGCGACTGGGTGAAGAACAAGAGGTGATCCTTCTTGCCGGTTCTCGTTGTAGTACCACCCCAGAATCGTATCTTCTGACGCAAGAAGTCCCTGGGTCATGAGGCCATCCGGATCGATCCAGATCAGCCCGTCGCGAGCCCGAGCGACCCACCCTCCCTCTAACGCTTCCGGTCGGACACGCCAGCGATTGGTAAAACCGCTCCTCCGAAGCGCAGAGCAGTTAACAATGGAATCGCGAACCGCATCGTAAAAGTCAGGGAGCGTTTCTGGACCAGAGGGCGGCAGTGCCTGAAGGAAGTAGACCGGCTGTTCCTCCCAGCCTTGCATTCGCTCTGACTCGTTCACCCGCGCGTCCGCTCTCTCCAGCAAGGCGCCGCTTGATGCGGTAGACGGAGAGCCTGCACGCCCACCGGTAATGTGACGATGGAGGTCCTGAGCGGTTTCCCACACCACGCGTTCGCCATCTCGGCGAGGAACACCGACAGCGCCGCGAAATTCGGCTCCGGGATCCCGCATGTCACGAACGATGAAGGGCATCCTGGCCCCGTCTTGAGCAGGAATTTCAATTGCGAGAACGGCCACGTCCTCACCATCCGGTGGATACCACCGTAGGTCAACACCTTCGGGCCGAGGGTAGATCCACCGATCAATGACTCCACGGTGTTGTTGCAGGTCGACTAACGCCTTGCGCAATGGGCGAATAGCCACTGCGCTCTCGATAATTTCGTTTGTCCGCTGCTCACACTCGATTCCCACGATGATGAGACCGCCGCGCTTGTTCGCAAAGGCAGCAATGTCCTTGGCGAGTTCCCACTTATACCGATCCTCGTTGAGCTGGTAGGGAGCCTGCTTGAAGTCGATCTGCTCCGTTTCTTGAGCACCGATCAAGCGCTTAGACTCGTAACGAGCCAATAGATCAATGATTTGGCCTGGCGTCAAGTTCGGCATCGCACCTCAACGATGATCCATGTTCCTAGTCTGCATAACGGGGCTGCGGGTCAGCGGCGGGCGGTCGCCCGAGCTTGCTCGCGTGGACGACCGTCCGATGCAGGAGCTTGATGGCCAGCGCGAAGCACTGGACAGAAAGCAAATGGTAGTCCGCAGCCCCGATGGCGCGGCACAAAGCGTCCGCGCCATCGCCCCCCACGTCAGCCGATGCCCTACTGCGTCCGCTCCGTTCCCGCTTCCGAGCGCGGCTGACGTGGTCGTTACGTGCGGGGGATGGCAGGAACACGATGCTCGCCCGCCTGCTCCACGGCCCTGAAGCCTCCTCATCTGTCCCTATCGGACCACGGTCGGAGAGTATCTTCGTGGCGTTATACCACTGTCCGATGAACGTTCATACTCGGCCTCGTTATCGACTGCTTCCGTGCCCTCCAAACCTCCTCGGAGAACTCTACTCACCACGCTCGCATCGCTCAAGGTTCCTGGCGAAACCAGATGCCAGCGGGAAGAATCCACTTCCGTCACGTTTACTCTCGACAAACTCGACACTCCAAGCTTTTCCTGCGACGTCCCACGTGATCAGGTTGTAGCCAAGCGGCCGACCCCTCACACCAAGCGACGTACCGCATCCCACTACCATCACGTTTCTCAACTTACTCTGGCCGATGCTCACCCGCGCATCCCGACGTCGCGGCAGATGCTTGTGCCCGTGTAAGACCAACAGTGCTTCACGTTTCGCGCACCATTCCAAGAACCGCTCCCCCTCCCGCATCCCCAACACCTTCTCTTTCACATACTCCTCAACGAGCGCACGAAAGCCCTCATCCGTCTTCTTCAACGGCAACGGATGATGGTGAACAAGCGCGACACGAAGGTAGCCTTTTACATCTTCTGATTCTGGCCTGGATATCTCTAGGTCGAGCTGACCTCCAACTCTCCTAGTTTGCTCCTCACTCACGAATCCTTCGGCCCATGTCGCGTCTAATGTAGAGTCGAATCCAAGGAACAAGCATCGCAGCCGATGATCAACCTCCACCGCCTGACGGTCTAGTCGTACGACCTGGCTTAGATTTTGCCAAATGAAACCATAGAGGTTTCGCTCGTCATGGTTCCCCGGAATGACAATAGGCTTAGGGCTGATGGCCCCGATCCGATTTACGAAGAACTCGAATGCCGAGAGGTTGGCTCGATTGGGAGTCTCCATCAAGTCTCCAGTGATGACCACGCGTCCGACCTTCTTGACCTCTTGATCCAGGCGATTGAATAACGAGACCTGCATCTTGGCGGCTTCCTCTGTACCGAAATGCAAGTCGCTGAGCTGCAGCAGTTTCGGACTCCGCCGAGGCGAGCCTCTCGCGAGGAGAACCTGATCATGTGCGGCATCGCCGACCTCACGCAACTCGTTCAGAACCTCCAGAAGTGCCGACATGGGAATGAGCGCGCAATGCCCGGTTGGAGACCAGAACACGATCCCAGGCCACGCGTCGAGTTCTCGGCTAGCGACCAACACGGGCGGCGTCGGGTTAACTATGTGCCACTCATCCGGCTCGCTAGTTGCGAATACGCACAGCCCAGGAACCGGCGGCGCCTCCCGAAACCGTTCACGCAACTCGCTCCGTTCCCTTACAGACCTCGACAGAAAGAACCCGACCAATGAGAGTCTCGACAGCCATTCCTCGAGCGGACGAAGCCACGTAGTCAATGCATCGCTACTGATATACGTCGTTCCTGGTCGTCGATACCGGAGATCGCGCGCAGTCGAGGCCAGATCCTCTATCTCTTGTGATTGGCCAAACACCAAACCGTAATCTGGTGCCTCCTTAATCCTGAATAGCGAGTTAGCCACGTCCTCCACGGCGAATGTGACCTCTCTCTGTCGAGGACTCTCGAGGATCGCCCTCCGCATGTGGAGCCGTGCTAAAAGATTCATGTCGTCGACGAGGACTTCCGCTCCCATCGTTTAGCCCTCCTCCTTACGGTCCCGGGGGTGTCGGCCGCGGGATTGCTTGACAAATAGGGAGTATTACATCAATACTCCGCAGGCGCCTAACTACTGAGCATGCTGGTCAGTATAATAGCCCAAGCTTGTAGCAGTATAGCACGGCTGCTGACCCTTGAATGCCGAAGGGGATTTCGTTGCGATTCCCATACCTTACCCGGAACACCTTAAACCCCTAGACCAGTGGAACACTGCAATGCTGGTCAGTATAGCACGTCAGGGCGCGGCTACCTGTCTGCGTGCAACGTACAGGCAGGTGGCCGTTTTCCAGTAAGTGGGTGGCAAAGGCATGTCGGCCAGACTACCCGCTCACCTTTATCCTCTGCCCGAAGTGGCGAGAGGAATGGGAGTGAAGGGGTTGTAAAGCGCATCGCGCTCTACTGGCTGGCGGCCTGCCTCGTGGATCATGGCGAGAAGTTCGGCGTGACGAAGCTCTTGATGATGGGAGGCGTCACCCAGGGCGTGGGTAATCTCATAATGGGTGACCGTCCCATCGAGGTCGTCCGCCCCATACCAGAGGGCGATCTGCGCCACCGCCGGCGTGGTCATGATCCAGAACGCCTTGATGTGCGGAATATTATCGAGGAGCAGTCTGGCGATGGCGATTTCACGCAGGTTTGCATACCCTGTCGTGATCGGGAGATGGCTGAGCTCGGTGTTGGCCGGATCGAATGCCAATGGGACGAAACACATGAAGCCGCCCGTCTCGTCCTGCAGGTCGCGCATATGGAGTAAGTGTGTGACCTTTTCCTCAACAGTCTCGATGTGGCCGTACAACATCGTAGCGTTTGAACGGATACCAGCCCGATGCACGGCCCTGGCCACGTCGAACCATCCGTCATTGTCCAGCTTGGCCCGGAACAGCTCTTCGTGGACGCGGTCACTGAACACCTCTGCCCCACCGCCAGGACAACAATCAAGCCCGGCGGCCCTCAGGTCGGCCAGCACATCCTCCATCGGTTTATTGGCTACTCGCTGGATCTGCGCCAGTTCGATCATGGTGAATGCCTTGACCTGGATGCCCGGTCTCGCGTCTTTCACGGCCGTGATAACGTCAAGATAGTACTGGTATGGGAGCTTCGGATTGATCCCGGCCACGATGTGAATCTCACGGATGGGAACCTCATCGTGCTGATGGATCTGATCCTGGATATTCTGGATGCTCAACACATACCCTCGTGGGTCGGTAGGCGGGGCATAAAACGAGCAAAACTTACACCCCTTGTTGCAGATGTTCGTGTAGTTGATGTGCAGGTTGCGGACGAAATAGGCGAGGTCGCCGTTCAGGCGCTCGCGCACCAGGTTGGCGAGAAACGCCACTGAGGTCAGGTCGCGTGTCTGGTAGAGCGCCAGTCCGTCACGGAAGTCCAAGCGGATGCCATGCAGTATCTTCTGATGCAGTGCGTCCAAGCCTGAGGCAGCGAGCCGAGACTCCATGAGGCGGCTCATCGGCGCGGTTTGCCTCTGGACTCGACGTCGTCGCTTGCCTGCTGCGCACCTATGCCGTCGATCTGTTTGAGGAGGGCAATCGCTCTCAGTTCATAGCTATGGCGCGCCTGCTCATAGTCTTCGAGGCAGAGCCTCCCAGCCTGATGATCGAACTCAAGCTCCTTGATGGCGGCATATACCATTTGCTTCTCGGCCAGGAGCTCCTGTAACTCGGTCTGTTCTGACCCCAGTGGAACTCCATGAGACGATCTGAAGAACGGAATGATGACCGGCAACAGGGCGAGAAGGATAAGTAGGATGGCAATCAGGATGTCCACGTCGTCAGCGTTCCGATTCCTTGAGTTCCGTTTCGAGTCGAGTGGCGTAGCGAGGATCAAGGGGGCGCGATGCATCCCCGTTTGGTCCGTGACCCCTCCTTATCGCGCGACGGATCCTGAGAACGATGATCCCAGCGCCGCCCAGGATGGCGACGAATGGCAGCAGCCACGCCAGCCAGTTAAACCCATGGCGCGTGGGCGCGAGCAGAATCCACTCGCCATAGCGACTGACGAAGTAGCCACGGACCTGCTCCGGGCTCTCACCGTTCTTGAGTTTCTCGAAGATGACCTCGCGCATCTGGATCGCCATCTCTGAGGGTGAGTCGGCTACCGAGAGGTTCTGACATACCGGGCAGCGCAACTCGGCAGCCAGTAGATGGGTCTGCTCCTCGATGCTACCAGCGAGTAGGTCGGATGGCCACGCCCCAAGCACAATCGTCAGAAGCAAGCACACGACCAAGGACTGCTTTCTATTATTCACGTACTGCATGGATACCCTCACCTCGCACTGGGCGCAGCCAGCAGCGCCCCTACACACTTCACGCCCCCACCAGGCTTAGAGCATCTCCTCGATCTTTGCCTTCAGCATCTTCGCGTCGAGGGCTCCGACGTGCTTGTAATGAATCGTGCCGTCCTTCCTGATGAAGAAGGTCTCCGGCACGCCATAGATACCATAGTCAATGGAGATCTTTCCCTGCGGGTCAGGACCGTTTGGAAAGCTGAGTTTGAGCCGCTCGATGAACGCCTTTGCCTCAGTATCCCGGTCCTGGATATCCACCCCGATGACCATCACCCCTCGATCCCGGTAGGTTTGCCATGCGGCCTCCAGGTGTGGCGCTTCTTCGTAACAAGCTGGGAAGCACCAGGAGGCCCAAAAGTTCAGGACCACGACCTTCCCACGGAGCGCCTCCAGGCTGTTGCTGCTCCCATCAAACATGGAAAGGGCGAACGCAGGAGCCTGGCGCCCCACCAGCGGCGATGGCACCTCCCTGGGGTTGGTCTTGAAGCCATAAGCCAGGAGCAGCAGGAGCGGGATAATACTGAGCAGCAGGCTTAGCTTCTTCCAGGTTGCCATGCCATGCGCTCCTCCACCTGGTCAGCAGCGAGGGCCCGTCTCCGGTCGGGCCAGATCGCGATCAGCGAGCCCAGGACCATCACCCAGCCACCAAACCAGATCCACATCATCAGCGGGCGAACCAGCGCCTTCACGGTGGCAGTGGTTCCATCCTGCGCAAACGACGAAAGGACCAGATAGAGATCCTCCCGTGCCGTCGAGCGGACATCGACTGTACCGATCGGCTGCTGCTCAGACGGATAGAACCGTTTGGCAGGTCGCATCTCGGCCACCTTGTGGTTCGAGTTGAAGACTGTAAAGCTCCCCTGCACCACAAAGCGGTGCGGCTCTTGCCAGGCGCTCAGTTCGTCAAATCGAACCTGGTACCGACCAAGCTGGAACGACTCGCCTTTCTTCAGGGTGACCTCCTGCTCCAGCTTGAAGACCGACGAGGCCGTAATGCCGACCACGACGAGCGCTACCCCCAGATGGACGATGAGGCCACCATAGCGCCGTCGGCCCCGGCTGGTGAGTTTCGAGAGTGCGGTCACATACCCCTCTCCTGTTTTTCGGCGTCGCGTCATGGCGCCACTGACAAACTCCTGAATGACGGTGATGGCGGCAAACAGGCTGAGGGCAAAGGCCAGGAGCGGGTACACCCCCCGCACCCCAAGGAACCAGCAGATACCGGCTCCCGGGATGGTGAGGCACAAGGGCATGGTAAAGGTCCGGCGCAGGCTCTCGAGCGAGGCGTGTCGCCAGGCGATCAGCGGCCCGATAGCCATGAGGAAGATCAGACCCAGGCCGATAGGGACGTTCACCGCGTTAAAGAACGGCTCGCCCACACTGACCTTGACCCCGCGAACCGCCTCGGACAGGAGAGGAAACAGCGTCCCCAGTAGCACCGCAAAGGCAAATCCCAAGAGCAGCAGATTATTCATCAGGAAGGCGCTCTCACGGGACACCAACGAGTCAATATCACCCTCCGCCTGTAACTTGTCGCTCCGATACACCAGGAGACTGAAGGAGGTCAATAGGATCAGACCAATGAAGACCAGGAATAACGGCCCGACGGCCGAGTCAGAGAAGGCGTGAACAGACGAGAGGATACCGCTTCGCGTGAGAAAGGTGCCGAAGATGGTCAGTGCGAAGGTGATGATGATCAGCGCCACGTTCCAGAACTTCAGCATCTTTCGTCGCTCCTGGATCATGATCGAGTGGAGAAATGCCGTGCCGGTGAGCCAGGGCAGCAGTGAGGCATTCTCCACCGGGTCCCAGGCCCAGTAGCCGCCCCACCCCAACACCTCGTAGGACCACCGCCCTCCGACGATGATGCCGACCGTGAGGAAGACCCAGGACACGATCGACCAGCGACGTACGGTTCTAATCCATCCCTCGCCGAGCCGACCGGTGATCAGGGCGGCTATTCCGAAGGCATACGGAATGGACCAGCCGACATAGCCGGCGTATAGGCCTGGGGGGTGAACCGCCATCAGGGGATGGTTTTGCAGGAGCGGATTCGGCCCGCGCCCGTCAGGTGGCGCTGGGAACATCGTGGTAAAGGGATTGGCCGGAAAGGCCACCAGGAGGAGGAAAAAGGCCGAGATGCACAGCAGAACAGCCGTCGCGTACGGGATCAATTCACGCTGCCGCTTCCTCTCGAGCATCACCGTGAGTAGGGTCATCAGGGCCAGTAGCCAGACCCAGAGCAGAATCGAGCCCTCGAGCGCTCCCCACAGTGCGATGATCGTGTAGAACAGCGGTGTATCAAGGCTGGCATTCCGAGCGACGTACTGAAGGCTGAAGTCGTGGCCGACCAGCCCAGCCTCCATCAGCAGGATTGCGAAGGTGCTGAGGCCAAACACCGAGACGACCGCCCCTTGTCCGCTCTCGATCATGGCCGGTTGACGTCGCCGCGCTCCCAGGATAGAGACGAACGCGCCGTAGACCGTGATGGCGAGGGCCAACCAAAGACTGAACCGGCCAAGTGTAGCAATCATGGTTGCGTAGCCGGTGGCTTCACCAGCGTTCGGTAGTGATCCTTCGCCGAGGCCTGACCCTTCTCAGGCGGCCGATACTCCTCGGAATGCTTGGCCATGATCGTATCTGCATGAAAGAGACTGTTCACATACTTCCCCTCCACAATCGCACCAGATCCCTCTTTGAAGAGGTCAGGTGGCGAGCCCACGTACTCGACCGCCACCTGCTCTTTACCGTCGCTCAAGCGGAAGGTCAGCTTCAGGGTCTGCGGATCCCAGCGGCGCGTTCCATTCACCACCATCCCGCCCAAGCGGAAGGCTCTATCCGTCGTCGCTGGTCCCTTTTCCTTTAGCTCTGTTGGTGTGATGTAGTAGACGGCGGCCTCTCGGATTCCCCCAACAATCAGATAGCCGAGGGTCGCCACCATGACGACCGCCCCCAGGAGCAGTTTGGTCTTTTTCGTCAACTGGCCCTATCCTTCCGCTGGCGCTTGAGAGCCATAACCTGCGCCATCACGGCCCGCACACGCCTCCCGACCGAGACGAGATACCAGAGCAGGCCCACGGCAGTCAGCAGATACGCAGCCATATTATAGGACCACGGCTTCACCCGAGCAGCTCCATCCGCAGATTAAAAAGCTCTTCCCTCGCCCCCTCGAGCCGAAGTCGCTTGGCCAGGAGATATCCGTACAACAGCACAAAGGCAGCAAGGTTCGTCAAGAGCGCCATCAGCATGTCCGGGGCCACCATCAATAGACCAGATTTCAGGATCGACGCGGGTTGGTGCAGGGTGCGCCACCACACGACGGACATGTGGATAATCGGGATATCGAGGAAACCGATAATCCCAAGGACCGAGCAGAAGGCGGCCCCTCGCGACTCGTCTTCCATCAGTGCCCGAAGCATCAGATAGCCGAGGAAGATCAGCAGCAGGATAGCGGTCGAGGTCAGTCGCGCGTCCCACGTCCACCAGGCCCCCCACGTCGGTCGCCCCCATATTGAGCCGGTTGCGATCGCCAGGGCGGTGAAGAGCGTGCCGATCTCGGCAGACGAATGCGCGATCGCATCGTACTGCCGGCTACGGCGCCCCAGATACAGGATACTCATCACGAACACGACAAAAAAGGCCAGGTAGCTGACGAGGATCAAGGGAACGTGCAGGTACATCAACCGCTGCACCTCTCCCTGCACCGCATCGGGCGGCGCATAGATCAAGCCTATGTACAGGCCGATCAGTAATCCAAAGGCAGTACACACACCCAGTACCCGTTCGATCCGTTGTAAGGTCATCGTCTCATTCCTCAACCAGAAACTCGAATGTCAACAACGACCCTACAAGGAACAGCACATCAAACGCCCCCATCAGCTTGAGCCAGGGTAAGGCAAGCTCGAATGACTCGCGCCGCAGCACGACTTCCGTCCCCCTTACTGCAGACAAGATCAAGGGGATCGTCATAGGAAACAGGAGGAACGGCAGCATGGCCTCCCGTGCCCTCAGGCCCGCCGTCATGGCAGACAACAACGTTCCTGCCGCGGCGAATCCGAGCGTCGCCGGCACCGTGATCAACATGAGCTTGGGCAGTTGCGACCAGAGGTCCATATTGTATAGGACCGCAAAGATGGGAAAACTTATCAGCTCTACCAGGAGGATCACGCTGAAGTTGCTCAACAGTTTCCCCAGGTAAATCGCTTCCCGTTCGGCAGGATACAGGAGCAGGCCATCCAAACAGTCATTCGCCAGTTCGCCCTGAACCGATCGGGCCAGACCAAGCACGCCGGTGAATGCAAAGGCCAACCACAACAGGCCGGATGAGGCTCCCCGGATAAGTGTCTGATCCCCTCCGAGCGCGAAGCTGAAGAGGAACAAGACCAGGAAAGCGAAAAAACACATGGCGGTGATACTTTCCCGATCACGCCACTCTGCGACCAGATCCTTCCACGCAATCGCCAGAACCCGTCGGGCAAAGGTCATTCGACCTCCCACAACTCCCCATGGAGCGCAAAAAGAGAGCGTAACGATTCCAGGGTCACCTCGTCCCGTCTCGCGTCAAAGACCAGCCGCCCCTGCCGCAAGATGGCCATGCGGTCTGCCAGGGCAAACCCCATCGTCAGGTTGTGAGTGGCCAACAAGATCGTTGCGCCCATGGTTTTTGAGGCTATGAGGAATTCCTCCAGCAGCTTCGTCGCCTGGAGGTCAAGGTTGGTGAACGGCTCGTCAAGCAGCATAATCTTTGGCTCATGGAGCATCAACTTTGCCAGGGCAAGGCGCCGCTTCATCCCGCTTGAGAAGGTTCTGACCCGACCCTCTGCCGCTTTCTCTAGTCCGACCTTCTCCAGAACCTTTGCTACTCGTTCGGCGGGACGATCCAGTCCCAGCATAGTCGCCGCAAAGAGGAGGTTTTCTCGCCCGGTCAGAGCCTCATACAGTTGGTGACCGTGGGCAAGAACACCGATAACCCGCCTTACGCCATCGCCATCCCTGCTCACATCAAACCCAGCGACCTGCGCTGATCCTGCAGTGGGTCGCATCAGTCCGGCCAGGATTCTCAGCAGGGTGCTTTTGCCCGCTCCGTTTGGGCCAAACAGAGCCAGAATCTCCCCCTTGGCAACGCGAAGGTCAATACCCCGCAGGGCCGGCTGCGCGCCAAACCACTTGATCAAACCCCTGGTCTCAACGGCGGGCGCAACCCCAGGGAGCCCGCCTGCTCCGTCAGCCCTCACCGTCGCAGGCTCACGCCCATGGCAAAATACGCCCCGCCGCTGTCCCGCGTTGCATCGCACGAGGGGTAACGCGACACTAGCTCAACCGCCGCGACGATCACCGTTCTCTGATGGCAGACAGGGAAGCCCTGAATAGACATTTCTATCGCATACCGGACATGACTGACTGAGTGGCTGCGTCCCCACAACAGGTTCAAGGAGAGACTAAAGATGCAGCCTGAGAGGAGTACAAGTCTTGCTCGTACAACAATGTTATATTAGCAGAAACTACGTGAAGGAACAACTCAAAAGGCCCCCCTAAAACAGAGATAGGACAGACGCCAAAAACCGCGTGGGCCGCCTGAGAAGCGGAGATACAGGGCGTGAGCGAGCACCGTCCCTCGCACCCACCAGGTGAGGCCCATGACACAACCAACGGTGCTGCCCGACAAGCATCGAATACCCTGTTCCCGCCCATCACTTGGGGACTCGCCAGAGACGGGTCTGCGGATAGAAGCCTTTCCACGCGAACCAGAAGGCCCTGGTGGCCGGAAGCTGACGAAGTCGGCTGCCAATAAGCTTGCCGCTGATGGCCGTGCCGGTGAGCACCTGCCACGTCGAGCCGGTCTGCCGGTCTTCCATCACTAGGTCCCCACCTACCTCATGCACGTTCGAAAACTCCAGGACCTGCTCCCCCACCCTCCTCGAGAAGGCAACCGCCGTTGCCTCACGGGCCGAGAAGGCCACCAGGATCGGTTCGTCGCCCACCGCATCCTGTACGAGGGGCTGGCGGTTCAGCTCGCGATAGGGATAGGCGACGATCGTATTGTCCAGGCTCAGTCCAAGGACGAATTCCTTACCGGGCAGGACGGTGTCCGGGTTCCTGGTTCCGAAAATTCCCAATCGCTCCGGATCATCGAAATACCCTCGATACGTGTTATGGGTTCCTTCGACCCCCAAGGCAGTCTGCTTCGAGAGGAGGAGAGTGTCCGGATGAAGTTGCCTCCACTGCTGCCAGGTGGTGTGAGACGCCGGGTAGGGCTTCAAAGCCTGCCCTTTCAGTGGCCCGTGGATAGCGCCTCCCGTAACGTGGCTCCAAAAACTCCCGGTCTCGCGATCATACATCACCAGGGCGTCCTTCCACAGACGCCCGCTGACCCCGAAGGTGACCGGCTTGCCCTGCTGCGTCGGCCGGACATACACGATGCCCGTGAAGCAGAGGGGTCACCACGTCACGGCAATAGGCAACGTCCCGAGTTGATCGTTGACGATCTCATGGTGGTTGAGTTGCCAGAGTGAGTAGGCCTTCGCCACCTTGCCGTCCGTCACGCCCAGGACCGGCTCGTCCGGCTGCATCATCCGATTGGCCTCCCTCGCCGAGACGAACGTGGGAGCATCGATGGCGGGAATCGCATCTTTGGGCAACACGGTCATGACGGGCGAGCCGTCCACCACCAAAGGCAGATCTCCAGTCCGCTGTCCGAAGACCGGACCTGCATTCACCGCGCTGATGGCCGAGATCACCAAGGCTATAACACACCTGACCCTTCGTTCCCTCAACAGATCATCCTCCCTTCCCTCCATCTTCAGCAATATCGCATCAAGAACCGGAGGGACCGTCTTACATACGGTCCCCCTTCGGCTCTTACAGCTCCTTGAGTATCCCCTCCCGCGCATACCGCAGAAGGGTATTCCACGCCTCTCTTGGGAGCGTGATCTTGTCCTCGCCCTCTCCGATACGCACAGCCATGGGCCTCCCCTCATGCTGGAGGATTTCCACCTCCGGGCAGGCCCCACACGCCGGACAGAGCGAGAACTTCTCCTTCATCTCCACGGTTACCACCTCCTTTCAAGCTAAGATGAGACCTTTTCAGTCCATTCGAGACTCAAGCGCATCGAGAATCGGACACTCGCTGATTGGGCCGCGTCCGCGACAGGCAACAGTCAATTTCATCAAGGCTGTCTTCATCCTTTTTAAGTCGCGGAGTTTTGTATCGATATCGGTGAGCTTGGCTTCAGATCGCCTTTTGATGTCTGCACTTGTCGTCCCGGGATCGACGCGCAACGAGAGCAGTTCCTGGATCTCCTTGAGAGAAAACCCCAGCTCCTGGGCTCGCTTAATGAACTTGATGCGCCCTACCGTATCGGGAGCGTATTGACGGTAGCCGGACTCGCGTCTGGGCGGCTCAGGCACGAGACCTCTCCGCTCATAGTAGCGAATCGTTTCAATGTTCACCTGCGCTGCTTTGGCAAGCTGACCTATGGTCACGTCCTTCACTCTTTCACCCCCTTCCATGTATAATATGCACTCTGTACCTAGGTACAGTGTCAAGCCCCTCAGCAAACTTTTTCCGCAGTTTTCGGTTTTCCGTGCAGGAGGGGACCGATCCTCAGACGAGACAGCGCATGGCGCTTAGGTGCGAGACGCTCCGCACTCCCCAGCCGCCAGCATCAGGGAGAAGCGAGAGATCCAGACTCGCTCAGCATGGCAGAGGCTTAGGCGAAGCGCATGAGGAACTGGAGGACTGTCTTGAGCGGCCCGCTGAAGAGCTTTTCCCGGTAGTACTGATCGGCTGTCCGGCGGACGGCCTCAGAGAGGGTAGGATACACATGGATGGTCTGGGAGAGAGCGCCAACCGGCAGCCCCTTCCGCATCGCCAGGACTACCTCCTGGATCAGATCGCCTGCCTGCGGACCCAGGATGTGAGCTCCGATGATCTTCCCCTTCGGCGTGCAGACCAGCTTCGTCAGGCCCACCGCCTCCCCATCGCATAGGGCCCGGTCTAGGTCCCCGAAATTGTAGCGATAGACCTTCACGTCCCCGAACCTCTCCCTCGCTTCGGTTTCCGTCAACCCGACCCTGGCCACTTCTGGATCGGTAAAGGTGCACCAGGGAACTACTCGGTAGTCCGCCTTGCTCCTGAACGGGAACAACGCGTTGCGGACGACCAGACGGGCCTGATACTCGGCTACATGGGTGAGGAGGAGCTTCCCCGTGACGTCGCCACAGGCCCAGATGTTCCGAGCCGTGGTTCGCAAGGTATCGTCCACGACAACCCCCTTGCCGTCATACTTCACCCTCGCCGCATCAAGGTTCAACCCTTCCACATTCGGCCGCCTGCCGGTCGCCAGGAAGATCTCCTCGGCCCTGAAGGTCATCACTGCGCCGGTGCACTCCCCGTAGACGATCTTCTCAGCCCCGTCCTTCTCGATGCGGAAGGCCTTGGTGCATGTGTGGATGTCGATCCCCTCAGCCAGAAGGATGGCCTCCAAAGCCTGAGCTATCTCATGGTCCTCCCGGGGCAGAATCTGTCCCACGACCTCCAAGACCGTAACTCGGACGCCAAAGCGCGCGAGAATTTGAGCGAACTCGATCCCGATGGGCCCTCCACCCAGGATGATGATCGATCGAGGGAGTTTGGAAAGCCTGAAGGCGCTCACGTGGTCGAGAAAACCTACCTCCTCCAACCCCTCGATCGGAGGTATGGAGGTTCTAGAGCCGGTGGCAATGACAACCTTCTTTGCCTGGATCCGCTGCGCCCCGACCTGCAGCTCTGTTGGAGAGAGGAAGGCAGCCGCATCAGAGAAGAGGTTGACCCCAAGCTCCTTGAACCGCTCGGGGGAGTCGTGCTTTCCCACCTGCGCCTGAACCTGTCGCATTCGGTCCATGACCTTCGCAAAGTCAAAGGAGACCTCAGGAGGGTTCAAGCCGAAGTCGGAAGCCCGGCGCATCAGGTGCAGTACCTTGGCGGAGCGGATGAGGGCCTTGGAGGGCACGCAACCCGTGTACAGGCACTCCCCCCCAAGCCGGTCCCGCTCGATAAGCGCGACCTTGGCGCCGAGAAACGCGGCACCCGCAGAGGTCACGAGCCCAGCCGTTCCACCGCCTATTACGGCGAGATCAAAGGTATCCATCAGCTACTCCTCACGTTCGAAGCGGACAGTTTAACGTCGCTTGAAGGCGGGCGACCATAGTACCACCTGTGGAGCCGAGAAGGGTTCACACCGATGAAGTAGAGGAAGCGGAGAGCCCACATCAGCAGGATAGTCCTGAAGACCCCCTCCCGCTCCCACTTCCGCGCCGATGCTGTGACCTTCAAGCGGAGGCATCTCATCCCTCCTCTTCGCTTCAGTCGCCTCGCGAGTTCTACGTCCTCCATCAAGGGGATGTCAGGATATCCTCCCAACTCCTCAAATGTCTTCCGCCTCACAAAGAGGGCCTGGTCACCAGTGCAAATGTTCGTGAGGCGAGAGCGGAGGTTGATGAAGAAGGCGATGACCTTGAAGACCGGACGGGAATTATCAAACCGGATATCGAAGCGTCCCGCCACAATATCGTGATCGCTGAAGGCTTCAATAATCGCCGCTTCTGCCCTGGCAGGCAGCCGCACGTCGGCGTGGAGGAAAAGGAGGACCTCACCGTTCGCCACGCTTGCGCCAGCGTTCATTTGCCTGGCCCTCCCCCGCCTGCCTGAGAGGTACATTACCCAGGGGAACCGACGTACGACCGTGCTGGTTTCATCCTCGCTGCCGCCATCCACGACGATGACCTCGGCTGCTGGGCAGATCGCCCGGAGGCGCGAAAGAATGCTCTCCAGGTTCTTCGCCTCATTGAGGACCGGAATGATCACGCTGAGCATCTTTCTTGCCTCCTAAGAGCCCCCATTTTTCACCGATCGGAGCACAATGTCGTCGTAGTACGCCACAGCGGACTCACCGGTATTGTCGGTGTCGGTCATAAGAGCGATACCGGCGATCCGAGGAGGTTCTGCAGCGAAGAGGCGCTTGTAATCAGCATAGAGGTTTCGCTCCTCGAGTATCCACCGCCCCACGTGTTCCGCCCCACTCTCCACAGCGATCATTTTCGCCCGATCGGTGTAGGCATTATCGATGGCCGTCCCCTTGGGGAGTCGGTTGTCCCAGATGTAGTTAATGACATGCTTTGGCGGGTAGTCGCCATAGATGAGCTTGTAAGCCCCATAGCTGGTCCTCTCCCAGAGTGTGGCGTTTCGAGCGTCATACTGGAAGGCCACGTAGAGGCGGGCTGGGTAGTCATCGCCTTCTTTGCGGCGGGCATCAGCTTTGACGAGGATATTCTCCACCTTCCATCGCCAGGAGATGATCTGGTAGACCTTTGGATCAAGATCCAGCGCTTTGTACAAACCAGAAGCCGAGCCATGACTTTCAGCTTTCACGATGTAGTTGTCGCCTTCCTGGATCACGGTGTAACGGGTCTTCGCAGGGATCTTCCGAAACGTCAGCGAGGTCCAGCCGGGGGGTAGGCCCCCTGGATCGGTTGGAGGGCCGAATCGGTCCACCACCAGCAGTTCCCCGCCAAGGCCCCAAGCGACCGCACAGAGCGAGAACACGACGACAAAGGCGAAGCTGTAGATGATGCTCCGTTGAGCTTTTCTCATCACCCGTCACCGCAGCAGGTCGTCCGTGGCTGGGCTAGTCTTGTGCAGCCATCGGGGAATAAGGCTAACCAGGGCCAGCAAGGACCCCGCAATCCCCAGGTACAGTAAGGTACGCTGTATGTCCCCGCCCGCTTCAGAGAGGGCGCCACCTGCAAAGGTGTAGGCCGCCGTCCCGGGAAGCATGCAGGGCCATGAGGTGAAAAGATAGCTCCAGAAGCCGATCCGGGTCAGGCCGTAGGCGTAGTTCTGGAGGTTAAAGGGAAAGAGGGGAACGAGACGGGTGATCATGACGATCCGCCACCCGTGCCGCGCAATCGCCTGGTCGATCTTCGCCAGTCGGGGGCTCTCCGCCACCCACCGTTCCACCATTCCCCTCGCGCCATACCGGGCGATGAGAAAGGTGAGCGCCACCCCGATGGTGGAGGCGATGGAGACGTACACGGTCCCCCAGATGGGACCGAAGGCGACGCCGCCCAAGACGGTGATCGGGAGACCGGGGACGAAGAAGATCACGGCCAGGATGTATCCCGCGATAAATACGAGGGGAGCGAATGGTCCAAAACTTTCAATCCCTGCCCTCAGGTGCGCGAGATTCTTCAGACTGAGGATCTCCTGGAAGCCGAAGATCCTGGTCAGGAACGCCCCTGCCAGGACGATTCCCCCCAGCAACAGCAGGCGTCCCCACGGTCTTTTTGACCTTTGCGCGACTTCACTCAAAGCGATGCCTCCGCCACAGATACCCCGGCTCCAGGATGGTCCCCGGTTCAGTAATGGTTTCCAGCACCTTCAGCGCATCCAGCAGGATCGTCCGCTGCTGCTTCACGGCAAATGCCTCCCCGAGAGGGTGACCAAAAGGGTAGTGGAGGTAAAGGGCTCTTGGTGGTTTCACCTTCTTCGTCACCTCTTTCTGCAACGTGATCCCAATAGTCGAAATCCCTTCCGCCTCGATGGCACGCTGGAGCAGGCCCACGGCCTGATTGCAGAGGCCTCAGGCCGGGGTGAGGAAGACTGCCTCCGCGCCATCGCGCCTCAAGCAACGCGCTACCTCCGGTGCGGTCTGCTGCACCAGGGTCTCCAGGTGAGGGCCGTCGATATGCCCCATGAAGCCATAGACAAAAGGGGCGATCCCCCCGATAAACCCCTCGGCCTTGAGTTCCTTGAGTCGGTCTAAGGGCAGGACCACATTGAGATCCTTGTCCGCGGCTGAGTGGTCATAGTAGTTGTGGGTAATGACCACCGCTTCTGCCTTCACATCCGATGGGATGGCCCGAAAGCTCGGGTCACCATTCGGATCGTCCATATCGAAAGGGGGTTGGGTTTTCAAGTGGACCCCCGCAGTGGTCACGAGGGCGATTATCGTTTCTCGAAGCGGCTTCCTCAAGGGCGTCCACGGGATCCCTTCCGTTTCCACGAAGCGGTGACGTCGTGCCCAGCGCTCTGAAAGCCAGGGCAGGTGCTTGTAGAGCTGCACCATAAGTACATTGGTCAGATCCCGGAACCGTCCCATTGGTAAGCTTACCTTTCACCTTTCATAAGTCCCCTCGCCCTACTGCCGGTGTACACTCGGCTCAAGCACGACGAACCTCGCTCTTACCTCTTCGGGGCGCAAGGATTAGCAGCGCACGGATTCTTCATGGCACAAGGGTTGGCGGCCGGTTTAGCCGGTTTAAATGTCTTCTGGATCTCCTGAGCGTAGGCGGTCAGCGCCGCCAACTCTTTTGATTCCCATGGGAGGGGCTTTGAAGCCATCGGCGCCACCATGCATAACTGCACCATCTCATCGGCCTGGATCCGCTTGAGGCCTGCCCGTTGCTTGGCCATGACCACGCTGTGCGGATAGGGCTTGGCAAAGGTCGCCATAAAACCCGCATTGCCCTGGTGACACGTCTGGCAAGCAATGCCCTTCTTGGTGCTCAGTTCTGGACTGTTCCACAGCTCCTTGCCCAGTTTGACGAGCTCGGCCCGCTCACCGGCAAAGAGCCTAGTCCCTTTTGGCCGCGTGATGAGCTTCTGATCCACCTTACCCCCGGCGGCACAGGGGTTCTGCGCGGCACAAGGATTTGTCGCAGCACAGGGGTTCTGCGCTTGCGCCACCGAGACCGGGGCTTCAGGATCCCCAGCAAAGGCGACGTTGGTCGCCGCGAGAAGAAGGGCAGTGCTTACCATCACCACTCGAACGGAACGGCTCATGCAATCTCCTTTCTTATTTTATCTTATGGCGAGCCGGGACAGCCACAGAGCGGACTACCAGGACTCGCACTTCCATGATGATCTCTTTTTACATGCAGCAGGTGGTCTTCTCAGCGCAAGAGTTGCGACTCTAGTGTAGTGTCTCATGAATAGCTTTACATATCCCGTTCGCCCTGAGCTTGTCGAAGGATCAATGTTTTCAACGCGTTTCGCCTGTGGTTCGACAGGCTCACCACGAACGGACTGTAAAGACTTCACTGGGACGCTACACTAGAGATGCCCCGCCGCCCATAGGCCGCTTAAAGTCTCTTTTTCCTAACTCACCCTCCTTTCTTCCAGGCGGACGTATCCTTCTCCGCCTGCGATTAGGCGAGCCGTTGCAACAGCACGTAGATTCCGCCTGCCAGTAATGCCGCGACCGGGAGCGTGACGATCCAGGCCAGCACAATGTTTCGGACAACTCCCCAGTGAGCCTTGCCGTTGGCTGCGCCAATGCCGAACAGTGCGCCACATGACACGTGGGTGGTCGAGACAGGCAGACCCCACCTGGAGGCAACGATAACCAGAAAGCTCGTCACCAAATTGGCAACAAAACCCTGGTCAGGGTCCATTGCGGTGATTCGCTTACTCACCGTCTCCGCAACTCTTTGCGCGTGAAGTAGCCCGCCCAGCGCCATGAGCACCGCCACCAGGAACACCCCCCACGTCAGATCGAGTCCTCCTACGGCCACGGAGAGGGCAACGATCTTCGGGGTATCGTTGAGACCTCTGGCAAAGCTTACAGCCCCTGCGCTTAGATAATGGACACCGTCGAGAACGGTCTGAACATTCACGCCAAGCATCGTGCCAGTATAGCGCTCCTGGCAATTGGCCTCTTCATCGACGACGACACGAAGGGGGGTTGTTCCGGTCGTCACGTGACGCCCTTCAGCGGTCATGGCTACGGCGACTGGGACAAACTCTTCCCCTACACAGAGACAGGTCTCTTTTGTGAACCCTGTAACATTCGCTGCGAGCCTGAAAAGGGGGTACACCAGGACGGCTAAGCCCACTGCTATCAATGGGCTCACCATGAGCGGCCTTAAAAAACTGGCCCACAGCGTCGAAAAGCTCAAGTCCAGACCGACAGCCACGAGGCCTGCGCCGAGAAGGGCCCCTGTCAAACTATGAGTGGTCGAGATGGGCGTACCAATCTTACTGGCAAAGAATACCGTGAGGGCTGTACCTGAGAGCACAGCCACGACGAAAGGCCGTGATCCGGCGAGGGCGGCAGGCACCAGACCCTGTCCCCCGAACGTCTGGACCAGCTTGGTGGCCAAGAAGACCGCCGCGATGGAGCCGGCAAGGGTCGTTGCCGTGGCCCACCAGAGGGCTTTTTTGTAGTCCGTTGTGCCACTCCCAAAAAGCGTGGCCACGCCTTTGAAATTGTCGTTGGCCCCATTGGCATAGGCGACAAACAGCATCGCCCCGAAGATGAGCGCAGTCCAAAGCAACATGATTTCTCCTCATTTCTCCTCAGGCGGTCAATGCTCCGCCGCAACTGCTCCCCGTCCCTGCGGTGCAGGCATAGCAGTGGTTCCCGACCAGGATCCCCTGCCCCTCAACGGTATGTGCAGCGAGCTCCCAGATCTTCAGCGGCCTGCCCTCTTCATCTCTCAGCGGCATATCGAGCATCTGGTTGAAATCGCAATCATACACCGACCCTTCCCATCCCACACTCAATAGGGTTCTGCACATCACGTCGTCTAAGGTAGCCGGATTGAAGGCGGACTCAAGGAGATCGATGTACCGATCGTACTCACCGCAGAGCTTGAGGAACTTCTCAAAGCGCGTGATCGGCATATTGGTGAGGCAGTACAGGTGGGTAAACACAATGCCATAAGTCTCCATGAGGACCCGTTTGTAGTCCTGTTCCAGTTGCTCCTGTGGTGGCGGCAGGTACGCGCCCAACGGGTTGTAGACCAGGTGAAGAGTCAATCCCGTTCCCGGCACGCCATAGCCCAGCTGGTTCAGCATCTGAAGGGCGCGGATACTCAACTCAAACGTCCCATGCCCTCTCTGGCGGTTCACGTTCTCTTCGAGATAGCAGGGAAGCGAACAGACCAGCTCAACCCGGTTCTCCCTAAGGAATTCCGGCAGGTACTCCTTCCCGGGTTCAAAGATCGCGGTGAGGTTGCACCGATCGATGACATGGCGCTCCAGCCGCACGCAGGACTTTACCAGATACTCAAAGTTCATATTGAGCTCCGGGGCGCCACCCGTAATATCTACGGTGGGGATCACCGAGCCGTCTAAAAACTGGAGAACGGCCTCCACGGTTTCGCGCCCCATGATCTCCTTGCGTCCAGGCCCGGCCTCGACGTGACAGTGGAGACAAGCCTGGTTGCAATACCTGCCCATGTTGACCTGGAGCACGTCGATCTTGCGCTTGCGGAAGCCAACTCCGTTCTCTTTGATCTTTCGAGCAAATGGCCGCATGGTTCGCTCGTCACTCACGGACAGCAAGCGCTTCCAGGACCGCACACTTTGGGTGAGGTCTGCGTGGCCTTGTAGTCCATTCCCTTGGTCTCGCGGGGATGGCGCCGCTCCGTCCGTCCACAGTCAAACAGACCGGCCTGCTCCAGCGAAATCGCTTCTCTGGGTTGGATGAAGATGAACTGATCCTGATACGGGGGCTTGGAATAGAGCTGGTAGGTCTTGTCGCAGACCGCAACCCGCACCCCACGCTGAAGAATATGGTTGTCGTCGTCCACCACCTGTTTCCACGGGCCCCGATAGATCACTGCCTGGTTTCGCTCAATGCAGGGCCCTTCCTTTCCTTTGTAGGCGGTCAGTGTGATCGAACGAAATTCGATCCCATCGATGGTCCGATACGGTTCTGCCCTCATCTCCTCGATATGGATCCCGTAGAACTTGGCCTCCTCAAAGGTGCGAAGCAGTTCCTCCTCTTGAAAGGCCCCGGAGACGCAGCCACTCCACAGCTCTGGATCAGCTATCAGATGGTCCGGAACAGCCTCATCACTCACGATGTCAGAGATGGCGATCCGTCCCCCTCGCCTCAGCACCCGATACATCTCGGAGAACAGCCCCAGTTTATCCTCAGACCGGACCAGATTCAGGACGCAATTGGAGACGATCAGATCGATCGATTCATCAGGAATCAAGGGTCGCTCATGCGAGATTCGCTCCTCGAACTCGCGCAGCCTAAGGAGATCGGAGGCGGAACGGACAGGGTGACGCGCCAGATATTGATCCAGAAGATCCAAGTTAATCTTGAGGTTCTGGATCTTACCCCGACGAAACTCCACATTGTGATAGCCGAGCCGCTGTCCTACAGCGGACTGATACTTCCGGGCCAACCCCAGCATCTCCTCATTGAAGTCGACGCCGATGACCGTGCCGCTCGGGCCGACGATCTGAGAGATGATGTAACAGGCCTTGCCGCTCCCGGACCCGATATCGAGAACGGTCTCCCCTTCCCGTACGTATCTTGATGGGTCTCCACAGCCGTAGTCCTTCCTGATGATCTCATCAGGAATCACGTCCAGGAGGGCTCGGTCGTAGCTGACGGGAACACACAGGCCGACCTCGACCTCTCTCGCGGCCTTCTCATACCGCTTCAGCACGGCCCCTTCACAATCCATCGTCCGACCATTGCCGTTGTTTGCCTTCCGAATCATTGGTATCTCCTCATGTTACTCCCATACCTTGGGAAGTTGGGTGCCGGGCCTTTTTAGCCTGTTACTTATCGTTAGATGATGATTGCAGCAAAAAGGATTCGGTGGAAGACGGTTTTGGAGTCCTCCCTGCTTCTCAGTATCGGTGAGGGCTCCTTGGAGACTAGTCACGAGGCGGTCACGAAGGCTTGGCAAGAGGCACCAGACGAAGGGGGCGGCTGGTACCGATTGTTGGTGGGTCCGGCGAAGCCATGAAATGTGAAGGGCCCCTATTGCGTGAGGTGTGGATGCCCCTGTCTTATTGATGACCTTCTGGGTTCTCCGAGTTCCCCTTTCCTCGTGAGGGCATCATGCTGAGCAGTTCACCGGTCTGGATGACGCGGCCCTCCAGCAAAGAGTAATGGCGATAGCGGGCCGGCATGTGGGATCCGACCGAGGCGAGGACCACGACCACCAGGAGGAGTGGCAGACGGTACTCCCACAGGGCTGGAACGGCGAGGAGAATGGCCAGCTTGAGCAAGGACCATAATCCCTTTCCCCAGCAAGAGCCAGTACAGCCCGGTGATGTAGATCTCGATGGCCACCAGACCGATCCCGCTCCCATTCGCTTGTCGCATCATCACACATTTACTGGCGATGATCATTTTCCCTGCTTGGAGTCGCTCAGAAGAGAGGTTGCTACCCCAGATCGGCTCATCGCCGTCCTGCCTGGTGGGAGGGAGGCTCCCCAGGTCAGAGACGGCGATGAGCCTCACGGGCGTGGAAGAATCAGGCTGGCCTTAGAACCACAGCGCTAGTCGCGACGTGATCTCCCATAACGTGTCATTACCCTTGATCGGCGTCATTTTGTCATTGTCATACCAGTTATTGACCCTGTTGAACATCAGGCGGACATTGGGACTGAGATACCAGTTAAACCCGGCGGTCAGGGCGTCTACCCTATTGCCGCCCGGCTGCCGATTAGAACTGGACTTGTAGCTCGGCGATCCCTTGATGCGCGAGCTCGCCGTGCGTGCTATTGCTCAGCCCGACGGCATTCCGGCCTGGCCTGAGGTCGGTGAGGATGTAGTTAGCCCGTAGCCGGACGCTGGAGTTGACATACCAGTTCAGACCGAGGGTGCCAGAACGCAACTCCATCGGCCGCTCATTGGGGGCCGAGTCAGGCGCAGTAAATGCGTCGGTGTTGTCATCGACCCGCAGGTGCTCGTAGCGGAGGTTGGTCAGCAGGCCATTGCGCTTGGTGCCGAAGATCCAGTAGCCGATCGTCCCAGAGCCACCCTGCATGATGAGGTGAGCGAGATTGCCGCCGCCAGCACCCAACCTGTCACGCTCCTGGGAGGCGTAGGCGTACTCCCCCTTAACCACAAACGGGTAGAAATCGAAGACGAGGTCGCCGCCGCCGGTGACGCGGTCGCCGTTGATCCGGAAGCCGTCCTGGGTCCCGCCAACGCCGTTGCCGGCCAGCCTGACGTTGGTCGGACCAACCGGGTTGAAGTTCTCAAAGCCGCTGACGACCCTCGTCACGCTGTTGGCATCGGTCGCGCCGTTACCCTTCACAACCCGAAAGGTGCGGTGATCGGCGTTCAGACCGATGGTGAGATTCCCGAAGGGCATCGGGGGTGAAATGGCAAATCGACCGGTGAACTCTTTATTACCGTCGTTGTCGATGGCGCACTGATCGACCCGGCCGCAGCCGTTATAGATCCCCACCCCATAGTAGACCGGCATGGTGGCGAGTTTCAGATTGCCCTCGACGGTGGCGCCAAGCTGATAGTCCGGGGACAGCGCCCTGGAGATAATCGCCCGCTCGGCGAAGTCCAGGTCCCGAGAGGAGGTGATCATATCGAGGCCGAATCGGGGCTTGTACTGCCCGACGATCACCTTGGCCCACGGGGCATACGTGTAGCTGGCCCAGGCCTCTTCGAGCCGTGTACCCTGGCTGCCGCTCACGAGTTCCGGCTCGATGTAGAAGTTATAGTCCTTGTAGAGCGTTCCGGTCAGGATGATCCGAGTGCGGCGCAGCCGAAATGTACTCGGGTCGTGCCGAGCATTCCCTGCTGCCGTCAAATTCTGACCACCAACTGTACCGGGGAACGCTTCTTCATTTCGCGACCCTTCAACTTGCATCCAATTCTGGGTGTACCCGCCCAGGTTCAGTCGGAACTGGTCATCGGCTGACTTCAGGAAGAACCCCTTCCCGGGCTCATACCCGGTGAGCAGTGACGAGGCCGCGGCCGCGGCGGCCTTCTTCTCCACCTCCATTACGCGCCTGTCGATCTCTGTCTGTTGCGCGGTCCGGTCTTGCCGTAGCCGGTGCATCTCCTGCTGTAACTGCTGCAGCGACTTCTGCTGCGTCTCAAATACCTGCTCGAGCTCCGTGAGCTTATCAGCCCACGCCCCAACCGGCATGAGCAGCAAGGCGCTGCCCACGACGACGCCACGAACCCACCACCCTCTTTGAGCCATGATCTCCTCCTCCGTGTCGTTAGTGGATTGTCGCCTTCCCGAAAGGAATGCAGTGATCGGGCAAGGCATCCCCAAGCTCACCGAAAAGCAAGCAAACCGTTGGCCAAGACCGACTGGGGCGCCTGCTGGCGGATCTCCAGGGTCAGAAAATCGGCCAGTGCCTCGATCTCACCGAGGCCGAAACGTGGCACGCCGAGATCCCACTCCCCGTCGGTCACCAGCGCCAGGAGTCGATCAGCACCCGTTGAGAGCGGGCTGCCGCCGTGTGCCCCTCGGATGACCTCGATAATCGGAAAGCCCGCGTGCGCGAATCCCTCGGTCAGGACCACATCAACGCGATCGGCGAAGAGCCGAACGATCTCCTCAGGGGCCATCGGCTCTTCGTGCTCAAGGAAGAGGGCCGTTTTGCCCTTGGCCAGAACCCCACTCAGCACCGCCCCAGCCCTGGCATGGCGCCACGAGTCCTTTCCGGGCGTATCGGCCTCGAAGCTGCCGCAGTGGTGATGCTTCAGTGTACCGACCCGAAACCCGCGGCAACTCAGTGCCGGAATTAAACGCTCCAGTAGCGTTGTCTTCCCGCTGTTCTTTCTACCGATGACAGAGATGATCGGTGTCATGCCCTCGCCGTTAAATGCAATACTGTTCACTTTAGCCGTTCGTGGTGAGCCTGCCGAAGCGCCATATGGGGTTTGCAGGACAAGCTTATAGGCCCCACGCTATACTTGATTGACCCCCGGCGCCATCTGAATGCCGTGATAGGCGTGGCACGCGTCACCGACCAGTAGATGAAACAGACGCAGGTTGGTCTTCCTGAACTCGAACAGATCGACCCCTTCGATCCCCTTGACGGTCTGGGCCAGCGTTGCCCCGGCCCTCTCAATGGCGTGAGCCTGATCAGCGGTCGGCGTAAAGAGACGCTTGCGCTTCACATAGCTCAAAATCTCGAAGCTGTGCCCATAGAATTTCATCATGGCGTCGCGAAAGAACAGATCGTAGATCCGCTCCTGACCGGGTGGAGCTGGTGACTGCCGAAAAAACCGCTCCATCAGATACCCATCCGCCTCAAGCCGCCACACCAGCAGATCCAGATGGGCCTGGAGCCGCTTCGCGAAATCGTCCCGGCGGTACCCGTTCCCGACACATGATGCCACCCCATAGATCAAGTGGGTCCCCCCACACGTAAAGCCATGAATCGCGTCCTTCTCTGTCGGCATGGCCCCCCGATCCTTGGCCCGCTGGAGCTGTTGACAGGCCTCATCAAGGGCGTCAAAGCCGAACCGGATCAGATCGGTCAGCCGAAGCCGCTGTCCGTGCGCGTTAGTCCAGGTATCCTTGGAGGGCGGCATTTGAAGCGAGAAGGCGATCAATGTCCACGCGAGATCGTCTCGATCGAAGGTCCGAGGATCGAAGGTGACGAGTCCCTGGGCGCTTCTGAACAGGTCGCCGATGGTATAGCGGTGTCCGTTCAACTGGAATGGATGATCCGGTGAGACCCCCGCCTCCAGGACCGTCTTCAGGAAGGTGTCAGTATGGCCCTCGATCTCGACCGGCATGCAGAGGTAACGCTTCCCTGCCACCATCTTCTCTTTCAGGAATCGGGAGCAGAGGAGGTCAACGGCGCTCTCGCCCTTGACGGTCAACGTGCCGCCCACCGCTCGAACCCCGTGCATCAGGGTCCAGCCATCGTCTTGCAGCGCGTACTTCGTCACCAACCCGTGCAGGATACCCGCCGTGCCACCCAACTGCGACGGGACAGCAATCGCTCGACTCTCGACGGCCGCCTCAGAGGGGAGGGATCGAGACAGCACCATCCCGCCGGCCCACGCAGAAGCGACCTGAAGGAACCGGCGTCTCGTCAGACAGCACATCGTTGCAATCCCTCACATAGGGTAACCTGGTGACGCATTACCCGCCCCTCATACCAATACTGTTTACTTCAGCCGTTCGTGGTAAGCCTGTCGAACCACAATTACTCTTTGACAAGCTCATGGCGAACGGTGGGGTGAGCCTAAGCGAACAGCATTGCCGTTAAATGATGGTCCTTGGGGCCAGACTCATCTTCTCCAGATTTGTTTTGTAGGGCGACTCGCCGATCTTGCGGATCTTGGCAACGGCGAGCTTGTAGCGGTAGTTGTCGCTGAGCGGATCGGGAACCCGGGGCACCAGGGCGTTGGCCATGTGCTTGGTGCGGGTGTCGAGGTTATGCATGAACAGTACGCCCTGGCGGACGGCATTCGTCACGATGGCGACCGCCTCCACCCGTCCGGTCGTCAGCTTAATGTGGCCGTTCTTCATGAGGCCAGTAAAGCTCAGTTCGTCACTTTTGATGGCCATGAACCCGCTGACCTGCACCGCGACCCGGTCATTCACCAACTCCACGTAATCCCCGGACTCGATCCCTCTGGCCTTGGCATCGTCTGGATGGATCTCGACCGCTGGCTCCGGCCAGCGCTGCTGAATATTCGGTCGGCGTTCTCTGTCATCGAACCCTGACTGCCAGACCTCATTAACCCGGCCGTTCGTAAACCACAACTCATCCCCCTTCGGCTTGAGCCAGTCGTAGAAGTCGGCGAAAAGATTCCAGGGCGACTTGATGAACATGGCCTTGCCGTTCGCGGAGCTAAACTGCTGGGCGATCTTGGGGATGACCGTCACCCCCTGGGGACCGGTTGCGGAAAACTCCGCAGTCGAGTCGTGGAGGCGCTTCGTGCCGTAGAGTTTCCCATCCTCGTAAATGACCGGCCCTTGGATCCCTTCCGTACCGAAACTTCTCAAGAGATCATGCGCGCGCATCCCCTGCTGCTTGGCAAACCAGACCAGGGGGTGGATATTCTGCCGGCCCCCGCGCGTAAAGCGCGCCAACTCCTCGAACACCTGGTTGGAATCTTTCCAATCGTAGCCCTCAAACCCCATCTTCTTGGCGATCTGCGCCACGATCCACCAGTCGGGCTTGGCCTCACCAGGCGGGTCGTAGAACTTAGAGGACAACCGCCAACGCCGCTCGCCGTTCGCGCGACTGAGGTCTTCCTCACCCCAGGTCGCCGCGGGCAGCACCAGATCGGCGAACACCGACCCGATCGGGTTGCGGAGGTAGATATCCTGATCCACCACCACCATGCCGCCGGAGTCGGCCCGCCGCTTGAGGGCCTCGACGGCCTGGGCGGTCTCGGTGCTGGTAATCTGATGCGGGTTGTCCCGTGTCAGCCGGTGAAAGGTCTCGGCCAGGGCGTGAGAGGCGTTCATCGAGCCGATCCAAGTAGTCCCGATGACATAGGCAAAGCGGACATGGCCCGCCTCAATCCAGCGATCCAAGTCCAGCACCTTGCGGCGACGTCCCCAGAACTTCTCCGGGCTTTTTTCGATCGGGTACTCGCCGCCGGGGGCGTCACCGCCGCGCTGATGCCCCCCCATGCGGGCGATCATCTGGCCAGGGCGGTTGCCGGACCCGCACAGGAGACCGAGGGAGGCGAAGGAGGCCGTATTCAGGTAGTTGTTGGACCAGTAGAGCCCCTTCTCCATGCCGAAGGATGTCTTGGGACGGGACCCATCAGGCCGGGGCTTGGCGATCATCTCCGCGGCCTGGACAATCTTCTCCTTCGGCACGCCGGTGATCCGCTCGGCCACCTCGAGCTTCGACTCCTCCTGAGCAAGAATAAACTCCTTGTATCCCGGAAAGCCGTCCTTGGGCCGTAGCGGGTTCCAGGTCGTGCGCCACTGCACCGGTGTGTTGCGTGTCCCCTGGCCGAAGCCGGAGTCATACTCCCACTGGGTCGCCGTATACTTGGCAATCCACGCCTTGTCCTCCCAGCCGTTTTCCAGGATCACGCGCGCGATAGCCATCAAGAGCACCGTATCGGTCCCTGGGTAGAGCGCCAGGTGCAGACCGCCATTCGCCTCGGCGAAGGCTACGCCGGTGGTCTTCCGTGGATTTATATAGAGGAGCTTTTGCCGCCCCTGCTGCACGGCCGGGGCGATCCAGGCCTCGAAGATAGTGGTTTTCGTCTCGTAGGGATCGGTGCCGGCGAGGACCAGCACCTCCGCCAGTCCCCAATCTTCGTACGCCGCCGCGAAGTTGTCGATCCCCGCATCCTCGAATCCCGGGGTATCCGGCGCATTGCTCGGGTTGTCGTGAAAGGCAAAGGCGACGGTTTCGATCGAGCGCCAGGCCAGCTTGGTCAAGGCGTAGGTATTCTCGACAAACTGGTACGAGTACATCTTCATCGCCCAGGCCAGATCGCCGTGCTCACTCAACACGTACTTCCCGACCTGAGCGGCGATCTCGGTGGCCGCCTCCCAGCTAATCGGCACGAGGGTGCCGTTGACCCGCAACAGCGGGGTCTTCAACCGGTCTGCGGTGAGCGTCGTTGGGTTGTAACACTTCTGGGCGATGGCGCCGCCACGTATGCTGTGGGTGCCACCGATATTGACCACCTTCGCCTCCCAGTCCGGGACCACCACGACGTGGTGGGGCTTGCCGTCGTGCGACACGATGTTGTGCATGCTGGGGCTCACCCAGCCGCCAGACCCAGGTGGGCGAGGAAAGTCAAGCCCCATTGCGTTCTGATCAGCCTTAGGCCCGCCCTCTTTTGCCCCAACAGGCCAGCGGATGGCCTTAAACCCGCAGCCCACCACACAGTAATCGCAGGCAGTAGTCAGGACATCCGCTCCCTTGGGCGGCAGCGGCACTCTATCCTTCGAAACTTCGTATGGGTTTGCCATATGAACCTCCGTTAGGCCTTCATCAGGTTATCGGTCTTGCCGAAGACCAGCCCGATGATCCCTGTTGCGTAGATATCGTCCCCTTTGACCTCAAGCACGATCTGGGGCAGGTCGCTTGTGCCGTGTCCTGACACCACCATCCCATGCCGGCGCGGATCAAAGGTTGAAAGGTGGAGGGGACATGCCCCCAAGACCTTGTGCTCGGCATTGTACTTTGTAATAATCCCCCCCATGTGGGTGCAGAGGGTATTGAAGGCCACGATATCCTGCCCCTTTCCGATTCCGCCAAAGGCCGGCACGCCTAGTTTAATCAGCAGGTTTTGCGAATAGATATCATTGAAGGGGTAGGAGAAGAGAACCGGTACATCGTTTTTAAGCTCGCTTATCTTGCCGATCTTCTTCATGGGGTACTGGACGCCTGCCGCCTCAACCAGCCCCTTGGCCCCTGGAACCGACAGGAGGAACGTGGCGGCGATGGCCCCACTCCCAGCCAGCAGGAATTGCCGCCGATTGAGACAGCATGACTCGTTACCCTCTACTGTTGACACGTTCGCTCCACCTCCTTACTCTTTTTTCTTCTCTTTCTCAATGAACTTCTCAGGCGCCAGCTTCCCGAACTTGGCAATCGCTCCTGGGAAGACCCCATCGTCTGGGATCTTGGGGTCTGGCAGGATGATCTCTTTCCCGGACGTACTTTCCAGGAAAGCCACCAGCGCCTCCTTCTCCTCTTTGGTCAGGTTCAGCGGCTTCAGCCGTTTGGTTTTGGTGCTGAAGCCGAAATCCCTCAGCACCGGGTCGGGGCCGCCACCCTTGTTGTAGAACTCGACCACATCCTCCAACGTATCGAAAGTTCCGTTGTGCATGTAGGGCGCGCTGTACACGAGGTGGCGCAGGGGCGCCGTGCGCTGCAACCCGAGATGCTCCTCCACATGGGTGTTGGAGTACAGGCCGGTATCGAATTTCGCCTTGCGGAACACATGCTCACCCACCCCCTTGCGGTAATACTGCCACCGAGCACTGAACTGAATCAACGGGTCCTTATCGAACTCCTTATTGTGCGGGATGCCGGTGTTGTAGTACTTCTCATCGGTCAGCATCGGGCCGTTGTGGCACTGGATGCAGCCGGCTTTCCCCTGGAACAGCTCCATCCCCTTGATCTGCTTGGGGGCCAAGGCCGTCTTGTCGCCCCGCATGTAGCGATCAAAGGGGGTGTTCTCATCATTCATCACGCGTTCGAAGGCGCCCATCGCGCGCCAGGCATCTTTCAGGATGGGCCACTGGGTCCCAAATACCTCCTTGAACATTCTCACGTATTCGGGCACCTGCCTCAGCCGCTCTTCCACCATGTCGGTCTTCGCGTTCCCCGACAGACCCGTGTTGGCGTCCTCGCCCTGTTGCCCGAGCTCCAGCGAATCGCCGGCCCAGAAGAGCTTCCCGAGGTAGGCGCTGTTGACGATGGTCTGAGAGTTACGCCAGTGGGAGGTGCCGGGGTAGCCGCGACTGATCGCGGAGGACAGCCCCCAGCCTTCCTTCGGTACATGGCAGGTGGCACAGGAGACGCTCCCGTCGCCTGAAAACCGCTGGTCAAAGAACATGATATAGCCGAGCTTTACTATGGGATCATCCAGCTTCGGCATCCCCTTGCTATCCTTTTCCGGGTAGCCGTCCGGTCCCACCCGTTGCTTGAGATCAGGCAGGATCGGTGGCGGAGGCAGGTGGGCGAGGGCCGGGAACTCTTCGCCGTTAAAGGAAACCGTCTTCCGATTTTTCATAACCGCCGCGGGGTCGGCCGCGAACGCCGACGCGGCGAATGCGACGGCTGCCACCAGGGACACCCAGGTGATCATGCGATGACGCCACATCTTTCCCTCCTTGTTCATTAATTCTCGACCTTCAGCCAGTCATACGTTGCATATGCCGGAAGCTTCTTCTGGTCCATCAGCCTATCCAGGTCTGGAGGGATCACCTCATCCCCGCTGAGCGTCTTCAGGAACGCCACCAGCGCAGCCTTTTCGGACGGTGACAGGCCCAGCGGTCTTATCAGCAGGTCCTTGTTCGGATGGCTGCCTCCACCCTTGTTGTAGAACTCTACAACATCATCCAGCGTCGTCAGCATCCCGTTGTGCATGTAGGGCGCGGTCCGGGAGACCTCCCGAAGGGTTGGAGTAATGAACTTGCCGATATCCTGGCGATCCTTACTGACCGCAAAGTGGCCAACGTCCTCCAACCACTTCATCCGGTTCGGCACCCCGAGATTACGCAGAACAGCGCGGTAGCTAGTGTGGCGTTTGGGGGTCAGGAACACATAGGGGTTCTCCGGCACCCCCAGGGCATGCGGCTTCTGGTCGGACAGGTAGGCCCCGTTGTGGCACTGAATACAGCCCGCCTTCCCCTGGAAGAGGGCGAGCCCTTGCTTCGCCTGCTCGGAGATGGCGTGCTGGTCGCCCTTCAGGTAGGTATCAAATGGGACGTTCTTCGAGACGAGGCTCCGCATGAACGCTGACACCGTCTTCAGCGTCAACTCGAAGTCCGGCTCAGCGTTGTAGACCGCCTTAAACCGCTGCACGTAGTCCGGCACCTGCTTCCAGCGCTGCAGCATAATGCGACCGTCCATGGCGTGCCAGTACGACTCGGTGAGCGCGTCCCGTACCTGGGAGTCAAGGTCGCCCTTGCCACCGTCCATACGGCCATCCCAGTACAGCAGATCGGAATACGCGACATTGAGGATGGTCTTTGTGTTGCGGAAGTACTTCGTCCCTGGGTAGCCGTCGGAGAGCGCAAGCCCATCCGCCCAGCCCTTTCGTGGATCGTGGCACTGCGAGCACCGTATGTCGGCATCGCCGGACGTACGGTTGTCGAAAAAGAGTAGCTTGCCGAGTTCCACCTCCTCAGGCCGTTGCGGTTTGAGCTCAGGCAGCGGGGCGAGCGGCGGGGGGGAGGGAGGACCCCCCACCGCCAGCCCGCCTGCCAGCGCTACCACCGCCACGGCCAATCCGGCAACTAGCGTGGCAAACCGTCTATTGTTCCGCATCGCTCACCTCCTTAGCACTCATCTTACGGGTTCACGATCGAACTGAGTTGGGGCCGTGCCGGAGTAGTTTCCGGGCGCACGACCTGCACGGGACTCGCACTACTCCCCGGCAGCGCCGCGATCCGGGTATCGCCAGGCTTCAGCACCCGGATGAGGCCCCACTGCCCGCCCTCGGCGTACATCAGGCGATGATTCATGTACGCATAGTCGCCCGGTTGCTGGCTGTCTCCCCCCGCAACAATCTCCGCCTCCAAGACCTCCGTGGCCCCCAGGTGAGCGTTGGCCAGCATATTACTGCCGGGCATCTCGGGCTCCAGCGGGAACTCGTGCCCCTCGAGGCCGAAGACCATGTTCTGCTCGCTAAACGGCATGAGCACGCGGATCCGGAGCCGATCCCCGGCGTGCGCCTGGATGATGGGCGTCCCTGGGTCCCCCGCCGCCGGGCAGTTGAAGACGCTGCTCTCCGGACACTTCAGCTCTTTCACCCGCCACTTCAGGGGTTCCGCGTGGTAGTTGACCGCCATCAGACCGGCGGCGTCGCGGATGTAAGGCATAAAGGCGGTGGTGATGACGTTGTCCTCATCCTGGAAGAACAGGGCGACATCGCGGTAGCTCGACCGGTGCGTGTTCTCCTCGATCGAGGTGTCGACCAGGACGTCCGCCTGCCACGCGCTCTTCATGGTCACGTCGGCGCCCGTCACCGGATCCCGATAGGTGGAGCCCTTGGGCCCGATGACGATGGCCCCGTAGAGCCCGTTGCGCGGGTTGGTCAGGGGGTTGCCCCAGTCGCGGATCAGGGCCGTGGCCTCCTTGTACTCGGGGTGGGCGTAGAAGGTGTAGAAGCGCTCCTGGCCCGGGGCCACGGTCTGGTCCCCCTTGTTCTTGCCGGCGTTGACCCCGTAGGAGTCCTGAGGATCAAAGGCCAGCATGTCGGGGTGGAAGGAGACCCGCTCCGTCTTCAGGTTGTTCTTCAGGGTAACCTGGATGCAGTCGCCGACGTTCACATGCAGGGTCAGCGGGTGCGCCTCCTTGGCGCCGGAGGTGATGGCCGCCAGCTCCTCCTCCAGGACGAAGATCTTGCCCTCCGTGTTCTTGAGGATCAGATCCCGGTTGGTGCCGCCCGTCTTGATGACGGCCCCGGGGCGCTTCTTCAGCAGGTCCAGGGGGTGCTCAATGGCCACCACGGTAAACCGTTTCGTCGGCGCATTCGCCGGGCAGATTGCGCCGGTGGCATAACTAAAGCGCTCGTGTCCCGGCAGCGGCTGGAGATCTGGCTCGGCCGCGTTCAGCACCCGAATGATCCCCCAGGAGCCCTCCGCAAGCTTGGAGGCGCGGCCGTTATAGAAGAGGTAGTCCCCGGCGCGCTGTTGCGGTCCCCCGGCGGCCGGGATGGCCAAGTCATAGCGCTCGGCAATGCCCATGTGAACCGTGTTGCGGGGTCGCGACTCCGGTGAGAACCGCTCGAGCGGGAACCAGTGGCCGTCAATATGCAAGGTATTCAGGTCGTTGGCGGCGTGCTGAAGCGACCGCACGACGATGGGATCGCCCACGTAGGCCCGCAGCATCATGGTGGCGGGGTCGCCGTGGACCGTGCTGCTGAAGAGTTGGGACGGATCGGGGTTGGCCTTGAGCCGGCGGCCCAGGGGCTCGGCCCGCATCCCGAAGCCGCTCCCGGTGGTGCGTTCGCCCCCATTGAGGTAGGGCACCGGGGTATCCGGGAGCGACCAGGAGTCCATGCTACCAAGCGGGTTGATCGATTTGGGGACCGTCTGCCCAGGGGCCGGCTTCTCAAAGACGGTACCGGCGAGGATCCGATTCTCGGTGCGCGGCACGCTATCCATGATCTGCGGCACCAGCTCGCGGAAACCCCCGCCGCGGATGTGGGCCGAGACGGCCGTATTGGTGTGGATGTCCACCACGTTGCCGGAGCGGACCAGCTCGCCGGTCTTCGGGTCGTGGTAGGTCGAGCCTTTGGGTTCGACCGCCAGGCCGCCGAAGAGGCCGTGGCCCCAGGAGGTGAGCCCATAGGCGTGGTCGTGCCAATAGGTTATCCCGAAGTCGACATCCACGTACCAGCGGTAGCGGACGAACTCCACACTGACGATCTCGCCCTTGTTATGCTGGTCCCGTAGCGGCTCGTTGAGCACCAGGGTGTTGCCCTCGATCGCCTCGATCCGTCGGATCTCGAAGGTCCCGACCTGCTCCATCCCGATCCCGACCTCCGTCCCCACATGGAAGCGGGAAGCGTCGGCCACGGTGAGCTTGTTCGCCAGTTCCTCCGCAGTGGAGGCCACGGTGGTGTTCTGCGGCATCGGCATCCCTTCGTGCTTGGGCTCGAGGATGGTGAAGGGACGCACCGACTGCTCATACGACATGCCGGTGATCACGCCGTCGGAGGCCTGAGTATCGAACTGGACGAAGTGGATGTGCATGTTGACCTTGCTACTGTACAAGACCTCGGCGTCGTCCACCAACTTGCTCTTGAAGATGATGTCCACGCAGTCGCCACCGTTGGCGCGAAGCACCAGGGGGATTTTCTTGGCGTCATCAGCCCGGATGCCCGCCTCCTCCTCCGCCAAGACGTAGATCTGGCCGCCTTTATCGACGATGGCTGGCTGGTCGCCACGGGCGGGAGTCAGCGTGATGGGCAGGGTAATCGCGTGAACCACATACTTCTTCATCGCGGCCGGGGCGTTGGCCTCGGCCGGGCAGAGGCTCCAGGGCCCGTTCTCTCCAGGCTGGGCCGGCTCTGCCGTCCGCTTGCCCAACTTCGAGTCATGGATCGGCTCCGCCCAGGGGGCGCCGTTGTGGCTGGGGGCGAAGGGCGGCCGCTTGGCCAGGTGGGGTTTCAGGTGGGGATAAGCTAGTCGGCCGGTGTTGGGATCGAACAGGAAGGGCGGCCGTCCCCCCGGCACCGCCGGTTTGTAGGCAGGCCACTCCTGCCTGGTCTCCGGCTCGTTCACGTAGAGGACCTTGCCGTCGGCCGTTTTCTGCTTGGCCCAGTCGAGCACGGTGGCGTCGTAGGCCTTGATCTGGGCCACCTCGTTCTCGGTCTTCCCGGGCTTGCCCTGAGTCGGGATCATCATCTCCACCCACTGCTCAAGGTTATAATCGGCCACCTTCTTGGAGCGATCGGTCTTGCCCTCGGTGATCCTGAAATTCTTGCCGAACCAGCGCACGGTGGTGCCCACCAATTTGGTCGAGTCCACGGCCGCCTTGACCCGGCCCTTGCGGTCCGGCAGCTCCTGCAAGGGGGCCATGACGTCGGTCTGGGCGCCTGGGACCTGCAGGGTGTTGTAGACCCGCCAGAAGGCCCACATGCCCCCGACGTAGTGGTGGGGGATGTGACAATGGTACAGGAAGTCGCCGGCCAGGTGCTGACAGCCGCCCGAGCCGCACTCGATCTCATTGGTGAAGTTCTCCGCGGGCCCCAGGGTCTGGACGTCCAGGCGCTCGGAGGTGGTCTGAGGAGGCGGGAACTTTACCGGCCCCTCGGCCGCCAGGGAAAAGTTGGACCCGCCAAAGAGGTGGAGGTCCGCATCCAGTTGCGGTTGGCGGCGCCAGCGAATGCCCCCGCCGTGCAGGTGGTGGGAGTGGAAGGCCTCGGAGCCCGTATGGACCAGCCGCCACTTGGCCGGATCTCCCACGTAGGACCGCGGGATCGGGGTGCTCGGATCGCCGAACATGTACGAGCCGTAGCCCTGGGACTCGTCTTCGAAGCCAAACTTCTTCTGCATGACGGTCATGCGGTTGAAGAAGGATTCGCTGCGGTAGTTCAGCAGCCGGGAGGAGGGCCGGTAGGTGGAGGCGAAGGTGTCCCGCTGGGGGATCATCTCCTCCTTCTTGTTCAGGGGACGTGTCTCCTCGTTGCCCGCCTCGCTATAGATGACGACGAACTCCCGGAAGTCGGCGCCGTTGGGGTCCTCGATCATGGCCAGCCAGCCGCTCTTCAGCTCCTTCCCCGTATGCGGGTCGAGGTAGCGAGAGCCCTTGGGCTCGATGGCCACCACCCCCCCGAGGCCCAGGGAGCTCTGGTCCCGAGTGTGGCTGTGAAACTGGCGCGTCCCCTCCTGGGTGCTGGGCTTGACATACCACTCGAAGGTCTGCGCCTGGCCGGGCTTGACGGTGGCCTCTAGGTTGGTCTGGGTGGCTGGCGCGCCGGTGGCCTTGACGATGAGGCTGGAGCCGTGCAGGTGCAGGCCCACGTCCTCGCCGTCCACCCTGTTGCGCAGGGTGATGCGCAGGCAGTCGCCCTGGTTGGCCCGAATGACCAGGGGCTGGATCGCCACGTCCCCCGAGAGGCCATTGGTGACCGCCCCGGGGTCATTCTCTCCTGCCTTGCTGCGGTGGGCGGCCTCGTTCTTCTTCTCCTCGGCCCGGACCTTATCGATGTTCTCGGTGAGCACGTACATGTACCCGGGGAAGAAATCCAGGTACTGGTTCATGGTGATCTCGACGTTGATGGCCGAGATATCGTAGGCCTTGAGCGGGATACGGGCCGGGCAGGCCCCCCCGGCGCTGACCGTCTCCCCTTGAGCGGCCGCGAGGGTGATACTCTCGTTATCGGCGGCCCCGCCGAAGTGGGCCCCGGCGGCCTGGGTGAAGCCGCCCTTGACGGACGTCATGGCATCGTGCATCTTGAGCTCGAGGACGCGCGCGGCGTACTCCTGCTCAGGTAGCCCAGTCAGACCCAGGTTGATGCCCCCGGGCACATGGTTCGCGGGCCGGGCGGCGGCGAGGTACTGATGGTCCGAGTCCGCCCCACTCTCCCCGGTCCAGACGACCGATAAGAGGAAGAGACCGATGAGCGCGACGGGCCAGACCCGCTTAACGCCCTGACCGAGGCGACGGCGTCGCCCTGTGGTGCTTCCCATGTTCTGTTCAGTATGCACTGTCCTTCCCTCCCCCTCTCTATTCCGTGCCCTTTATCCGTGCCCTTTAGTTGATAAGTGGTTTGCCGCAAGTCTGACAATCTGGCCGTTTGCGGTAGGATTTAGGGCGGCTCATGGCGACTCCCGTCTTTGTCCTGATATAGTTTGTCCCGATATAGCAGGAGCAAATGGAACGGGCAGCCCGTGGCGTCCGCAATCCGCTTGCCGACCTTCTTTCCGATACCGACTTTCCCGGTCCAGATTTCGGACGCCTGTTGTCGGCTCATGCTGATCTTACGGGCCAATTCCGATGCGGTGTGTATTCCATATGGTGAAAGGACATCCTTGAGTGTCATGTTTAAAATACCTGTCCCAACATGCAAGTTTTCTCTTGACACGGTGGCGTTGAGAGCTACTCCGCGGCAAACTCAAACTTCACGTCGATCTTCCCCCCCGCCGCCACGGTCACCTCCTGCTCCTTCAGCCCCAACACTGGATGCCAGGCCACCAGCTTGTAGTTGCCAGGAGGAACTTGGTCGATGGAAAAGCCTCCATCCTTCTCGCTGATGGCAAAGTAGGGGTTCTCGACGGCATAGAAGAAGTTCTGCATGTGGTTGTGCTGGTCACACTCAAGCTTCATCACCCGGCTCTTCTCCAACTCTGCTATCAGATCGAGCTTGCCATCGCCCTCTAAGTCCTGGTTGTGGATGGTCTTCCGCACTCGTCCCTTGATCTCATAGGTATGGGGACTGTGCTTCACCGGATCCCGGTTCACAAAACGGATCGGCTTGCCCTTCGCCACGATCCCCGTGAATGGTCCGAAGTTGCACTTTTTCGGACTGACTTCAGAGGCCGCAAAATCGTTCCCTGCCGCCAGGCGGAACTCGCCCTCGCCAGGCGGATCGCCTTTTCGGACGCTGGCGCTGTACGGCTTCCCCTTCTCTACACCCTCCAGGACAATCACGACATCTCGCAAGTCGCCTCCGTTCACCGCCACTTCGGCGAGCGTTCTCGGCGCTTCGCCACAGACTTCCGGGGTCTTCTCCACCTTGAACACCTTGGCCTCCGGTACGGTGCCCTTAAAGCTGACCTTCCCCGAGATCGCCCCTCCATTCGCCACGGCAGCCACCTCGTATGCGCCCGCCGTGGCCGCGCTGCCGAGCACCCCCATCACCAACCCTACGACCTTCCACGTCTGTTTCACTCTTTGGCCTCCCTCAGTACTGAACTCAGTGATTGCACGGACCCTATCTGTTGTGCTCTCTGCCATGCCCCTTCGTGTGATCCCAATAGCTGCTGACTATGCAGCAGAGGCGGTCCGCTGGCATAGCTATTCGCGCCGCCTCGCCACCGTACCGGTGCCCCGCCTGCCTCTTGCTCCTTTCGTCCAGAGACCCCACGGCTAGCAACCCTCCGAATCATTACAACCAGGGCCCCAGTTCCAATCTCTTTGAAGAGAATCGTCTGGGCGCCCGCCCTGATCAGATTGGTCTGTTCTCCTTCAGCGAGGTAGGCAGTGAGCACTACGATCCCGAGGTGGGGATCGACCGCGGCAAGCCGGTGGAGGAACGCTGCGCCGTTCGCGCTGATGCTCCTAGGGTCGATGATCACCACATCGGGCCGCCGACTGCCGACCACCTTCAGGGCCTCGCCCTCATCCGATGCCGCCCCTACCACGGAGATCCCGTGCATCTGCCCCAGGCGGTGGATCAGCGCCTCGCGTGTTCCAGAATGCCCATCGACCAGCACAACCCTGACAAACAGCTTCATGGTCATATGATGGGGCGCAGACGAGCGGCAAACAAGTGCTGAATGGGGAACGACAGAAGAAGTTTTTGGCCCTACCGGACTAGGGCCGGATGGCCCTGGTAGAGGCGGGTTCAGAATGCCTGAGAACGGCGACGAGCGAAGAAGGCGGCGGCCTCGGCGCGGCGGGAGACATTCAGCTTCTCAAACACATGGGAAAGATCACTGCTGTCCAAATTAGCCGGGAAACCGGCGTTTGGACGGGCTAAGTCCCTGATTTGTAAGAGGAGCCTTCCTGATTCAAAGATCAGGTCTCCAGACCCATGCATATGCTGTCCAAGATAAGGGACTCGCCCTCTAGTCCCGATCGGACCGTCAGAAATAGTCCAGAAGGCCACTTTTCGGCCATTCTGGGGGGATCAGGTAGGCCGAAGCATGCTTTTGAACGTATCGTATGCTGTCCAAGATAGAGTTCGGCCAAAGCTATTTTGGACAAGAGTGGGGAAAGATAGTTCTTCACGGTCTTGTCGCTGAGCCCAAGGGCTCTGGCAATCTCTTTATTGGTCTTCCCTTCAGCAACAAGGGCCAGCACCTTTTGCTCCTGGGCCGAGAGCTGCGCCAGCTCATCGGGCTGGAGGCCCATGACCATGCGCTTCATCTTTTCCAGAACCTTCTGGGTCACAGCCGGGTCGAGAAGAGATTGTCCGGTCGCCACGGTCTCGACGGCGCGTACCAGTTCCTCTCCCCGCATCTCTTTGAGGAGGTAGCCGGAGGCCCCAGCAATGATGGAGTTAAAGACGGCCTCCTCATCGGCATGAGAGGTCAACATGATGATCTGGACGTTCGGATCAGCGCTCCGGATCTCCCGACACGCCTCGACCCCGCTTCGGTCAGGGAGCCTGATGTCCATGACCACGACGTCGGGCCGAATGCGGACCGCCAGCGCTACCGCCAGAAAAGCCGGCCCTGTTGGACGATGTAGCGTTGGATCTCCCCTTCGCTCCCGTGGGGGCCGACCGTGCTGATGGGGCACCCATCCGACCAGCACGCCCCGCCCCAGAGATCCTGCTTGACCGTGGGCACCCGGCGGACGAGCTCCCGGACAGTGAGGCGCTTGATACTTGGACCAGTCTCTCGGCCTACGCGCTCCGCCAGACCCCGCAGTGGCTCTGAGAGCGGTTATAAGGCCAGCGGAGCGTTTTTCCTGGACAGGATGGAATAAGCTTGTTAGATTTTAATTTAGGCTATGGTGCTAATAGTATTTTTTACTCAAAGCCATCAAGAGCGCGGAGGCGTGCGACGCCAGCGTGCAAGGGCTGAGGTCAACCTATCACAAGGAGGACGTAAGGATGAGGCGGAGGCTTGCAGCAGCAATACTGATCCTTGGGGCGATAACCTTCATGGGCGGAAACATGTCCTGGGCTGCCAAGCCCCATGCGTTGGATGCGCTCGACCATACAGATGCGGGCATCATGCATGGCAAGCAGGGGCATGCAGATACGTTAGTGTTTCACCTCGAGAAAGCCCTGAAGCACGCCGAAGCTGCCCAGGTAGAGAATGCCAGTCCCGAGATGGCTGAGGCCATCAAGAGCCTGAAGACAGCCATTCATTATGGCAATACAGGAGATGCCCGTCTCGGCACCCAGGCCGCTGAAGAGGCGCTTGAGCACATCAAAGCAATAAAGTAAGGACTCCTCTCGTCGATCGAGAGAGATGAAGTGGGCAGGAAGGTCTCCTTCCTGCCCATTGCCTTTTTCTACCCTAGGAGCCTGTCGGAGTATTCACGGTGATACGGTGTGCACGCAACAACATGCCGGGTCTTGAACGAGGACAGGAGGGCGGTCGGGTGGTCCAAGTCCAGATGTGGCCCGTAGCCGGGACGGTCTCCGGGTGCCCCTCACGCCGCCGGCAGGCGCTGCCTCGCCCGGAACAGCTTGAGCAGGTTGTGCGTCAGGCAGATCAGCAG
>Ga0080064_1001452_pt1 | contig 47663 bp, 44 predicted proteins | sample Subgrocontami54m_FD_69260 | JGI IMG/M metagenome (GOLD analysis project Ga0080064, IMG submission 69260) | Subsurface groundwater microbial communities from S. Glens Falls, New York, USA - GMW46 contaminated, 5.4 m (SPADES assembly) (version 2) ...
ATGGCTGGCACAGTTCGAAAATCGCGAATGAAGGAGGGGGCATTGTCCGAAGTGAAGGACGGCCTGGCGCACCTGCTGCGCCAAGCCGAGAAGCAGGACATCATCATCACGCGCCATGGCAAGCCGGCCGGGGTGCTGATCGGCTTTGAGTCGGAAGACGACTGGTTCGAGTACCGGCTGCAAAACGATCCGCGTTTCCTTCGCCGGATCGAGCAGGCGCGCAAGAGCCTGCGCGCCGGACGCGGCGTGCGGCTGGAGGACGTGTAGCGCGCCGTGCTACCCGTCCATATCGTCATGGCCGGGCTTGTCACCGCGCGGACATGACGAAAGAGAGCGAGCGTCGTAGAAGCACAGAACCATTTCCCATTCCGGGACTACAAGTTTCGAACATGCCAACACTGCACTGGCTCACCCGCGATGACGACATCCCTGCTGCGAGTGCGGTGCCTTATCGGCTTTTGGAAGAAGTCCCTGAACTCGGCCATGGCGACCGCGACGCCGGCAACATGCTCATTCAGGGTGACAATCTCGATGCGCTAAAGGCGTTGCTGCCGTTCTATGCCGGTCAGGTGAAGTGCATCTATATCGACCCGCCCTACAACACCCGTTCGGCGTTCGAGCATTACGATGACAATCTCGAACACACAAAATGGTTGGCCATGATGTGGCCGCGGCTCGAACTGCTCCGCGACCTGCTCGCACAGGATGGGTCTATCTGGGTATCAATCGATGACAATGAGGGGCATTACCTCAAGGTAATCATGGATGAGATATTCGGCAGGAACAGCTTTGTTGCGGCTAACGTATGGCAAAAACGATATTCAAGAGAGAACAGAGAAATTATAGGCGACGTTCACGAATATATTCTAGTTTACGCTCCGTCGCTCGAAAAATTCAAAGCCAAAAGAACGCTTGTCCCTCTCGATCAAGAACAAGCAAAGATTTATCGCAATCCAGATAATCCGAACGAAACAGATCCGACCAAACGTTGGCGCGGCTTGCCTATGACGGCCCAAGGCTACCGTCCCAATCAGATGTACGTGATTACGGCCCCGAATGGGCAAGAACATCGACCGCCCGAAGGGCGCTGTTGGTCCATGATTGAATCTGAGTTTGAAAAGCTCAAGGCAGCGGGCCGTATCTATTGGGGTAAAAATGGAAATGCCCAACCAAGTGTAATTCGATATCTTTCTGAGGTAGACGGGCTAGTTCCATGGACTTGGTGGCCGCACACCGATGCGGGTCATACTGATGAATCCAAGAAGGAAGCGAATGCACTATTTGGTTCAGATGTAAGCTTCGGTACTCCCAAGCCGGAGCGTTTGATGCAGCGAATCCTCCAGATCGCCACAAGCCCCGGCGATCTTATCCTTGATTCGGTGCTTGGCTCTGGCACCACCGCCGCCGTCGCACACAAGATGGGGCGCCGCTATATCGGCATCGAAATGGGCGAGCATGCCGTCACCCATTGCGTTCCGCGCTTACAAAAGGTCGTCGACGGAGAGCCGGGCGGCATTTCGGAAAGCGTCGGCTGGAAGGGCGGCGGCGGCTTTCGCTTTTATCGCCTTGGCGAGCCGGCGTTCGACGCTGAGGGTCGCATTCGCGACGGCATCCGCTTTCCCATCCTTGCCGCGCATGTCTGGTTTTCGGAGACCGGAACGCCGTGGAACGGCAAGGGCAAGAGCCCGCTGCTCGGCTTTAACGGCGAACGGGCCTATGCCCTGCTCTACAACGGCATTCTCGGCGACAAGACGCCGAAGGGCGGCAACGTGCTGACGCGCGAGACGCTCGGCATCATTCGCGAGAAGATCAAGAGGAACAAGCCCGACTTCGAGGGAGCGCTGACTATCTACGGCGAGGCGTCGCGGCTGTCGGATGCGACGCTGGCACGCAAGGGCATCGCGTTCAAGCAGACGCCCTACGAAGTCAAAGCGCGGAAATGAGGGCGGCGCGATGGAACTGAAGGATTATCAGAAGGAAACCCTCGCTACGCTCGGGCGCTTCTTCCGTGAGGCGCGCGTCAGCGGGCCGAAAGCAGCCTACGAAACTATCGTCCGCGAACCAGACCATAAAGCCCGGTTGGGTCGGTATGCCGGCGACTACCGGGCGCTCGAAGCCGTGCCGCAAGCGCCTTACGTCTGTCTCCGCCTGCCCACCGGCGGAGGCAAGACCTTGCTTGCCGCGCACGCGGTCGCCATCGCCCGCGATACCTGGATCGAAAAAGATCATCCGCTAGTGCTGTGGCTGGTACCGACCAACACCATCCGCCTGCAAACCGTCGACGCGCTGAAGAACACGCGCCATGCCTACCGGCAGGCGCTCGATGAGGCGTTCGATGGCCGCGTTCGCGTCTTCGACATCGCCGATTTTCCGATGATCCGCCCGCAGGATTTGCGCGACCAGACCTGCGTCGTCGTCGGCACCATTCAGACTTTGCGCGTCTCCAACACCGACGGCCGTAAGGTCTACGCCCATCACGAAGACCTTGAATCGCACTTCAGCGCCGTTCCGCCGAATGCCCCGGATCTGGAACGCAGCGAGGACGGCCCGAACAAGGGCCGCATCAAGTTTTCCTTTGCCAATCTGATGCACCTGCATCGCCCGCTGATGATCGTCGATGAGGCGCACAACGCCATGACCGGCCTGACCCGCGACTTGCAGGCGCGCGTCAATCCCTGCGCTATCGTTGAGTTCACCGCGACGCCGCAGCTCAACTCCAACATTCTGCACAACGTCACCGCGCAGGAACTCAAGCGTGCGGAAATGATCAAACTGCCGATCGTTCTCGCCGAGCACGCCGATTGGCAAAGCGCGGTAAGTGGCGCAATCGCCTCGCGTGCGGTGCTGGCGGAAAAGGCGTTGCTGGATACGGCCGATTACATTCGTCCCATCGTGCTTTTTCAGGCGCAGCCACGGGACGAGGACGTACCGGTCGATGTTCTGAAGAAGCATCTGATCGAGACCGAGAACATTCCCCAAGAAAAGATCGCGGTCGCGACCGGCGACCAGCGCGACCTCGACGCTATCGACTTGTTCGATCCCAAGACCAAGATCGAATACGTCATCACCGTCGAGGCGCTGAAGGAGGGGTGGGATTGCTCTTTCGCCTATGTGTTCTGTTCGGTGGCGCGCATCAAAAGCGCCACGGCTGTCGAACAACTTCTGGGCCGCGTGCTGCGCATGCCTTATGCGAAACGTCGCGCGCTGCCCGAATTGAACAAGGCCTATGCGCATATCGCCGAACCTGTGTTCGCCGAGGCCGCCAAGGCGCTGGTGGATAAATTGATCGACATGGGCTTCGACGAGTCCGATGCGCGCGAAAATATTGAGAGCGAACAATACGAACTCGACAGCGACGGCCTGTTCGCTCCACGCGAGAAGCCAGCGCCGGTGTTCCGCCAGAGGTTCGACGCCTCGCCCGAAGCCGTCGAGACGCTCCGCAAGGAAGCAGGCGATGCCGTTTCCGTTCGCACCACGGAAGATGGCAAGGTCGAGGTGTCCGTGTCGGGCTACCTATCCCCCGAGGTGGAGACCGCGATCCTCAAGGCAGTGCCCGACACCGCGCGCAAGGGATTAGCCGAAGCCGCGAGTAAATACCGCGCGGATGTTCATCCGGCCCTTTCGCCGGCCGAGCGCTGCGAGACATTTGTTGCGCCAGCGCTAACCGCTTGGGTGCAGGGCGAATTCGTGTTCGCGGAAACGGACCGGTTCATGGAGGAGTTCGAGTGGTCATTGCTCGACTCACCCGCCACACTGACCGAAGGCGAGTTCACAATTCGCGAAAGTGCGATGGAGTTTGAAATCGATCTCGACGGCAAAAAACTCGCCTATTCGTTCGTCAGCGAGCAGGATCGGCTTGCGCTCGATACGCCGGTCGAAGGCTGGGACGAAATCAACCTCAGTGTTTGGTTGGATCGGCAAGTGCGGCAGATATACATTCCTCCCACCGAACTGATGCGATGGCTTCGCGACGCGATTACGTACCTGACGAAAGTGCGCGGCATCGCAATGTCCGCCTTGTGGCGGGCAAAATATCCCTTGGCGCAGAAGTTCGAAGCGAAGATCGAGGCACTGCGGCAGGATGGCCGGAACAAGGCGTATCAGCTTTATCTGATCGCGCCCGAGGCCAAGACCGGCATTTCATTTGAGAATGGATTCAGGTTCTTCAAGGATATGTATTTCGATGTGCGCAAGCATCGCGGCGGCCCATTCAGGTTCAGCAAGCATTTTCTGGGGCCGAACAACGTACCCGCGTTCAGCGGCAAGGAAGGCGACGAGGGCGAGGAGTTCACGTGCGCGCAGATGCTGGACAGCTTGGACGAAGTTGAGTTCTGGATCAGGAACGTTTCGCAACACGTCAATTCGTTTAAGTTGCCGCTTGCGTCAGGGAGTTTCTACCCGGATTTTGTCGCGAAATTGAAAGACGGTCGGATCTTCGTTGTTGAATACAAGGGCGAGCAATTGGCAGGCCACGACGATACGAACGAAAAGCGCCTTGTCGGAGACCTTTGGCAGCGCGCAAGCGGCGGCAAGGGCCTGTTCGCGATGATTGAGAAGGAGGTAGCGGGCCGCAATATGCGCGCACAATTAATCGAGAAGGTCGCCGTCAAACCATGACCCCCTCCCGCTACAACGCCCGCGAGGCCGAGCCGCGCTGGCAGAAAATCTGGGACGAGCGCGACACCTTCGCCACCAGCAACGACGACCCGCGCCCGAAATACTACGTGCTGGAAATGTTCCCCTATCCGTCGGGGCGCATCCATATGGGGCACGTGCGCAACTACACCATGGGCGACGTGGTGGCGCGCTACAAACGCGCCATGGGCTTTGCGGTGCTGCATCCGATGGGCTGGGACGCCTTCGGCATGCCGGCGGAGAACGCCGCCATGGAACGCAAGGTGCATCCGCGCGCCTGGACCTACCAGAACATCGAAGCGATGAAGGCGCAGCTCAAGGCGATGGGGCTGTCGCTCGACTGGGCGCGCGAGCTCGCGACCTGCGATCCCACCTACTACAAGCACCAGCAGAAAATGTTTCTCGACTTCCTGCGCGCCGGCCTGGTGGAGCGGCGCAAGTCGAAAGTGAACTGGGACCCGGTCGACCAGACCGTGCTGGCCAACGAGCAGGTGATCGACGGCCGCGGCTGGCGCTCCGGCGCGCCGGTCGAGCAGCGCGAGCTGACGCAATGGTTCTTCAAGATCACCACCTTCGCGCAGGATCTGCTCGACGCGCTCGACCGGCTGGAGCGCTGGCCGGAAAAAGTCCGGCTGATGCAGAAGAACTGGATCGGCCGCTCCGAGGGCCTGCTGATCCGTTTTGCGCTCGATCCGAAAACCACGCCGAAGGGCGAATCGGAGCTGGAGATTTTCACGACGCGGCCGGACACCTTGTTCGGCGCGCGCTTTATGGCCTTGTCGCCGGATCATCCGCTGGCGCTGGCGGCGGCGGAGAAGAATCCGGCGCTGAATGACTTCATCGCGGAATGCAAGCGCTCGGGCACCGCGCAGGAACTGATCGACACCGCCGAGAAGCAGGGCTTCGACACCGGGATGAAGGCGGTGCATCCGTTCGATGCGAACTGGACGCTGCCGGTCTATGTCGCCAATTTCATCCTGATGGATTACGGCACCGGCGCCATTTTCGGCTGCCCGGCGCACGATCAGCGCGACCTCGATTTCGTCAACAAATATGGGCTCGGCAACATTCCGGTGGTCTGCCCGCCGGGCGCCGATCCGAAAACCTTCGTCATCACCGACGTGGCCTATGACGGCGAGGGGCGCATGATCAATTCGCGCTTCCTCGACGGCATGACCATCGACGACGCGAAGGAGGAAGTGGCGCGCCGGCTGGAGCGCGAATTGCGTCCGCTCCCGCAGTCCGCTCGTCCCCGCGAACGCGGGGACCCAACAGAGCCACAAACACTGAACAAGCGGCCCCTGGATCCCCGCGTTCGCGGGGATGAGCGGGCGCCGGTCGCGGTGCGCCAGGTGAACTTTCGCCTGCGCGACTGGGGCATTTCACGGCAGCGCTATTGGGGCTGTCCGATACCGATCATCCACTGCGAGGCCTGCGGCGTTGTGCCGGTGCCGGAACAGGATCTGCCGGTGGAGCTGCCGGAGGATGTCACCTTCGACCGTCCGGGCAATCCGCTCGACCGCCACCCGGCCTGGAAGCATGTCGCCTGCCCGCAATGCGGCAAGCCGGCGCGGCGCGAGACCGACACCATGGACACGTTCGTGGACTCGTCATGGTATTTCGCGCGCTTCACCGATCCGTGGATCGACACTGCGCCGACCGACCGCAAGGTCGTCGATCGCTTCCTGCCGGTCGATCAATATATCGGCGGGGTCGAGCACGCGATCCTGCATCTGCTCTATTCGCGCTTCTTCACCCGCGCCATGCAAGCGACCGGCCACGCCGGGCTCGACGAACCATTCGCGGGTCTGTTCACCCAGGGCATGGTGGTGCACGAGACTTATCGCTCCAAAAGCGGCGACTGGGTGATGCCCGCCGACGTGAAGGTCGAGACCGCTGGCGATCAGCGCCGCGCCACGCTCGCGGCCACCGGCGAGCCGGTGGAGATCGGCCCGATCGAGAAGATGTCGAAGTCGAAGCGCAACACGGTCGATCCCGACGACATCATCGGCAGCTACGGCGCCGACACCGCGCGCTGGTTCATGCTGTCGGATTCGCCGCCCGACCGCGACGTGATCTGGACCGAGGAGGGCGTGCAGGGCGCCTGGCGCTTCGTGCAGCGGCTGTGGCGGCTCATCGCCGACGCCGCCGAAGTGGCGCCTCCGGCCGACCTGCCGCGTCCCGCGATGTTCGGCCAAGCCGCCATTATTCTGCGCAAGGCCGCCCACAAGGCGCTATCCAAGGTATCGGAGGACGTCGAGCGGCTGCGCTTTAACGTCTGCGTCGCCCATATTTACGAGTTCGCCAATGCCTTCCAGGGCTCGCTCGGAGAGCAGGAGACTGAGCCAACGGCCGACTACCGCTGGGCGGTGCGCGAGGCAGCCGACATCCTGGTGCGGCTGTTTCACCCGATGATGCCGCATCTGGGCGAAGAATGCTGGGCCGCGCTCGGCCATAGGACCCTGCTGGCGGCCGAGCCCTGGCCCACGCTCGAACCCGACCTGCTGGTCGAGGACACCATCACCTTGCCGGTGCAGATCAACGGCAAGAAGCGCGCCGAGGTCACCGTGCAGCGGGATGCAAAAAACCCGGAGATTGAGGCTGCCGTTTTAGCGCTCGATGCGGTAAAACGGGCGCTGGAGGGCAGGCCCCCTAAAAAGGTCATTGTCGTCCCGCAAAGGATCGTCAATGTGGTGGTATGACCGGTCGACCCGGACGGCTCCGTTCCTGCGCATCGGTCTGGCGCTCAGCCTTGCCGCGCTGACCGCCGCCTGCTTTCAGCCGCTCTATGGCGAGCAGACCGTGGCAGGACGGCCCGGCCTGCGCGAGGCATTGCGCGGCGTCGACATTGCCCAGATCGAAGCTCCCGCGGGTTCGAGCGAGGCACGGCTCGCGGTCGAGATCCGCAATGCGCTGCTGTTCGATGTGACCGGCGGCGGCCCAGGGTCGCAACCCACCCACCGGCTTACCATCCGCATGACCACGACGCGGCACAACGTCATTGTGGACGTCAACACCATCCGGCCGGACATCGAGAACTATGGCATCAACGTGCGCTATGCCCTGATCGATTTGCGCACCCGGCAAGAGGCGTTCACCGGCAATACTTTCGCGCGCGTATCCTACGACATCCCCGGCCAGCAGCAGCGCTTTGCGCGCCTGCGCGGGTTGCGCGACGCCGAGAATCGCGCCGCCAAGGTGATCGCCGACAATATCCGCACCCGGCTCGCGTCTTATTTCGTTTCCGGCGGGTGACGCCTTTCACCCTCCTCCGCAAGCGGGGGAGGGAGAAGAATCATGGTCGCTCTCAAATCATCCGACATCGACAGATTCCTCGCCAAGCCCGATCCGGCGCGGCCGATCGTGCTGGTGTTCGGCCCGGACGCTGGCCTCGTACGCGAGCGCGCACAGGTGCTGATCGGCACGGCCGTCGATGACGTGAACGACCCGTTCTCACTGGCGCGGCTCGACGGCGACGATCTCGCGGGCGAGCCGTCGCGGCTGGTGGAAGAAGCCAACACCTTTCCGCTGTTCGGCGGGCGCCGCGCGGTCTGGGTGAAAGCTGGCGGGCGCAATTTCTTACCGGCGGTGGAAGCCTTGCTCGCCGCCGCCTCGCCCGATTGCCGGGTGGTGATCGAGGCCGGCGACTTGCGCAAGAATGCACCGCTGCGCGCCGTCTGCGAACGCGCCAAAAATGCCGCCACCCTACCCTGCTATGCCGATGCCGAGCGTGATCTGGCCCGGCTCGTCGATGACGAGATGCGCGAGGCCGGGCTCGCCATCGCGCCCGACGCGCGCGCGGCGTTGCTGCCGTTATTGGGCGGCGACCGGCTCGCGTCGCGCAGCGAGATCCGCAAGCTCGCGATGTTCGCGCGCGGCCGTGAGCGTGTCGAGCTCGGCGATGTAATAGCGGTGGTGGCCGATGCCTCGACGCTCGCGCTCGATGCGCTGCTCGATGCCGCCTTTGCCGGCCGCACCGGCGACGTGGAGTTTCAATTCGGCAAGGCGCGCAGCGCCGGTACTGCGCCCGGCACCATCATCTCCGCTGCCTTGCGTCACGTCGCACTGCTGCATCGGGCGCGGCTTGAGATCGAGGCGGGAGCGTCGAGTGGCGAAGCGATGATGAGCGCCCGCCCGCCGTTTCACTTCAAGCGGCAGCCCTTGGTGGAAGCCGCGCTCATGGCCTGGACCACTCGGCGACTGGAGCGGGCGATGGCGCAGCTGGCCGAGGCTTCACTCGAGGCGCGCCGGCAGTCGGACATGGCGGAAACCATCGCCCAGCGCACGCTGCTGTCGCTTTCGGTCAATGCGCGGCGGAAGGGGTAAGTGGTCTTACCAGGCGAGCGATATCGGAGGTACCTTAGCTCGCATCGCCATGGTCGAGCTCGTCGTGGCCCTTCCGCTCTTTCGGAAGCGACTGCTCGAAAACGAATGCAAATGTTATCGCAAACAGGAACGGAATAATCTGAAGCCACATATTTCCTTCAGTAGGAAATGCGAGCCCGTTTTCGATCAACCATTTGAAACCTTCAGTGACCGCCTGTCCAAGGGCGAACAGGACGATTAGGTTGAAGAATCTCGCCCACTTTTCGAATGAGAAAGCAATTGGCAAAGCGACACGAAAGACAAAGAGAACAAGAAGGCCGGGGAGCAAATAAGGAACAGCGACTGGCACTGCGGCTCGCCATAGCTCTCCTAATCCAGCTGTTGGTGTGTAGAGTGTGACGAAGTCAGGAATCATAAGCGCGACGAGTCCAGGTAGGACAATGGTGCGATGGGTGCGCACCGCGTCGAGCAAGTGCTGGGAATATTCTGACTGCAATGCTTGCAGCAGAGGGTAGATGGCAGCTTTCAGTAGGCCCACTGTCAATACATAAAACGTCGGCACCAAGAAGTAGATTAAGACTATCGCCCCCAAAAGCGGGGCGAGGAACCCTGTCCAACCATTCGCAACTAACCAGCGGAATGCCACTTTTTTTGAAGATCCTCTCAGCATCCGCGCTTTGCGCATCTGTTCCCAGCCTGCCCAAGCTTCGAGAAGCGCAAAGATGAGTACACCTACGATGGCAAATCTGCTCTCAACTGGTTCAACGAAACCGAAAACAGTTAGCGCCCAGCCTATAAGAAATGCTGCGTAGAGGACGCGAAGCTCGATCCACCGTAACCGTTCGGCATCTTCTGCCAATTCGCTTAGCGTTTCTGAGCTAAGAGTTCCGGCGCTGGCGCTGAATCGAAGGAGCAGGACTTCAATCAGGATCCGAACAACCCGAAGAGTACCCATTCCTATGATCAGCCATACGGCAATCATAAGCCATTTCGCCAAATGACTTACCCCTACATAGAAAAGCAACCAGTTGAGATCAGACCTCAATTGCGCACGAAGGCCTTCAGGAGCGGGCCATTTGAAAAGAAAGGCGCGTGCCTCTAATACTTTTTCAACGTCGGGATAGCTGATGTACGCAAAATCGATAATGCATCCCAGAAGCAAGACCGGGACGGCTACAAATATTAATTGATGACGTAGTTGCGCAAAATCAGCAGACAGTGCTTGTAGGAAGCTTCGCGAAACTGTGGCAGATCCCGGTCGCATCTTTTAAGGCCAGCGCCACGCCGCCAAAAACATCTTTTTCCGCGTCAGCGGTTCTGCAAATTCTGATCAGAATACACCAATCCGCGCATAAGGACAGCACAACAACTCGCGTCTGTGCGGGATTCCCGACAGACCGCGTTCACTGCTCTCGGTAGTCCGGCTATAGCCCGCGGATGCGCTGGCTCGGCCGTAGCGGCTGCGGGCCGGCCGACTCGCGCTCGAGCCGGCGCGCGATCTCATCGAGCTGCTCGATGTCGCGATAGCGGACGCTGAGCGCGCCGGAGCCGTCGGCGCGATGCTCGATCTTTACCGTCAGCCCGAGCGCGTCGGTCAGCCGCTTGGCCAACGCCTGCGCGTCGGGATCGGGTCCGACGCGCCCAGTGCGCCGCACGTCGCGTGCCTTCTCTTCGCTGCCTTGCCGCGCCCAGGCTTCCACCTGCCGCACATTGAGGCCCTTCTTGACGATGATCTCGGCGAATTCCAGCGCGTTCGGCTGGCCGATCAACATGCGCGCGTGTCCCGCGCTCAGCCGTCCGTCGCGGACATAATCCTGCAGCGGCTGCGCGAGCGACAACAACCGCATGGTATTGGCGACATGGCTGCGGCTCTTGCCGACGATCTTGGCGATCTCATCCTGGCTGTGTTTATATTCGTCCGCCAGGGTACGATAGCCGTTCGCCTCCTCGATCGGATTTAGATCGGCGCGCTGCACGTTCTCGATGATGGCAAGCTCGAGCGCTTCCTCGTCGCTGACGTCGAGCGACACCACCGGCACCTCGTGCAGACCGGCGCGCTGCGCCGCGCGCCAGCGCCGCTCGCCGGCAATGATCTCGTAATGATCGGTTGCGCCCGCGACCGGCCGTACCACGATCGGCTGGATGATGCCGTGATCCTTGATCGAGCCCGCCAGTTCGTCGAGTTCGGTCGCTGAAAAATCTCGGCGCGGATTGCGCGCATTGGGTTTGAGAAACTCGATCGGCACGCGCCGCTGATTGCGCGGGCGCTCCATCGTGCTGTCGGCTTCGGCGCCGACATCGCCGATGAGCGAGGCCAAGCCGCGCCCTAGCCGCGATCGTCCCGCATCATCCGCCATCGCCGCATCTCCTGATCGTGTCGTCACGCTGCTGTCGTCGCTCCGTTATTGCTTCGCTTTTCTTTTTCCGTCACCGTCATGGCATGACGAAAACGATCACCCCGCGCGCAGCTCTTTTTCGCGCTGGATGATTTCGGTGGCGAGACGCAGATACGCTTCGCTGCCGACGCATTTCAGATCGTAGACCAGGACCGGCTTGCCGTAGGACGGCGCTTCCGACACGCGCACATTGCGCGGGATCACCGTGTCGTAGACTTTGCGTCCCATGAATTCGCGCACGTCGGCAACGACCTGGTTCGAGAGATTGTTGCGCGCGTCGTGCATGGTGAGCACGATGCCGTGGATGGTGAGCTCGGGATTGAGCGTCTCCTTCACCTGCTCGACGGTCTTGATCAGCTGCGACAGACCTTCGAGCGCAAAGAACTCGCATTGCAGCGGAACCAGGATCGCATTCGCCGCCGCCATCGCATTGACGGTGAGCAGATTGAGCGACGGCGGACAATCGACCAGTACGTAAGTGAAGTCGCTTGGCCGGCCGCTGTTGAGCGGGCCGAAGGCGCCGCGCAGACGAAACGCGCGATCGCGCGCTTGGCCGAGCTCGAGCTCAAGTCCGGAGAGATCGAGCGTGGATGACGCGATCGACAGCCGCGGCACCGCGGTCGGCAGTACCGCGTCGCGCAAAGTCGCGCTGCCGATCAGCACGTCATAGGTGGAGAAACGGCGGCTGCGGCGATCAATGCCGAGACCAGTCGAGGCATTGCCCTGCGGATCGAGATCGACAATCAGCACTTGCTCGCCGATGGCGGCGAGCGCGGTGCCGAGATTGATCGCGGTCGTGGTCTTGCCGACGCCGCCCTTCTGATTCGCGATCGCGAGCACGCGCGGCGGTCGGGCTTTTTCCATGCGGCTGGCGAGCGGGATCACTTGCGCCTGGTCCGGCGGCGGTGCGGTGGGTGGGACGCTGGTTGTGTCGGTCATTGGCTTGGTGATCGCCGTGTTGTCGTTGTCTGAGTGGGCGCAAGAGCGCGGACGACAACGATACGGCCTTTGGGATCGGTCCGGCTCGGCGCCAGCGTGGCCCGCATGGTCCAATATTTAGACGCCTGGGTCAATTCAGCCTCTACATCTTGTCCTTTGGGGAACACCCCGGTAGCGCCCGCCCGTAGCAGGGGAAAGCTTTGATCGAGCAATGCTTTTAGCGGCGCCAGCGCCCGCGCGGTTACTGCATCCACCCTGCCCGCCAAGCTGTCCACCACATTTTCCAGCCGAGCGGCGTGGACCTCCGCCGGCGCCCCGGTGACGCGCACAGCCTCGCTCAAGAATGCGGCTTTTTTCTTATTGCTTTCAATGAGATAGACTTTTGCTCCGGGCGTATCAGCAAGCGCGCAAGCGAGCATCAGGCCGGGAAAGCCGCCGCCGGAGCCGAGATCCGCCCACACTTTCGCATCTGGCAGCAGATCGCGCAGCTGCAGCGAATCGGCGATGTGCCGGGTCCACAGACGCGGGAGCGTCGAGGATCCAATCAGGTTGGTTCTCTGCTGCCATTGCAGCAGCAACGTCACGAAATCGTCGAGCCGCTGCAGCGTTTCACGTGAAACAGGCGTGAGCGCAAGCGCCGCTTCGCGATCGGCCGTGAGATCGGCGGAAGGATTGGGGGATCGAATCATGATCTCAAATTGTATCGTCATGGCCGGGCTTGTCCCGGCCATCCACGCCTTCTTGGCAACAATGAAAGGCGTGGATGCCCGGCATAAAGCCGGGCGTGACGCATGGGTGGAAAATCAGCCGGCGCTTGCGGCTTTTGTCCGGCTTTTGCGGCGGACATGGGCCACCAACAGCGTGAGCGCCGCCGGCGTAACGCCGTCGATCCGCCCAGCCTGGCCGATAGTGCGCGGGCGAATCGACACGAGCTTCTGCCTCACCTCGTTCGACAGGCCTTTGAGGCCGGCATAATCGAGACTTTCCGGCAGTTCGAGGCTCTCGTCGCGACGGAAGGCGGCGATGTCGGCGTTCTGGCGGCTGAGATAGACCGCATATTTGGCGTCTGTTTCCAGCTGCTCGATGATTTTCGCGGGAAATTTTTCGAATTCCGGCCAGATCCTGGTGAGATCGGCGGTGACAATGGTCGGGAACGACAGGAGCTCAAACGCGCTCCGGCGCTGGCCGTCGCGATTGAGTGTAAGACCATGGCGCTGGGCCTCCGTCGGCGTCAGCGTCACGGAGTGCGCATAATCGCGCGCCGCGGTGAGTGCCGCCATTTTGCCGATGTGCCGGCGCTGCCGCTCGGCGCCGACGCAACCGATGGCGATGCCTTTATCCGTGAGCCGTTGATCGGCGTTGTCGGCGCGCAGCGTGAGCCGGTATTCGGCGCGCGAGGTGAACATGCGGTAGGGCTCGCTCACCCCTCGGGTCACCAGATCGTCGATCATGACGCCGAGATAGGCTTCGGCGCGGTCGAAAATGATCTCGCCTCCCCCGCCCGCGCGCGATGCCGCGTTCAATCCCGCCACCAGGCCCTGCGCCGCGGCCTCTTCATAGCCGGTTGTGCCGTTGATCTGGCCGGCCAGGAAAAGCCCGGAAATACGCTTGGTTTCGAGGGTGGGACGCAATTCGCGCGGATCGACGTGATCGTATTCGATGGCGTAGCCCGGCCGCACCATCCGCGCCTTTTCCAGCCCCGGAATGGTGGCGATCAACGCGTGCTGCACGTCTTCCGGCAGCGAGGTGGAAATGCCGTTGGGATAGACCGTGGGATCGTCGAGACCTTCCGGCTCGAGAAAGATCTGGTGCCCATCGCGCTCGCCAAAGCGCACGATCTTGTCCTCGATCGACGGGCAATAACGGGGGCCCTGGCTCGCGATCTGGCCGGAATACATCGGTGAACGGTGCACATTCGCGCGGATGACGCGATGGGTGGCTTCGGTGGTGCGAGTGATCCCGCATTGAACCTGCGGATTCCCGATTTTCTCGGTCATGACCGAGAACGGCTCCGGCGGCTCGTCGCCGGGCTGCATTGCCAGCGCTTTCCAATCGATGGTGCGGCCGTCGAGCCGCGGCGGCGTGCCGGTTTTCAGCCGTCCCAACGTGAATCCGCAGCGCTCGAGCGTGCGCGAAAGCCCTAAAGCCGGCGCCTCGCCCACCCGCCCGGCCGGCGTTTGCTGTTCGCCGATATGGATCAGCCCGCGCAGAAACGTGCCGGTGGTGAGCACCACGGCGCCGGCGCCGAGTTCGCGTCCGTCAACGAGTTTAAGGCCGGAGATCGCATCGTTTTCGATCAAAAGATCGTCCACTTCGGCTTCGACCACGGTGAGATTCGGTGTCTCGCGGATCGCGGCCTGTATGGCTGCGGCATAAAGCTTACGGTCAGCCTGGGCGCGCGGCCCGCGCACCGCGGGACCCTTGCGGCGGTTCAGCACCCGAAACTGGATGCCGCCCTGATCCGCCACTCGGCCCATCAAGCCGTCCAAGGCGTCGATCTCGCGGACCAGGTGACCCTTGCCGAGACCCCCGATCGCGGGATTGCAGGACATGGTCCCTACGGTAGCGAATCGGTGGGTGACCAGGGCGGTCTGCGCGCCCATCCGGGCAGCAGCGGCCGCGGCCTCACAGCCGGCATGACCGCCTCCCACCACCATCACGTCGAATTGGGTTTTCATCTGCGCTCCGGAAAGGGGCTTTTACGCGGCCCCGTCTACCGGGTCAAAATCGACGGTTTAAGCCGCATTGTTTCACGTGAAACAGACTGATCGGCCATTGGCCAATAGTCCATTGACCTACTCGTCTAACGGCCTACTAAGCTATTGGCCTACCTAATCCGATCATTTGCCGATGCAAAATTCGCGAAAGATCGCGTCCAAGACGTCCTCCACATCGACTCGGCCCGTGAGCTGCTCCAGCGCTCGGGTCGCGAGCCGCACCTGCTCGGCCACCAGCTCTTCTTGTCCCTCGGCGCCTGTGGGGTCAATCGCGAGCGCGGCCTGCAGCGCGGCGGTGGCCTGGTCCAGCATATGCCGGTGGCGTTCGCGCGTGATCAAAGCCGGCTCCCCTGCCCGGAAAAATTCCGCGGCGTGCCGCGATAGCGCCGCGAGCACCGGCTCGACGCCGCGCCCGGTCGTGGCAGCGAGCGAAAATACCGGCCGCGTGCCGCCACCGAATTGCGTTTCGAACAATCGTTTTTGCTCGGCCTCGATGGCGTCGATCTTGTTCAGCAAAATCCAAGTCGAAGGCTTATCGATATCCGGCGCCGGCGAAGCCGCATCCGTCACATCGACCAGCCACAGCACCACATCCGCCGCCGCCGCGCGCGTGCGGGCGCGCCGCACTCCCTCCTGCTCCACCGGGTCATCGGATGCGCGGATGCCGGCGGTGTCGAGCAGCGTCACCGGATAGCCGCCAAGATCGAGATGCACCTCGATCACGTCGCGCGTGGTGCCGGCATAGGGCGACACGATCGCCGCTTCGCGCCGCGCGATGCGATTGAGCAGCGTCGATTTGCCGGCATTCGGCGGGCCTGCAATCGCCACCACGAGCCCTTCGCGCAACCGCTCGCCCCCACGCGCCGCGGCCTCGCCGATCTGCTGCGCCACCGGCCGGACGATGTCGATCGCCTGCCGCACCAGAGTCTTCGGCACGTCGCCTTCGTCGGAAAAATCGATGCTGGCTTCCAACAGCGCGCGCGCCTGGATCAGCTGCTGGCGCCAATCGTCGACGCGCTCGGCGAGCCGGCCTTGCATCTGACGCAGCGCCTGCTTGCGCTGCGCTTCCGTCTCGGCAGCGATCAGATCCGCAAGACCCTCGACCGCCGTGAGATCGATGCGTCCGCTCTCGAACGCGCGGCGGGTGAACTCGCCCGGCTCCGCCAGCCGCAGTCCGTCGAGGCCGCCCAGTGCGTTCAGCATCGCGGCGATCACCGCCGGCCCGCCGTGCACCTGCAGCTCCGCCATATCCTCCCCGGTCTCGCTCTTCGGGCCCGGAAACCAAAGCGCCAGGCCCTCGTCGATCAGCTCGCCGGTCGCCGGGTTCTTCACCTTGGCAAGGCTCGTACGGCGCGGCTCGGGCAGCCGTCCGATCAGCGCTTCGAGTGCATTCCGGCTGCGCGGTCCGGAAATGCGAATCACCGCAATGGCCGCCGGCGGACGTCCGGAGGAGAGGGCAAAGATCGTATTATTGGCCTGATTCACTCTAACAATTCCGCCTAAAACTCAAGATTCATTTCTTCGACATCGCATGCATATTTTTGAACCATGATTCATGTCTTATAGTGCGTCCGTCACGCCCGATGTGTTGGCGCCCTCTCCGAAACCGCTGCATATATTTCTTCAGCGGATTTGCGCTGGCGTCGCGCCGTCGCGCGTTATCCTAGGGCGCAACCCCAGCCCATCGGAAGCCTGATGTCAGTCGAGCAAGCCACGCACCAAAATCGCCTCGCTGGCGAGACCAGCCCTTATCTGCTGCAGCACAAATCCAATCCGGTCGATTGGTGGCCGTGGTCGACCCAAGCATTGGAGGAGGCCAAACGCAGCAACAAGCCGATCCTTCTCTCGGTCGGCTATGCCGCCTGTCACTGGTGCCACGTGATGGCGCACGAGAGTTTTGAGGATGACGACACCGCGCGCGTGATGAACGACCTGTTCGTCAACATCAAGGTCGATCGCGAAGAGCGTCCCGACATCGACCAGATTTACATGTCGGCGCTGCATCATCTCGGCGAACATGGCGGCTGGCCGCTCACCATGTTTCTGACGCCGAAAGGCGAACCGTTCTGGGGCGGCACTTATTTTCCGAAAACCTCGCGCTACGGCCGGCCGGCTTTTACCGACGTGCTGCGCGAAGTCGCGCGGGTATTTCGCGAGGAGCCGCAAAGCATCGCGCAGAACAGCACCGCCTTGATGGAGCGGCTCGCCGAAACCGCCCGCCCACAGGGCAAAGTGGTGATCGGCCTACCCGAGCTCGATCGCGCCGCCGAGCAGATCGCCGGCATGATCGATATGCGCGACGGCGGCATTCGCGGCGCACCGAAATTCCCGCAGACCATGATTCTCGAATTTCTGTGGCGGGCCGGACAGCGCACCGGCGACGAGCGCTATTTCAAGCTGGTGGAGCTGACACTCGAGCGCATCTGCCAAGGCGGCATCTACGATCATCTCGGCGGCGGCTTTTCCCGCTATTCAGTCGACGAGCGCTGGCTGGTGCCGCATTTCGAAAAAATGCTTTACGACAATGCGCAGCTTCTTGAGCTGCTGGCGGTCGCCTATCAGCATTCCGGCAATCCGCTGTTCCGCACACGTGCGCGTGAAACCGTCGATTGGCTGCAACGCGAAATGACCACGGAGGAGGGGGCTTTCTCGGCCTCGCTCGACGCCGACTCGGAAGGCGAGGAGGGTAAATTCTATGTCTGGTCGCTGCCCGACATCGAGCGGGTTCTCGGCAAGGACGACACCGAGTTTTTCGCGCACCACTACGACGTGACGCCGGAAGGCAATTTCGAGGGACACACGATCCTCAATCGCCTCGCGCGCGTGCCCGCCAGCGCCGAGGACGAGACCCGCCTGCGAGCGCTGCGCGCCCGCCTTCTGACCGAGCGCGCCAAGCGCATTCGCCCCGGCCTTGACGACAAAGTCTTGGCCGACTGGAACGGGCTGATGATCGCCGCCCTGGTCAATGCCAGCATTGCCTTCGACGAGCCGTCCTGGCGCCAGATTGCGGCGCGCGCCTTTCTGACAGTCAATTCCAAAATGTGCCGCGGCGACCGGCTAGGCCATTCCTGGCGCGCCGGCAAGCTCCTGTTCCCCGGGCTCGCCGCCGACCACGCGGCGATGATCCGCGCCGCGCTCACCTTCTACGAGGCGACGGGCAACCACGATTATCTGGAACGCGCATTGGCCTGGCAGGGCGCGCTCGACCGTCACTACTGCAATCCCGACACTGGCGGCTATTTTCTCACCGCCGATGACGCCGAGGGCCTGGTGGTGCGACCAAATTCGATCGCCGACGAGGCGACGCCCAATCCCAACGCGGTGGCGGCGCATAACCTGGTGCGGCTCGCGGTGTTCTGCGGGCAGGAGGCCTGGCGCAAGCAGGCCGACCGGCTGTTCGATGGGCTTCTGCCAATCGCCGGCAGTAACCTGTTCGGCCACGTGGCGCTGCTCAACGCGCTTGACCTGCGCCTGCGCACCGCCGAGATCATCATCACCAAGCAGGGCGAGCAGGCCGAGAAGCTTTATGCCGCTGCGCTGAAGCTGCCGTTCCTCGACCGCGTCGTGCTGCGCGCGCCGGCCGAAGGCGCCCTGCCGGAATTCCATCCCGCGCGCGAGAAGCTTGCGGCCGCGCCGGGCCCGGCCGCGTTCGTCTGTGTCGGCGAAACCTGCTCTCTACCGGTGACCGGGCCGGAGAAAATCGCCGAGACGGTGAGGGCGATGCGGGGGACGACTGCCGTCAAGCAATCTTAAAGTTGTTACCGTCCGACTGCGGCCGTGCGATCCGGTCAGAGCGGCGGCCAAAGAATTTCGAGCCACGCTTCCAGGACGGCCTTGGCGTCGGCCTCAGTGCTGCCCTGGCGCGCCGCCGACATGCGGAACCTGACGAATTTGTTCTTCCAGCCGGTCACGCACAACATGCTTATGAAATCGCCCGGCCGGTCGGACCGGCGATAGACCAGGCTGGCGCATTGCAGCCGCGCGCGGCCGCCCTTGTCATTGATCACGTAACTGGCGGTGCGCTCGCCCCGATTGAAAGTCCTGACGATCTCGGCGACAGCTTGCTCAAGTTGCTCCCTGACCGGCGCGGAATTCGGACCTTCCGCGATCACGCGGCGACGCATGTCATAGAGGTCGATATCGATGGTCCAGTTCTGCCGGGTGTAGCGCACACTGTGGCCGAGACCTGGATGCTGGCTCTCGTAATCCTGCGACCCGGCAATGCGCGCGCCCGCGACATCGATCGGGAAGGTCAGGCCGAACACCGTGACCGGCGCGGTCGGCGCCTGCGCCTGCGCAACGCAGACCGACAGAAACAGCGCGCTGAGCGTCGCTAAGACGCGTCGGGTGTAAGAGCCTTTGCTCATCAAACGGCTACCGAGCCCGCCGCCCCCGCGGTAACACCTGGCACTTCGTCAGGTATTCATCGATTCGAAAAACTCGGCATTGCTCTTGGTGTTGCGCAATTTGTCGAGCAGGAAGTCGATGGCGTCCATGGTGCCCATCGGATTGAGGATCCGGCGCAGCACGTACATTTTCTTGAGCTGGTCGGGCGGCACCAGGAGCTCTTCCTTGCGGGTGCCGGAGCGGGTGATGTCCATGGCCGGGAAGGTGCGCTTGTCGGCCACCTTGCGGTCGAGGATCAATTCCGAATTGCCGGTGCCTTTGAACTCTTCGAAAATCACTTCGTCCATGCGGCTGCCGGTATCGATCAACGCGGTGGCGATGATGGTGAGCGAGCCGCCTTCCTCGATATTGCGCGCGGCGCCGAAGAAGCGCTTGGGCCGCTGCAACGCATTGGCGTCGACGCCGCCGGTCAGCACCTTGCCCGATGACGGGACCACCGTGTTGTAGGCGCGCCCGAGGCGGGTGATCGAGTCGAGCAGGATCACCACGTCGCGGCCGTGTTCGACCAGGCGCTTGGCCTTCTCGATCACCATCTCGGCCACTTGCACGTGGCGCACAGCCGGCTCGTCGAAGGTCGAGGATACCACTTCGCCCTTCACCGAACGTTGCATGTCGGTGACTTCCTCCGGCCGCTCGTCGATCAAGAGCACGATCAGATAGCATTCCGGATGATTGGCGGTGATGGCGTGGGCAATGTTCTGCAGTAGCACCGTCTTGCCGGTGCGCGGCGGAGAGACGATCAGCGCGCGCTGGCCCTTGCCTATCGGAGAGACTATGTCGATGACGCGCGGCGAGAGATCCTTCTTGGTCGGATCCTCGTGCTCCATCTTGAGCCGCTCGTCGGGATAGAGCGGCGTGAGGTTATCGAAATTGATCTTGTGGCGCGCCTTCTCGGGGTCCTCGAAATTGATGGTGTTGACCTTGAGCAACGCGAAGTAGCGCTCGCCTTCCTTGGGCGAGCGGATATGACCGTCGATCGTATCGCCGGTGCGCAGGCCGAAGCGGCGGATCTGCGAGGGCGAGACGTAGATATCGTCCGGGCCTGGCAAGTAGTTGGCTTCCGGCGAGCGCAGGAAGCCGAACCCGTCGGACAGCACCTCGACCACGCCTTCGCCGACGATGTCGGTTTCCTTGATGGCGAGATGTTTGAGAATGCCGAACATCAGCTCTTGCTTACGCATGGTGCTGGCGTTTTCGACTTCGAGCTCTTCGGCGAACGATACGAGCTCGGCCGCAGTCTTGGCCTTGAGGTCTTGAAGTTTCATTTCCCGCATGCGGGCTTATCCTGGAAATGTCACCGGCGGCGATTGAACGGCGAGCAAACAGCCGATCGACGCTGGGAAAGGAGAGGAGTCGCAGGTCTTGGTATCGCAGGTCTTGGGTGAGGCTTGCGGCCTTTGGCCCGATGCAACGACCGGTCCCATACATGGGCGGTACGCGGATACATCTGCCTGCGTGGGGAGATAGCGCCAAGATATGAAAAGACCGCAGCCTGCGCAAGTGGCGCGTGGGCAACGTGGTCAAAAGTTTGTGGGCTCAGAACGGCTTAACGACTGCAAGCACCACGATCGCGATCAGCAGGATCGTCGGTATCTCGTTGACGATCCTATAGAATTTAGGGGAATGCCGGTTCCGGCCGGCGGCGAAAATGCCGACTTGGCGGGCGAGAAATCCGTGCATTCCGGAGAGGATAACCACCAGCGCGAGCTTGCCGTGAAGCCACGGCGCCGCGAACCAGCCGCCCCGCCAGGCCAGCCAGAGCCCAAGCGCCCAGGTCGCGATCATGGCCGGATTCATGATCAGCCTGAGCAGCCGGCGCTCCATCAGCTTGAAGGTCTCCGACTGCCGGGAGCCCGGCTCGGCCGTGCAATGGTAGACGAACAGCCGCGGCAGATAGAGCATCCCGGCCATCCAGGCGATGACGGCGATGATGTGGAATGCCTTCAGCCATTCGTACATTGCTGTCGTCCCGGCCTATGCTCGCACGCGCCTGAGCATCTGCTCCACATGTGCGATCGGTGTCTCGGGCAGAATGCCGTGGCCAAGGTTGAAGATGAAGGGCCCGGTGCTGAATGCCTCCAGCACCGCATCGACCGCGCGATCGAGCGCCGCGCCGCCGGCCACCAGCGCCAGCGGATCGAGATTGCCCTGCACCGGCACGCGGCGCTGCACCTTCTCGCGCGCAAAAACAGGATCGATCATCCAGTCGAGACCAACCGCGTCAACGGCGGTCGCGTCCACATAGCGCGGCAGAAGGCTTCCGGCGCCGCGCGGAAAGCCGATGAGTTTAGCATCCGGCACTTGCTCACGCACCAGCGTAACAATCCGCTGGGTCGGCAAAACGCACCAGCGTTGAAACTCGTCCGCCGCCAACACGCCGGCCCAAGTGTCGAAGATCTGCACCGCGTCGGCGCCGGCCTGCAATTGCCGGACGAGATAGGCCGCCGATGCTGCGGCAAGCTTATCGATCAAACTCGCGAACGCCGTCGGCTGCCGGTAGGCGAACATCCGCGCAGGCTTCTGATCAGGCGTGCCACCACCCGCGATCATGTAACTCGCGACCGTCCACGGCGCACCGCAGAAGCCCAGCATTGTGACCCCTTTTGGCAGCCGGCTCTTCACCAGTCGGATCGTCTCATAGATCGGCGCGAGGATAGTTTGATCGACCTCACCGGCAAGTCGCTCGATGCCGTGGGCATCACTGATGGCATCGAGTTGCGGCCCTTCACCTTCGATGAACGAAACGCGTTGACCGAGTGCATGCGGGATCACCAGAATATCGGAAAATAAAATCGCTGCGTCGAAGCCAAATCGCTGCACTGGTTGCAAAGTAACCTCGGCAGCAAGCTCCGGCATAAATACCAAGTCGAGAAACCCACCGGCTTTCGCCCGCACCTTGCGATACTCCGGCAGATAACGCCCAGCCTGCCGCATCAGCCAGACCGGAGGCGGTCGGCGCGGATTGCCGGTGAGCACGTCGATGAGAGGGTTATCCACGGTCATTCGATTAAGGCTGCTCCTACCATCTAAACTAAAAGATTACTTGTTGTTGTTGTAGTGAGTCGGTTGGTTAGACTCACGCTTCACGATCCACAATCCATACACAGTCCAGCAATATGTCCGCCAAACCCAGGTGTCCAAGGTAGATTGCTACTGGGGCGATTAGCCTGCGGTTTATCAGGCGATTGATGCAATGCCGGTGCGAGGAACTCACAATAGATTCACATGTCCCCACTGACCTGGCCGTTACCTTTGCAGTTCCTCCCGGCGGCAGTCATGTGGAAAGATATCCGGCAAATGAGCGGCCGGCGCTTGCACCGACCCTCGGGTCATGGCCTCCTGCCCAGGAACTCACAGGCTTTCCCGTAGCCATACAATGCCACAGCGAACCGGCAGCTACTTTCATCTTCACCTCGTGTCCGACGCGACCGGCGAGACTCTGATTACAGTGGCTCGCGCGGCAACAGCGCAATACACCAAAGTGCAGCCGGTGGAGCACATGTATCCGTTAGTGCGCACCCAGAAACAACTCGATCGGGTATTAGCTGAAATCGAGGAATCGCCGGGGATCGTGCTTTATACCCTGCTCGAGGACGACTTGGTGGCGCGGCTGGAAAAACAGTGCCGCGAATTGAGCTTGCCGTGCCTGTCGATTCTCGGGCCGGTGCTGCAGCTGCTGCAGTCCTATCTTGGTACTGAGACTTCGCACCGGGTGGGCGCTCAGCACACGCTCAATGCTGAATATTTCAAGCGCATCGATGCGCTCAACTACACCATGCTGCACGACGATGGGCAACACGTCGACGATCTGGAAGAGGCAGAGGTGGTGCTGGTTGGCGTATCGCGCACGTCGAAAACTCCGACCTCGATCTATCTGGCCAACCGAGGTGTGAAGACCGGTAATGTGCCGCTGGTTCCAGGCGTAACGGTGCCGCCGTCGGTCGAGCAGTTGGCGCGCCCGTTGGTGGTCGGTCTCTATGCCAGCCCGGAGCGCATCGTGCAGATCAGGCAGAACCGGCTGCTCGGGCTGCGCGCGCATCATGACGACGCGCAATATATCGACCGTCAGGCGGTGGCCGAGGAGGTGGCGCTGTCGCGCCGGCTGTGCGCTAAACATAATTGGCCAAGTATCGATGTGACGCGCCGCTCGATCGAAGAAACCGCGGCGGCGGTGATGAAACTTCTGGCTGAACGCCGCCGGCAACCGGTGGTCTGATCATGACGCTATGGCTCGCCGACCGACCGCTGGTGCTGGCCTCCAAGAGCAGGATCAGGCGGGCGATCCTGGAAAATGCCGGTGTTGCGGTGGAAGTCAGCCCGGCCGATATCGACGAGCGCGCCTTCGAAGTGGGAGCGGCCAGTCAGGACGCCGACGAGGTCGCGGCGTCCCTGGCACGCGAGAAGGCACGCACGGTCGCGCGGCATCTGCCGGGACGGCTGGTGCTCGGCGCCGACCAGACATTGGCGTTGGGGCAATGGAGATTTTCCAAGCCGATCGATCGTGCCGCGGCGCGTGATCAGCTCAACGTCTTGCGCGGCCAGACCCATGAGCTGCACGCCGCCATGGCCTTCGCCCGCGACGGTGTGGTGCTGTTCGAACATCGTGCGGTCGCGCGGCTGACCATGCGGATGTTCTCCGACGAATTTCGCGAATCCTATCTCGACCAGGCGGGAGAGGCGGTTACCACAAGCGTCGGCGGCTATCAGGTCGAAGGCGCCGGCAGCCAGCTGTTCGAGCGCATCGAGGGCGACCATTTCACCATTCTCGGATTGCCGCTCTTGCCGGTGTTGGATTATCTGCGGCGCGCGAACGCGCTTGCGGAATAGGACCATGGGCGCGGCCAAAGGCGATCGACCATGTTTGTGCTCGGCCTGACCGGCTCCTTGGGAATGGGAAAATCGACGACCGCGCGATTTTTCGCGGAGGAGGGCGCGCCGGTCTACGACGCCGACGCTGCGGTGCATCGTCTGTATGACGGGGAAGCGGCCGGTGTCATCGAAACCGCCTTTCCCGGCACCGCGCCCGGCGGCAAGGTCGACCGCGGCAGGCTCGCCGCGCGTGTCGTCGATGATCCGGCTGCCTTGCAGCGGCTGGAAAGCATCGTTCATCCGCTGGTGCGCGCGGCGGAGACCGAGTTTCTGGGGCAAGCCGAAGCGGCCGGCGCCAAAGTGGCCGTGCTCGACATCCCGCTCCTGCTGGAGACCGGCGGCGACCGGCGGGTGGACGCCATCGTGGTGGTATCGGCGCCGGCGGATGTCCAGCGCGCCAGGGTATTGGAGCGGTCCGGCATGACGCCGGAGAAGCTTGATGCTCTTTTGGCGCGGCAGCTGTCGGACGCTGAAAAGCGCACCCGCGCCGACTTTATCGTGGATACCTCGGAGGGTTTCGACGCCGCGCGCTGCCGCGTGCGGGAGATTCTGCAGGCAGTTGCTACAATGCCGAAACGGCGCAGGTGATTCGCCGGCCAAGAGAACGCCCTTAAAGAACGCCATCAAAGAACGCCATGCGGGAAATCGTCTTCGATACCGAGACCACCGGCCTCGATCCAGCCCAGGGTCATCGCCTGATCGAGATCGGCTGTATCGAGCTGCTGAACCGCATCCCGAGCGGACAGGTCTTCCATCGCTATCTCAATCCGGAGCGGGACGTTCCGGCGGAAGCCTTTGCCATTCACGGCCTGTCGTTGGAATTTCTCAGCGACAAGCCGAAATTTTCCGATATCTGCGACGACCTGATCGCCTTCATCGGCGACGCCCCCCTGGTTGCGCACAACGCATTCTTCGATCTCGGATTCATCAATGCCGAGCTCGAGCGCTGCCGCAAGCTGCTGATCGCGCGCGACCGGCTGATCGACACGCTGATGCTGGCGCGCCGCAAGCATCCGGCCGGCCCCAACCGGCTGGACGATCTGTGCGGGCGCTTTGGGATCGACAATTCACGCCGCACCAAACATGGCGCCTTGCTCGACGCCGAACTTCTGGCGGAAGTCTATCTGGAGCTGATCGGCGGCCGGCAGGCGCAGCTGGTACTGGTCGAGAATGGGCAGGGCGCTGCGGCCGCCGGCCAACGCGCCGGCATCGTGCTGCCACGGCCCGCGCCGCTTGCCGCCCGACTGACCGAGGCGGAGCGCCACGCACACCAGGGCTTTGTGGCTAGCCTCGGCAACGCGGCGATCTGGTTGGACTATGGGGTTACGCCGCCCGGTATCGCGGCGGAAAGCAGCACGGCGGACTGAGCAGGGTGGGGCGCTACGAAACTGGCGGCGCGGCCGCCTGCGGCTGCACCTGCGCCATGCGCTGCTGATAAAGCGCGGCAAAATCCACCGGATCGAGCAGTAGGGGCGGGAAGCCCCCGTTGCGCACCGTGGTGGCGACGATCTCGCGCGCAAAGGGAAATATCAGCCGCGGGCATTCGATCATCACTACCGGATGCAGGTGCTGTTGCGGCACATTCTGGATGCGAAACACGCCGCCATAAGTCAGGTCGAAGGCAAACAGCACGATGCCGGACGATTCCGCCTTGCCTTCGAGCTTGAGCGAGACCTCGAAATCGGTTTCCGAGAGCTGCCCGACATTAACGTTGATCTGAATATTAATCGCCGGCTGAGTCTCGGACGGATTGAGCGAGCGCGGCGAGTTTGGGTTCTCGAACGAGAGATCCTTGATGTATTGCCCGAGCACGTTGATCTGCGGCGACGGCTGGGCCTCGACCGAGCCCCCGTTGGTCACCGCACCGCCGTTATTGCTATCTGTCATGAATGCCCTAATGCCCTCTCGGCGGCCGCCGCCAGACGCCCGCGATGATCGCGGCTGGCTAACACAGGCTCCAGGGGTCGACAAGGATACCCCGCAACGGGCGGCTAGTGCCCCATTTCCGAAGTTCGTGAGACATCGCAGCAACCTCTGACACGAACTTCGGAAGCAAAGGGGCACTAGCAAGTCTATGATTCTAGTGCCTCTTTTCGATTTGAAGTTTCTGAAGGAGATTGCGGCAAGTGGTGCAGGAACTTCAAATCGGCGGCACTAGAGCGTGATGGCTTCAGATTGAATCGCCATCACGCTCTAGCTTCTTGTTTGAGCATGATCTTTTCCGAAAACCGGTTTCCACTTTTCGGGATCATGCTTTAGGGCTCCCGTTTATGGTCGAGCGTGCGATCGGCGACCTGGTGCCACTGGTCCGGAGGCAGGTCGACCACCGCGTCTCGCGGTGGGCCTCCCCAACGCTTTCGCAGTGCGCGGCCGATGGTTGCTGCGGCCGCGCGCCGGAGCGCCGGCACCAGCAACAAAAAACCCAGTAGGTCGGTGATAAAGCCCGGCAGTAGCAAGAGAATTCCCGCCAGCAGCAATCCGAACCCGGAGCCCTCGAGCTGCACGATCCGCGCCCCATCTTCGCTCAACACGGCACGGAATCGCTTGAGATTGGCCCGACCGGCGCGCAGCAAGATCGAGCCGGCGAACGAGGTGACAAGACACAAAGCGAGCGCCCACAACCACCCGATGCTTTGCGCAACCAGGATGAACACCGCAAGCTCCGCCGCAGGCAGCAGCAGCAATGCGAGAAAGACCCATTTAACCAAAGACATCGGCTTGCCGCGGGGTGGCTAAGGTTGGCGTTGCGACCCGGATCGTCTATGGTCGGTTCGGGCAGCGATCTGCGCCGAATCCGGCGCAAGCCTCTGGATCAGTTGGGTCGCGTGCTTACATATAGCGCGGGAACCGACTTCTGCTCCGCAGATTTGAATCTGCGGCAACCCGCTGATCCCGCGGTTCGTCGTCACGACTGCCGAGAGCAAGCGAGACGTGTTCGATATCTACACCATCATCTTTCTGGCGCTGGCAGTGTTCATTTTCCTGCGCCTGCGCAGCGTGCTCGGTCAGCGCACCGGCCGCGAGCGGCCGCCTTATGATCCCTACTCCGCGCGCGATGCCGTGCGCGGCTCCAGCACCGACAATGTAGTCGCGCTGCCGGGCCGCACCACTGACAGCGCGCAAAAGCCGGCTGAGCCGGTCGATCCGGCGGAACGCTGGCGCGGCATCGCCGAGCCGGGCTCGGCAGTGGCAGCCGGGCTCGAAACCATCGCACTCGAGGACAATAGCTTCGACCCCAAGAATTTCGTGATGGGCGCGCGCGCCGCCTATGAGATGATCGTCACTGCTTATGCGGAAGCCGACCAGCGCTCGCTGAAGAACCTGTTGTCGCGCGACGTCTACGAAGGCTTTGAAACCGCGATTCGCGAGCGCGAAACGCGCGGCGAAACCACCGAAACCCGTTTCGTTTCGATCGACAAGTCGGACATCACCGGCGCGGAACTGCGCGGGCGCACAGCGCAAATCACTGTGCGTTTCGTTTCGCAGCTGGTGTCGGTCACTCGCGATAAGAACGGCGCGGTGATCGACGGCAATCCGGACAAAGTGACCGAGGTCACCGACGTGTGGACATTCGCGCGCGATATCTCCTCGCGCGATCCCAATTGGAAGCTCGTCGCGACCGAGGCGGGACAATAGCCGGGCAGCAGGCGATGACGATGTGTCCTCGCCCGTGGTTGGGGATCGCAGCAGCGACCCTTTGGCTTGGCTGCGCCGATTGGGCGCACGGCCAGGATCAGATCCCGGATATCGATCCGCTTCAAATCCCCGACACCCAGCTTGAGCCGATCCGCTGGATGGAGATCGACGGCTGGGTGGCTGACGATCATGCCGCCGCCTTTGCGACCTTCCAGGACAGCTGCAAGCCGTTCGTCAATCGAAAGCAGCCTTCCCGCGACACCCGTGCGGTGGCCGGTGCGCTCGTACATGTCTGCAAGCGCGCGGCTGCGGCCGGGGCACTGACAGCGGCGAAAGCGCGGGTATTCTTTGAGGAGAACTTCCGCCCGGTGAGGATCGCCAAACTCGGCGAAACGCAAGGGTTGCTGACCGGCTATTACGAGCCGATCGTCGATGGCTCGCGTTTTCCCAATCCTGAATTTTACGTGCCGCTCTACCGGCGGCCACGCGATCTGGTGATCGAAGGACCGATGCGCGCCGGCGCCAGCCTGCCCAATCGCGGCAAGGTCGGACGCCGCAACGCCAAGAACGAATTCGAACCCTATCACGATCGTGCCGCCATCGAAGAAGGCGCGCTCGACGGCCAGAAACTCGAAATCGCCTGGCTGAAAGATCCGTTCGACGCGCTGACCATCCAGATCCAGGGCTCGGCGCGGGTGCGGCTGGAGGACGGCACCATGCTGCGCGTCAACTACGATGCCCACAATGGCTATCCCTACACTGCGGTCGGCCGCGTGCTGATCGAGCGCTATGCGGTGCCGCGTGATGAGATGTCCATGGATCGCATCCGGCAATGGATGCGCGCCAATCCGAACGAAGCGCAGAATGTCCGGCAGGCCAATCGCTCGTTCGTGTTCTTCCGCATCACCGGGCTTTCGAACGAGGGCGAGGCGGTCGGCGCCCAGGGGGTGCCGCTCACCGCGGGCCGCTCGATCGCTGTCGATCGAACCCACGTCTATGGCACGCCGTTTTTCATCGAAGCAGATCTGCCGATCGATAGCGCCAAGCCGACCACAAGATTGCGGCGGCTGATGGTGGCGCAGGACACCGGCTCCGCCATCCTGGGGCCGGCGCGCGCCGATCTTTACTGGGGCGCCGGCGACGACGCCGGTCGCGTGGCCGGCCGCATCCGTCATCAAGGCCGCTTCGTGGTGCTGCTTCCGCGCGAACTCGATATGGTTGAAGCCGGCCGGCGCATGCCGCTGCCGCCCAGCAAGCCGGATATCCCACAGGCGGTCGCCGCCAAGGATCCATCAGCCGAGACGAAGGCGGGCATGGATGATCCGAAGACCAAAACCGACCAGGCCGACGAAAGCACCAAGAAGAATGTGAGCGAAATCGTGCCGTCGTTGCCGAAATCGCGCCGCCGTCAGGCCGAGCCGGGTGGCAAGACCGACGGCAAGGCCAACCCGAAGCCGAAATCATGAGCGCCGACGACAAGCCACGCCGGCGCAAGCTGAACGAGGAGGAGCGGTCCTTGTGGAGCAGCGTGATACGTTCGATCAGACCGCTAAAGAAAAAACCGACCAAGGACGAGACGCCGCTGCCCGCGCCATCGAGCGCGGCTGCGGCTAAGCCTCCGCCGCCGCAACGCCCTCCAGCGCCGGCGCCAAAAGCCGCGCCGCCGCTCGCTACCTTCGACCGGCGCTCGAAGCAGCGGCTGGCGCGCGGCTCCGATCCGATCGAAGCCCGTATCGACTTGCACGGTCGAACACAGAGCGAGGCCCACGATGCCCTGCTGCGATTCCTGCGCAAGGCGCAAAGCGGCGGCGCGAAATTCGCACTGGTGATCACCGGCAAGGGCGCCCGCGGCCAGAACGGGCTGGGCGAGCGCGGGGTGCTTAAACGCCAAGTACCGCTTTGGCTGGCGCTGCCGGAATTCCGCGCCTTTGTGGTCGGCTTCGAACAGGCCCATGCCGCCCACGGCGGCCAAGGTGCGCTCTATGTGCGGCTGCGCAAGCCGCGCTCATAGGCCTGCAACGCCGCCAAAACGACTGTCTGTGCCTGCCGGGCGCAACGATTGCTCAACCTCTTTGTAGGACAACGGCGTGTCCTGTTCAGAGTGCGACGCCATGCCCGCGAGCGATGTCAAACCCCAAGGCCGCCCCAAGGCCATTGATCTGTATGACGACCGGGTGCGGACTTTTCTGGCGTCGTGGAAGGCCGAGCTGCGCGCGCAACACGCCCGCCGCCAGACCGAATTCGACCGCTGGCTGCGCGAGCAGCGTGACCGGCCGCCGGTCAAAGAATAAACCGGCTCAGATCCGCATCCTTGGCCAGATCGCCGACGTGCTTCTGCACATAGGCGGCGTCGATCTTCACCGTCTCGCCGGAGCGGTCGGGGGCGCCGAATGAAATTTCGTCGAGCACGCGCTCCATCACGGTCTGTAGCCGCCGCGCGCCAATATTTTCCACGCTGGAATTGACCGCGACCGCCACGTCGGCGATGGCATCGACGGCGTCGGCGGTGAAATCGAGCGTCACGCCTTCCGTGCCCATCAGCGCCACATATTGCTTGACCAGTGACGCCTCCGGTTCGGTGAGAATGCGGCGGAGGTCGTCGCGGGTCAGCGCTCGCAATTCGACGCGGATCGGCAGCCGCCCCTGCAGCTCGGGCAGCAGGTCGGACGGCTTGGAAATGTGGAACGCACCCGAAGCGATGAACAGGATATGATCGGTCTTCACCGGGCCGTGCTTGGTGGAGACGGTCGTGCCCTCGATCAGCGGCAGCAGGTCGCGCTGCACGCCCTCGCGCGACACGTCCGCGCCGTGTCGACCCTCGCGGCCGGCGATCTTGTCGATCTCGTCCAAGAACACGATGCCGTTGTTCTCTACGATCTTGATGGATTCCTGCACCAGCTGGTCGTTGTCCAGGAGCTTATCGGATTCCTCGGCGATCAGGATGTCGTGGGATTCTCCGACCGTGACCCGCCGTGGCTTGGTGCGCGCACCGCCAAGCTTGCCGAAAATGTCGCCGATCGAGATCGCGCCCATCTGCGCCCCGGGCATGCCGGGAATCTCGAACATCGGCATGCCGCCGGAGGTCTGCACCTCGATCTCGATCTCCTTGTCGGTGAGCTCGCCGGCGCGCAGCTTGCGGCGGAAACTGTCGCGCGTGGCGGGGCTGGCGGCCGGGCCGACCAGCGCGTCGAGCACCCGGTCTTCGGCGGCTTGCTGCGCGCGCGTCTGCACGTCCTTCCGCTTGCGCTCGCGCGTCTGCATGATGGCGACCTCGACCAGATCGCGCACGATCTGCTCGACGTCACGGCCGACATAGCCGACCTCGGTGAACTTGGTGGCCTCGATCTTGAGAAAGGGCGCGCCGGCGAGCTTGGCCAGGCGGCGGGAAATCTCGGTTTTGCCGACGCCGGTCGGGCCGATCATCAAAATGTTTTTCGGCAGCACCTCCTCGCGCAGCCGTTCGTCGAGCTGCAGGCGCCGCCAGCGGTTGCGCAGCGCAATGGCGACTGCGCGCTTGGCGTCAGCCTGGCCGATGATGAACCGGTCGAGCTCGGAAACGATTTCGCGGGGGGAGAAGTCGGTCATCGTTCTTTCTCCCTTTCCCCGCTTCGCGGGGCGAGGGTTAAGCCTTCAGCGTCTCCACCGTGACGTTGCGATTGGTGTAGACGCAAATGTCGGCGGCGATGTCGAGCGCGCGGCGCACGATCGCCTCGGCGTCGAGACTGGAATCCGCAAGCGCGCGCGCCGCCGCCAGGGCGTAATTGCCCCCCGAGCCGATGCCCATGACGCCGCTTTCCGGGTCCAGCACGTCGCCGGTGCCGGTGAGCACCAGCGAGACCTCTTTGTCGGCGACGATCATCATGGCTTCGAGCCGCCGCAGATAGCGGTCGGTGCGCCAGTCCTTGGCCAGCTCGACGGCGGCGCGGGTGAGCTGGCCGGGATACTGCTCGAGCTTGGTTTCCAGCCGCTCGAACAGCGTGAAAGCATCGGCGGTGGCACCGGCGAAGCCGCCGATGACGTCACCTTTACCGAGCCGCCGGACCTTTTTGGCATTGGCCTTGACGATGGTCTGGCCGAAGGAGACTTGGCCGTCGCCGCCAATGGCGACCGTGCCGCCCTTGCGGACGGTCAGGATCGTGGTGCCGTGCCAGGAAGCAACTTGTTCGGACTGCATAGACGGCAATAACCCCGTTCACCCCAGATGTAGGACCTGGGACAACGGGACGCAATTCCACCTGTCGCGCTTCGCTGGCAGCGCTCCGCCATATAGAGGAGGATGTGCGAACCAGGGGGAGGTACCATGTCGAATAGCTGGAGGGGGGTTGCCGCGGGGCTGGTCGCGACCTTGGTGCTCGTGGTCATGTTGAACCTGCAGACCGCCTTGGGCGTGATGCCGCAGGCCCATATCATTAGCCTGCTGAGCGGCCTGGGCGCGATCGGCCGGGGCGGCGCCTGGGCCGATCACTTCATTGTGGGGGTGCTGATGTGGGGGCTCGCCTTCGGGAGCCTCGCGCCGCTCATCCCAAAGTGGCCCGATTGGCTGAAGGGTATCGCTTTTGGCATCGTTGCCTGGCTCCTGATGATGCTGATTTTCATGCCGGTGGTGGGCGCGGGGCTGTTTGCCCAAAAGCTCGGCGTTGGGGCGGCCGCGTTCATGCTGGGGCTGCATCTGATCTTTGGCATCGTGATGGGGGTGACCTATAGCCTGCTGGCGGTCTGGATGCCGGCCAAGGAAGACCCCAGCGCGCCGCAGCTCTAGCGACTAACCGCGATTAACCGGTTTGCCGCTGTCCGCAGCCGCTTTTTGCCCTGCAGTAGCGAAGCCGCGTGGCGCCTGATAAAAGGCCCGCAACTTGAAGGGCCGCCGCCATGCGCAAAGGGTCGATAAAACGCAAGACCAAAGAAACCGACGTCGAGGTCGCGATCGACCTCGACGGCGCCGGGGTGTCGTCGATCGCCACCGGCATCGGTTTTTTCGATCACATGCTCGATCTTCTGGCGCGGCACTCGCGCATCGACATCGCGGTCAAGGCCAAGGGCGACCTGCATATCGATCACCACCACACCACCGAGGATGTCGGCATCGCGCTCGGCCAGGCGGTGAAGCAGGCGCTCGGCGACATGAAGGGCATCACCCGCTATGCCGACGTGCATGTTCCGATGGACGAGGCGCTGACACGGGTGGCGATCGATATTTCCGGACGGCCGTTCCTGGTGTTCAAGGCCGAATTCGTGCGCGACAAGGTCGGCGCCTTCGACACCGAGCTGGTACAGGAATGGTTCCAGGCGTTCGCGATGAATGCCGGGATCACGCTGCATGTGGAGACCTTGTACGGCACCAACGATCACCATATTGCAGAGTCATGCTTCAAGGCGCTGGCGCGCGCGCTGCGCGCGGCGGTGGCGATCGACCCGCGCGCCGCCGACGAGGTGCCGTCGACCAAGGGCAGCCTCGGCGGATAGTTGCCGATCCTCCTTCGAGGCCGGCCTGCGGCGCCGCCTCAGGATGACGGTTCCAGGCGAACCTGACGGCATCCTGAGGTACCGAGCCAACTCAAAAGATGGCGTCAGTCGAAAGGTAGAATATGTCCGTCTATACCGTGCACCAGCCGCCACCGAAGGCGGACGAAATCGCTTCCGAGCCGGAGCGTTTCGTGTTCGTGCGCGACGGTTTTTCGTTCTGGGCCTTTCTGCTCGGGCCGCTGTGGATGCTGCGGCACCGCATGTGGCTGGTATTGCTCGGCTATGCGGCGCAGATCGCGGCCTTGCAGGGCGTGCTGTATGTGCTGAATGCGCCGAGCACCGTGCGCATCGTCGTGTTCGCGCTGGTGGCGCTGTTGATCGGGATCGAGGCCGGCACGCTGCGGCGCTTTACCCTGCGGCGCCGCAACTGGAGCAATGTCGGCGTCATTGTCGGCGACGATCGGGAAATCGCAGAACAGCGCTTCTTCGATTCCTGGATCAAGAACGAGACCGCGCCGCCGCCGTCGCATGGCAATACCATGAGCGCCGCACCGCTGCGCATGTCGCGCCCCTCCAATGACGTGATCGGCCTGTTTCCCGAGCCGGGAGCGCCGCGGTGACCGTCGCCATTGTCGATTACGGCTCCGGCAATCTGCACTCGGCCGCCAAGGCGTTCGAACGCGCGGCGCGCGAATCCGGACATGACCAGCCGGTCGTGGTGACCGGCGACCCCGACGCGGTGCGCCGCGCCGACCGCGTGGTGCTGCCGGGCGTCGGCGCCTTTGCCGAGTGCCGGCGCGGGCTCGACGCCATTCCCGGCATGGTCGAGGCGCTGAACGAACGCGTGCGCGCGCAGGGCCGGCCGTTTCTAGGCATCTGCGTCGGCATGCAGTTGATGGCCGAGTGCGGGCGCGAATATGAAGTGACCGAGGGGTTGGGCTGGATCCCGGGCGAGGTCGACCGCATCGCGCCGGCCGATCCGGGCCTGAAGATTCCCCACATGGGCTGGAACACGCTCGACGCCAAGCGGCCCCATCCGCTGCTCGACGGTATCAAGGTCGGGCCGGACGGGCTGCACGCCTATTTCGTGCACTCCTACCAACTCAACCCCGCTGCGCGTACCGACATGCTCGCGGACACCGATTACGGCGGGCCGATCACCGCCATTGTCGGCCGTGACACCATGGTGGGCACGCAATTCCACCCGGAAAAAAGCCAGCGGCTGGGGCTCAAGCTGATCGCCAATTTTTTGAAGTGGGCGCCGTGATCCTGTTTCCCGCCATCGATCTCAAGGACGGGCTTGCGGTGCGGCTGGAGCAGGGAGACCGCTCGCGCGCCACCGTATTCAATCATGATCCGGCGGCGCAGGCGCATGCCTTCGAAGCGCAGGGTTTTGAGTATCTGCACATTGTCGATCTCGACGGCGCCTTTGCCGGCAAACCGGTCAATGGATCGGCGGTCGAGCGCATCTTGGAGGCGATCTCGGTCCCGGTGCAGCTCGGCGGCGGCATCCGCGACATGGCCACGGTCGAAGCCTGGCTCGGCAAAGGGGTGAACCGCATCATCATCGGCACCGCGGCGGTGCGCGATCCCGAACTGGTCAAATCGGCGGCGCGCCGCTTTCCCGACGCCATCGCAGTCGGGCTCGATGCCCGCGACGGCAAAGTAGCGGTGGAAGGTTGGGCACAGACGTCGGAACTCGGCGTGCTCGACATCGCGCGCCGTTTCGAGGATGCCGGCGTCGCCGCCATCATCTACACCGACATTTCGCGCGACGGACTGCTGACCGGACTCAATCTTGACGCCACCATCGCGCTGGCGGACGCGGTCGATATTCCGGTCATCGCCTCGGGCGGGCTTGCCTCGTTGGCCGACGTGCAGGCCTTGGTCGAACCGCGCGCCCGGCGCCTCGCCGGAGCCATCGCCGGCCGCGCGCTTTATGACGGCCGGCTCGATGCCGCGGCGGCGCTTGCCCTTATCCGTGCCGCGCGCGCGGCGGCGTGACGCCATGTTCAAGGTCCGCATCATTCCTTGCCTCGACGTCAAGGATGGCCGTGTGGTCAAGGGCGTGAAATTCGTCGATCTGCGCGACGCCGGCGATCCGGTGCAGGCCGCGATCGCCTATGACGCCGCCGGCGCCGACGAACTCACTTTTCTTGACATCACCGCGAGCCACGAGAACCGCGGCATCATTCTCGATGTGGTGCGGCGCACCGCCGAGGCCTGCTTCATGCCGCTCACCGTCGGTGGCGGCGTGCGCAGCGTGGAAGACATCCGCAGGCTGCTGGCGGCCGGCGCCGACAAGGTCTCGATCAATACCGCGGCGGTGAGCCGGCGCGCCTTCGTGAAGGAGGCGGCGGAAAAGTTTGGCGACCAGTGCATCGTGGTCGCAATCGACGCCAAGAAAGTATCGGGACCGAGCGAGCCGGCACGCTGGGAGATCTTTACCCATGGCGGGCGCAATCCGACCGGGCTCGATGCGGTGGACTACGCGCGCGAGGTGGTGGCGCTCGGCGCCGGAGAGATTCTGCTGACCTCGATGGACCGCGACGGCACCAAGCAGGGATACGACATCGCGCTCACCCGCGCGGTGGCCGATGCAGTGCCGGTGCCGGTGATCGCGTCGGGCGGCGTCGGCACCCTCGATCACCTGGTCGAAGGCATCCGCGACGGCCGCGCCACCGCGGTGCTGGCGGCTTCGATCTTCCACTTCGGCGAATATTCGGTGCGCGCCGCCAAAGAGCACATGGCGCGCGCCGGACTGCCGATGCGGCTCGATCCCTAACGCATGATCCCGAAAAGTGGGAACCGGTTTTCGGACGAGATCATGCGTAAACAAAAAATCATGATCCCGAAAAAGCCTGCCCTGGACTTGATCCGGGGTGGGAACCGATTTTCGGACAAGATCATGCGCAAATGAGCTCACCCTTGGTGTTGCTTGCTCCAGGCGAGCGCGCGCTCGAGGCGGTCATTGCCCCAGAACAATTCGCCGTCGCGGGTGACGAAACTCGGGGCGCCGAAAATCCCCAGCCGCGACGCTTCCTCGGTCTGCAGCCGCAGCCGCGCCTTGATGTCATCGGACTGCGCCAGGGCGATAATTTGATCGACATCGCGCTTGAGGCTCGCGAGAAGGTCCGCGATGGTCGCGGTCTCGTCGATCCTGCGGCCCTCGGCGAATTCGGCGCGAAATACCGCCCGGCAGAATTCGTCGCCCCAATCCTCAGTCAGCCCGATCAGTGCCACCCGCGCCGCCAATACGCTGTTCTGTGGGAATGGATCGGGGCGCCGCAGCGGCAGCGACAGGTCGGAGCACAGCCGTTCCAGATCGCGCCACATGTGGCGGCCCTTGGCCGCATAGATGTTGAACGGCGAGGTGTCCCAGCCCTGGGCCTTGAAAATAGGACCGAGCAGGAACGGCCGGAGCCGGACGGTGACGCCGGCCTGCGCCGCCAGCGGTCCGCCGCGCATGACGGCGGGATAGGAGTAGCTCGAAGCAAAATCGAACCAGAAATCGAGCGTTTCATCGGCCATGCCGGACCCTAGAGCATGATCCCGAAAAGCGGGAACCGGTTTTCGGAAAAGATCATGCTCAAACAAAAAGCTAGACCATGATCCGATTCAGTTAAATCGGATCGTGGTTTAGCATGACCGCATCCCGCACGCCTTTCTTCTCATTCTGCGCCCCCGGAATCCCTAGAGAAATTTGCCGGCGGAGGTGCTAAGGGAACCGGCCATGAGCGCCTATACGCTGCAGGACCTGGAAAAACGCATCCACGAGCGCGCCAAAGCGAGCGCCGGCGAGTCCTATACCCGCAAGCTGCTCGACAAGGGCGTCGGCCATTGCGCCAAGAAGCTGGCGGAGGAGGCGGTGGAGACGGTGATTGCGGCGGTCAACGAGGATCGTGAACGCCTGATCTCGGAAACCGCCGATCTCATCTACCATCTGCTGGTGGTGCTGGAAGCGCGCGGCGTCACGCTGGCGGATGTGGAAGCGGCGCTGGCCGCGCGCAGCACCCAGTCGGGCCTCGACGAAAAAGCCTCGCGCAAAGGCGGCTGACGCTCGCAAGGACGGTCGATGGAGCAGCGGATCGAAGACGGGTTGTCGCCCTACCGCACCTATTCACGGGCGGATTGGGCCAAGCTGCGCGCCGACACGCCGATGACCTTGACGCCGGCGGAAGTCGGCGAGCTGCGCTCGCTGAACGACCGCCTCGACATGCGGGAGGTCGAGGAAATCTACCTGCCACTGTCCCGGCTGCTCTCGCTCTATGTGCACGCCACGCAACGGCTGTTCGCGGCGCAAAAAAACTTCCTCGGCACCGAGGACAACAAGGTACCCTACATCATCGGCGTGGCCGGATCGGTGGCGGTCGGCAAATCCACCACCGCGCGCGTGCTGAAAGCACTGCTGGCGCGCTGGCCTAATACCCCGCGCGTCGATCTCCTCACCACTGACGGATTTCTCTATCCCAATGCCGTGCTGGAACGCGAAGGCCTGATGGAGAAGAAGGGCTTTCCCGAGAGCTATGACCTGCCGGCGTTGCTGCGCTTTCTCACCGACGTCAAGGCTGGCCGTCATTCGGTGCGCGCGCCGGTCTATTCGCACCTGGTCTACGATGTGAAGCCGAACGAGTGGGTGGAGATCAACCGCCCCGACATCCTGATCGTCGAGGGCCTCAATGTTCTGCAGACCGGCCGCCCGCCCAAGGATGGCAAGGCGATCCCCTATGTGTCGGATTTCTTCGACTTCTCGATCTATCTCGATGCCGGCGAGGACGTGCTGCTAAACTGGTATGTCGACCGTTTCCTGACGTTGCGCGGCACCGCGTTCCGCGATCCGCGGTCGTATTTCCACCGCTATTCGAACGTGTCGGACAAGGAAGCCGCCGCCACGGCCACCACCATCTGGTCGCGCATCAACTTGGTCAATCTGCACGACAACATCCAGCCGACGCGCCAGCGCGCCGACCTGATCCTGACCAAGGGCGAAAGCCATCTGGTGGAGCACGTGGCGCTACGCAGGCTCTAGTGCCCCGCTTCCGAAGTTCGTGATACATCGCAGCAACCTCTGACACGAACTTCGGAAGCAAAGGGGCACTAGCAAGCCTATGATTCTAGTGCCGCTTTTCGATTTGAAGTTCCTGAACGAGATTGCGGCAAGTGGTGCAGGAACTTCAAATCGGCGGCGCTAGCGCTGCGCAAGCGCATTTGCGTCACGCAGCGAGCGGCGTCGAGGCCGGCAACGCGGCCAGTACGGATGCCAGCCGTTCGCGGTCGAGCGGCTTGGTGAGAAAGCCGTCCATCCCGGCGGCAATGCAAGCCAGGCGTTCCTCGTCCAATGCATTGGCGGTCAGCGCGATGATCGGCACGCGTCGAGCCGCGGGTTCATTTTCGCTGGCGCGAATCCGGCGCGTAGCCGCGATCCCATCGGCGCCGGGCATCTGCATATCCATCAGCACGAGATCATAAGGGGCGCCGGCGCGCGCCGCCGCCAGCCATGCTTCCACCGCGCCGTCGCCGTCGGTAGCGATGCTCGGCCGATGACCAAGCCGGGTCAAAAGCGAGCGCGCCAGCAGCGCATTGATCTCGTTGTCCTCGGCGACCAGGATGGCAAGCGAATGCTCTGTCGGCTGCATGGGCAGCGCAGCGCAAGCCGCCGCTTCGACGTTTGCCGCGGCCTCGAAGCCGTCGGTCTCCGCGCCCAACATCGTCGCCAGCGAAGCGGCGCGCACCGGCTTCACCAGATAGCCGGTAAAGCCCGCGGTCTTCAGCGCCGGGAGCACATTGCGCGCCGCCGGATTGATCAGCACGATGCGGCGCGCAATCCCTTTTGCGTGGGTGCCTGCTAGGCTTTCGCAGGCCGTCGCGCCGAGCGCCTGATCGACCAGGATGGCGCCCCAATCGCGCTCAGGAAGCAGCGCGGCGGCCACCGCCTGGTCGGGCACCACGCAGGTGCGCGCGCCCCAACGGGCGAGGCGGCGCGCCACCAATCCGGCCTCGATCGCGCCTGGGGCGACAATCATGACGTTGCTGCCGGTGAGATCGGGCGGGACGAAGACGCGTTCGCTTTCCTCCGCAGCGGGCGGCAGCGGAATCGCAACATGGAAGCGCGAGCCCATGCCCGGCGCGCTATGCACGCCGATGCGGCCGTTCATGCGTTCGACAATGCGCTTGGAGATGGCGAGGCCGAGCCCGGTGCCGGTGAATTGCCGTGTCGGCCCGTTTTCCGCCTGCTCGAATTCCAGGAAAATGCGCGCCTGTTGCTCGGGCGCGATGCCAATGCCGGTGTCGCGGACGACGAATGTGACTTCGCTTGGCCAGATGCCGGGCTCGACCTCGATGGCGACGCCACCCTGCTCGGTGAACTTTATCGCGTTGCCGGCAAGATTGAGCAGCACCTGGCGCAGGCGCGTCGCGTCACCCACGACCATGCGCGGCAGGGCGTCGTCCACGAAGGAGGCGATTTCGAGCGACTTGGCCTGAGCGCGCGGGGCCAGCAACTCTACCATCTGCTCCACCAGTGCCGGCAGGTCGAACGGCCGTGCATCGAGATCGAGCCGGCCGGCCTCGATCTTGGAGAAGTCCAGAATTTCCTCGATCAGCGACAACAGCGTGTCGCCGGAAGTCTTCACCGCTTTGGCATAGGTGGTCTGCTCTGGCGTCAGCGCGGTGTCGAGCAGGAGATCGGCCATGCCGAGAATGCCATTGAGCGGCGTGCGAATCTCGTGCGACACCATCGCCAGAAAGCGCGACTTGGCACGGCTGGCGGCTTCGGCCTGGTCGCGTGCATCACTCAGCGCGCTTTCCGCCTGCGCGCGGTCGGTGACGTCGCGGCCGACGCTCTGCACTTCCGCACTGCCGTCGGCACCGGCGCGCACCACCACCTCACGCCAGGCGATCCAGCGCGTGCCCTCGGCGGCCGCGATCTTCTGGTCATGGACGCAGGTGCCGTCGGGCAACAGCGCGCTTTCGCCCTGCTCGAGCGCGGTGAGCGCGAAGGGCGAACCGAGCAGCGCCTCCCGTGGCTCGCCGGCGAGCGCGCAGAACGCGTCGTTGGCGTAGCTGATGCAGCCTTTGCCGTCGCGGCGCACGATCATGTCGCCCTGGGCTTCCAGAAAACTTTTGGTCCGCTCTTCGGCTTCCTTGAGCTCCCAATTGCGGTCGGAAAGCTCCTCGACCCGATCGCGCAATATCCGCCGGTCGGCACGAATGATGCGGTTGCGTGAGATCAGCAGCCCGATGGTGCCGCAGGCGGCGCCGAACAGGGCCGCGGCACCCACCGCGAAGGCATGTGGATCGTAGTTCAGGTCGGGATTGTTCATCGCCGCCAGAAACCCGAAGGCGGCGGCAAACGACATGGAGAGAAGCGCCGCGGCGCGGACCATGGCCAGCAGCAACCGGCGGGTGAACGGGCCGTGTTTTCCTCCAACGGCGGCGAAGAAGCCCCACATCCTGACGCATCCCCTACCGTGGCGCGCTTACGGATCTTGCTGTCCGCTGCGGCCCTGCGCGTCCGTTTGACGCGTGTCAGGCGATCATGGCCGCCAACCGTTTGTGATTTCCTTTCAGCGAGGTCGAAAACCGCTGGCGCCCGCCGGCAGGGTTCGCGGACGGCAAAGAAGATCCGAACAATTTTAGCTATTGCCGGCGGCGATCAGCGTACAGCGGTGACTTGTTGGGAATCGTGCTGGCGCATGGCGACGAACAGGGCGGCGGCCTGGGCGTCGGTCACGCGCGCAGAGTGGACGAAAATCCTGAAATCGGCGTCGTCGGGACCGCGCGATAGCGCGATCCTTACGTCCGAAGCGCTGCCCTCCGCGACCAGCGCGACCGATTTCACCGCGCCTGCGGCATCGCAGGCGCTGCCGGGCGACACCGGGTCATCGTCGACCAACACGAAATCGGCCATCTCGGCACGATCGACCAGTTGGATGCGCAGATCGGGATGGGCGGCGCGTTCGTCGATCTGCACGCGAAAGTCCGGCGGCGCCCCGACGGGCGAGAACCGGTAGGTCATTGGCCCCGCGGTGAAGCAAAGCGAAGAGGACGGATGCAGCGGGGGCGCAGCCGCAGGAATTCCTGCGACCAGCAACAGGATCAAGGTCTTGCGCAGCCGCTCCATGGCTTCCCCCACAAGCTCCAGGCACATGCGAAGTACGCCCGGCTCGGTAGTAGGAAACCGTTAAGGGTAAAAATTTACCAAAGAATTAAGTCAGCCGGGGCGCCGGTCGCGCGGCGTTAGGCAGCGCGGCGCGTCTCGTCGACGAGAGCGCGATAGGACAGCGCTTCCGCCAAATGCACGCGGCCCACTCTGTCGGCGCCGTCGAGATCGGCGAGCGTGCGCGCCACCCGCAAGACGCGATGATAGCCGCGCGCCGACAGCCGCATGGCATCGGTGGCGTCGCGCAGCAGCGCAAGCCCGCTGGCGTCGGGGCGCGCCATCTCTTCCAGCAACGAGCCGTGCGCAGCGGCATTGGTGCGCAGATGTGCAAACCCGAGCGCGGCATAACGCTCCGCCTGCCGGTCGCGCGCCCGCGCAACGCGTGCGGCCACTTCGCGGCTGCCTTCCGACGGCGGCGGCAGGATGAGATCGGCCGCGGTCACCGCGGGCACCTCGATATGCAGATCGATGCGGTCGAGCAGCGGACCCGAGAGACGTCCCTGATAATCCGCCGCGCAGCGTGCGGTGGCGCCGCGCTTGCAGGAAAATCCCGGCTCGGAAGCGCGGCCGCAACGGCAAGGATTCATCGCCGCTACCAGCATGAAGCGCGCCGGATAGGTGACGCGATGATTGGCGCGCGCAATCGCGACTTCGCCGCTCTCGATCGGTTGGCGCAGCGAGTCGAGCGCCTGCGCTTGGAATTCCGGAAACTCGTCGAGAAACAACACGCCATGATGGGCGAGCGACACTTCGCCGGGCTTGACGCGCAGCCCGCCGCCGACCAAAGCCGGCATGCTGGCGGAATGATGCGGGGCACGGAACGGCCGCTGATTGGTGAGCGCGCCGCCCTCGATCGCGCCCGCGACCGAGGCCACCATGGAGACTTCCAGTAATTCCGCGGGTGCGAGCGGCGGCAGGATGCTGGGGAGGCGCGCGGCGAGCATCGATTTACCCGCGCCGGGCGGGCCGACCATCAGCAAGTTATGGCCGCCGGCCGCCGCCACTTCGAGCGCGCGCTTGGCGCTTTCCTGGCCCTTGATGTCGGCCAGATCGAGCAGTGAGCCCGCGACTTCGCGGATTTTCGGCTGCGGCCGCGCCAGCACCTGCGTGCCGCGAAAATGGTTGGCGAGTTGAATGAGCGAAGACGCGGCGACAATCTCCATTTCCGGACTGGCCCAGGCGGCTTCCGGTCCGCAGGCGGCCGGGCAGATCAGACCTTCGCCGCGTCCATTGGCGCCGATGGCGGCCGGTAATACGCCGGCGACCGCGGCGACCGAGCCGTCGAGGCCGAGTTCGCCCAGCACCGAGAAACCGGCCAGCGCATCGTGCGGAATGGCGCCGATGGCGCCCATCAATCCGAGCGCGATCGGCAGATCATAGTGACTGCCTTCCTTCGGCAGATCGGCCGGCGCCAGATTGACGGTGATGCGGCGCGCCGGCAGCGCCAGGCCCGAGGCGACCAAAGCGGCGCGCACCCGTTCCTTGGCTTCGGAAACCGCCTTGTCCGGCAGCCCGACGATATTGAAGGCCGGCAACCCAGGCGCGACCTGCACTTGCACGTCGACTGCGCGGGCCTCGATGCCCTCGAACGCCACCGTGGAAACGCGCTGGACCATGGGATGCCCCCGCCGGCACCGAGGTTACCAGAGGGGGAGCGGCCCGGGCAAGAACAATCCGAGAACACAAAGGCTTCGGACCGCAACGGCGGGGAGTCGCGGGTCAGTATTCAACTCCGCCGCCTGGCCTCGATCCTGTCCCAGATCATGGCCGCGACGTCCGGTCCGCCCAGGTTCTGGATGGCGCGGATGCCGGTCGGCGAGGTGACATTGATCTCGGTGAGGAAGCCGTCGATCACATCGATGCCGACGAAAATCAGTCCGCGTTCGCGCAGCGGCGGCCCGAGCCGGGCGCAGATCGCGCGCTCGCGTTCGGTCAGGCCGGTGGCCGCCGGCACGCCGCCGCGCACCATGTTGGAGCGCAGGTCGTCCGGCGCCGGCACGCGATTGACCGCGCCGGCGAATTCCCCGTCCACCAGGATGATGCGCTTGTCACCCTGTTTCACCGCCGGCAGGAATTTCTGCACCACCCAGGCCTCGCGGAAGGTGGCGGCGAACAGGTCGTAAAGCGAACCGAAATTCAGATCTTCTTTGGTCAGGAGGAACACCGCCTCGCCGCCTCTGCCATAGAGCGGCTTCATCACGATGTCCCCGTGCTCGGCGCGGAATGCCTTAATCTCCGCGAGGTCGCGGCTGATCAAGGTCGGCGGCATCAGCTCGGAAAATTCCATCACGAACATTTTTTCCGGCGCATTGCGCACCTGCGCCGGGTCGTTGACCACCAGGGTGCCGGGATGAATGCGCTCCAGCAGATGGGTGGTGGTGATGTAGCCGAGGTCGAACGGCGGGTCCTGGCGCAGCAGCACCACGTCGAACTCAGTCAGCTCCACGCGCCGCGGCTCGCCCAGGGTGAAGTGGTCGCCCTCCCGGTCGCGCACCTGCAACGGTTGCACCGTGGCGAACACCCGGTTGCCGCGCAACGCCAACCGGTCCGGGGTGTAATAGGCTATGGCATGTCCCCGCCGCTCCGCCTCCAGCAGCAGGGCGAAGGTGGAATCGCCGCGGATATTGATCCGCGCAATCGGGTCCATCTGCACCGCAACTTTAAGGTTCATCGGGCGTCCGGGAGGTAAGAAATTCGGTAATGCAAACGAGAAGTTAACATTTTACCCCGCAATCTGGCCGCCTCGGGGACTGCCGGGCGGGGGACCAAGGTGAGGCTGCCGCAGCTATCAATTGCGTCCAAGCTCTACGCGATCTTCGCGTTGCTCGCCACTGCGACCGTGGGGCTGGCGGCCGTGGCCGTGGTGAGCGCCCGTCAGCACGCCGTCCTCACCAAGGAATTCGAATCCGTCTATTCCGGCGCGATGGATGTCGAACGCGTCAACGGCCTGATCTACGCGGTCGGGATGGAGACGCGCGGCATTTCGCTCGCGGCGAGCGATGCCGACGGCAAGCAGGAGGCTGCGGCGCTGCAGAAGTTCAACGATCGCATCACGACGGTAATGAAGGATTGGGAGCGTCATGTGCGGCCCGAGGAGGCCAGCCGCTTTCATGAGTTTTCCGGCCGCGTCAAGATATTCCAGGACTTCCGGCGCGAGCTGGTACGCCGCGCCAACGATCAAGGCGTGGAAGCGGCGCGGCAGTGGGCCGCCTTCGACGACGCCGGAACGGTGCACACGCTGCTATCCAACGATCTCAACCGGCTGGCTGCCGGCTATGCGCAACGCGCCGAGCGGCTTTACATGGAGGTCGATCGCAACATCACCGCCACCGCCTGGCTGATGACCACTCTCGGATCGTTCGCGCTGCTGCTGGCGGGGGCCGGGGCCTATACGATCCGGCGCGCGGTGGCGAGGCCGCTCGCCCGCATCACCAGCGTCACCGAGGCGGTCGCCGCCGGGGAATCTCAGATCGCCATCCCCTATACCGAGCGCGGCGACGAGGTCGGGGCGCTCGCCCGCACCATCGCCATCTTCCAGGCCGCCATGCGCAGCAACGAGGACATGAACCGCACCATCATCGACGATGCGCAGACGCGCGCCTGCCAGCAAGAGCGGATGTCGACTGAAATCTCGCGCTTCGGCGCAGATGTCGAGGCAACATTGGCGGAACTCGGCCGTTTGTCCGACCAGATGTTAGGGGCTTCCACGCAATTGAGCGGTGCGGCCGACCGCGCATCGCGCAGAACGGCGGGCGCCGCCACCGCTTCCGCCGACGCCTCCGCCAACGTCAAGGACATTGCGTCGGCGGCAGAAGAGCTGGCGGCATCGGTAGCGGAAATCGACCGCCAGGTGGTGCAGTCGAATGCCATCGCCACCAAGGCGGTGACCGAGGCTGGGTTGACCAACGCCACCGTCAAGGAGCTCAACGAAGCCGCCGGACGCATCGGCAACGTGATCCGGCTGATCACCGACATTGCCGAGCAGACCAACCTGCTTGCGCTCAACGCCACCATCGAAGCGGCGCGCGCGGGTGAGGCCGGCCGCGGCTTCGCCGTGGTCGCCAGCGAGGTGAAAGCGCTGGCCGGGCAGACCGCCAAAGCCACCGAGGATATCGGCGCGCAGATTTCTAGCATGCAAACCGCCACCATGCGCTCGATCGACGCCATCGCAGCCATCGAGCGCACCATCCGCGAGATCGGCGAAATCAGCGGCGCCATCGCGGCTGCGGTGACCGAGCAGGGCGCCGCCACCCAGGAAATCGCGCGCAGCGTGGAGACCGCGGCCCGGCGCACTATCGAGACCGCCGGAGAGGTAGAGCGCGTTGGCGAGGCAACGGCGGCGACGCGCGACAGCGCCGGCAGCGTCAAGTCTGTTGCCGACGATCTCGGCGGTGTGGCAACGCGCATTCGCGACCAGGTCGAAGAGTTCTTCCAGAAATTACGTGCAGCTTAGACCGCGATCTGATCGATCGAACTAACTTATCTCGAACGCGGCCGGGATGTGACGCGGCAAGCGGCCGGGCGCGACCAGCACAGCATCGAAACGCATATCGAGGATGTCGGGCGTGGGATGTGTGGCAAGCCACGCCTCGGCGGCTGCGGCGATGCGCGCGCGTTGCCGATCGGTGACCGACCAGGCCGCATCATCGAGCCGTTCGCGCGCCTTGACTTCGATGAACACCAGAAGTTTGCGCCGCCGCGCGACAATGTCGATCTCGCCGACCGGGCTGCGCCAGCGCCGCGCCAAAATGCGGAAACCCTTGGCAATGAGAAACGCCGCTGCCCGGCTCTCCGCCGAGAGACCGAGCCGGAACGCGATCTGACGCTCCGGGCGCGGGCCTTGCGGCAGGAGCGGTCGCGGCCGCGGTGGCTCAGCGGGCCGGGCCATGCTCGCGCTCCTTCGCCAGCGCTAACGCGCGCTGATAGATCTCCCGCCGGGGATGGCCGCTGACGGCGGCGACTTCACCCACTGCCTCCTTGACGGAAACGCGCTCCAGCGCCCGGCGTAACAGCGCATCCAGATCCTGGGCGTCCATGGCCGCAGCCTGCGCGTCAGGCGGCGCGACGACGATCACGATCTCGCCGCGCGGCGGAGCAAGCGCGGCGTAATGGCCGGCCAGCGCCGGCAAATCGCCGCGCCGCACCTCCTCGTGCAGCTTGGTCAATTCGCGGCAAATGGCAGCGTTGCGCGCGCCCAGCTCTGCGGCAAGATCGGCCAGCGCGCCGGCAAGACGCGGACCGCTCTCGAACAGAACAAGCGTTGCCGGAATCCGCGCCAGTTCGCTGACACGCGCCCGCCGCTGGCCTTCCTTGGCCGGCAGAAACCCTTCGAAAAAGAACCGGTCGGTGGGCAAGCCGCCGGCTGCCAGCGCCGCCAGCACGGCGGATGCGCCGGGCAGCGCGGTCACGGCCAGACCGGCGTCGTGGGCGGCGCGCACCAGCTTGAATCCCGGATCGGAGATGAGCGGCGTCCCGGCATCCGAGACCAGCGCAATTGCCGCGCCGGCGGCAAGCCGCTCCAGCAGCTTCGGCCGCGCCTGCGCGGCATTATGCTCATGATAGGGCGTGAGCGGGGTCGCGATGCCGTAGCGGTCGAGCAGCTTGCGGGTGACCCGGGTGTCCTCGCAGGCGATCGCATCGGCGGCGGCCAGGACTTCCAGCGCGCGCAAGGTGATGTCGCGCAGATTGCCGATCGGGGTGGCGACCAGATGCAGGCCGGGGGCTAGCGCCGGCGCGCTGATCTCCTGGCCGGCGAGCAGATAGCGCCGGGCGGCGCGACCTCCGATGCCATCCCAGCCCGCCCCAGCCGCGCGTTTGTTTGTGCTCATGGCGCAGTGTCCCGAATCCGAAGTTCGCACACACCCGCCGCGACCGCTCCTGCGAACTTCGGATTCAAAGGGACACTAGAAATCATAGCGTTGCTAGTGTGGCTTTGGTTCAGAAGTTCCCTCCCGACCTGGCTGCAAGGAATGGGGAACTTCTGCACCGCCACACTAGGGCCTGTCTTCAGTTAGGGATTCCCAAATCAGTTGTCGAGTGATTCATGGGCGGTCGGCTTGAGGAGGGCCGACCGATGCGGCGATATGCATTACGTGACGACCAATGGGACCGGAT
>Ga0080064_1001454_pt1 | contig 47648 bp, 46 predicted proteins | sample Subgrocontami54m_FD_69260 | JGI IMG/M metagenome (GOLD analysis project Ga0080064, IMG submission 69260) | Subsurface groundwater microbial communities from S. Glens Falls, New York, USA - GMW46 contaminated, 5.4 m (SPADES assembly) (version 2) ...
TCGGGTCTTCCGGCATGACTCCTCCTCTCAGGCGACTCTCGTCACCAAATGGGAGGAGGAGGATTCCCCACCTATTTCAGGACAGGAGCGTGAGATGATTTCAGGGAGCTATACACTCGACTACGCCGCGGAGTATACCACTCCGAGGGTCGAGTATCGCGCGCACCAACCGCTCCCCTGCCCCACGGAGGGTCTACGCCGATTGCAGGGCCGAAGGCGAGCCGGGACTGCTCCTCGGCTGCGGCGAGTGTCGAGCTCGCGACTCGCCTGCGCGACGAAAGCGGCCAGGTCGCGGGCCTGGCTGGGGCCGCATGTGGTGACCACTCCCCTGCCCAGCCGCGCTGGACCGCGCTACGTCCCGATCGACCGCCTACGCGGTCGATTGGAGGCGCGGGCGTCCCTTGGGCTTGGCGGGATAGGGATTCCCGCGGTGCTTCTCCAGGCGCTCGACTAGCTCGCGGACGCCCTGGGCGACTACCTCCGAGATCGGGCAGCGCTCCGCGTAGGCGACGTCGGCGATCTTGCTGACCAGGTCGGTCGGCAGCCAGTAGGACTTGACCACCATCGGGAAGGCCTCGTCCACGTGCTCGGGTTCCTTCGGAGCTTCCGCGATACGTCGGGCGTCCTCGGTGATGTAGTCGAACGGGTTCGAGCCGAGTTTCGACGGCTTCGCCATGTCCGAGTCCTCCTTGCTACGCGCTCTGCGCCACGTTCTCGGTCCGCCAGATACGTTCCGAGAGTTCCTTGGAGAGGTCGCGGTAGTCAATCGCCCCGAGCGACTCTGGCGCGTAGGCGAGTACCGTCATTGCGTGACCAGACGCTTCCGCGATTTTGACCGTTTGTCGAATCACCGTGCGGAGCACCTTGTCCCCGAACCTCTGGCGGAGGTCATCCTCGACCTCGCGCGCCAGGCCTGTGCGGCGATCGACCATCGTCAACAGGATGCCTGCGAGCTCAAGGCGCGAGTTCAGGCGCTCGCGGATCGTGTTGAGGGCCTGCAGCATGTCTGCCACACCGAACAGCGCCAGGGGGTGAGGTGATCCCGGCACGACGACACGGTTCGCGGCGACCAGCGCCGCTACTGCGAGAAGGCCGAGAGCGGGAGGCGGATCGAGAATGACCATGTCGTAGCCCACGACCTTCGCGAGCTTGTCCCGAAGGACGCCCTCCCCTCCCAGCTCGCGCGTCAGAGCCTTCTCCGCGCCGCCAACGGCACGCCCTGACGGGACAAGGTCCACGCCGGAGGTCTTCGTGCGCATGATTGGCAACGGGCCGGCCCCGACGAGGGCCTCTGCGAGCGCGAGCCCGTCGGTCCGCACACCGAGCGCGATGCTCGCGGAACCCTGCGCGTCCACGTCCACGAGGAGAACACGCTTCCCCCCTTCCGCGATCGCTCCCGCCAGGTTGACGGCCGTCGTGGTCTTCCCCACTCCGCCTTTCGCGCTATGGACCGCGAGGATCTCCATTCCTGCAGCTCCTGTAGGATCTCCCCTTCTTGCAGTCCTTCATCGACATGCGGGCTCTGCAACTTGAAGCGGACCTGCAGGCACCACAGTCGTTGCGATGGCTCAGCAGCCTGCGACGGCTCCAACCCCTCGACGACCTCCATGCACTCCAATAGTTCCGGGTCCTGCGAGGCTCGCACCGGTTGGAGGTCCTCCACATCCTGCGTGAGTTGCAGGACCCATTGGTCCTTCATCTCGCGGAGCGCCTCCAGGCACTCCAGTTCCTGTGGGGGACGGAGTCGCCGTAGGGTCTCCAGCTCGCTTAGGATTCGCGTGCCCTCAAGCACCTGCGAGCGCTGCAGTTCATGCGGCTCCTTTGAGCCCTGTAGTTCTTGCAGGGAAAACATGGCCGAGAGGCCTGCAGGACCTGCGAGACCTGCAGGTCTTGCGGGATCAGTGGGAGATGCCGCTCGATCAACGCCTATACGCCATGTAGGACTCCCAAGACCTGTAGGCGCTACAGGGGGCAAGGGTGGAGAACACCCTCCCTCAACTCTGGATGAATCTCTACCTGCCCCGCGTCCTCGCGGGGTCCGCTACCTCGCCAGCTCCTCCACGTCGCGGGCGATCTGCGCGAGGTCGACGGGCTTCGGGAGCACACGAGCGGCGCCGAGCTCGCGCGCCCGCTGCCGCTGGTCCGGGGTCCACGAACCCGAGACGACGATCACGTGGACGGAGTTCGCGCTCGCGCGGACGTGGGCGAGGAGGGCGAGGCCGTCGAGGACGGGCATCTGCAGGTCGGTCACAACGAGCTCAACAGGCTCCCGCTCGAGGACCTCGCAGGCTTCGGCGCCGTTCGTCGCGCGGAGGACCTCGTGGCCCCGCGCGGCGAGGTACTCCGCGACGAGCTCGCGGACGGCGGGGTCGTCGTCGACGACGAGGATGAGCGACACGCTCCGGCTCCAAACAAGAAGGGCCGCAGACGCTCAGCGGTGCCGAAACGCCCTTGGCCCTTCCAGTCCGAGCCTGAGGGAGTGACCCCCAGGAGTGCTGGCACCTGGGAGCACCGCTGAGCGAGCCGCACGCAGCGTCACGGTCCCCATCGCGGGTCACGACTCCGCTACTCCCTCGCGGGAGAGGAACCGCTCGGCGACTTGCGCCTCGCGTTCTTGAAGAAGACTTGTCGGCTACTCGATAGAGTTCTCCCAACGACTCATGGTCTTGCCCTGGTCAGGCCAGACCACGCTCAGCCGAGCGTAGCCCCGCTCCGAGAGCTTCTGCTGGAAGAACGCGCAGACCAGCGGGACGAGCTCCTCGATCGTCTCGTCGAACCGCCTGATCTCCGGTTCGTGCTCGCCATCCGCGAGGAGGACGCTCAAAAGGATGCCATCGAGTTCGATCGGCATGGTCGGTTCTTCCGCAGGGGTGGACGATACCGGCGCGGGCGTGGAAGGGCAAGCGGAAGTGGGGGAGGCCTCACCCGTGGTGGCGAGTCCGCCACGCGGGTATGCCCATCGCGACGCGCATGGAGTGGGCGGCCTGGTTCGTCACGCCGAGTCGCTCGGCGATGACGCAGTCTGGGACCTCACCCAGACCCGCCCGCAGATACCTTTCCCTGACCCGCGGAAACCCACCTCGCGGCCCCTGCCGAGCCTTCGGGATCGGGTATCCCTTTCGACGCAGAGCGAGGCGAAGTTGCCCGACCCGACCCGGGGTCAACCCGAGCCGAGTGGACAGAGCGATGTTCGTCTGCCCCCAATTAATCGAAAGGAGTTCCTCTCGCGTGCGCTGCGTGATGAACTCCTCGAGGATCTCTCCCATCCCTCGCCTCTTCGCTGGCACCGCGACACCGGCGCTCACTCCGGGCGATGGATTCCGCCGCTCGGATGCGGCCGCCGCGATCTCGCTGGCGTGCTCGTCAAGGTGGCGAGCAAGCAGGTCAGCATCACGGAACGAGCGCCGGCGGGCTCCGCACTTCCACCAAGGACACTTCAAGGCTGCGTCCCTGGCGGGGCCGTCTGTGGACAGGGCGTGGGCAGCTCGAACGTGCTCGGCAAGGCCACCGGCCTTCTCGCCGACGAAGGAACACGCGCTGCAGGGCCAGCGCCGAGGGCCCTTCTTCAAGCGAGGTCCTCTGGGGCGCCGGCGCCGATCACGTCGGGTCTGGCGCCGCTCTGCGCGAGCTCGACCCCCTGCAGGAGCGGTCGGCAGCCCTCGCCTTCGAATCCGCGAACGGAGCGAGAATGCCGTGCTCTCCTTCACGCCCAGGACGCGCGCAATTTCGGTAATCGGGCGAGACCAGTCGACCGAACGCATCCTCTCGACTCTCGCCGCGCGGGCGGCATCGCGGGGCGGGGGCATGCCCAGAGCCGAGCGCATGTGAGAGACAGCTTGCGGCGAAACCCCGAGCCTCCCTGCTACGACCCCATCGGGGTCCAGCCCCATCCCCGCTTCGAGGTACTCGGCGCGGGTCTTCTGGCGCCACCCGTGACGCGGCGCACGTCGGCGGCGCTTCCTGCGAGGAGGCGGGGAGTGTACCGAGCCATCGGCAAGTCTCTCGCTCGTGGTCGCCATCGCGGAGAGCATAGCGATCTGGCGCGAGCGGATCCAGACCGCGATGGGGCTGAGTGGGGGAGGGGAGAGGGGGCCCGTCCGCACGCTCCCGGCCGGGATCCTGCCGCGGCCGAATCAGGCATAAGGTCCGTTATCGGACGATCGGGCCCGAAGCCAGACGGCCCGACCCGCTGCGTATCCGTTCGAGAGCCTCACAGGCAGTCTCGACCCCCGAACCATCGCATTGGGACAGGGTGGACCCCTTCCGCGCATTGGTCATCCAGTGCACAGGCTCCAAGTTCGAGATGGCGTCGGTCCCCCCCTTCGACTTCGGGACGACGTGGTCGTTCTCCCAGCCCACGATGGATTGCCTGTTCCCGTAGGCGTGCAGGAAGATCCACCTCCCGCACCGATCCCAGGCGGATCCGGCCGCGGGGCCGAACCTCTTCACCCAGATCGCCTGGGCGAGCGCGCTTATCGCCATAGGGTTCTCCTCCAATGGCCCGGTCAGCCTCCGAGCGCTTTCCGGTGCCTCACACCTGATCATGGATCACCGCCGCAATCTGGTCAATTTAGGTTTTGTACGAGCCGCGGCGGGGCTGTGCACGACGGGGAAGCGAATCGGAGTGAGGGTCCGTTATCTGACCGGGCTCGTCGTTCCTGCCTTCGCCTGCACCGCGATCCCCGCGTCGAGCAGCTCGCCGGCTCCGGTGAGCCGCCCCTGGATCAGGACCGTCGCGCTTCCGCCATGCTCGTCGATCGCCTTCACCGCCCGACGGTAGTTGCGGGAATTGAAGACGGCGGTGATCAAGAGCGGCCGCTGGCCGCCCTCGACCTCGATCGTCAGCTCGATCTCCACATTCGGGCCGCCCTCGCGCGGCAACACGTCGCGGGGGAGCTGGTCTGGGCGGAGCGGGAGCGTCACCTTCACGGAAGGGACGCGAATCGTCGCGCGACGAGGGGGCGGGCTCGGGCGCGTGGGCCGCGTCGCCGCCGGCGGTGGGGGAGGGGAGGGTGGACGCGAGGCGTTCGCCGCGTCCGACTTCGCGCAGCGCTCGCAGGGCGGATCCTCGCCGCGGACCAAGTCGGCGACGACGAGCTTCGCCAGGTTCCCACAGACGCACCGGCAGCGGACCCGAGCCGCTCCGTTCTCGGGCTCGACCTCGTGGAGCACGGTCCAGCGGCCAATGAGGGCGCCGCTCTGCAGGTCACACCCTGGGGATGGATGAATACCGGCTCTTCCGGTTGAAGCGTAGATGGGCTTGAAAAACGCGGACACAGCTGGCACATCTGGGTTTGCGAATAGGCACCAGATGGAGGCACAGCCATGTCCGCAGGAGCACTCTACCGCCAGTTCGGGCCTCGCGGCTACCAGTTCGTGGGGGTTCGGTCGATCTTCGAAGGGACCGTCGTGGAGATCCGTCATGCGCCGGGGAGCCTGAGGTGTCCGGTGTGTCGGTCCAGTAACGTCGTGAGGAGCGGGACGTCGGAGCGCATCTTCCGGCACCTCCCGTTCGGGAGCAAGCCGGTGTCCCTTCTCCTGGACGTCCAGCGCATCGAGTGCCAGGACTGCCCGACGATTCGGCAGGTCCGCCTCGGTTTCGCCGAGGAGCGCGTGAGCTATACGAGGGCCTTCGAACGGTACGTCGTCGAGCTCTCGCGCGCGATGACGATGCAGGACGTGGTGAACCACCTGCTCATCGGCTGGGACACGGCCAAGGACATCGTCAAGCGGAACCTCGAACGGTGCTTCAGAAAGCCGAAGCTGCGCAAGCTCCGCCAGATCGCCATCGACGAGATCTCGATTGGGCATGGCCACCAGTATCTGACGGTGGTCCTCGATCTGGCGACCGGCGCAGTCGTCTTCATCGGTGAGGGGAAGGGCGCAGAGGCCCTGGACCCCTTCTGGAAGCGCCTGCGGGCCTCTCACGCACAGATCCAGGCGGTCGCGATCGACATGTCGAAGGCCTACAGAAAGGCCGTCTCCGAGAACCTGCCGAAGGCCGCCATCATCTTCGACCGTTTTCATGTCGTGAAGCTCTTCAACGAGAAGCTCTCGAACTTCCGCCGCGAGCTTTATCGCGCGGCGAACGAACTCGAGAGGAAGGTCTTGAAGTCGACTCGGTGGCTGCTGCTGAAGCTTCCGAAGAACCTGGACGACCGTCGCAACGAGCGGCAACGTCTCGAGCAGGCCCTGAAGATCAACAAGCCGCTTGCGACCGCCTACTACATGAAGGAGGAACTCCGCCTCTTCTGGGAGCAGGACTCAAAGTCGGAGGCGAAGGCCTTCCTGAAGGATTGGCGTGCGAGGGCCTGGGCGTCCGGGATCCCGATGTTGCAGAAGTTCGCATGGACTCTCCTGGAACACGAGCCGGGGCTCCTCGCCTGGTACGACTACCCGATCTCCACCGGCCCCCTGGAAGGAACGAACAACAAGATCAAGACGCTCCAGCGTAGGGCCTACGGCTACCGGGATCGCGAGTTCTTCAAGCTCCTGATCTACAATCTGCACAAGACCAGGTACGAGCTGATCGGATGACCGGTCTACGCTTCAACCGGAAGAGCCTGAATACCTGATTGAGCCGTCGGCCCCGGGCTCGGGGAAGACGGGTCCGCGGACCTCCGGTCGGTGGTCATGATCTGGCTCCTGGCCTGGCGCGAGAGCTCTACGACTCCTGATTGACTCCCCCCGTCAAGTGCTCGCAACAGACCAGCACACCACGGAAGGCGTCAAGCCGTGACGCTCGTCGCCAGCACAGCGACCCATCAGGCATTCGCACGTTGCAGGTTCTGAAGCGACCGATCAGCCGCCCCAGCACCAACGCGCATGCCTCGATGATGCGCCGAAAGTCGTTGCGCCAGACTTCGACCCAGCACAGGACCAGGGTGATCCCGATCAGCCAGATCGACGGCACGATGTCGCGCTTCTGCTCGCCAAAGCGACCGAAGACGACACCGGCGGTGCAGACCAGCATGAGCAGGTACGTCAAGGGCTCAGAGCGTGGGAAGTCGCGTCCCTTGCGAAGAGCTCTGTACCTCTGTTCTTCGAGAGCGAGCGCGAGAGGAATGTCGACATGGTCTTCCGGCGACAGACCGATGCGCTCAGGGTATCCCTGGACCACTGCCAATTCACCTGGCTTGGGGGGAGTGGCCACCCACCTAGCGGCGAGGCTGGAGCACGCGTCTGACCTATCTGCGGCGACGTTCTTCATCTCGAGCTGCCAGCGGACGTACTCGAACGCGATCACCGCGATGCACATGAACACGAGCGTTACGACCAGCGTGGACCCGGGCGGTACGCCAAGTAGCACGGCCAGCGCACCCGTCACGTACAGTGCTGCAGCGGCATAGACCAGGTTCTCCTTGTGCGCGTGGTACGCCTCGTAGCGTTCGCCGATAGTGGACAGGTACGCGAGGGCAACCTCTCGCTCGTCTGGGCCACTACACCCAGACGCTCGATTCGCAGCTCGCTCGGCTGCCTCTGCCGCCCTGGCGGCCGCAATGGCGGCTTCTTCGTGCCGGTCCATCCCGCACCTCCCTGCTACGGTCGGGAGGATAGCGCAGACCGTGGCGCGGGTCCAGTGGCGGGAGTGGGGAAGGGGATGTCGGCTCCCCGAGAAGACGGAAGGCCCGCGTGAAGGCGCTGGCCGCCCGAGGCTACTGGCGTGATCGCTCGCCGCCGAGGACGCGACCGCGCGGTGCGCGGCGTCAACCTCCGCGCGGTCGTCGAGGACCTCGACGGGCGCCGGCAGCGTCCACGCACATGCGGAGTGAGGGAAGGGAGGCCGGGGAACTGTCCCGGGTCCCCCGCGGATCATGGATGCGTCAATACTTGCTTCCGCCGCGGCGGGGGTCCAATGGAAGAGACCGGCGCGCTCGCCTGCGGCCGGCCCCTTCGAGGCACAGGGGCCGACGGGGCACCCTGCGTCCAGTGTGAAGTGTCGCGAACCAGGGCCGGACCAGCAAGTCGGGGGATCCCCGAGGGAGCGGCGCTACGGCACCATGTTTGCGAGTGCGTGCAAGTACCGCTTGAGATCCACGAGAGCCGCGACGAACGCCTCCCGCGAACCAGCGAAGACGCAGTGCCCCTCGTGCATCAGTACCACGCACGAGAATGGAGCCAGGATCTCGGGCCCGACGATCTCGCAGAGGTCCATGGACGCGAGAACTGTCGTGCCCTTCGCGCACCTGGCAAGGATCGCCTTCTGTTTCTCGAAGTCGTGCCCCTCGCTGAGCACGAGCAGGCACTCAGGGACGACGTCATCCGGGCCATTCACCCTCCGGGTCCGGGCGCGCGTCACTTCCTCGGAAAACACGATCTCTGGACGCCCTCGCGTCAGGGCGCGATCCACGTGGTCGATCAACGCGCCCTTTCCGGAGCCGCGCTCGCCCAGCACCAAGATCCTCTCGCCCGACGGCAGGTCGAGCGCCTCGACATCGAGGCCCCAGGGGCGCGAGATTCCCTTGTCGCCTCGATCCGCGACGCGCAGGCCGCGGATTCGGATCGCAGTCGGATTCATCTCCCGTACTCCGGAATGAACAAGAGCGCCCATCACGGGGACGAGCGCTCTCGCCGGTAGTTCAACCGTGCCATACCATGCCGCGTCTGGGGAACGCGATGTCACGCATTCTGCCGCCCTGCGGTCGCCCCAGGTCTCGGAATTCCACGCGACCCTTTCAGGTCGCGATGCCCCGTCCGAGAGGCGATTCAGCGGCTACCGGTCCGCTGACGACCAGCGATGCGGCGTCGGGGAGGAGGCAAAAACTTCACCAGCATCACCTCCTCTCAAGACGGGTCGACGTGCCCGTCCAAGCCCCGGTCTGGGCACCCAGGAGCCTACCACGCGAGCGGAGGGTTGAGAAGTGCCGGACGGCGCGATGGCCCACCAGGGCAGAACACCACACCCCTCCAAGGCGGCGGGCGCGGACGGACCGCGGCGCGGGGATGGGGAGGCCTCCGACGAGCGCCAGCTCGACGGGGCCCTCCTCGAACTCGTCCGCGGGCCGGCCGTGGCCGCCGCCGGAATTGGATGTCTGCATCCCTGCGCTCACCGGCGCGCACCTGCGCGGCGGTAGCGCAATGCGCGGGCGCAGGGCAGCTATGCGCTGCGACCGCTCATGGTTGTCCCGCCGTCGCTCAGCCTGAGCGGCGGTAGGACAAGTATACATCTATACGCAACCGCAGCGCGGCACGCGCGGCCGGGGGCCGGGCGTGCGCCGGCGCGGACCCGCAGGGGCGGGCCGCCGCCGGCCACCCGCGCGCGAGGCGCGGGGCGCGCTGCGGTTGAGGGGCGGGAGCGTGGTCGCCGACGGGCGGCCCGTGCCGGGCCTCCCGCGACGCCGCGCCCGGCTCTCGGCGGGGGACCCGCTCGAGGCCGTTCGCGGCGCGGCTCCCACGGCGGACCGCCGCGCGCCACCCCGCGGGCTTCGCTCGCGGCGCGGCGCTCGATCGGTCCCGCACGCGCCGAGCTTCGCCGTCGCGAGCCTCCCGCCCCGCCCGATGCGCGGGCATCGCGCGCCGGTCGCCGGGGTCCCCCCGGCGGCCGTCGTCCGCTTCGCCGCGGCCCGCGCCTCGGGCAATCATCTATCGCTTTCAGCGAAAGCGAATTTGTGTGCCCCCTCTCCCGTGTCGAGGGGAGAGGGGGCTGCTCGCGATCGAGCGAGCGGGGGAGTGGGGTCGCCGATGAAATCGCCCTTCGCGCGTCCTTGGAGAGGCGTCCTTCACCTCGGGGGTCCGGGGAGAGGAGGAGGTGGCCGCCCAGGGACGCGAGAGGGGACGGGGAGAGCGCGGGGTCTGGCGGTGGTGGAGTGGGGAAGACGAAGGCCCGCAGGCGACCTTCGTCGGGGCGGTTTCCGCGGTCGACGCGCCGAGCGGCTCGACGGCGTCGACAAGCTCGAAGGCGCGTCGGATCGCGGAACTCGATGGCGCGCCCTCTTCCGCCCATTTCGAGGGTGCCGTTCTCCACTCGCCGTTCCTCGCATCCCCTCGTTCGCGGGGGTGGAGGAGCGGGTGCGGGGCAGAGGGTCTCACGACTGCGCCCGGCGAATCCCTGGGTACTACGCGGTGGGACGATCCGCGGATGTGGGGGATGGCGGAGTCGCGGTCCCCGAGAGGCTCGCGAGGTAGACGCGACGCTTGATGGCTCCTTTCACTCTCGGCTTGTACCAGCCGGGGAGTTGGATGAAGTCCTTGAGCCGATCCTGCATGGACTCCGTGGCAAGTCGGTACGCGTTTTCCGAGAAGATGAGGTATGAGCCATCCGGTTCACCGGGCAGGGCCGATCCAGGGTCGGGGGTCCAGGTTCCGGGGCTGCCGATCTCCTTGAAGATCGTCATCATTCTGGCTGCGTACGCGAACGCACGTCCACTCACGATGCCAGTACGCCGTGACCGGTGGAGCGCGCCGTCCAGGTTTGTGTCGCATCCCAGCCGTAGATGGTAGCGAGGCGACATCTCCCCGGTGAGCATGCGCGCGATATCGAGAACGCTCTCCAAGTCGCGACAGATCAGAGCGTTTCCGTCGTCTGCGGACCTTTCATTGAAGAGAGTCAATCGCTTCCAGAACGACTTCTTCACGGCCGCATTCATTTCGAGGATTTGACGGGTGAGAGGCTCGGAGGTCTGATCCTCGGTGGACCGACGCACGTCCCAGAAGAGGACGTAAAGGCTAGGTTCAAGAAGGTCCTGAGGATCGTCCGTGAAGTCAGGATGCAGGTTGAGCGTGAATTCCACGGCTCGAGCGAGAAGCAGTGCGGGGGTTCTGACGGCCCTCACTACCGCAGCGAACTCGGCTGCCTTGGTCACCTCCTCCAAGTGTGGAAGTGCTTCCCTGAATGGCCCAGCGAGTCGGGGCTGAAGACTCGAGATAGAGTCGACAAGCCTCCTTGCAGATTCCTCGACTGAGTCGACCTTGGTGTTCTTGGGCTGGTCGGGGTTCAACTGGAGGACGCTTCGCAAGAGGCTGGTCACCGCTCCCGCCACCCGCAACGTGGGTACCAAGTAGCTCTCGATGATGTCTGAAGGCCTGGGGGGCGTCGTGGCCCTGCTTTCGATCGCTGGGACCAGGATCTTGTTCCACGTCGCAGAAGTGTCTTCGTAGGATGCGGCGGGCCATTTGGCACGTGCAGCTTCCAGGTAGCGCGAAATGTTCTCCCTGAGCCGAGCCTTGTTGCGTGCTTGTGCCAGCCAGTTCGCTAGGTGTTCGATGGCTCGCTTTGCGCGTTCCAGACTCGGCGGCGAAGTCTGCTCCGCAAGGTCATCGAGCGCGTGAAGAGCTGCCGTGGCTCCGTACCGCGGGTCATGCGCCCAACCAGTCAACTCGGCCATCAGAGCCTGCTGATACGCCCATTGAGACTCGACGGTCGTGAGAGCAATCAGGAAGTTCGTCCCCAACTCCTTGGTCGCAAGAACGTCTCGGACCCAACGCGCGAGCATAGCAATGTCGTTCTGTCGGGCGGCGGGGATCGGGTTCCCGTCCTTTCGATAGTACCGGTCGGCTCTGGAGTCGAGCGCGTAGCAGCTATCGCCCGCCTCTGTCCCCCGCTTCAGGATGCGCTTGTCGCTCGCCCAGTCGACCAACCAAGTCTTCTTCCCGCCAACAGTGACCTGGGGACGCGCTCCGTAGAGGTAGAAGGCGCGCTCGAAGCCGGGGTCCGCGACAAGACTTGGGTCCTTGAAGACCTGAAGGACGTCCGTCACGAGGACGAGGAACTTTTCCGTGATGACTTCACGGAGCTGCTCGACACCCAAGACTCCAGAGAGTGTTTCAAGGCATGTGCGTACCGCGTATCCGCGGATCTCGTCCTCCGCCTCCCCGATTCGAAGACTTCGGAACCAAGCCCCAGTCTTGGGACTTCGAAGGAATCTGGGCACCGCCACACCACGATCCACGAGTCGATCGAGCGCCTCATTGAACTCGACGCGATCGACGTGTCCAAGGAGCCTCTCTGCAGTCTCCCAGAGGTAACCCACCGGCACCCCGAACTCCAAACGCCCGGGATCCCGATGCAGGGCCTGGCGGCTAGGAAGTTCGACAGCGACGTGTTGTGCGCGGAAGGCCGCCGACAGAACCTCGCGGACATCTTTGCACCCGACTCCGAGGTCCTCGAGCGCCTCGTCATGAGCTGCGCGGTACCTTTCGGGAAGACACGGTGTAGTCGGAACGACGAAGTGGAGTTCAGGGCCGCGCGAGTCCGTGGAGCAGTCTGCTAGGAACGCACCGATGCGTGGCGAGACGAGCTTGGCCAGCTCCGGACCTATGAGAAGCTGGAGGTCGAACTGATCGACCTCATATCTAGCGGTGGGGTCGGCGATGTCCGCCGACTGTAAGTCGCGTCCCAGACGAGAGAGCACCGGGCCAACGTCCATCAATTCGAGGAGGTAGTTCGCCCAGACGACCAAGCTTCGCTCGCGTCGAAGACCGCCCTCCGAAGTGCTCGCACGCGTGTCGATCGCTTCGCGAATGATCGACCAGCACGTGACCAAGTCATGAGGGAGGCTCCTGACGAGTTCCTCAATCTCGGTGATCGTGCCAGCAATTGGCGATATCGGGACCAGTACGATCTGTCCCAGCTCCTGATCGAGGTAGCAGCGAATCTTGCGCAGTTCGTGGCCGCGCTTGGAGTCTGGACGGTCGGGAAGGAGAAGGCTCCACGCAGACCGCTCGACCACACTTTGGTCAGATAGCGCGAGGCGTCGCGGGGTGCGGTAGGTTTCGTATCCATGAGATCGCGCGAAGGCATGAAGGTAGGAGTCGATCTCCGAATTGGACGCCACTTCGGTGGAGGCCAGATGCAGAATGGGATGATCGATATCGTACGGCTTGTTGAGGGCGGCGAACGAGGCGATCTCCGCATTCTCGAAGGCAGTACAGCTCGCTGCAGACAGCCGGCGGGTGGGCTCTATCCTGATGCCGATTTCGGATTGGAGTTCTTCTAGATTCGCTCCGGAGCTGGCCGCATAGGGGAAGCCCAAGAGCTCGACTCGCGGCAGGCATTCACGTGCGACCTTCGTAACCGCCGCGTATGTGGATCCGTAAATGATGATGTCGTCGCAAATCGCGATGTTTGCGCGATCCAACGAGTCCGGTAGGAAAACCAGGCCTCGTTCGGTCGTCACGTGGTCCAACAGGGATGGGGGGAGGAGGCCCTCGCGAGCGGCCAACTCGAGAAGTCGCGGAGTCTTCCGTGCGATCGCGACAATGGGACCCTGAACTGACGCGAGGAGCCGTCCCCAGCTCAGGAGGTCGTCGTGTTCCGCCTGAGCGAAAGCGGTGTGGGCCGAGTTTTCGACTGCAGTAGGCGGTACCACGTGGGTACTCCGAGGCGCAGCTCGATCCATTCGCGAAAGGGAGATCCGCTATGCGCGCCGCCAGCCTTCAGAAGGCGCATTCTTATAGCCCCGGGCCGCATGACTTTCAAGCGTCAATGCAACCTGAGTCCTACTCCACCCTCTTCTCCTCGGGCACTTCGAAGTCCGGCCCCTGGACGTCGGTGTCGGTGGCGCGGCGGTGGACGTCGCGCTCCGACTCGGTCCACTGGTCGATCGCGACGTCGTTCAAGTTGAGCAGGACCTCGCCGAGTACGCCCTGGGCCTCGGGCTGGATGACCCAGAGGCCCGTGGAGCGCGTCTCGTCGGAGAGGCCGGGGAGGAAGACCGCCGCCTTGCGGGCCTTCAGGCGCCGCATGCGGTCCTTGATGGGCCCGAAGAGGGCGTGCTCGCGCGGGAGGCGCAGGACGACGCGGCCGTCCGCGAGCAGGTAGACGCGGAGCGGGGCGCCCGTGTTCTGGATGCCTCCCTCCGGGGCGCTCTTCCCGCCGCGCGCGCGGGGAGACCAGACGAAGTCCGTGTCGTCCCAGAGGAGGCGGCTGCCGTTGCGGAAGAGGTCCGCGTACTCGTTGAGGAGGAGCGTCTCGCGGTTCTCCGCCTCGATGAACTCCATCTGGCGGCGGTCCGTGACGGAGATCGGCTCCACGCGTCGGGGGAGGAGGACGGTCGGCGCGAGCGTCGGGGCCTTCGGCGTCGGGGGGACCGTGGGACGGCCTCCCGGCGTCTTCCCCGGCCCGGTGGGCTCGGCGTGGACGGGCTCCTTCTTCTCGGGCTTCCCGACGCCGTTGAGGTTCCTGACCTGGCCCGCCGTCTGGCGGAAGACGTCGGCGGAGAAGTGCTGCGCAGCGAAGAACTCCGAAAAGGCGACCCAGAGGTTGTACCCGGGGATCCACGGCGCGGGCCCCTTCGCGGTCCGCGAGATGGCGTCGAGACGGCGCGTGGCCTCCTGGACCAGGTCGGGGTTCTTGGAGCGGGAGGCCTGGTACGCCGCCATACCCGCGGACTGCGAGGACTCCTCGAGGATGAAGGCGGAAAACGGGATCGTGCCCGTGACGGCCGCAGCGCCGCCGGCGAGCTTGAGCATGCGGAGGCCCCGCTCGGTCATGGCGGCGTTCCCGAGCTGCTGGACCGTCCCGACGGCGCCTTGCACGGCGCCCGCGGCGCCGGCGCCCGGCATCGCGAGGGGGAGCCCCGAGCCGGTGTTCCCGAGGTTGATCACCGTGCCGGTCGCCTGCTGGGCGGCACGACCCGCGTTGGAGGACGCGGTCTCCAGGACGCGCGAGATCGCGTTCGAGACCTGGCCGGGGATCCCGGCCTTCGTCGCGGCCTCGTTCGCGAGGATGCTGTGCTGGATCTTCGCGAGGCCCGGCTCGGACTCGCGGATGAGGACGTCCCACTCGACGCGGCCTCCCTTGCGGAAGCGCCACCAGTCGCGCATTGCGCGGAAGGGGGCGGAGACGAAGTTCGCGACACCGCCGCTCGTGGAGCGGACCGCCTGCATCCAGGAACGGCCCGCGGCGTCCGTGCGGACGACGTAGCGGATGCCCGTGTTGGCCCCGTAGGCGGCGCCGATGATCTCCGCCGTGGTTGTGAGCGCGGGGGCGTGGATGATGACCTCGCGCTTCGCGGTCCCGAAGAGGCGGGGGAGGGAGGCGCTCGCCGTGTACATCCCTCCGGAGAGGACGAGGCCCTGGAGCCAGACCTCCTCGATGTCCGCGTCGTCGGCAGCGATCGCCCACTGCGGACCGAGCCGCTGGTCGCGGCGCCAAGCGCCGGCGCGAATGGAGTACTCGCCGACGCGCCCCATCCAGTCGCGGACGCCGGGGAGGAACTGCTCCGCGGTGAAGGTGGGGGAGTGGGGGAAGGGGGGCCGCTTGCCGATCACGACATAGAAGTCGTTCGGGACGGTGACCATGAGATTGCGGAGGTCGGCGAGCCTGCCGGCCGTCTGCTTCTCCCCTTCGGCGCCCCAGAGTTCGAGGTAGCCCTTGTCGAAGAGGGTCTCGCGCGGTTCGAGGCCCGCCTGCGGCGCGTCGTAGACGCGGTTGGCCCAGTACTGCGCGGTGACCTCGAGGGTGCGCCACGACATGCCCGCGAACTCCGCGGCGCCGGCGACGAGGTCGCCCCAGTAGGAGGACTCGCTCGTGGGATGGGGGTTCGGGGGCCGGGGGAAGTTGAAGCCCGGGCGGAGGACCTCGCGGACGCTCTGGTAGGGGAGTCCCCAGGCGTACCGCGCGTCGCGGATCGCCGAGGCCCACGGGTCGGCGAGCTCGCGTCCGAGGAGGAGAGCCTGGTAAAGCGTCCTCGGCGAGAGCGTGTCGAGGTGGCGGAGCCAGGCGTGCATGTGCGCCCTGGCGATCCCGTAGACGAGCGGGAGGGCCTTCGGGGTGAGCTCCCCGAATGCGAGGCGCGTCGCGGGGTAGACCTCGGCGAGGGAGAGGCGGGTCCACCACCAGCACCACGAGAGGATCTCCTCCTTGACCGCGGTCTGGTCCTCGGGGTCCGCGGCGACGGGGAGGCGCTCGCCCCAGAGGGAGAGCATCCACTGGAGCCAGCGACGGAGGGGGTACTCGCGGACGAGGTCCTTGACCTCGGGGTCGCCCTCGGCAACGCGGAAGTCCTCGGTGGAGTGCGGGAGAAACGGGTTGACGTCACGGAAGTCGGTCGGCATGGCTACCTCCCTGAATGCGCAGGTTCGGGTGACTTGGTCGGGGGACCGGACGGGCGCCCCGCGCGCTCGCGGACGACCTCGCTCCACCACCGGGCGAGGCCCGCCGCGACGAGGAGGGCCTCCACGTCGTGGGGCTCCGGCGGGAGGCCCGCGGCCGGGTCACCAGGGATGAGGACCTCGACGCGGGCGAGCCGGCGGTGGAACTTGTCGTGGGCCTCCCCGCGGACGACCGCGTCGCGGCCGACGGCGAGCCTGCGGAGGAAGCGCGCAGCGGCGTACGCGGCCGCGCGCACCTTGGGGGAGGGGTCGTCCATCTCGGGGGCGACGACGCGCATCAGGCGGATACGCTCGAAGCGGTACGTCCCCGTGGGGTCGGGGCGGTCCAGCTCGATCGTGTCCCCGTCGATCACGCGCCGCACTCGGACGACGTCGTCCATCTACATCCCCTCCGGCGGGACTCCCCGATCCGCGGCCAGGGCGCGGGCCTGCGTTTCGGTGAGTCGTCCCTCGTCCATGTCGCCTCGCTCCGACGCGGTGAGGGCCTCCGTCCAGCGGGGGGTGCGCCCCGCCGCGATCTGCGCCTCGATGTCGTTCCGTATGCCGAGCCGCTGGTTGTGCGCGAGCACGCCCGCGAGCGACTCGCCCGACAGGTCCTTCAGCACGTCCCACGGGACCGGCTGCTCGGCCGCGATGAGCCGTTGGGCGGTCTTCTCGGGACTCGGCGCCGCAACGGGAGGAGGTGCCGCCGGCACCCCACGCGGGGCCCCCGCCGCCGAGGGGGTAGAGGCGGCGGGGGCGGACGGAACCCGCGGAGGTGGCATCGCCACCCCTTTCGACGGCGGGGCGTCCGTGGCGGGCGGGTCGTCGGAGAACGCGGCGACCGGCGCGACGCGGGTGAGGCGGACCGGGGACGGCCGACCCGGCTTGAGCCGTCCCCGGTCGATGTCCGCGATCACGCGCCGCCACCAGGTGAGGACCGCGGCGTCGTGGACGAGGGGGGCGAGGAGGGACCCGCAGAAGAAGAACCTCGTGAACGGCTCCGCGAGCGCCCGGCTCCACCGGTGCACGCGCTCGACGAGGCCCGTCGGGCCGTCGTCGTGGATGGGCGGCTGGTCGGGGGCGTTCGAGTCCTTCTGCCAGCGGTCCCCGAAGCGGCGGAGGTCGTTCCACAGGTGCGCGCGGTCGAGGGCCCGCCCGCGCTGCGCCTCCGAGGCCTGGACGCCAGCGTCGACGTCGGACGCCCCGGCGAGCGTCCACCCGCCGCGGAGGACCTGCCAGCCGTAGCCGACCAGGACCACCCCGCCGCCTGCCGCGGCCCCGACGGCGGCGATCGCCGCGGCCGCCGGCCAGCCGTCGTGCCCGAGCGCTCGCGCGAGGAACTCCCTCGTCCGCGAATGCGAGACCTCCTCGCGCGCGGGGCGCAGCACCGCGCCGACCTTGTCGAACTCCCCCGCGAGGGCCTCGTGGAGGAGGTCCATCTCCATCACGCGGAGGCGCTGCAGCTCCCCGCGGAGGTACTCCTCCTGCATGAGGCGGTCGCCGTTCGTCACGCCGTAGTCGAAGTCCCAGCCGCCGGAGCCCTCCTCATCCGTGCGAGGAACCGTCGAGCGGGACGGATCGTCGAGCCAGGCCTCGATGTCCCAGCTCGTCGTGGCCCCGTCTCCGTCGACGTCGAAGCCGGGGTTCTTCTCGGAGAAGCCCGACTTCCGCGCGATCGCCTTGGCCTTCTCCAGGCTCTCGTTCGTGTTCCCGCACATGATCCCGAGGTCGCCCAGGCCGACGCCGCCGAACTCGGGGGGGAGGAAGTAGAGGACGAGCTCGTAGAGGGCCCTGCGCCAGGCCTGGATCTTCCGGCGGAGGTTCTTCTCCGCGACCGCGGCATCGTTCGGCATGGGGGACCTCCTCGGCGTGAAGTACGACTATCGGATTCTCCTATACTGCCTATTGACAAGTCAAGGGGATTCCGATACCATATATAGTGGTTTGAGGGGGTGAGACTCCTACGGATAGGGGTTCACCATGGAGTCCGGTTCGATCATCCGCGCGCACGCCAAGGGCGCGCGACACTGGGACGAGAAGTTCCCCGAGTTCCCGGAGGAGCAGCGCAAGCTCAACGTCCAGAGGAACCGCCTCTACATCGAGGGCGGGCACCTCATCGACGCGATCATCAGCGACATCCTCGGGAAGTTCGGGCTCGGCCCGCTCTACTCGATGCTCCTCCGCCGGGAGGGGCAGAAGATGATGAAGGCGACGGAGAAGAGGACCGGGAACAAGGACGCCTTCCTCGTCCAGGCCGCGGCCCTGAAGGCCGGGTTCCTGGCGGCGCTGACGCCGGCGCCCGCGGCGATGCCCGCGGCGTACGACGAGCTGATCACGCGCGTGTTCGCACAGGTCCTCCCGCTCCTCACGATCGAGGCGGGTTCGACGAGCGTCCCCTCGTAGGCGGCAGCGCCGGCGCCGCCGCTGGCGGTCGCCCCTGCGTGGGGGGCGACCGCGGGTCCCAACCTGGTCTTCTTCCTGTGAGGTCCTTCCATGCCCGACGTCACCACGAACAAGGTCGTCCTGGACATCGGCTACTCCGTCACGCTCGACAGCGTGGCGCAGCCCCAGGTCAAGGTCACGGACAGCTCGAGCGGGCGGACGTTCACCGCCCGGCACGAGCTGTCGAAGCACCTCCCCATCGCGGGGCCCTACGAGCTCATGCCCGTCCCCATCTCCTCGAAGATCGTCGCGCTCCGGTTCGACCGGAACGTGAAGGTCCGGCTCGGCGACGGGGTCGGGACGATCGAGGTCCCGCTCAAGGTCGGTCCGACCGCCGCGAGCGGGCACGGGCTCTACGTCCTGCCCGGCACCGTCGTGTCCTTCGAGGTGAAGAACGACGACCCGGACGAGGACGCGGAGATCGACTACGCCGTGTTCGCGTAATCGCCCCCGCGCTTCTCGCATCAGGTCACTGGCGTAGGTCGCGCGGGGGAGGAAGGCGGATGGTCTTGCTTCCCCTCTGCCGCCTCCTCCTCCGCCCGGAGGTGGGGTCGTGAGCACTCTGTCCGTCATCGACGGGACGCTGAACGGTGGCCAGGTCCGCGTGTACCAGGGGACCGCGAACCTGGCCTCAAGCGTCGCGAACCTCGACCGCGTCGAGGTCTGCATGGGCGAGGCCGGGACGCTGAAGAACTTCTGCGTCGAGGTCCTCGGGAACTCCCTGCCCGGCCCCACGCTCTTCGAGGTCCTCAAGAACGGGGCGCCGGCGATGTCGCACGTCGGCCCGCCGGCCGTGTCGATTTCGCTCGGGCCCGCGGGCTCGGTCGCGGTCGCAGCGGGGGACAAGGTCGCCTTCCGCGCGATCGCGCCGGCGGCGGTCCCTGCGCTCGGCCTGCGCTGGACCGGGAGCGTCGAGTTCACCGTCCCATAGGCCGCAGCGCGGCCCTCAACGAGGGCGGCGCCGCCGCCCTTCTACGTGGAGGACTCCATGGCGTTGCAAGTCGCGGAAGGGAAGTACACCGGGGATGGGGCCGCCTCGCGGCTCATCTCCACGGGGCTCGCGGGTTCGATCCTCGTGGCCTTCATCGCGGAGCGCACGAGCGGGGGACCGTGGTTCCTCAAGGTCGCAAGCGCCCCCGCGAACCAGCACGCCACGGACGCGAGCACGTCGGCCGTGGGGATCGGCTTCTCGGGGCCAAACTTCCTCGTGAACGACTCCGCCCCCGACGCGATCGAGGGGGCGAACGACTCGGGGAGGGAGTACCTGTGGTTCGCGCTCGGCGTGTAGGGGGGCAGCGCCCCGATCGACTCATGCGCGTCGTCCTTCTGGCCCTGGTCCTCGTTGGAGTGGGCAGCGTGGGAGCCGCCGCTGGCGGCTGTTGGAGTGGAGGGCACAACCGTGAAGCCGTCTCCGTCGGCCTGGACTTCCTCGGCTTCGACGTCGTCACCCTCGCGCGCGTGGAGCACGAGAGCGCGGGCGTGGATGCTCTTCGCGCTGGTGCCCGCCTGGGTCCTCGGGATGACGGGATGCTATTCGGGCGGCCAGAGCGCAGCCCGGGGGGCCTTTGACGAGGGGCGCGACGCCCTGGTCGACCTCCACGCCTGGTGGGAAGGGGAGGGGAAGGGGGAGGCGAAGGACCTCGCCGTGGAGGCCTCCTCCGCCGCGGTCGACGCGGCCGCCGCGGCGTTCCAGAAGAAGGTCGACGAGGCGCGTGAACGCCTGCAGACGGAGTGGAAGGGCCGCGTCGAGGACCTCGAACGGAAGGTGGCCGAGGGGAGGGCGACTCCGATCGAGCTCGCCCTCTGGGTCCTCCTCGGAGGCCTCGGCGCCGGCGGGACGAAGACGGTCTTGGAGCGGTTCCTGATCGGCAGGCGCATGAAGGCAGCCACTGCCGGCGCGCCCTCCACCACGTAAGGGAGGCAAGTCATGGACGAGTTCCTGCTGCGGTTCGCGAAGGACTTCGGCTTCCCCGCGCTCGTCGCGGCCTGGGTCCTCCTACGGCTCGATCGCCGCCTGGCCCACGTCGAGCACTGCCTCGTCCGCATCTGCGCGATCCTCTCCGCGACGACGGGCGTCCACGTCGAGGACCTCGACGAGCCGGCCGCGCCCGCAACGCGGGATCCGCTCATCGCGCCGAACGAGCCTTCGAGACTCCAACCGGTTTCAAAGGGTGGGAACGCCTCTGCCGGAGAGGCGAGTCAAGGAGAATAGCGGTGGGCATGCGTGCGAAGTTCACGCGCGCGGTCGCGCAGCTCGGGGGGCTCCGGTGTCTCACGAGGCTCTTCCCGAGGGTTCGTCAGGCCGTTCTTGACGCCGCCGATACGGCGCTCCCCGTGGAGGCCGAGGAGGTCCTCCGGCCGCACGTCGAGCGCCGGCTCAAGCCGATCTTCCGCGGGGTCGGGCTTCCGCTGGTCCCGCGGCTGGAGCTTCTCACCTTCGCGGTGCTCCACCGCTCCTGGGAGGCGCAGCGGGCCTACCTGGAAAGCATCGCGGGGGAGATCGACCAGGCGGAGCGGCGCCGCCGCCCTCGCGCCAGGAGGTGACGCATGCAGATCATGCCGATGGTCGTCCGCTTCGCCCGCTTCCTCCGGTGCGGGCTCTGCGGTCGTCTCCTGCAGGTCTGGCTCGTCGGCGAGGAGCCGACGGACCGCGAGAACCCCGAGTGGTACGCCGCCGAGGCCGAGGAGAGGCTCCCGCCGGCGGTGGGGGAGAGGATGGTCCTCTTCGAGCACGAGGTGATCGACCGGATCGGACCGATGCACACGCACTGAGGTTTCCCTCGCGCCGGGTGGGCCCTTCCCTACCTGCCTCGATCGCCGGGTCGGGGACGTGAGCGGTGGCTGGCAGCGCGAGCGCTGCTGGCCCCACAGGGAGGGGCCCGCCAGGCCACTTGAGGCCGTTCGATGGCTCGCATCTCGATCGAGGTCCTGGACGAGCACGGCCGCCCGGTCGACTCCGCGCGGGTGGCCTTCTCCGCGCGCGTCATCACGCCGAGGTTCGTCTTCGACGAGGCGGAGGTCCTCCGCATGTCGGGCGTCGACGTCCGCCTGGCGGAGCTCGCCGTCCGCACCGACCGGAACGGCTTCGCGGAGATCAGCGACCGCCCGGCGCCGAAGGTCCTGGGTCCGCTCGGGCCGCTCTACGTCCTCGGCCGCGCCGCGAACATGCGGGCCCCGACGCCCTACGTGGACTGGCTCCTCACGGGCGGGAAGCTCATCCTGCGCGTCGAGCGGACGGGGTTCGCGCCCGTGAACGTCCTCGCGACGCCTGGCACGCGCGTCGAGGTCCCCCTCCGCCGCATCGAGGGGCCGACCGTGCGCGGGCGGGTCATCGACTCCGCCGGTCGCCTGGTCTGGGGGGCGTTCGTCGAGGTCCTCGAGGAGGAACGCGGCCCCGTCCTGGGGACGGGGCACTCCGACGCGGAGGGGAGGTTCGAGGTCCCGATCCGCCGCCCGGGGAGCGTCACCGTGCGGGTCTTCCCGCCGGAGGAGGCCCGCCGGCTCGGCGAGCTGGCGGTCAGCGTGCGGATGGTCGCCGACTTGGAGCAGGAGGTCCGCACGCTCGCGTCGCCCCTGCCGGCTGTTTCGGGCGGGTCGGTGGCGAAGAAGGAGGAGTAGATGAGCGAGACGTTGGATCGGGCCCTCCTCTTCCTGGAAGAGCGGGCGGGGATCTCGTTCGGCGAGTCGATGCCGGAGACCCGGCACTCCTTTGACCGGACCGCGAAGGAGCTCGGCGACGTGCTTCAGCGGGAGTTCCCCAAGATCCGCCTTCGTGAGGCCCGCGCGGCCGCGCGGTTCATCGGGTTCGTCTCGATGGGCGCCGCGATGACGCAGTGGGCCTCGGACCGCGAGCGGCAGATCGCGCGCGTGAACGCCCTTGAGGCGATGCGCAACCTCCTCGCGCGGCTCCCGAAGGGGTCCGCCGACGCGATCGCGGCCGAGAAGTGGATCGCCTTCTACGCGGGCCAGGCGAAGCGCGCCCGCGATCGCGCCGAGGACCTGCGCACGCGGAGCGCGGCGCGAGTCGAGGAGACGGAGCGGACCCCCGAGCAGGCGGGGATGATCGTCACGCCCGCCGGCAACGTCCTCTCGCGCGAGGCCTTGGAGCGGCTCCTCCGCGCCGCGGGTATTGCGCCGGCGCTCGGAGAACCCCGCCCGCTCCCTCGGCGAGCGCCCCCGACCTCGAAGTAGCGGGAGAGGGGGCGCTACCCGGCAGCAGCGCTGCTCTCATCGAGCGCGCCGTGGACGACCTCCGCGCCCGACTCCGCGTGCATGTCGAAGGGCCGCTCCTGATCGACCACGTCGCCGCGCGGAAGGTCGCCCTCGCCGAGGCCGGCTGGCTCGTCGACGCGACGCTCGGCCGAATCGCCCCCCTCGACGCGCTCGCGATCGCGCGCGGGGAGTTGTACGCGCAGCTCGTCTCGTCCCGTCATTGGCGCTGGGCGCAGGGGAACACGTCCGAGCGCGCCATGCGCGAGGGGGCCGAAGCCCTGGACCGGGTCCTCACCGGTGGATCCGTCTTCGTGGAGCCGCCTCCTACCCGCGCCGGCCTGGATGCGCTCCTCATCGCGATCGCGCACCAGGTCCAGGAAGAAGTCCCGACAGGGGAGGGGACGGATGAGGATGTGGACCGCATCGCGCGCCTCTGGCGCTACAAGCTGGGGCCTTACGTCACCCGGGAGCGGCTGGGCGCTAAGTCCCCCGCTGCGGTCGACGAGCTCGTCCACGACCTGGTCGAGCTCGCCTTCCGCGAACTCGGGCACGCGCGCATCACCGCGCCCCCCTTCGGCGGCCGACCCGCCGCGGAGTGGGTCACGGAGCTGAAGAGGAGGAGGGAGGGGGTTGTCGAGGGGCTTGTAGTGGACGCGGGCGGACATTGACGGGCCGCATGTCCGAAGAGTACGTTTCTGATGCAAACACTGTCGGGGGCGAATTGGTGCCACGACCCGAACCCAAGACGCTGGAGACCTGGGATCAAGTCCATGAGCTTCAACGCCGGGGCTGGATCTTCCGCGGTCAGAGAGACGTCGGTTGGGAGCTTGAGCCGACCTTGGAGCGACTGTGCGTCCGGAAGTTCAGGTCCCCAACGAGCAACGGACCCGTGTTCGAGGAGATCGTCCTCCGCGAGTTCCGTCGCCGCTACCACCACTATTCCAAGGACGTCCCTGATGCAAAGGATGACCTGGAGTGGCTAGCGCTAATGCAGCATCACGGGGCTCCGACCCGTCTCCTGGACTGGACCTATTCGATCTACGTGGCGGCGTACTTTGCCCTGGAGGACGCGGAGGGCGACTGCGCAGTTTGGGCAATGGACGCCGAAAACTGGCTGATTCCGCGGGCTGCCGAGCTGTTCGTGGCCGCGGGGAAGGATGGCAGCTATGTCGGAGGCCTGATCCAGGAGGAAATGGCGAGCGCGTTCCGCGGGATCTTCATGGACGCACCGCTCGTCAAGGTCGTCGCGCCGGTAAACGCATTCAGGCTGAATGAGCGCTTGACGATCCAGAAGGGGCTCTTCCTCAGCCCAGGCGATGTCTCTGTCAGCCTGATGGAGAATCTCGAGCGTATGGGGGATTGGGGTGCCCATGCGGAGATCCATGTGATCCCAGAGCGGCTCCGTCGGGAGGCCATCGCGAAGCTGTTCTTGATGAACGTACACCGGGCGACCCTCTTCCCGGGGCTTGATGGATTCGCTCAATCCCTAGGCGTGCACCACCACCTCTTCCAGCGGGTTGTGAACGGCGAGCCAATCGACCCGTGGAGAACTCGGAAATCAGGACCCGAAGTTGGATCTGACGGCGCTGAACGTCTCGCCGGACCGTGACCTTTCGTGCGTCACAACCACGTTGCGCTCTCTGTCGGTGAGGGGACCGACGAGGACGTCGATCGCATTGCGCGCCTCTCGCGTTGTGCGCTGACGCCGTTCCTCCAGCCCTACGTCGCGCAAGAGCGCCCCGGCGCGAGTTGGGCGGCCCATTCGAGCAGTTCGTCAACCACCGTTCGGCGGGACGCCTGCCGCGGAGTGGTTCGGGAACTGAAGAGGAGGAGGGAGGGGATCCTACAGGGGCGGCCGTCGCATGCGTATCCATTGCGCGTTCCTCCCAGGTGACATAACATCTGCCAACGTCATCGGCACGCTTACGTGCGGACCCTGAGGGCCATCATGGCGAGCAAGGGGACCCACTACCCGTCCCTCCTGAAAAGCGTCCGCGAGCAGCTCGACCTAAGCCAGGAGGATCTCGCTCGCGAGATCGGCGTCAGCTTCGCCACGGTGAATCGCTGGGAGAACGCGCAGGTCCGTCCATCCAAGCTCGCCAAGGTCCAGCTCAGGGCTTTCTGCGCGAGGATGGTGAAGCAGGGGAAGCTGAAGTTCTCGGTCTCCCTCTGAATCGAGGAGCAGTCATGGCGGGCCGCAAGAAGTCGAACGGCCAGGCCGCGAACGGCGCCAACCTCGGGTTCGAGACCACGCTCTGGTCCGCCGCGGACAAGATGCGGAACAACCTGGACGCGGCGGAATACAAGCACGTCGTCCTCGGGCTCATCTTCCTCAAGTACATCTCCGACGCCTTCGAGGAGCGCCGTTCCGTCCTCGTCGCCGAGAAGGCCAAGGGCGCCGATCCCGAGGACCCCGACGAGTACCGCGGAGAGAACGTCTTCTGGGTCCCGAAGGAGGCGCGATGGCCGTTCCTCCAGGCGAAGGCGAAGCAGCCGACGATCGGCAAGCTCCTCGACGACGCGATGGTTGCGATCGAGCGCGATAACCCCTCGCTGAAGGGCGTGCTTCCGAAGGACTATGCGCGCCCTGCGCTCGACAAGCAGCGGCTCGGCGAGCTCATTGATCTGATCGGGACCATCGGCCTCGGCGACAAGGAGAACCGGTCGAAGGACATCCTGGGTCGGGTGTACGAGTACTTCCTCGCGCAGTTCGCGAGCGCCGAGGGAAAGAAGGGTGGCCAGTTCTACACGCCCCGGTGCGTGGTCCAGGTCCTCGTCGGGATGCTCGCACCGTACCGAGGTCGCGTCTTCGACCCCTGTTGCGGTTCCGGAGGCATGTTCGTCCAGAGCGAGAAGTTCGTCGAGGCACACGGCGGCCGCATCGGCGACATCAGCGTGTACGGCCAGGAGTCGAACCCGACTACGTGGCGTCTCGCGAAGATGAACCTCGCGATCCGCGGGATCGACGGCAACCTGGGGCCCGAGCACGCGGACAGCTTCCACCGCGACCTGCACAAGGACCTCAAGGCCGACTTCGTCCTCGCCAACCCGCCGTTCAACGACAGCGACTGGGGCGGGGACCGGCTTCGGGAGGATGCCCGCTGGAAGTACGGCGCGCCTCCCATCGGCAATGCCAACTTCGCGTGGGTCCAGCACTTCATCCACCACGTCGGACCGAGCGGGTTCGCGGGCTTCGTCCTGGCGAACGGCTCCATGTCCTCTAACCAGTCGAACGAGGGCGAGATCCGCAAGGCGATCATCGAGGCCGACCTGGTGGACTGCATGGTGGCCATGCCGGGCCAGCTCTTCTACTCGACGCAGATCCCCGTCTGCCTCTGGTTCATCGCCCGGAGCAAGAAGAACGGCCGCTTCCGGGATCGCCGCGGCGAGACGCTCTTTCTCGACGCGCGGAAGATGGGGCGCTTGATCGACCGCGTCCATCGGGAGCTCACGGAGGAAGATGTCGAGAGGATCGCGGGGACCTATCACGCTTGGCGCGGGGACAAGGGGGCGAGCGCGTATGCAGATATCCCGGGGTTCTGCAAGGGCGCGAAGGTCGAGCAGATCCGCGAGCACGGCCACGTTCTCACTCCGGGCCGCTACGTCGGCGCCGCCGAGGTCGAGGAGGACGACGAGCCGTTCGAGGAGAAGATGCAGCGGCTGACGAAGCAGCTCGCGGAGCAGTTCGCCGAGGGCGCCCGCCTGGAGAAGGCCATCCGGACGAACTTGAAGGGGCTGGGGTATGGCTGGTAGCCGCAAGGCCGCCAAGAAGCCGGAGCCCCGCGGAACGCTCGGCCGAAGGCGCGATGAAGCCGTGTTCCCGGTCGCGCCACCGCTCGCCGAGGCGCCCCGCGACTACGCCGAGGCCCTGCGGGAGATCAAGCGCCGCATCCAGCAGGAACGTCTCAAGGTCGTCTTGGCGGCCAACTCGGCCTTGGTGCTCCTCTACTGGGACCTTGGGCGGATGATCCTCGACCGGCAGGATCGAGCCGGCTGGGGAGCCAAGGTCATCGACCGGTTGGCCCACGACCTGCGCGAGGCCTTCCCCGACATGAAGGGGTTTTCACCGCGCAACCTGAAGTACATGCGCGCGTTCGCGGCCGCCTGGCCGGAGCGGCCAATCGTGCAAGAGGCTCTTGCACAAACCCCCTGGTATCACCACATCGCCCTCTTGGAGAAGCTCGACGACCGCGCCGAACGGCTCTGGTACGCCCGGCAGGCGATGGAGCACGGCTGGTCGCACAACATCCTGGTGCTCCAGATCGACGGTCGCGCCCACGAGCGCGGAGGCAAGGCGATCACCAACTTCCGCGACACCCTGCCGCCCGCCGAGTCCGACCTGGCGGCCCAGGTCTTCAAGGATCCGTACCTCTTCGATTTCCTCGGCACCGCCGATCCGCGCCGCGAGCGCGAGATCGAGCAGGCGCTGGTGGCCCATATCCAGCGGTTCCTGCTGGAGCTGGGCACCGGCTTCGCGTTCGTCGGCCGGCAGGTTGCGCTCGAAGTCGGCGACCAGGATTTTCAGATTGACCTCCTCTTCTACCACCTCAAGCTCCGCTGCTACGTCGTCGTAGAGCTGAAGGCCGTGCCCTTCGACCCGGCCTTCGTCGGCCAGTTGAACCTCTACCTCTCCGCGGCCGACGACCTGCTTCGGCATCCGGACGACCAGCCCACCATCGGGCTGCTCTTGTGCCGTGCGAAGAACAAGGTCGTCGTCGAGTACGCCCTGCGTGACCTGAAGAAGCCGATCGGTGTTGCCGGGTGGGAGACGAAGCTCGTCGAGAAGCTCCCAAAGGACCTTAGGGGCAGCCTGCCGACGGTCGAGCAGATCGAGACGGAGCTGGAACATGGGGAGTGACTGGGCTCAGATTCGTCTGGGTGACGTCTGCTCGAAGATCGGTAGCGGCGCCACGCCCCGAGGTGGGAGCGAGGTCTATCTGCCGTCGGGACCTTACACCCTGATCCGGAGCCAGAACATCCATAACGACGGGTTTTATCCTGCCGGTCTGGCCTTCATCACCGAAAGGCACGCCGCCGAGCTGGAGAACGTGGCGATCGTGAAGGGTGACGTGCTTCTGAACATCACTGGGGACTCGGTCGCACGCGCGTGTCAGGTTGATCCCGATGTTCTTCCCGCCCGTGTGAACCAACACGTCGCGATCATCCGTCCCGATCCCGCGAGACTGGATGCGCGCTTCCTCCGCTACGCTCTCGTGTCTCCAGAGATGCAGACCATGATGCTATCCTGGGCGGGCTCTGGAGCTACCCGCAACGCCTTGACGAAGGCCATGATCGAGTCGTTCCAAGTGAACGCACCCATTGACCTGCTTGAGCAACGCGCCATCGCGCACATCCTCGGGACGCTCGACGACAAGATCGAGCTGAACCGGCGGATGAACGAGACGCTCGAGACCACCACTCGGACGCTCTTCAAGTCGTGGTTCGTGGACTTCGACCCCGTCCGCGCCAAGGTGCGCGACCTGATTGCCGATGAAGTCCTCGAGATCGGTGATGGCTATCGTGCAAAGAACGACGAGATGGGCGAGCCCGGTCTTCCCTTCATCCGCGCGGCCGATTTGAATCGTGGATTCGACACGCAAGACGCAGATCGGCTCGGCATGGAGAGCGTTGCGAAGGCGGGGAACAAGCTCTCCATGGTCGGTGACGTCGCCTTCACGTCCAAGGGCACCATCGGTCGTTCCGCCCGGGTTGGAGAGGCGACGGAGCAATTCGTCTACTCGCCCCAGGTCTGCTTCTGGCGCAGTCTGACCCCCTCGCGACTGCACCCAGTACTCTTGTACTGTTGGATGCAGACGGACGACTTCACCGCGCAGGTTGCGGCGGTCGCCGGCCAAACGGACATGGCACCATACGTCTCGTTGCGAGATCAGCGCGAGATGGAGATGCCTGTGTTCCCCTCCACCCAGCAAGAGCTTGGATGCAAGATTGAGCCTCTGCTCGTCCGACAGGCTTCAAGTCTGGCCGAGTCGCGCGGCCTCGCCGCCCTCCGCGATGCCCTGCTGCCGAGGCTCCTTTCGGGCGAGATCCGCGTAAAGGACGCCGAGCGGATTGTCGGGGCGCGCACATGAGCGTCAGGTTCACCGAGTCCGAGGTCGAGCAGGTCGCCCTGGACCTATTCGAAGGGCTCGGGTACGCCATTCTCCATGGCCCGGACATTGCGCCAGGTGAACCCGCCGCCGAGCGCACGAGCTACGAGGAGGTCCTCCTCTCGGACCGCCTCCGCGAAGCGATTCGACGCATCAACCCGAACGTCCCCGCGGAGGCGCTCGACGAGGCCTTCCGGAGGGTGACGCGCACGGAGTCGCCCTCTCTCGTTGGAAACAACCGCGCCTTCCACCGGATGCTCGTCGATGGCGTCGAGGTCGAGTACCGCCGCACCGACGGGTCCATCGCCGGCGACCGCGTCCGCCTCGTGGACTTCGACGACCCCGACGCGAACGACTGGCTCGTCGTCAACCAGTTCACCGTCGTGGAGGGCCAGCACAATCGACGGCCTGACGTGGTGGCCTTCGTGAACGGCCTCCCGCTGGGCGTTGTCGAGCTCAAGAACCCCGCCGACGAGAACGCGACGGTCGGGACCGCCTTCAACCAGCTCCAGACGTACAAGATGGAGCTGCCGTCCCTCTTCGTCCTGAACGAGCTCCTCGTTGGCTCCGACGGTCTGGAGGCCCGCATCGGGACGCTCACCGCGGACCACGAGCGGTTCATGCCGTGGCGTACCATCGAGGGCGAGGACCTCGCGCCGGCGACGATGCCTCAACTCGAAGTCCTCCTCCGCGGCGTCTTCGAGAAGCGCCGCCTCCTCGACCTCCTCCGGAACTTCATCGTATTCGAGGACGACGGCAGCGGCGCGCTCGCAAAGAAAGTGGCGGGGTATCACCAGTTCCACGCCGTCGGCAAGGCGGTCGACACGACCGTGGCCGCGGCCGGACCGAAGGGAGACCGCCGCGCGGGGGTCATCTGGCACACGCAGGGCTCGGGGAAGAGCCTGACAATGGCCTTCTACGCCGGGCGGATCATCCTGCACGCTGCGATGGAGAACCCCACGCTCGTCGTCCTCACGGACCGAAACGACCTCGACGACCAGCTCTTCGGGACGTTCTCGCGGTGTCACGAGCTCCTGCGGCAGAAGCCCGTCCAGGCCGAGGATCGCGCGGACCTCCGCAAGAAGCTCCAGGTCGCATCGGGGGGCGTCGTCTTCACGACCATCCAGAAGTTCCTCCCCGAGGAGAAGGGCGACCGGCACCCGAAACTCTCGGAGCGACGGAACATCGTCGTCATCGCCGACGAGGCCCACCGGAGCCAGTACGACTTCATCGACGGCTTCGCGCGCCACATGCGCGACGCCCTGCCGAACGCCTCGTTCATCGGCTTCACCGGGACGCCGATCGAGCTGACGGACAAGAACACGCGGGCGGTGTTCGGCGACTACATCAGCATCTACGACATCCAGCGCGCGGTCGCCGACGGCGCCACGGTCCCGATCTACTACGAGAGCAGGCTGGCCAGGCTGGAGCTCGACGAACGCGAGAAGCCGAACCTCGATGCCGAGTTCGAGGAGGCAACGGAGGGGGAGGAGGTCGACCGGAAGGAGAAGCTGAAGTCGAAGTGGGCCGCGCTCGAGGCCATCGTCGGCTCGGACAAGCGCATCCGCCTGATCGCGCGGGACCTGGTCGAGCACTTCGAGCGCCGCCTGGAGGCGCTGGATGGCAAAGCGATGGTCGTCTGCATGAGCCGGAGGATCTGCGTGGAGCTCTACAAGGCGATCGCCGAGCTCCGCCCCTCGTGGCACGACGAGGCCGACGACAAGGGGTCCATGAAGCTGGTCATGACCGGTAGCGCCTCGGATCCCCTCGACTGGCAGGGGCACATCCGGAACAAGCCGCGGCGCGAGGCCCTCGCGAAGCGCTTTCGCGACCCGAGCGACCCGTTCAAGATCGTGATCGTGCGCGACATGTGGCTGACGGGGTTCGATGCCCCCTCGCTCCACACGATGTACGTGGACAAGCCGATGCGCGGCCACGGCCTCATGCAGGCGATCGCGCGCGTCAACCGCGTGTTCAAGGACAAGCCCGGCGGCCTGGTCGTCGACTACCTGGGCCTCGCGGACCAGCTTCGCCGCGCGCTGGCCGACTACACCGAGAGTGGCGGGACCGGGAAGACGGCCATCGACCAGGAGGAGGCCGTCGCGGCCATGCTGGAGAGGCACGAGGTCTGCTGCGGCCTCTTCCACGGCTTCGACCACTCGCGGTGGGCCACAGGAACGCCCAGGGAACGCCTCGGGCTCCTCCCGCCTGCCCAGGAGCACATCCTCGCGCAGGCGGACGGGAAGGAGCGACTCCTCAAGGCCGTGTCGGAACTCTCGAAGGCCTTCGCGCTGGCGGTTCCCCACGAGGAGGCGCTCCGCATCCGGGATGACGTGGCCTTCTTCCAGGCGGTCCGCGCCGCGCTCTCCAAATCGTCACGCGTGGGCGAGCGATTGGCCGAGGACCTCGACCACGCGATCCGACAGATCGTCTCGCGGGCCATCTCGTCGGACGAGGTCGTGGACATCTTCGACGCCGCGGGGCTCAAAAGGCCGGACATCTCGATCCTCTCGGACGAGTTCCTCGCCGAGGTGCGGGGGCTGCCGCATCGGAACCTGGCGGTCGAGCTGCTGCGCAAGCTGCTCGCGGACGAGGTCAAGATGCGGTCGAAGAAGAACCTGGTGCAGTCGCGGTCCTTCGCCGAGATGCTGGAACGGGCGGTAAAGGCGTATCAGAACCGGGCGATCGAGACGGCCCAGGTGATCGAGGAGCTGATCGGCCTGGCGAAGGAGATGCGCGAGGCCGGGCGGAGAGGGGAGGACCTTCGACTGACCGACGACGAGGTCGCCTTCTACGATGCCCTCGAGACCAACGACAGCGCGGTGAAGGTCCTGGGCGACGACACCCTGAAGACGATCGCGCGCGAGCTGGTCGAGACCGTGCGGAAGAACGTGACGATCGACTGGACCGTGAAGGAGAGCGTCCGGGCGAAGCTGCGGACGCTCGTCAAGCGCATCCTCCGGAAGTACGGCTATCCGCCGGACATGGAGGCGAGGGCGACCCAGACCGTCCTGGAACAGGCGGAGCTGCTCGGGCGGGACTGGGCGGAGGAAGGCCCCGTTGCATCCTGGCATCCGATGCTTCCGACGTCGGCGCTCCCGTTCCGTCGGGTCACTCCGCGCGAGGAGGACAAGTACCGGACTTGCGTCCCCCTCCTGACGCTGAAGGCGGCTGCCGGCGCCTTCGGCAACGTGCAGGCGATCGAGGCTGAGGGGTGGGCGGAGTTCCAGACGTCGAGGCGTCTCCGCCCAGGCATGTTCGTGGCGCAGGTTTGCGGCCGCTCCATGGAGCCGCGGATTTCCGACGGGGCATGGTGCCTCTTCTCAGCTCCCGTGGAGGGATCCCGCCAGGGCCGCGTGTTTCTCGTGCAGCACCGCGACATCCACGACCCAGAGACAGGTGGCAGCTACACGGTGAAGCGCTGGCGCAGCGCTAAGGAGGGGGACGGGACCGAGGGCTGGCGGCACACGGAGATCCGCCTCGAACCTGACAATCGGGACTTTAAGGCTATCGTGCTGAAGGACGTGCTCGAAGGGGAACTTCAGGTCATCGCCGAGTTCGTCGAGGTCCTCAAGTGACGCCGTGTCCCTCGACGAATGGGACCAGGAGAGCCTCCGCCACGTATTCGCGGAGCTTGCGCGGGCGGTGGTCCACGTCGTACTCTCGAACTCCGACACGCCGCTCGTCCGGCGGCTATACCGCGGGTTCCGCGTCGAACGTGTTCTCGCGAAGCGCGCAATCAACTCGCGGGGGGATCGGCGGGGGAGGGTGACGGAGGTGATCGTGAGGGAAGACGCTCACCCCGTGATTCGGCGAAGGACATGAAAGTGAACGCACTGCCGTCTCAGGGGCGATTCTGGATTCCGGAAGCGAAGGACAAGGTGGTTCGCGGAGAACTCTCCTTCGACCCGGAATCCGGCGGTAGGCTCGACGTACCAGAAGACACGGCCTTCGCCCATCGGGACGGACCTGCCGACGCCGAAGCCGCCTCGCAGAGGCTGATCCATGGAACTCTGGAAGATGGCAGGGACGTCACGCTTCATGAGTGCTACAATTCGCAGCTCCGCTTCCACCTCGGGAACTCCGGCGTGCCAGGAACGTCCTGGTACGTCAGTACTCTCTTCCTCGGCCGTCACTTGGAAGATCCAGATGCCCCAGTCTTCGGCGCGTTGCAGATGGAGCTCCCCCACCTTGCGGCTTGGGCCGAAGTCGAGGGCCTCTCTGTCGAGCCGGCACCTACCAACTCGGACTCTGGCCACCAGTATCTCGTGAGAATACCTCTGGGTCTCCATGATCTCCTGAAATCGGAGGCGCGCCGGGTCTACGTCTCCTACGCGACTGGGCAGCACTCGACCAGAGACGAGGTGTCGTTCTCTCTGGCCGCCAATCTGTCGATTCAGGTCCAGAATCCGATGGCCCTTCCGTCCATGCTGGATAGCTTGGTCTACCCATTGGAGGCGTTCTTTTCCTTCTGTGTCGGCGTCCCACTTGCGTACACGAGCCTCCTGGCGCGCCTTCGACCGGACACCTCCGCTGCCCCGCACTCGATCATCGAACACGAAGTGGAGATTCTCACCCTGCGTGTGCCCGCACCGAAGCTCGGCCGAAGTCTGCACCCGGCTCAGATGCGGCTCCCGAGGCCATTTCTCAACGACCACGCCACCGACGCCCTTGAGAAGTGGCTGTCGGCGTTCGAGCGCTTTCGCCCGACATTCGACTCATATTTCGCCGTGCAATTCTCGAGAGACATGTTCCTGCAGGCACAACTGCTGAACTTGACCCAAGCGCTTGAGTCCTACCATCGGCGTGCGCACGGCGGAACGTACGTGTCGAAAGAGGACTTCGAGCCCGTTCATCGGCGGATGCAGGAGGCAATCCCCTGCACCATCGATTCCGACTTCAGGGCAAGCATCAAGGGGCGACTTCGATACCTCAGTGAGTTCTCGCTGCGGAAGAGGGTCGGAGTGATGTTCGACCGCTTCTCCATTCCGTTCAGGATGTTCGTCGACGACCGCAGCGAGTTCATCAATGCCGTGGCGGACACACGGAACTTCTTCACTCATCACGAGAAGGGGGAGGGTCAGAACGTGAAGGAGGGTTTGGAGCTGCTCAAGCTCGTGCAGAAGCTACGGATGCTCGTTGAAATGGCGATGCTGCATGAGATGGGCGTAGAGGATGAGGGAATCCGCAAGCTCTGCCAGCGGCCCCCGTGGTCTCACATGTTGTTCTCGGCAAGATAGTGCCCCTTCCGAGTGTGTTGTTCGGGTCTGAAGAGGATCGCCGATGATCCGCGCCCTGATGCAGAAGCTCGGACTCGACCGGATCGGCGACGTGGTCGCCGGGGAGGTCCGCCGGGTCCAGGTCGAGGTCCTCCGCGAGGAGCGGGACGTCCTCGCGGGGATGATCTCGAAGCTCGACGAGCGGATCGCCGCGCTCGGCGGAAAACGACGGGGCAGGCCGCCGAAGGCGACCGCGGCGATCGTCGCCCCGACGAGGAGACCTCCGTGGCGAAAACCTCGGGTGGCGCAGCACCCCGGGGAGACCCTCCGCGACATGGTCGCCTACGCGCTCGCGAAGGCCGGGGGCCCGGTCAAGGCGACGACTCTCGTCGACCTCGTCCAGGAGGTCGGGTACAAGACCGCGGCGAAGCGCTCGACCCTCCTGACGAGCATCTACCACGTGCTCGCGGACACGAAGGTCTTCAAGAAGTTCGGGAAGGGCATCTTCGGCCTGGTCGCGGCACCATCGGCGCCGAGAGGGCTTGTGAAGCCGACCGAGCCTGCGAAGCCGATCGGACGGAAGTCCGACGAGACGCTCCTCTACTTCGTCCTTCGCGCCTTTCGGAAGGCCCGGGCGCCTGTGAAGATCGGCTACCTGGTCAAGCGAGTCCGGGAGTCCGGCTACCGGACGGCGTCGAGCCCGAAGAACCTCCTACTGCGGATGTACCGCGTCCTCCGCAACGGGAACCTCTTCAGGAAGGTTGGGGGTGGGTTCTACGAGCTGGCGCTGCCGTCGCCGAAGCGCGGGAAGGTCGGGAGGCCGAGGAAGCGCGCCAGGGCGCCGGCGCCGCGGACCCCGGCCGCTGCGGCGAAGGAAGCGAGGGACGAGAGGGCGGAGCAGCCGAAAACGGAGCCCGCCGAGGTCAAGGGGGAGTAGGGGAGAGACCCTCTACCGCCCGCGCACCTTCCTGCCCGTCCGCTCGGCGTAGGCCTTGATCGCCTTCCACTCGAAGAGGTACGTCCTTCCGATCCGCCTGGCGGCGGCGAGCCGCTTCTCTCGGACGGCCTTCCTGACCGCTTCGGCGGAGACCCCGAGGGCGTGCGCCGCCTCGTCGCTCGAGACGTACTCGACTCCCTCCATGACTTCGGGGCCTGTCCCCTCGACGGAGCTGTTCTCGCCCTCGGCAACGTAGCCCTGCGCGATCCCGAGCCGGTCCGCGATGTCCTGGCAGACGCGATACAGCGTCGAGCTCGCGACCTCCTCCGTGATCCACTGTCGGCCGCGAAGGATGACGGACCCTGGGACGCTCACGCGATTCACGAAGTTCGGGTAGGCCTCGCCCGCCTGGTAGGCCCGCAGGATACGGCCCAGCTCCTTCCGTTCCTCCGCGGTCAGGCGCGAGAGGTCGATCTTCTCGCCGGTCAGGGTCAAGTAGGCCTTCTTCACGGACATTCTCCTCGCACGAGCACGCCTGGAGTATACCTCGGCGGTTGTGTCCACGCAACCTGAGTCTGTTCGGACACAACCTCTACACCGGGTAGACGTACTCGCCCCGCCAGCGGTTTGAGAGGTAGAGGCAGTCCTGGTCGCAGCGAGGGTTCGCGAGGATGTGCTCCCGCAGGAAACGCCGCAAGGACGGAGTCGTCCCTCGCCCGCGCCGCGGAACCCGGATGAGGAAGGACACGTCTGGAACCAGCTCCCCAGCCGCGTTCCGCCACTCGCCGTAGACGCGAACCATCTCCGGGCGGAAGCTGAACCGCCGTGCGAGCTCGGTGCGAATGCCGGCGAGGTCCTCGTTGGTGAAGAGAGGTCCACGGGGGCCTCCCGCGAGGTCTGGGTTCCGCTGCAGCGGCAGAAGAAAGTAGACCTCGTCGCGATCGGGCGCGCGCTCTTGGTCCTCCAACGAAACGACCACTCCTCTGGTCTTCCAGGCCTCCACGAGTTCCAGCACGCGCTGTTTCGCATCGCGCCCGGCTAGGCAGAGGATGAAGCGGAGCCGTCCACCGGCCTCGATCTCCGTGAAGCCCCCGGCGAGGCCGATGAGGTCCTCGCGCAACCTCCTCACGTCGGGCCTGTGCCTGACGATCAGGCGGAACTCTCGTCCGATCGTCACTCCCTCGCCTCCTGCCCTCGATACGGAAACCTAACGCCCTCGACGGCCTTCCGCTTGGCGTCCTCGCCACGGCGGTCGTATGTGGCGGTGGTTTCGATCCGGGAGTGCCCGGCAAGGCGCTGGACGGTCACGACGTCGGCGCCGGATGCGAGGAGGCCCGTGATGAAGGTCCTCCGCGCGTCGTGGGGCGAGAAGCGGCGGACGCCGGCTTCGATGGCGCGGCGGTCGGTGCGGAAGAGGACGGCGCCGGCGGTCATTCGACCGGGGACGATGTGCCCGCCCTTGCGGACAGGGCAGAGGATCGCCTGGTGGGGATCGCCGTCGAGCGCGCCGCGGACGAGGAGCCAGGCGTCGATCGCCTCGCGGGCGCCGATGGGGATCGGGACCAAGCGCGCCTTGTTCCCCTTGCCGCGCCGCACCCGAAGGGTGCCTTCCGCGCGATCGTAGTCGGCGACGTCGAGCGCGACGGCCTCGGCGCGGCGGAGGCCTCCGCCGAAGATCACGGCGAAGAGGGCGGCGTCGCGCGCGCCTATCACCGTGCCGCTCTCGCAGCACGTCTCGATCAGGGCGCGGAGCTCGCCGTCGGAAAGGGCGCGGCCGGCGGGCAGTGTCTCGCCGGGGACGCCGTTCACGTCGCGGGCCCGCTGGTACGTCTCGCCGTCGATGTAGCCGAGGCGCCAGCACTCCTTCAGGACGCCGCGCATGGCGGAGAGGATGAGGTTCGCGCGGGGCGGGGCGAAGGCCTCCGCGAGGGCGGCGCGGACGGCCTGGGCGTGCTGGTACCGCACGAAAGGCCACGCGAGGGTGGCGGAGTCGCATGCGCCGCTCGTGAGGACCCCGGCGACGATGTCGAGGGCCTTCTTCATGACCCGCCTCGAGGACGGGGCGAGGCCGGCGAGGTAGATCAGCGCAGGATGGCGCTCGGGCGGCATCGCCGCCCTGGGATCGAGGTGTTGGACGAGCTCACCAAAGGGCTTCCCCGCGCACGCGGCCGGGACCAGGTCACGGGACGGCGGGCGGACGTCCGCGGGACGGGCGACCAGGTCCGCCGGTCGGCTCTCGTCGTCGGACCCGGCCAGCGGCATCCCCGAGCCCGGCTCCGGCGGCAGCGCCGCGCTGACCTCCGCCGACACCGGGTCCCCGGTCGGGGGACGGGTGTCGCGGGGCTCGTTCATCGGGGCTGGTCCTCGGGTCCGGCACGGACTCCAGCGGCAGGGTCGCCTCTACAAGTGGAACGGCGGTTCCGGTTTTCGGCTCGGGGGCGGAGGAAACTGCCGGGGGCGACCGCGTCGCCTTCCCAGCAGCGCCAGGTTCAGGGGTACGGAGAGCGGGTCGCCCGCCGAAGGCGGGAGCCCCGCCCGTCGAGGCCGCGCTGCGGCGGATAGCTATTGAAAACCCCGATTTTCAACAGTAAATAGTGGAACATGGAGTGTGCACGCAGATGCACACTTGGGGATTATCAGACGGAACCCGGGTCGGGACGCCGGGATGCGTTCAGCGTCGGGCGGCATCCACCCTCATGCTGATCCGGTCCACCGGCCCGCGCATACCCCCCGAAAAAGTCGCCATACCCCCGGGGGTATCCGCCTCCCTGGCTCGGATCCGCGCACGGGCGGCAGCGCCGCTCCCACCGCGAGGACCGGACCCGATTCGTCCGGGTCCTCCGAGCGCGGCAAGCCCGCGGAATCACGCCTGCCCTCGGTGTGCGGCGGCGCGCGCACCGCGCGCGCCGCCGCCATCCCGGTCCAGGGCGCTGCCCTGGGGTCTACTCGACGAGCTGGTCCGTTGCGACGTCGGCCTCGTCGGGGCGTTCGTCCTCGATCGGCTCGTCGATCTCCCAGCCGTCGACCGCGAAGTAGGCCCGGTCCCGAAGACCCTCGGGGCCACCGTTCTCGAGCTCCGCCAGGACCGCGTCCACCAGGTCGCTCTGCCTCTCCAGGTCATGAACGATGGATGCGTCCTCGGCCGCCGCCCGCGCGAGGCTCGCATCGTCGAGGTTTGAGAGCATCTCACGCATCCTGCGGACGAGCATCTTGAGGTTGACCCCGCGCCGCTTCGCCGCCTCCTCGAGCGCGGGGACCGCGGGGAGCCGCTCCTCCTCGTCCCAGTCCGCTGCGCGATCGCGCAGCTCGTTCCAGAGACTCCACCACGCACGCCAAGCGCGGCGCCGCGCACCCTTTCCCATGGGCTTTCCTCCGATAGCCCCGGCAACCTCCAGTCGAAGTTCGCGCCCTCCCCTCCCTACTCACGTGAGTACGTCCGATCCCGCGAAAAGCCCCTCCATGGGGCTCACGGACTACCGAGTTTGCCCCTCGGAACCCGGGTCCGGCGCCGCGGGGAGTTCTTCCGTGCGGGTAGTGTTCGCCTTCGGAACCAGCACTCGAAGACCGCGCGGTTCCCGCTCAGCGTGTTCGCTCTCCTCTCGACTTCGTTTGGGAATCAGCACCCGCCCTTCCGCAGCACGATCCAGAACGCGTGGACCTTCCGCGCGTGGAGGACCTGCTTCCAGCGACCCATGATTGCGTGCTTCCGCACCTTCACGATCATGTCGCACACCGTGAAGCCGACCTCCTCCGCGTCGCGGATCAGCGCGACGTGCTGCCACCGCGATCGCAGCCGGTGGACCTGGTCCGCCATCTTGCAGAGCGCGATCCCGTCGTCGCGGAGGATGCGCCAGGCCTCGCGCATGAAGCCGGGGAAGAGGCCCGTGACGTCCGCCGCATGCTCGACGCTCCCGAACCCCTGCCGAGTCCGAAGCTCCTGGGAGGCATTCGGCGTCGCGTTCTCGGAGACGTGCGGCGGGTCGTAGACGACGACGTCGACGGACCCGGCCTCGAGGCCCGTCTCCGCGAAGTCCCGCGCGAGAACGCCCTCCTCGGACGGGGCCAGGTCCATTCCGACGAGGATGGAGCGGTACCGCGAGTTCCGCCAGAACCGCCCGCGGCCGTACGTCACGTCCACGATCCGCTCGGGCGTGAAGCGCACGCCGTCGCGGTCACGCAGGTAGAACGGGATCATCCAATCGAGGAGCTGCGCGTCGTCCCCGGTCCACACGCTCCTCGGCCGGGCGACAACGTCGCCTCCAGTCAGGGCAACAGCGCTGCCCTCCCCGACGGCCGCGGCGCGGCGTTCGCCAGGGGCGGCAACGCCTCCCCTGTCGGCATCGGCCTCGTCCCCGCGGCCGCCGCGCGAGTCGCCGACCGTCCCTCGCGTCCTGTTCACGTTTTCCTCCGTTCGAACTCCGGCAACTTTCGCACCCTCCTCACCGTGGGGTCCGCCGCGGCGTGGCCACCCCTTGGCCCCGGCCACGACCGGGGGCGGCCGCGCCGATGACCCCCTGGGCGTCCCCGTGATCGGACCCCTGGCCTCCCGCCTGACCAAGTGCGGGCATGGGAACCCAGACCTCGGAGGCGCGTACCTCCCCCGATCCTGGCCCGATCCTCCCCGGACGATCGACGCTCCCTCCCCGGAACCTCCCACGCGCGGTCCCGAAACCTCGCGGCCGATCCCCGGACGCCTCAGCGCTGGCTCCTGGTCTCCTCGCCGTCGGCCCCCATCTGCATCCGACTCCGTAGGGGGGGTACGGGGGGGCTACCCTCCCCCCTTACCCCCACCTACGGCCCGCTCCCGGGTCTTTGCTCCGCGGCCGAACCTCGGAGGCTTCCGAGCCGAACCCCCGGCCCGACGGGGCCTTACCGCCGGGACCTCGTGGCGGTGCCTCCCGACCGCCGCGGCGGACCCCCCTCTCCACCGGCACTTTCTGCCGCGGATCGGGGTTACGGTAGCTTTTTCCGATGGCCCGGATAGTACATTCCGTTACTTCAGAACGTTACACGTCACCCCGCCGGTGACTCCCGAGCCCGTCCCGCCGACAGCGGCGCGGACTCACCCTTCCCAACCCCATGGCGAAAACCTGGGAGACCCCCTCCCCCACGAGGCGGCGAGGCCCCTATGCCCCCTGCCGCGCCTGGCGGTTGTCGTCCTCCTTTCGGATGTCGTTCAACGTCCCCCAGACGTCCCAAGGCTCCAGCTCCTTCCCGTTGTCCTGCATCTTCTTGAGCTTGTACGCGAGGTGGATCGAGATCGACAGCGGCGCGTTCTTCGTCGCCTCGCGGTACGCCGCGCGGAGTTTCTCTGGGACCACCTTCGTCGCGAGTCCTATGTGCCGCCGCTGTTCCTGGTTCTTCCCCCAGAACCGGAAGTTGAGGAGCGCCCCCATGCTCTCGACTTTCCCCTCCCTCGCGTACTTCTCCACGTTCGCAATCTGACGGTTCACGAAGTCAAATCGGTGCTTACGTACGGTCCGCAGGGCGAGGCGGTCCTCCATCCCCATCGCCTTGAGCCGCTTGTACGCCTTGTGCTGCTGTTCGAGGACCTCGGATGGGCGTGCTCCCAGGAATTCGCCATGGGTCTGACCCTTATCCGTAAGGGTCGATCCCATGGCGAATTCCTGGGACCCCCCCACCATCTGGAAGATGAGGGTCACGAGCTCCACCGTCGCGTGCCAGGTGTCGGGTTTCCCCTGCCGCCGCGTGCGGACCACGAGGCCCAGCCGCTCGAAGTCGTTGAGGGCGATGCGCGCGGTCTCGTGGCGGACGCCCGCCTCGCGCGCAGCTTCGGCCGTCGTGATCCCCACGTGTTCGACGACCGCCGCGCCGAGACGGCCCCTCGGCTGCGTCGAGTACGGACCTCGGGGCCCCGTGCCCGTGGAGCCGCCCTCCCCCAGCGCGCGAGCGACGAAGACCGCCTGCTCGGGCGGGCGCAGGAACAGGTGCGCGATCTGCTGCGAGATGATCGCCGCGTCGAGCCTCACGTTGCGGAGGCTCGCGAGATGGAACAGTGCCGTTGCGCGGCGCTCGACGGGCAGGCGGAGGATGAGCGCCAGGTGCTTCGCCCGCTCCTCGACCGACCAGCCGCCGACGTCGAGGTCCCGCAGGTAGAAGGCCACGTGCTCACGGTACTCGGGGCCGACCAGGGCGAGCAGCTCGTCGAGAGACGGCAGGGGTCCGTCGAGCTGAGGCAGGGCCTCCCGCGCGGAGGGCATGGCCCCCGTCGGTGCGGCGGCGGCCACCGCACCGCCCTCACCGATTCCCGTCCCCTCTCGGCGGTACCCCCGATCGCGGGTCCGGCGCGCGAACGCCGCGGACGGCGAGGGGTCGGTCACACGTGACCACTTCCGTCGAGGCTTCTCCCCCCCATCGCGCTCGCGGCGCTTCTTCCGTCGCGCGCGTTCCTCGGCGCGGGCCTTCATTGCCACGACCTCGCGTGCGAGGTTCTCGCTGTCGCGCTGACGATCGCGGTCCGTGCGGAGGTACGTGTGCCGCACGTGGAGCGCGAACCGCTCCGCGTCGACCGGCGGAAGGGATGCCTGGGGCGCCTCGGCCGCGCCGAGCGAGCGCGCCCCCGTCGAGCGGCGAGGCGGTCCTGTCCCGGCCGCGGGGGGCCGGGCCGCGAGCTCGTCGAGCAGCGCGAGGACCTGGTCGACGGCCTCGGCCTCGAGGGAAAGGATCCCCGCGACGTGCTCGCGGACCCGCTTCTCCCCCCATCCCGCCGCGCGGAGGGCCTCAACGTACAGGCGGACCGCCTCCGCGTGCTCGCAAGGCACGGCGCCGAGGAGGACCTCGAGCGGGAGCGGGCCTGCCTTCGGCGGCGGGTTCGAGGGGGCGATCGCGGGGGCAGCATCCCCCTGCGCGAGCAGGGCGCCCGCGTTCAGACGATCGCCCTCGTCGGCACGGCCGTTCGCTGGGCCGTCGGCCTCGCTCGAAGCGCGACCACCAGCCCAGCCGGCCTCCGCCGACCCCTCCGTCGCCATGGGGGCACCCCGAGCCCTGGCGATCTCGTTATCCTCTGGACTCCCCTCTCGAATGGAATCCACCCTCCTCGGTCAACCGGCAACTCATGAAGACTTGATGCGCGCGATGCGCTGGCGCGCCGCCGCGGACGACAGACCAGGCGATCAGGCGGGAAAGGTGCGATGCGGGCCTGCGGGTCTGGCCCCCAGGTGAAAGCGCCACAATCGAGGCGATGCGGGCAGGAGGAGTCCGTTTCGACGTGAAGACGTGGAACGGCGGGCGCGCGAGGAATGCAGCGCGCCCCTCGGAGGACCCCCTCCTCATTGTGGGGAACGTTGCCCCCACGCCGCGCGTTGGAGCGCGGCCGACGACCGTCCCGAACGTGGGCACGACTGGCTCCGCCGTCATGCCGGCATCCTCCTTTCTATCCGCTCACCTCGAGTCCGGGTTGGGAATTCAGCGCGACTTCACGCGCCCAAGTCCCGGCCCCCGGAGGTCTTGAGAACTCGCCATCCGTTCCTAACCGATTCCACGCCGGACACTTGCATTCACGCGGATCCCAGGGCGATCGGAATCCAGAGCGCTCGCATTCCCGCGCTCTCGCGCGAGTACCGACGAGCGTCTCGGAATGTTCGCGTCTCCTTCACTTCGATCGCGGGATCCGATTCACCCGCCCTTCACCTGCTTGCACCGACCTGGTGGAGTCGTCCGTCCGCGCCGCCCTTGGCGGCGTTCTCGGGACGGACCCCTCCCCCACTCGCTCGAGCGCCCCCGAGGCCCTGCCCGTTCAACGACCGGGCGGGACGGCGGATGCACTCCGAGCGTCACGATCGACGGATGGAGCGTCCCAGGAGACTGATGAGAACTCCCGTTCTCGGGAATTGACGCCCACCCCGACCGCAGGCCGCGTTGCGGACCGGCGGCGAATTCAGGCGACAATCCCCCTCAGGGACGCTCAGGAGGAAAATCGGCGGGAAGAAAGACTTGACGTCCCCGGCGGCGCCGGGGATGATGTGGGCAACTGGGGCAGCCCACAGTCTTCCTGGACGGCCGCGACGTCTTCAGCGTCGCGGCCGCGGCCGTTTCTAGGGCCCCTCACGGGTCCGTCGTTCCCGCAGAGGCCACTCCCCCACTACTCATTCAGCGTCGTTCAGATCCTCCGACTAGACTTCACGATTCCCAGGCGCCCCACCGGCGCCATCGAAGTCTCGCGTCCCCCACCCATCTCCGGGCAGACCTTCCCCACGACGATTTCGGGCGGAACGGAGGCGAGAAATGCTTGACTCCCCAGGGGGCCCCGGGGAAGATGTGGCCACTAGACAAGGCCACCAAGCCTTCGAATCGCGGCCTGCGGTGCTTGCAACACCGCGGGCCGTTTCCGTTCCTGGGCCCTACCGCGGGTCCGTCACCCGCAGGTGCCCCTGCCCCTTCAGCGCTTCCGCGCCGTCGATGCCCTCCGACTACCACCTCGCTCGGGAGTCCATCCATTTCGGGCCAAATGCTCGGTGAGGGCCTGCCGAATGACGCTCGCGATGCTCTCGCGACGGTCGAAGGCGAAGTGCCTGACGGTGTCGTGGAGATCCGCGGGAAGGCGCACATTCAGCGCCCTCTCGGTGATCTTAGCGTCTTCGGGCATGGTACCTCCCTCGCGTCGGTGCGATGGTACCACCCGGGGCCGCCCCGTCAAGGAATCGTAAAGTACGAATTATCCGGGATGGGGTGGTTCTTGGGGGGGCGAGGTGGATGGGACGGGGACTAACCGATGGGCTCCCTTTGCGAGCACGGTGGACGGAAATGGGAGACCGCCCAACTGCGTACCACTTCCGCGCCTGCATCTGCTTGTTCGGGCTCACCCCCCCCTATGGCCATGCCCACGGGGCATCGGCTACTTGTTCTGAGCACGTTGTCCACAGTGACGATCCCACATTTCCTTCCACGCACGCACGCTCTCGTCCGAGATTCTGGCATTGCGATCAAATGAAGGATCCCATGGTTGCTCGCCATGCAACGCCCTCGCCAACTGCGTCTTGAGAACTCTCCCTAGCGAGTGTCTCAACTTGTCGTCCTCCGCGGCGGCGTACGCGACGAATATCAGAGGAATCGCACTCTCTGATGGCGCTTCGTAGGCCAGCCATCTGTATACTCCCTCAAACTCGCGATCCAGCTGAGCCGCTCTCCGAATCTCAGCAGGACTACGCTGATGGTCACTACTGAATACGTCTTGCGGATATGCAGGGGCTAGTTCCACAAATCGATTCACACTTGACGACACGTCACGATCCTGGCGACATTGCCCATCGCCAACGCCGGGAGAGTGCCGACAACCTGATAGCGCCCCCCACACTACCAGCCCCGCGCAGAGACATGCCGACACTCTCATTGTACACGCCACTCTTCAGACTCTCGCCCCACAGGGGTTATCGCCTGCGGACGCCCCACTCACTGAGACGCTGCTCCGTAATCTGACCGCCGTGAGTGGCTAGTTGGAAGTTGGGCGAAGGTGCTGCAATCACCTCCCTCGGAATGAACATTGTCTCCTCCGGCTTCCTGTCATTTACGATTGACAGCCAATTGTTCTGGGTCGCGTCTACCAACACGTCTCCGTCCGGCCCGAAGAGCAGACAGGATCTGGATCGTTCCCTGCGTGAGAAACCCAGCAAAGTCTCCGGATTCCCGATGTGGGTCCCTGGGGGAAAGTCTCCATTGGCATTCCATACTGACTCAACATACTGCAGTTGCTCACCCCCCGCGGCAGACCCCAACGGCGCGTAACGGCTCGCATAGCGGTAGACAGCCTGGTACCACCGAGCGACATTGTCTTGCCCGTTCGGGTCCCTCAAGTCAACGATGACGGGGCGGCGCAGACCCGAGATGTGGGACTGCAGTAACGCATACAGCGCTCCTACGTTGGCATCAGGAACGCCATCTCCTTCCTGCTCACTCGGTTTCGGGGTCGTTTCATCAACCAGTCGGTACTCAGTGGATCCCTCCCTCGCCATACTCAATTCGTAGTTATACATAAGCTCAGTGACCAGAGCTTCGAGGTCGTCCTCTGAGAAGGGCCCGGTCGCCACCGGTTGCTCAAACAGGATTGACGCAGCGGCGGCCCGACCACAATGCCCTTCCCATTGTTCAGTGCCGTTGTGGTACAAGAGCTCCCAGATGCGGGTGGACTGCGGAGTGCCGCTCAGACCATACTGCTCATCCCACTTTTCCAATGGGCCGCCTGCGGCGACCATCCCACCGCTCGTGAATGGCCAATAGTAGAAATTCCAGGGCACTACTCTTGCCATCGCATACTCGATGAGATTCACTTCCAACGAGTAGTCAGTACGCGGCTGAACAAACAGGTAGACATGGCTCGTGCTCTCGATTGGAATGTAGAAGAACTGGGAGGTACGAGGCGCTGTGATCGAGTCGAATGCGCTCATCACCGCACTATCGACAATCTTGCTGGCGAGTATGCCTTCTCTTGACTCGGAAGCGTCTCGCCGTCCACTGAAGGAGAGTGCGCACTGCACGGGCAGTTCACACTGAACGATGAGCAAGCACGTGTACCGAGTCGGAATGTACACGCTGAACACATCCTCCTCTGCGGCGCCTGGCCGTGTGCTCCCTAGGAAATCTTCTTCGCCTCAGCCCAGGTATTGGGTGGGGAAACCTTCCTCCTCCGGACCAACAGAAGATTGTGGGTGGTCAGGGCGCGGGAGATGGCCTCACGGCGTATCGTGGCGAGCTCGCTGGGTGAGAGGCAGGGGTCGGGGAGGTACGTCCCCTCGACTCTGATCTCCGCCTCGCAGCGCGCGACCAGCGCCAGGAAGGCGACGCGCTCCTCGCAGGCGATCTCCGAGCGGGCCTGCCATGCGTCGTTGGGGGACGGCCCATCGAGGCCGCGCGGGCTGCCGAAGCAGTTCGCCGAGCAACGCCCTTCCTCGACATCGTCGAAAGTCCACGCACCCGGGCGGTCGTTCCGCGCCGCCGCGCACCAGGTCCTCGTTTTCAAAGAGCCACAGCCGGCCTCAATGGCGCCATTGTACGGCGGCAGTCCCGGCGGGGACAAGAGCTGAACGACGCCGAACGCCCCCAGCAGCGCCCCCACTTCCTCGGCCGTGAAGTGCGAGCCGTTGTCGGTTTTCAGGACGAGCGGCGCCCCCCACCAGCGGAAGAGCGCCCGCAGGACCAGCACCGTGGTTGCCGACGACGCGTGCTCGCAGGGGTAGGCCGCCAGGACGAAGCCGCTCGCCAGGTCACGCACGAGGAGGATCCAGCGGCAGGTACCCTCGATGTCGCAGGGGGCCTCCGTAAAGTCCATCGCCCACACGGTCCCCGCCCGCGTCCACCTGAGCGTGAAGACGAGCGTCGTCCCGACCAGCCAGTAGGCGCGCCGGTACTGCGCGAGCAGCCTTTCGAGGACCGCGCTCGACATCTTCGGGAAGGCCCGCTCCAGCGCCGGCAGCCCCACCCACGGTCCTGCGAAGTGGATGTGCAGGATGACCGCGTGTTTCGCCTCCGCTCCGACCTCCTCCTGCGCGCGTCCGCGCCGCGTCACAGCGAGGTGGTCCTTCCCCCACTTCGCGTCCCAGTCCATGAGCGTCGTTCCGGTGATCCCCATCTTCCGCCCCATCTGCGCCGCGTTCATGCCCTGCTTGGCCAGCCAGAAGGCGACGACCAACGCCCGCTTTCGCAGATTCCGCTCGACGCGCCTCCGCTCGTCCTGCGCCGAGGCATCCCCCTTGCGTGCCTCCCGTACCCGTCTCGCCTCCTCGGCTGCCATGACCATCTCCGTGTGGCGCGCCGCCTCTCGGTCGACCCAGGAGGGGCGCTTGCCGTCCGCTACCGCTTCCCGTTTTTTTTAGAACGGGCACGGTGAGGGAGCCCGATCGCCAGCTCCTCGCGCACGTGCGATGTCACGATCTCGATCTTGAGGCGCTTGATCTCTTCTTCGAGGGCTGTGACCTGCGCTGCCGCCTCGTCGACCGGCTTCGGCGGCCGTCCCGCCGGCTTCGGCTCGAGCGCCGCAACGAGCCCGCCGAAGGCCTCCTTGCGGATGTCCTCGAAGCGCGTCGTCTGGATGCCGAGGGCGTCGCAGGCCGAGTCCACGGAGCGCTCCCCCGTCATCACTTCGAGGAGGACGCGCGCCCGCCTCCTCGCCTCCTCAGACCCCTCGATCCGGTCGACGATCTCCGGTCCCAGCGGTGGTCTGCCCATCGTGGTTCCTCCTCGTTCGACGGACGACACCCTCCTCATCCCAAGGGCCCTCATCCCCCCTCGGGACCGAGCGTGGCTCTTGGGGGAGGAGGCGATCCCCCTCCCCCAGGGCTCCTCACGCCTCACTCGGAAGCGGGGCGGCGGGTGCCTCCGGCGCCGCCGAGTGTAGCACCTCCACGGCCTTCAGGGCACGCACGGACGGGCGCTTGCGGCGCTTGCCCTTCTCTTTCTGCTTCGGTGCCGGGGGAGGGGCCAAGCCGATCGTCCGCTGGCTCGCGCGGACGAGCGCCTGGTACCGCGCCGCCTCGCGCTTCGCCCGCTCCAGCTCCTTCTGGACCGCGGAGAGCTCCGCCTCCGAGGTCCGCCTCTTCCCCGGCCGTGTCGGCTCGCAGGCCACAACGAGGCCCCCGAGCGCCTTCGCCTCGATCGCGTAATACCGAGGCAGCGAGGTGCCGAGGACCGCCGCCGCGTCCGACGGCGTCCTCCCTCCCGCGAGGACCTCGAGCACCACCGCCGCGG